>Ga0184632_10000228_pt1 | contig 20248 bp, 17 predicted proteins | sample PLM31_50_b1_FD_133153 | JGI IMG/M metagenome (GOLD analysis project Ga0184632, IMG submission 133153) | Groundwater sediment microbial communities from an aquifer in East River, Colorado, USA - PLM3-1_50_b1 | ecosystem: Environmental > Terrestrial > Soil > Riparian zone | place: USA: East... | reverse complement strand
GGTACTCGTCCTGCTTCACGGCCTTGATGCTGAGGCCGATCTTCTTCTCGCCCTCGTTGATCTTGATGATCTTCATCGGGTAGATGTCGCCGGCCTTGAACTGCTCCTCGGGCTTGTCCACCCGCTTCTCGTCGAGCTCGGAGACGTGCACCAGACCCTCGATGCCCTCCGCCAGCTCGACGAAGGCGCCGAAGTTGGTCAGGCGGACGATCTTCCCCTCGACGATGTCGCCGACTTTGTGGTGGGCGAAGAACTCGTCCCACATGTCGGTGGCGAGCTGCTTCAAGCCAAGGGACAGCCGCTGGTTCTCGGCATCGATGTTCAGCACGACGGCTTCGACCGTGTCACCCTTCTTCAGCACTTCCGAGGGGTGCTTGACGCGCTTGGTCCAGGACAGGTCGGAGATGTGGATGAGCCCGTCGATCCCCTCCTCCACCTCGACGAACGCGCCGAACTCGGTGAGGTTGCGGACCTTCCCGCGGAGCTTGGCGCCGACCGGGTACTTGTCGGCCAGCTCCTGCCAGGGGTTGGACTCGATCTGCTTGAGGCCGAGGCTGATGCGGTGGGCTTCCTGGTCGATGCCGAGCACGACGCACTCGACTTCCTGGGCCACGGTGAGGAGCTTCGAGGGGTGCTTGACCTTCTTGGACCAGCTCATCTCGGAGACGTGGATGAGGCCCTCGACCCCCTGCTCCAGCTCGACGAAGGCGCCGTAGTCGGTGAGGCTCACGACCTTGCCCTTGACGCGGCTCCCCGTCGGGTACTTGAGGGTGGCCGTCGTCCAGGGGTCGGCCTTGAGCTGCTTGTAGCCGAGGCTGACCCGCTCGCTCTCCCGGTCGAACTTCAGCACCTGGACCTTGATCTCTTCCCCGACGTTCAGGACCTCGCTCGGGTGGTTGATGCGGCCCCAGGACATGTCGGTGATGTGAAGCAGGCCGTCGATGCCGCCCAGGTCGACGAACGCGCCGTACTCGGTGATGTTCTTCACCGTGCCCATGAGGACCTTGCCCTCTTCGAGCGTCCCCAGGGTGTCGCGCTTCTTCTCCGCGTTCTCCTCTTCGAGGACGGCCTTGCGGGAGAGCACGATGTTGCCGCGCTTCTTGTTGACCTTGATCACCCGCATGCGCAGCTCCTGGCCCTTGAGGCTGTCCAGGTTGCGCACGGGGCGGAGGTCGACCTGCGAGCCGGGGAGGAACGCCCGCACGCCGATGTCGACGGCGAGACCGCCCTTCACGCGCTCGATCACGCGGCCCACGACGACGCGGCGCTCCTGGTAGGCGCGCTCCACGTCGTCCCAGACCTTCATCTTCTCGGCCTTCTCCTTGGAGAGGACGACGTAGCCTTCCTTGTCCTCCGTCTTCTCCAGGAGCACGTCCACCGTGTCGCCGACCTTGATGCTGAGCTTGCCGGTCTCGTCGCGGAACTCGTCGACGGGGATGATCCCTTCCGACTTGTAGCCGACGTCGACGATGACCTCGGAGTCGGATACCTGGAGGACCTTGCCCTTCACCACCTCGCCTTCGGCGAAGTTCTTGAAGCTGACGTCGTACATGTCGAGCAGGCGTTCGAATTCCTCGGGGTCGGGAGCGGCGCCCTCCCCGGGCTCGGGCTCTTCCGCCTGAGCCGTCGCCGCCGTCTTGGCCCCGATGGGGGCGAGGGTGCTCTCCGTCTTCTCAGTTTCCGGCATTTGTCGTCCGAAACCTCCAGGCTTTGGGATTGTCCGCGCGGCGAGTCGCCCTCGTCGGGCTCCCCGCGCTCAGGACTAAAGATCAGATGTTAGGCGAGTTAGGGGACTGCTGTCAAACGCAGCAGCTCGTGCACTTCGCCCGGATCGAGCCGCAGCTCGACCGGCCCGGCGCCGAGGCGTTCGACCACGTAACGGCCGGCCGGGAGGCCGCGAAACGCAAAGCGTCCGCCGCTCGGCTGCGCCCGCTGTTCGGCCGGATAGAGGGGCCCGGGGAGGGGCGGACCGCCGATGCGGCGCAGCACGATCGCCTCACGGCCGGAAGCCCGGCCGACGAGAACCGCGCACGGGCTGATCTCCACGGACAACGCGGCGGGCTCCTCCAGAAGCCGCACGCGCCCCGGATCGAGCGCGACGTCGCCCCACGCCAGCCCGGTCACGCAATACCGGCGCAACGGGTCCCGCGAGCTCACCTCGAGGACGTAGGTGAAACCGGCGCCGAGACCGTCGAAGACGAAGGCGGTCTCCCCGTCCACGCGGGCCTCCACCCGGATGTCGCTCGATGCCCGCGAACCCGGGAGCCGTTGCGTCAGCGTCAGGCGCAATCCGTGATCGGTCGGGGGATCACCTCCGTCGTAGGCGTCGCTGGAGTAAATCCAGCGCCGCTCATTTGACGGGTCCGCTTTGCGGCCCCGGGGCGCGCGGAACGCTCCGGCGAGGCTCAGGCCGGCCCCCAGCCGGAACTGGGAGAGCGTCGTCCGGCCGCGCTCGACACGGAAGCGGCGCGCGTGCGCCGCCTCGCGTCCCCCGGCGCCGTAGGGAGCCGGCGCCCGGGCCACGAACGCCTCGTACTCTCCCGGTGCGAGGGAGCGCGAGCATAGGCCCTTCTCGTCCGTGCGGCACGTCAGCGGCGCCTCGCCCGGTCCGCTCAACCGGCGCAGCGCCACCTCGGCCCGGGCCACGGGCTCCCCGGAGGCTCCCTGGACGAGGACCGACCAGGTGGGCGCCGGCTCGCGACCGAACAAAATATCCACCTGGGCCGGGCGGCCGGGGGTGAGCGGCACAGCCTCGGATTGCTGTTCGTCCGTCGTTCCGGGATGGAACCATCGCGCCCCCACGACCTGGTGGGCGCTCGGCGAGTAGCGCCGGGCGCTGATCCGATAGTCGCCGGGCGGCAGGTCCGCCACCCAGTAATAGCCATCACCGTCGGTCATGGTGTGGAAGCTGCGGTTCGTGAAGGAGAGGTGGTCGAAGAAGACGTACCCGCGCGCCAGCGGCCGGCCGTCGGCGTCGTGGATGTGGCCGGAGACCTCCGCCGCCGGCGGCAGCGACACGTCCGCCCGTCGGCGCTCCCCCGGCATGACCACGATCTCGCTCCCGAAGGACGGGTCGCCGCCCTCCCCGTGGTAGCGCGCAGCGTAGCCTCGCTGGGTCGCGCGGACCCGGTAGCGCCCGGGCACCAGCTCCCCGAATGCGTAGCGGCCGCCCGCGTCGGTCTCGGCGCGGGTGGTGGGACAGCCGCCCTCGATGATCTCGAGCCACACGGTGGCGCCAGCGAGCGGTTGGCCGTTCGACGCGTCGCGCACGGTCCCGGCGATCGCGCCGGCCGCCGTCGCCGATGGCGCCGAGACCGCCAGCCATGCGAGGGCGAGCAAAGCCAAGGAGATGACCCGGACGGTCCGGTCGCTCATGCCCCTATGATGCGCCGCGCTCGCGCCCCGGCGCCATGGGAGGCGTCACACGGCAGGGCGCGCGGCGCCACCAAGGAGGTGAGATGGCTCCGGGCAGCGGGCCGATGAGCGAACTCGAGCTCGAGCGGCTGCACCCCGCCAGTTTCGGCTGGGCGCTCGGTTGCTGCCGGTGGGACCGCGAGGAGGCAGAGGAGGTCCTGCAGGCCGCTTACCTCAAGGTCCTCGAGGGGCGAGCCCGCTTCGACGGGAGGTCGAGCGTGAAGACGTGGCTGTTCGCGGTGATCCGCAAGACGGCGGCGGACCGCCGGCGGCGGCTCTGGCTCCGGTCGCTGGCGCTGGGCCGATGGGCGCTGGCCGGCCCCCGCCCGGCGCCGGTGTCCGACCCCGAAGCGCTGCTCGGCCAATCCGACGAGTGCCGGGCGCTTCGGGCGGCCCTGCGCTCGCTGTCGAGCCGGCAAAGGGACCTCCTTCACCTGGTCTTCTATCAGGACCTGACCATCGACGAGGCCGCGCGGGTCATGGGCATCACGAACGGCACGGCGCGGCGGCACTACGAGCGCGGCAAGGAGCGGCTGCGCCGCATGCTCCGCGCGGGAGGGGGGGCATGAACGACGACGACCGCGAGCTGCGCGAGGGCTTCACGCGCCTGCGCGCCGAGGAGGAGCGCGGGGCTCCTGCATTCTCGGCGCTTCGAGGGCACGCCGGTCACGCGGCCGCGCCGCGGCGTCGTCTCCTCGCGCCGCTGGCCTTGGCCGCGGCGGCCGTCCTCGCGGCGGCCATGCTCTGGCGACGAGAGTCGCCTCCGAGCCCGCCCGTCCCGCCGGCGGCGGCCCCGAGCGCGATCTCGCTCGACCAGTGGCGGGCCCCCACGGACTTCCTCCTGCAGACGCCCGGCCGCGAGCTGCTCAGCACCGTGCCCGCCCTCGGGCGCGGCCTGCCGCGCGCGATCACCTCCCCCATGCCCGAAAGGAGCACGCCGTCATGAAATATCCGGCTCGGTCTTCGACCGTCGTCGTACCTCTGGCCCTGGCCGTGTTGCTCTTCGCCGTCCCCCCTCCCGCCGTCCGGGCCCAGGCCCCGCCGGAGGATCCTCTCGCGGCGCACGTGTTCCCGCCCGAGCTGGTCATGAAGCACGCGCAGGAGATCGGCCTCGACGACAAGCAGCGCTCGGCCATCAAGGAGGCCATCCAGTCCGCGCAGTCGAAGTTCCTCGACGCGCAGTGGTCGATGCAGGAGGAGTCGCAGAAGCTGGCCCGCCTGCTGCAGGCCCGGCCGGTGGACGAGCCGGCCGTGCTCGCCCAGGCCGACAAGGTGATGGGCCTCGAGCGCGAAGTGAAGCGCACGCAGCTCAGCCTACTCGTCCGTATCAAGAACCTGCTCACGGACACGCAGCAGGCGCGCCTCACCCAGCTCCGCAAGGGCGGCGCATGAGGACCCGCGCCACCCTGGCCCGCAGCCTGGTGCTCGCGGTGGGCCTGCCGGCGGCAACCAGCGGGGCGCTCCAGGCGCAACCCCTCACGGAAGGCGACGTCCCCTCGCGCCTGCAGTTCAACTTCGGGCGGGCGGTGGCGGTGGACGCCGCGGGGGGCGTCCACGTCGCCTGGCTCTCCGGGCCGACACTCGACCCGGCCAATCCGGGCGCCACCTTGGGCCAGGTCTTTTATCGGCGCTCTCCCGACGGGGGCGCTCACTGGGAGGCGCCTCGCCCGATGACGCCGACCCCCTTCCCCTTCACGGGCCATCCCAAGGTCGCCGCGGCCGGGCTTCACGTCTACGTCGTCTGGCACGGGGTATCCGAAGGGACGCTGAGGGTCTTCCTGGCCCACTCCCCCGACGCGGGGGCCCATTGGGAGGAGCCGCGGCTCGTCTCGGATAACCCGGGCGGCGTGGGCACGGCCTGGCCCTCGGTAGCGGCCTGGGGCGACGAGGTGCACGTCGTCTGGGGTGACGGACGGACCGGTGCCGCCGAGATCTACCTGCGCAGCTCGCCGAACGGCGGTCACGGCTGGACGCCGGTGCGTCGCGTCTCGTGTGACGACGGACGCTCCTCGTGGACTCCTTCGGTGGCGGCGGAGGGAGCCACGGTCCACGTGGCGTGGTCCGACGAGCGACACAACACCGACTCCGACGGCCGGCCCTATGACTGCGGCCGCACGGGCCAGGAATGTCGGGAAGAGGAGTACTACCGGCGCTCCACCGATTTCGGCCAAACCTGGGAGGACGAGGTGCGCCTCACCGCCGACCCGCCCGGGGACCCTCGGCCGTCATGGGCGCCGTCGATAGCGGTCGAGAAGGGACGGGTGCACATCGCCTTCTTCGACCGGCGCACGGGTGACTGGCAGGTTTACGACAAGCGCTCGCGGGGCGACGGCGCCGCGGGGACGTGGGAGGCGGAGGTGAGGCTGGCGGCTCATCCCGGAGTCACATTTGCCCGGCCCTCGGTAGCCATCCGCGGCGGACGCGTGCATGTCGTGTTCTGGGGCGAGTGGCCGCAGGCCGCCCACGTCTACCATGTCTTCTCCCCCGACGGAGGCGATCACTTCAGCCCGCCGGCCGACCTCACGCCCGGCGGGCGTCGCGCGCTTCATCCCTCCATGGCCACCAGCCCCGACGGCACGGCGCACGTCGTCTGGTACGACCAGGACCGCAGAGGGATCGACCAGGTCTTCTATCTCCGCCTTCATCCGCGCTGAGAGCCGGACGCGAAGTGCCGGGCGAGGGAGGCCAGCAGGCCCTCGACGGTGGAGGGCTCGGCCACTACCTTCACGTCGAGGCCGGCGGCACGGGCGGCCTCGGCGGTCACGGGGCCGATCACGGCCGCCGGAGCGCCGCGCGCCCTTGACCCCGCCGAAGCCTCGAAGGCCTCGACCGCGGAGGGAGAAGTCAGGGTGACCAGATCGATCCCCTCCGCGAGCGCCTGCGCCAGACGCTCCTCGGACCCGGGCGGCGTCACCGTGCGATAGGCGATCACCGCGTGGACCTCCGCTCGCTGCGCTCGAAGTCCGGCCACCAGGGTGTCGCGGGCGCGGTTGGAAACGGGGAGCAACACGCGGCGGCCGGAGAGCTCCTGGTCGCGGAAGGCGTCCACGAGACCTTCGGCGCGGTGCTCCGAATCCGGCTGCAGGTCCGCCCCGCGGCCGTGGAAGCGCGCCGCGATTGCTGCCGCCGTGGCGGGCCCCACGGATGCCAGCCGCACCTCCACGGGGAGCGTCATGCCGAGGCGCGCGAGCCGCTCGGCCACCGCCTCCACGGCGTTGGCACTGGTGAAAGCGAGCCAGTCATACCTTTCCAGGCGGCCGAGGGCGGCGTCGAGAGGGGCCGGGTCATCGGGCGGCTCCCGCGCAATCAGGGGAACCTCGAGGACGGTGGCGCCCTCGGCCGAGAGCGCCTCGACGAGTGAGCGGGCCTGCTCGCGGCGGCGGGTGACGAGAATCCGCCGGCCCTGGAGCGGCTTCATCCCCTCATCAGCTGGCCCGCGCCGCGGGCGAGGAGCTGCTCGGCAAGCGCGGCTCCGGCGCGGAGCGGGTCGCGATCGCGCGCCTGGCCCCTCAACAGACCCGAGCCGTCGGGACGCGCGACAAAACCGGTCAGCCGCACGTCTCCCTCCTCCCGCACCGCGTACGCCCCCAGAGGCACGTTGCATCCGCCCTGAAGCCCGGCGAGCAGGGCCCGCTCGGCGGCCACGGCGCGAGCCGTCTCCGGGTGATCGAGCGTCGCCACCGCGGCGACGACCGCCCCGTCGTCTTCCCGGCACTCGAGCGCGATCGCGCCCTGGCCGGGCGCGGGGAGGAAGAGGTCCGGCTCCAGGATCTCGGTGGCCTCGCCGCGGCGGCCGAGGCGCTCGAGGCCGGCCACGGCGAGAAGGATGGCGTCGCAGGCGCCCTCGCCCAGCTTGCGGATGCGCGTGTCGACGTTGCCACGTAGATCCTGGAGGACGAGGTCCGGGCGCAGCGCGGCCACCTGCGCCCGCCGCCGAAGGCTCGTGGTGCCCACCCGCGCGCCGGCGGGCAGCTTCTTGAGGGCGAGACCGGCCCGGGACAGGAGCGCGTCGCGCGGGTCGGCCCGCTCCAGCACCGCGCAGAGGCGCAAACCGGGGGGCAGCGCGGTCGGGACGTCCTTCAGGCTGTGGACGGCGAGGTCCACCTCGCCCGCGAGCATCGCCTCCTCGATCTCCTTGAGGAAGGCGCCCTTGCCACCCACCTCGTCCAGCCGCCGGTCCTGGATGCGGTCGCCGGTGGTCGTGATGACGCGGATGGTGGCCGCGTGGCCGAGCGCGGCCAGCCTTGCCCGGACGTGCTCGGCCTGCCACCGCGCCAGCGCACTCCCGCGCGACCCGATGCGGACGTTCAAAGTCCCAGCAATTTCCGGAGGAGGGCCACCTGCTCGGCGGCGTAGCCGTTGCGGGCGATCTCCTTGATGAGGATGGTCGGCGAGTGCAGGAGCTTGTTGACGATGGCGGAGGTGGCGGCCTCCAGCGCCGACTCCTGCTCGGCGGTGAGCGGCCCCAGCCGCCGCCGCGCCCGTTCCAGCTCGCTCCGACGGACCTCGTCCGCCCGCCGCCGCAGCTCGATGAGGATCGGCACGATGTCGAGCGACTTCTGCCACTCCAGGAACTCTCGGACCTCCTTCTCCACCAGCCCCTCGGCGGCGGCGGCCTCCTTCTGCCGCTCGCGCAGGTTGGCCTCGGCCACGGAGCGCAGGTCGTCGAGATCGTAGAGGAACACCCCGCCGATCTTGCGCGCCGCCGCGTCGATGTCGCGCGGCACGGCGATGTCGATGAGGAACAGCGGGCGTTGATGCCGGCCGCCCCGGACCGCACGCGCGTGCTCGACGTCTTCACGGTGGATCACGATGCCCGGCGCGCCGGTACCGCTGATGACGATGTCGGTCGTCGCCAGCTCCGCGCGCAGCGCCTCCAAGGGCGCCGCCCGTCCGCCCAGGGCCGCCGCCAGCTCCTCCGCCTTCTCGAACGTCCGGCCTCCGATCACGGTGGCGCGCGCGCCGCTGCGCACGAGGTGGCGCGCGGCCAGCTCGCTCATCTTCCCCGCGCCCACGAGCAGCACGTTCTTGTCCCGGAGCTGGCCGAAGATCTTGCGGGCCAGCTCTACGGCCACATAGGACACGGAGACCGCGTTCTGGCCGATGCCCGTCTCCGTGCGCGCGCGCTTGGCCGCGGCCAGCGACCGGTTGCGCAGGGCGTTGAGCGCCGAGCCGAGCGTGCCGGCCACCTCGGCCGCCTGGTAGGCGTCCTTCACCTGGCCCAGGATCTGCGGCTCGCCGATCACCATCGACTCGAGGCTCGCGGCCACCCGGAAGGCATGGCGCACGGCATCGGTTCCGGTCAGGCGGTACACGTACGGCGCGATCTCGTCGCATGGCCGGCCGTGGAACGCGCACAGGAACTCCTCCAGCCGGCCGGCCCCGCCCTCCTCCTCGCTGCGGCCGTAGAGCTCCACCCGGTTGCAGGTCGAGAGGATCATGGCCTCCGACACGCCACCCTCCTGCCGCATGCGCTGCAGGGCTTCCGGCAGGCGCTCCTTCGCGAACGCCAACGACTCGCGCACGGGGAGCGGCGAGGTGCGATGGCTGATGCCGACGAGGACGATCATGCCTTACCGCGCGGCGCTCGCGACTCCCGAGGCCACCGTGACCCAGACGAAGGTGAGAACCACGGCGGCGAAGCCGGCGATGCCAAGCAGCGCCGCTCGCCGTCCCCCCCAGCCCGTGCGCTGCCGGGCGACGAGCAGGACGACGTAGAGAGCCCACGCGATGAGCGCCGTCCACTCCTTCGCGTCGCCCGTCCAGTACACGCCATGCGCGCGGTGGCTCCAGAGCATGCCGGTCACGATGGCGAGGGTGAGAAAGCCGAAGCCCACCTCCACGCTGCGCCCGCCGATGGTGTCGCAGCGCTCGAGGCTCGGGATGATGTAGTAGAAGGCTCGCGTCGAGCGGGCCTTCAGCTCACGCTCCTGGATGAGATAGAGCAGGCCCATCGTGAAGGCCACGAAGAGCGCGGCGTAGCCCAGGAAGGCGAGCGTGGCGTGGATGGGCAGGAAGTAGCTGCGCAGGATCGGGTCGTCCGAATCGGAGACCGGTGTGAGGTTCGCGACGAGGACGAGGGCGAAGGCCACCGGGTAGACGGCCAGCCCGAGGGCCTCCACGCGCGTGCGCGTGTACGTCATCAGGAACACGAGGACGATCGCCCAGGCCAGGAACGAGGCGACGTCGTGGAGGCCACGAGCCGGGAAGTGACCGGCCTCGGTCCACCGCTGCGACAGAGCGGCGGTGTGGATCGCGAACCCGACGAGGGTGGCGGTCACGGTCCAGGAGGTCAGGAGCTTCCGGCGGGTCAGGGCCTGTAGCAGGACATGCAGAGCCCCGACGGCGTAGAAGACGAGGGTGAGAAGAAGGTAGACGTGCGAAGCCATCGTCACGACTCGGCGGGTAACCACCCCCGCAGCAGGTGAACATAGCACCATGCGCCTCGCGCCCAAAACGTCGGCCCGCGCGGCGTAAGAGGTGAGAGGGGGGAGCGTCCCTTTCGGGACGGGCGGGGACGGCTCAGGAAGGTGATGAGGCGGGTAGGGTAGGCGGGACGCCGCGCGGGCTCGGGGTCCCAAAGTCCTGTCAGCCCGGCACATCGCCCCGGGCGAGGGCGCAGGGAAAGAACCGGCTGCGGTGCGGGGCGACGTCGCGCCCACGGTGGTCCTTGAGGCCGTCGGCGGTGACGAGATGCTCCACGCCCGGAGCGAGCAGCCGCGTGGCGGTCCAGATGAGGAGGCGGCCGTCCGGGCTCAGGAGGACCTCTCCCGGAACGGCGATGCCACCCGCTTCCTCCACCCGGAAGCTGTCGCCGTGGACGGTCGCGGCGTCGGCCGGATGCGACAGGCTCGCGAGCACCGGGGCATCGCGGAAGACGCCGGTCGCTCCGTCACCCGGATCGACCCGCGTCACCCACGCCGGCCCCTCCGGCGGGCGCGTGGGCACGCCCACCAGGTGCGGTCCTCGCCCGATCACCGTTCCACCCATTTGCGGCCGCGGCACACCATCAGCCGGACGCGGGCGCTGCCGGCCGTGACCCTGACCGCAGCCTGCTGTCCTTCGCCGGCCAGGTAGAAGGTGCCGGGCGTGGCCGTGCCCAGCGGCGAGAAGGAGAGGATGTTCGAGGATCCGAAGCGGATGGGATCCGCGGGATCGAGAAGTCCGCTGTCGGGCGGCATGGCGGGGACGCCCGGGTTGATCCCCACTCGAACGTCCGCGGCACCGCCGTTGAGCGGCAGCGGACCTGCGATGCGGCGGTCCTTGCCGGAGGCGATGTCGACGGAGAGCACGCCGTTGTGGTTGCCGTCCATGTAGATGCTGTAGGAGGGCCCGCTCGGCGCGTCCTCGAACCGAATGGCCGTCTGGCGGCTGGCGCGCACCGCGATCGACCGCGCCCTCAGGAACTCGCCCTTGAACGTCCGGCCGGCCGCGAGCAGGTGCGCTTCGACTGAGTACGCCCTGAGATGGGGTATGGCGACCGAGGCGGTGACGAGGATGATCGCGATCGCTACCAGGAGCTCGGGGACGGTATGACCACGCTCTTTCATGGTGCGCCTCCGAAAAAGGGCGCGGGGGCGGCCGCGAGCCGCCCCCGCCCGTTCCTACTTGGTGCTCCTGGCCGCGGAATCGCCCGCGCTCAGGTACTGCTCGATCTTCTTGAGGTTCTTCTCACCGACGCCTCGGACGTTCATGAGCGCGGACACCGACTTGAACGCGCCCGACTTCTGGCGGTACTCGCGGATGCGGGCCGCCAGCTTGGGGCCGACGCCGGGCAGTGTCGTGAGCTGCTCGGCGGAGGCCGTGTTGATGTTGACCTTGCCGGCGGGGGCGGGCTTGGCCGCCGCGACGGCCAGGCCGGTGCCGAAGGTCAGGGCGAAGGCCACGGCAAGAGCGGTGGCCACGATGCGCTTCATCATTTGAGTCTCCTTATCGATTCGAGTTTTTCCGGGGATCGACGGCGGGAGCCACGAAGTGGCCGGCCCTCGTTTGGCCTCGCGGGCCGGCCCACCCCGCTCTCGTCATCCGGCGCGGGCCCCGTCTCTCCCTCGGAGCCCGCGCCGGCCCGTCGCACGCGGCGTCCTCGAAGGCAATGGCGGTGCCATCGCGGCGAGGACGCGACGGGCCCGCGTAAGCGGATGTGTCCCCGGCGCTTGAGGGATCGCGCCGCCGACCGCGCGGGCGGACGGCGCCGCCGCGAACGACAAGCAGGCTTGACGCGGAGCACGGGCGCGGACGCGAACCGCCGGCAAGAGCGCGGGATAGCGCGGCGACAAGCGGACTTGACGCTGTCTAGGAATTGCTGCTGCTGTTCCGGGTCCTCCGGAACAGCACCACGGAAACAGACTGAGACTGGCTGACGTCTGCATGGCATGGTTGCGCCGCCGGTGCGGCCGCCACCGCGAGCTGCAGTGTGAGCTCGCTTGCAGGCTTCACCGCCACCGTCAGCGTGAGCGATCCGAAGAGCGCAACCGCGACGGCCTCCGTAACTGTGCAAGGAACCAACTCCGCGCCTGTCCTCAGCGGCCTCAGCGCGAGTGGGCCCTGCCATCCGAACTGCAACGTCGATTTCGTGGCGAGCGCGTCGGACCCGGACGCCGATCCTCTGAGCTACAGCTGGGGCGGCTGCGCTTCAGGTACAGACAGCCACGGGACCTGCTCGCCGACGGACTCCGGCACTTTCGGTGCCAGCGTAACGGTTAGTGACGGGTGGGCTGCGGCATCACGTTCGAGCAGCGCCACCGGAACAAATCGCTCTGGCTCCTGCACCTCGGGGGACCAGCCTGCCAACCGCGGCTGGGCCGGGATCGCATGGGACGATCCGGATAGGGACCCGCTGGACCACTGCAGCGCGTGGTGCGACGGCTGCACGATCACCCACTGCCGCTCGACGGGGCGCGTCGAATGGATCAACGGCGATCCGGGCGATCGGATCACCATCACCGCGTGCGACGCTTCAGCGGATGCGGCGCGTGCGGCCTGACACTGCAATAGCCTGGACCACTCTAAGAGGGAGAGATGTCCGGACCACTGACGCAGATCGGGCAACGGCGACGACGTTCCATGAGCGTGACAGCAGTCGTGTTGACGTGCGGAGCGTTCCTGTCGTCTGGACGGTTGGGCTACGGCCAGACCAACGACCACTTCTATCGGTCCTGGCGTTGGAGCACCACGCCAGCGAACACGCGTGCCGTCGGGCTCGCGGGCGCATACGCTGCACTCGCCGACGATAGCGGCACTGCGTTCCTGAACCCGGCCGGGATCGCAAGCCTCGCGAAGAGCGAGTTCTCAGTATCCCTGCTGGCGAACCAGCCAGGTACCGTGGGACTGGACCGACTCGGAGCGTGGACCGGACTGGCTGCTGGCTCCGGAGGCGTCCGGCTCAGCAAGAAGACGGCGCTCGCCTGCTACTTCGTCCGGCCACGTGCCGGCCGCATCGAGCTCTCGCCGGCCCGTTTGCCTGACGGCTCGGCGGATGCGGGCTACCTCGATGCGACCGTCACGGACGTGGGCGCCGTGGTGGCTCGGCGGGTGGCGGAGCGGCTCAGCGTCGGCGTACGGCTCACGGCGACACACCTGAAGCTTCAAGGCCTGCAGAGTCATCGCGACGCACTGGATCGCCTCGACTTGGAGACCGGCTCGGCCGCCGGCGACACGCGCGTGACCGCAAGCCTGGGGCTCCTCTATGAGGCTGGCAGCACGGGGCGATTACGGCAGCTAGAACACGACGCGAAGACCTACCCGGACCTGCCGTTCATCGGTCCCCTCGCGGCTGAGATCCTGCACGCTGGTAATCGTCATGAAGTCCTCTCCGTCTCCGACGTTGTTGTCCGGCAACGCCAGATGCGGCGTGTTCGTGAAGTTGAACGCCTCCAGCCGGAGCTGCAGCTTCACGTCCTTGCGCAACGGGAACTCGCGCGTGAGCCCGAAGTCCCAGTTGAACAGGCCCGGCCCGCGAAGCATGTTGTAGCCGGTGTTGCCGAACCGCGCCGCGGTGACGTCGGCGAACGCGGCCGGATCGTAGTACGGCGTTCCCCTGCCCACCCCGCCGAGCTTGTTCGCGGGCTTCACCAGGTCCGCCGTCTGGATGCTTCCCGGCAGGTTGAGGGAAGTGTCGTCAGCGAGGACGGTGAACGGGACGCCGCTCATGATGCTGATCATGTTGTTGATCTGCCAGCCGCCGAGGATGCGCGAGAGCACGCCGTTGTTCAGCCACCGCTTGCCTTTTCCGAGAGGGATCTCCCACACGTTGGTGATCCCCAGGTTGTGGGTGCGATCCGTGCTGGTGAGAGCGCGATTGCGGCTCATGTAGGCCGTGGCCTGGACGTTCGGAGTGAACGAGCTGTTCTCGTTGGGGCTGATGGCCTTCCCCCAGGTGTAGCTCACGCTCAGGCTGAGACCGGCGGTGAAGCGCCGCTGCAGTTGCACCTGCATCGAGTCGTACCGGCCGTCGCCGACGGGCTGCAGCAGCACGGTGGACGCGGTCCTGCCGAAGCGGGCCAGCAGAGGCTTGCCGTCATCGCCGGCGCCGATGACCTGGCCGGCGTTGATGTCGACGAGCCCGAGCTGCCGGATCGAGCGCGTGGCCACGTAGCCGATCTGGCCCGTGAAGTTCCAGGGCAGCTCGCGTTGGAGGGTGAGGTTCCAGGACTGTATGTAGCCCCGGTCCAGCTTCTTCGGGTACCCCGTCCAAGCGTAGTCGCTGGGAATGTCCAGGATGCCGTTTCCTTCGGCGGGAAGCTGGAGCGCGGGTATCCCGCCAGACAGCGAGCCGGCGGGGGTCAAGCCGTCCGGTGATTCGCGCTTCACCTGTATCAGGATCGGATACGGGGCTCGAATCAGCTCCATCGCGTGGTAGGGATCCCTCGTCAGGCCGTAGCCGGCCCGCAGAACCGACTTCTCGCCGAGGCGGTAGGCGAGCCCGACGCGCGGGGCGAAGCCCACCTTGCTCGTCTCGAAGCCGCAGTCCTTGGGCACGGTTCCCACGCCGCAGAGCAGGACCTTCCCCGTGTCCACGTCGTAGCGTTCGATCCCGCGACCGGGACGAGTGGGGACCGGGAAATACTCCCAACGAAGGCCGTAGCCGACGGTCAGCTTGTCGGTCGCCGCCCAGCGGTCGCGAGCGTAGACGCTGAACAGCCGGGCCCGCACGTGATAATCGTCCGGCACCTGTAGCGTCCGGCCCAGATGGCCGGCCTGGCCGATCAGGAAGCCCGCGATGCTGTTGTACCGAGAGCTGGAGGACGTCTCCTCGCAGTTTCCCGTCACGGGATCCACTGCTTCGCAGCGGAGCGTGATGCCCCGGTCGAACCCGAATCCTCCCTGCGCGCCGAAGCCGCCCGTGATGAACTCGGCCTGCGCCTGGTTCAGCGCCATCTGGTAGAAGTCGCCGCCGAACCGGATGTTGTGCTTCCTCTTGATCAGGTTGAAGTTCACGACGTACTGCGACTGCGGGTCGTGGCGATAGTACGGCATGAAGTTCTCGTTGATCCCCACCCTGGCGAAGTCGTCGGAGTCGCCCGGCCCGAATTCGAACGACGGCCAACCGCTCTCGAATTGGCGAGGACCGTTGGTTCCTGGAATTCCCAGCACGTCCAGCCCGATGTTCTTGCCGAGGCCGGGCTGCTCCGAGGCGGTGCCTTGCCGCGCCCACCCGTAGTGAGCGTCCATGAGGAAGTTGGGGCTGAAGATGTAGCTCCCGACGACGGTGAGCCGATACGTGTTGCCGTGGCCCTGCCCCGGGTTGCTGCTTCCACCGATGGGTCGGCCCACGGCCGCGTCGCCGAATACCGTCGGCACGTTGGTGCGGTAGTGCAGCATTCCGAACGTTCCGGCCAGGGTCAACTTGGAGTTCACGTTGTAGTCGAACCTCGAATCGACCTGGTGACGGTCGAATGCGAACGGACCGGAAACGAAGTAGTTGCTTCGATCGCGGTCGATGTTGTTGGCCGGGATGAAGCTCGCGACCTTCATCGCGAGCGGGTCCATCCGGGCCGCGGGAATGATGTTGAGGCAGTTCGGGTTCGTGGCCGTGTTGCAAAGCGCGTAGTTCGGGTCACCGGGCAGCACGCGGAACTGGGTCCGGCCCGAGCCGTCGGGATTGCCCGACAGGGGATCGTAGATCGGGGTTGGAGACGCCGTGAGGTCGCCCTTCAGCATCGCCCGCGTCGGCACCGTCACGGTCCGGTCGACGGTCCGGTGGTCTCGGGTGGACTCGTAGCTGACGAAGAAGAAGACCTTGTTCTTCTTGATGGGCCCTCCGATGGTGCCGCCGAACTGGTCGTAGCTCGCCTGCGGCTTGTCGCCGGTGTTCAGGGCGGCGTCACCGAACCTCATCGGCCACGCCTTCAGGTGCTGGTCGGTGTGATGCTCGAACGCCGATCCGTGGATGGCGTTGGACCCACTGCGGGTCTGCAGATTGACGGCGGCGCCGCCGGCGAGACCCTGCTCCGCGTCCATGCTGTTGGTGACGACGTTGACCTCCTGGATCGATTCGAGAGTCGGGATGTAGGAGACCACGTGTGGGAGCTGGATGTGGGTGGTGCTGACCCCGTCGATACGGGTGTTGTTCTGATCGTCGCTCGTCCCGTTGACCGTGAACTCGAGCGACCGCGCCGGGTTGGTGGGGATCGAGTGCGAGTTGCTGGGGGGCGCAAAGCCGGGCAGCATCCGGTACACCTGCTGATAGTTCCGGCCCAGGGGCACCGGGAGGTTAGTCAGCTCCGCGCCCATCAAGTTCACGTGGACCTCCGCGGTCTCGGTCTGCAGCTTCGGCGGCTCGGCGCTGACAGTGACGGTGTCGCCCATGGAGCCGATCTGGAGAGTGACATCAACGCGTACGACGCTGTTGATGTTTACCGTGACCTCGGTCTGCTCGAAGGTCTTGAAGCCCTGCTGGCTGGCTTTGAGACTGTAGACACCCGCGGGCACGTCGGAGAAGTTGAAGTGGCCCGTCCCGTCGGTAATTCCCTGGCGCGCCAGGCCGGTACTCTTGTTGACGACGGCGACCGAAGCGCCCCGGATGGAAGCCCCTGAGGCGTCCTTGACATCGCCGAGGATCGATCCATAGAGAACCTGCGCGCTGCTGCTCGGAGGTAGGGCAAAGACCACAACCAAGGCCGCCGACAACAGCAACGGCAGTGAGAGCGTCCAACTGCGTGCTTCTCGAGACATCGAAACCTCCAGCGATAGACGATGGGAATTTCTCATGTCGCGCCGGTGCTCGGCGGGGCTGCGCGGGCGCTTGCGGGCCGCGCACAACGCGCGAGGAGGCTAAAGCTGTCGACAGAACGGGCGGCGTGCCAGCCTCCACGAGGACGCGGCGCTGCCGCCCGCGGCACTCGATACACGGCATTGTCTCCTGGATAAGTGCGCTGAGGCTACGCCCGGACCGCGGCCGACGTCAAGATGCCCGACGAGTCATGACGGACGAGTCATGACGGACGAGTCGCGTGTAGACAGCACATGATCTGACCGCAACTATCGCACCGTGTGGTACCGGTTCACGCCGACGTCGGCGGCTCGGATCGTACTGACCACCACCGACGATCCATACGCGACGGCGATGTCCGCGTGGACCGGCTCACGCGGATCGTTGGCCCAGGTCGCCTGCAACTTGATGACGTATCCGCCGTCTCCGTACACGTCGTTCGACGTCGTCGCCGGCCGGACGTACTGCATCATGCTCAGTGGAACGTACTGGTACCCGGCGCCCACCAGCTTCAACCTCACCGTGAGCGTCGCGGAGCCCGTGCCGAACGACGAGCTGCTTCACGCAACCGACGTGAATGCCCTCCCGTTCAGCGTCGATGTCGACACGAGATTTGCGAACAACGAGGGATTCGACTACTGCGGCCCCTCGGCAGCGTCGGTGTGGTACCGGTTCACACCTGCCGACGACGTACGTCTGCAGATCGATACGTCCGGAAGCAGCTATTGGGCGATTCCGTACGTGTTCAGTGGGACTCCGGACTCCTTGTCCGCCGTCCTGTGTGGCCGGTCGCAGAACGTGCGTGTGGATCTATCCGCCGGGCAGACGTACTACATCGAGATGCAAGCTGGAGTTCGGGTGGCGGCAACCTCGCGCTTCGCCTCACCGTCGCGCCACCGCCGCTCGCGATCACGTCGAGCTTGAGCTCGGTCGGCTCCGTCAACCCACCCACCGGTGTCGCCGACGTCAGCGGCACGGTCTCGTGCAATCAGTCGGCCTACGTGTTCGGCTCTGGAGTGGTGCGTCAGAAGATCGGCAACGGGGTCGTGAACGGATACATCTCGATCAGTGGGTTCTGCGATTCGGCCGCGCCGATGCAGTGGCATGCCACCGTCAACAGTCAACCGTCGGACCGCTCGGCCGCGGACGAGCCGCGACGTTGTTCACCGGCGGACGTGCTTCCCTCAGCGTTCTGGCCTCGGGCTTCAGTCCCGCGACAGGCGAGTTCTCCAGCGCGATGGCAGAGGGTGTGGTGACGCTCAGGGGGGCCCATTGACCCATTAAACGCCACGCCGCCTGAGGGGTATCCCCCGGGCGGCGTGGCGCTTCACGACGGGGAGGGGGCTCCTCAGGTAGGATTCGAACCGAGGATCAGCCAGCCACGCCCGCCGAGCCGGACCCACTCCGTCCTGATTGCAAGCGAACTTAGGACAGAATCCGTTCGGGCTGCGTCGGCCCAGTTTGCACCGAGGAGAGGGACAGTTGAGGGACAGTCTGGAACCTGGAGCTGGCCGCGTCACGGGGGATCCGCAAGTCCGCCGGCCTCCAGGCAGACGCGCGCCAGCCGCACATCCTTGCCCTCGGGTTACGGCTCCCCCGAACCTTACTCGGCCAGTGCCGCGGCCAGACTCCTCCTGCCGTAGACGCGGCGCTATAGCTGCCGTCGACGTTGATAGAGGGAGGTTGCGCCATGGGTAGCAGAAGACCACTCATTCTCGCTTTCGCGGCGTTGCTCCTTTTCGCCCCGCTCAATCGGGCGGCCGAGCAGGCGACCCCGGGCCGGGAGACAGCATTCATCTTCAAGGTCGTGGACCGCAACAGCAAGGCGATCGCCCTGCTGGGCGACAACATCTACTACTTCGCTGAGCTGGGCATGCAGGAATTCGAGACCGCCAAGCTCATGACCGAAATCCTCGAGCAGGCGGGCTTCAAGATCGAACGCGGCATTTCGGGCATGCCCACCGCGTTCCTGGCAACCTACGGATCGGGCAAGCCCGTGATCGCGATACACACCGAGTACGACACGACGCCGGGCAATTCGCAGACCCCGGGCGTGCCGGAGCACAAGCCCTTGGTCGAGGGGGCGCCCGGCCACGCCGAGGGGCACAACGTGAATGCGGCGGTAATGGTCGGCGCCGCTTTCGCCGTCAAGAAGGCCATGGACGAATTCAAGCTGCCGGGGACGCTCAAGATCCTCGGTGCTCCGGCCGAGGAGCAGTTGGTGCCCCGTCCCTATTTCGTGCGCGACGGCTACTTCAAGGATGTTGACATCGCGTTCTATACCCACATCGGCGAAGAGCTCAGGACCGGATATGGCCTCAGAACATACGCGCTGATCTCCGCCGAGTTCACCTTCAAGGGGCAGTCCGCCCAAGCCGCCACCGCTCCCTGGGCCGGGCGCGACGCGTTAGATGCGGTGGAGTTGATGAGCATCGGCTTCGACAAGCTGCGCGAGCAGCTCGAGCCCACCCACAGAAGTCATCGCGTCATCACCCAGGGCGGCGATCAGCCGAACGTCATTCCTGCCTCGGCGAAGATCTGGTGGTTCTTCCGCGAGACGACTATCGACAAGGCACAGGAGATCTTCGAAAAGTCCAAGAAGGTGGCGCAGGGCGCCGCGCTGATGACCGGCACGGAGTGGAGCGTCGAGGTCTTCAGCACCGTCTGGCCAACGCGCGGCAACCGGACCCTGGCCGAGGTGACGCAAAAGAACGTCGAGCTCGTGGGCATGCCCTCATGGACCGAGGAGGAGCACAACCTCGCCCGCGCGCTGCAACGCAACCTGGGGGTCGAGCCGCAGGGACTGCACAAGGAGATCTCCCCCCTGCGCGAATCCAGGCAGATCGCTTCTTCCAACGATTCCGGAGAGGTCACGTGGATCGTGCCGACGGGACCGGTCATATTCCCCTCCAACATTCCCGGCATACCCAACCACCACTGGGCCGCGGGCGTCGCGCCTGCGACTTCGATTGCTCACAAGGGAGCCGTGGCCGGGGCCAAGGTCCTCGCGGCCTCGGTCGTCGACTTGATGACGAATCCGCAACTCGTCGAGGAAGCCAAGGCCACGTTCAAGAAGGAAACCGCCGGCTTCCAATACAGGTCGTTCCTGCCACCGGACCAGAAGCCGCCCATACACCTCAACCGGGAGACGATGGAGCGCTACCGCCCACTGTTGTCGAAGCACTATCTGAAAGAGAAGCCCCGGTTCGAGTGACGCGTGAACCATAATGCAGTGAGCTCTCCCGGAGATTGCGTATGCAAACCAAGATTCCCTGCGTGATCATGCGCGGCGACACTTCGAGCGGCCCGTTTTTCTATCTGCCTGACCTGCCCGCCGATATCCCCACGCGCGAGGCGGTGCGGCTGTCGGTCATGGGCTCGCACGAGATCCAGGTCGACGATATCGGCGGCTCGCACTCGGTGACGAGCAAGGTGGCGATGATCAGCAAGTCGAGGCACCCCGGCGCGGACGTGGACTAACTAGCTAGTCCGCTAGCGTCTGGCGGGGGTTGGCTCCTCAGGTAGGATTCGAACCGAGAATCAGCCTCCGACGCCAGCCGACTCCAAGCTACCCGATCCTGACGTCAACGGCACTTAGCCGACGTTTGCTTAGGACCATTTCGG
>Ga0184632_10000227_pt1 | contig 20259 bp, 16 predicted proteins | sample PLM31_50_b1_FD_133153 | JGI IMG/M metagenome (GOLD analysis project Ga0184632, IMG submission 133153) | Groundwater sediment microbial communities from an aquifer in East River, Colorado, USA - PLM3-1_50_b1 | ecosystem: Environmental > Terrestrial > Soil > Riparian zone | place: USA: East... | reverse complement strand
AGACGGCGTACCTCATGATGGCCCCGGCGACCACCAGCACGATGCCTAACGCCAATAGGCCTATGCCTGAACTTCTATTCATGGTGCTGAGTGTAACTCAAAGGCGCTTCCGAACAGGGAACTCCGTGAAAATGCTCGCGGGTCATCCGCCGTTGTTGCCATAGTGTGCCGGCTGCCTTACTTGTCGATGCAGCACTTGTGGTCTGATGACTCCGCCCGGTGCTCCTCGGCGGTTCTGCCCGAGCCATCGCAGCACATCTCGACTTTTCCCGAGGCCTCTTTCTCGGGATCCACCGTTGACTTGTCCTCATCCATCCGTTCTTCCTCCCTCCGAGCGTGAGCGCGCCCTTAACGAACCCGCCGTCGTCGAAATGAGCGCTGTTTCCTGCGACCGCTAGCGGCGAAAGGTCAGGCCCGACGGACCAGCCAGACGACGAGCAAGATAATCAGGATCAGAACGACGATGCCAGGGATGGCGATCGAGGCGCCGAGCATGTCTCCCCCTCTCTCATTGTCGAATGCACCGTACGCTAATACCCGACCATTTCGAGAACAATCCTGGTTGATTGGAGCTTCGGGCCTCTCGAGGCCGCCTCGTGTGGCCGATCGCACCGACAGCTCGAGACGTTCGACGCCTCTGCCCGGGCGATCCTGTGCTGCCCTCGCGGTCAGATGCTTGCACTGAATGTGTCGCAGTCGCGAGGATCGCCCTCCGCCAACCCGGCATTCAACCACTGAGCGCGCTGAGCGGCCGATCCGTGCGTCCACGTCTCCGGATCCACCCGCTCGCCGGCCGAACGCTGAATCCGGTCGTCCCCCACGGCGGAGGCGGCCTTCAGAGCCTCCTCGATGTCGCCACCCTCCAGCTGATTCTGCTCGTAGGCCGAATGCGCCCACATGCCGGCATAGCAATCTGCCTGCAGCTCCAGACGGACGGACAGGTCGTTCGCCTCCGATGGCCGGTCGCGCTGCTCCTGCCGGACGCGCTCCTCAGTCCCAAGGAGAAGCTGGACATGGTGTCCGAATTCGTGCGCGATCACATACGCCTGGGCGAAGTCCCCGGGCGCCTGGAACCGCTCGCCCAGCTCCCGGAAGAAGGCCAGATCCAGGTAGACCTTGCGGTCAACGGGGCAGTAGAAGGGGCCGGTCTCCGACGAAGCGAGGCCGCAGCCCGATTCCGTCTGTCCATCGAACAGCACGAGCTTCGTGACCTGATAGGTCCGACCTGAGCTCGCGAAGTCCTCCTGCCAGAAGGCCTGCACGTCGTCGACGACGAAGCCGACGAAATCCGCGAGTTCCGCGTCTGGATCAGGCGCGCCAGGGACTCGGCGAACCGCACCTGGGTTGGTGCCCGTGCCGCCGCCGCCAAGCACTCCGGTCGCAAGCAAGACGACTAGGACAACCAGGACCAGCAGACCACCACCGATGCCGACGCCGCTTGTTGGCAAAGGCAGCCTAATGCCGCCGAGCCCGCCCGACCCGGCAGGGGCAGCTTCGCCCCGCCGGTCCTCGATTTGGTCACGGCCTCGCCCTCTCTTCCAGCGCATGCGCGTCAGCGTCCCATCAACGTAGTTGGCGAGGACCTACCTTGAGCCGGCCCGATGTCCCGAGGATGTCCCGATCGACGAGGAGCCCTTGTCTGATACTTGAGCTTTCTTCCCTGAGCGATTTCCTTAAGGACCATTGCCGAGGGTGTTCGTGCGAGAGAAGCCGCCAAGGATCGCGAGTACTGCGCCTGCCAGAGACAGCCACACGCCGGCGTGGAGGTCTCCCCAACCGCCGCTACCGCGCAATACCTCGACCACGAACAGGATGACGAGAGCGACGCCGAGAATGCCTGCGAGCCAGCTGACCCAGCCCGCTTGGAGCACGGCGCCGAGGATGGCGAAGCCGCCGAGGAAGATCATGACGAAACCGACGGAGCGGACTACTTCGCCGGTTGTGAATTCGGGGTCCCAGAGCGCTCTGATGTACGTATGCGTCCCCCGGACTGGCCCAGCCCAGTTCAGGAAACTGCCGACGATCATCACGGCTCCCCCGACAACCACCAGGACGACGTGGGTACTGAACCAGCCCTTCGATCGCCTCGGTGTAACAGTCTCCCGGCTGCTGGCGCTTGCCAATTGCGCCCCCCTGAACCCTGAGCTCGATGTGGAACCGAGTATAGCCATGCGGTGAGAAAGGAAGTGGAGCTGAGGATGCTCTACACAGTGTCGAAACGCGGCTGCGCCGTTCGTCGTACATTGAGAACTCACCGGAAAGGGGGAAGGGCATGGGAAACGCACTGGTGCACTTCGACTTGACAGGTCCCGAGGCCGAGATGACGACCAAGTTCTACGGGGAGCTATTCGGCTGGCATATCCAGCCGATCCCGGGTCAGAACTACAACCTGATCGACACCCACGCAGGCAAGGGCATCAACGGCGGCATCATGCAGACCCTAGAGGGGCAGCAGCCGTTCGTGGCGATCTACGCCGAGAGCAACGACATCCAGGCGCTACTGGACAAGGCCGAGTCGCTGGGCGCCAAGACAGTCGTGCCCGTCACCAAGATGGAGATGGTCACGTTCGCCATGTTCACCGACCAAGACGGGAACGTGATCGGACTGGTCCAGAACGACCCCGCTCAACAGGGCCCCGGCGTGTCCCCTGGCCAGAATCCCCGGGTCGGCTGGTTCGAGATCCTGGGGCCCGACCCCAAGCGAGCCTGGGACTTCTACAGCCAGCTGTTCGGCTGGACGATCAAGGACATCTCCGGCGAGGGGTTCGTCTACGGCCAGGTAGATACTGGCTCGGGTAAGGGAATCCCCGGGGGGATCGGGTCCTCACCCGACGGCAAGGGGCACGTCAATGTGTATGCCTACGTCGACGACCTCCAGAAGTACCTGGATCGAGCTGACTCACTGGGCGGCAAGACGACCCTCCCTCCGACCCAGATGGGCCCGGAGACCACGATCGCGCTGCTGGAGGACCCACAGGGAACGGGATTTGGTCTGGTGCTCGAGCGCTAGTAACGGCTTTCGGGCGCCTGAGGGACGACTACTGACGGATCAGGCGTCTTCCGCTGGATTGGGGCCATGATCGCGCTAAGCCAGGTCGGCCGAGACCTCTAAACTCCCATCACTCATGTCGAGCCCGATCCGGTACGCGGACAACGGTGGGCTCCAGATCGCTTACCAGGTGAGCGGGAGCGGTGCGCTGGACGTGGTGCTGGCGTTCGACTGGGCGAACAACCTCGAGCTGATATGGGAGAACCCGCAGACTGAGCGCTTCCTCCGGCGCATCGCGACCTATGCACGGCTGATCCTCTTCGACATGCGAGGCGTTGGCCTGTCCGATCCCGTGGAAAGGCTCCCGCCCATCGAGGACTGGATGGACGACGTGCGAGCCGTCCTCAAGGCAGTGGGGTCGGAGCGAGCCGCGATGCTCGGCCACGGCCACGCAGGGCAGCTCTGCATGCTCTTCGCGGCCTCCCACCCAGAACAGACGCAGGCCCTCGTCACCATCAACTCGTACGCCCGGTTGGCCCGAGCACCCGATTACCCCTGGGGAATCCCTGCCGTGGCGCAGGAGACCATGTTGAAGGCCATCGAGGAGTCATGGGGCACTGGTCTTCCTATGTCCCTGATCACTCCAAAGGTGGCGGCGGACGATCGGATGCGTGAATGGCTCGGGCGGTTCGAGCGCTCCACCGGGAGTCCCCGACGGGCCGCACTGAAGCAGAGACTGATCCTCGAGGTCGACGTCCGAGAGGTGCTTCCGACGATCGCGGTGCCGACCCTGGTCGTTCAGTCGGCAGGGAACGAATGGATCCGCCCAGGGCACGGCAGATATCTCGCTGAGCACATCCCCGGAGCCCGGTATCTGGAGTCCCCCGGCGAGGGGCATTGGCCGTGGGCTTCGGAGGGAGCCGACGACTTCATGGAAACGCTGGAGGAGTTCCTGACGGGTGCCCGCCGCTCCCCCGCGTTGGACCGAGTCCTTATGACCGTGGCGTTCACCGACATCGTCGGTTCGACGGAGATGGCCTCCGAGCTCGGCGACCGCCGCTGGCGTGAACTGCTTGAGACGCACGACTCGGTCGCGCGTCGAGAGATCCAGGCCGCACGGGGCCGAATCGTGAAGTCGACCGGCGACGGACTGCTCGCAACCTTCGACGGCCCTGCCCGCGCGATCCGTTGCATGGAATTGATCGGTAGTCTTCTCCTACCGCTCGGTATTCGGATCCGGGCCGGCCTCCATACAGGCGAGGTTGAGCTCCTCGGCGACGACATTGGGGGGATCGCCGTGCACATCGCCTCCAGGCTCGCCGATCTCGCCGCCCCCGGCGAGGTCCTGGTCTCCTCCACCGTCAAGGACCTGGTGGCTGGGTCAGGGGTCACCTTTCAGGTTCGCGGCGCGCATGCGTTGAAAGGTGTCCCCGACGATTGGAGGGTGTTCGCGGCAGAGTGACGGCGCCGGCCTCGCCTTCCCCCAGCAGGTCGGCTCGGGTAGCCTCTCCAACCGTGGACAAGCCCATCCGATACGCCATCAACGGCGACGTGCACATCGCCTACCAGGTTGTAGGCGATGGCCCTATCGATCTGGTCTACACACCGGGGATCTGGTCGAACCTCGAGATCATGTGGGAGTGGCCGCCGTGGGCTCGCTACCTCGGGCGGCTGGCGGCCTTCTCCCGGCTCGTGCTCTTCGATATGCGCGGGGTCGGGCTCTCCGATCGCGGTAGCCAGCCCCCGATCCTCGAGCTCCAGGCCGACGACGTCCGGGCAGTGATGGATGCTGCCGGTTGCGAGAGCGCAGCTGTGTACGGCGGTGCACGAGGGGCGGCCGCCGTGATGCTGTTCGCGGCAAGCTATCCGGAGCGCGTGCGAGCACTCGTGCTCTATGCGCCTATCGCCAAGACCCTCCGATCCGCAGATTGGCCGTACGGCAAGACCGAGGAGGAGCAGCGGGTGTTCTACGAGCGGTTCATCTCAGAGATGGGCACCGGGGAGAACCTCGACGTCCAGGGACCAAGCCACGATCAGCACTTCAAGAAGTGGTGGGCTCGGTTCGAGCGGCTGGTAACGGCGCCCGGGGCATACCGCGAGCTTGCCCGGATCCTCACCGAGCTGGACATCCGTGGGGTGCTTTCCTCCATCCAGGCGCCGACGCTGGTGCTGTCTCGAGTGGATGACGGCGTGGTGCCGGCACCGCAAGCCCGCGCTATCGCCGAACGCATCTCGAAGGCCCGCTACGTCGAGCTGCCGGGTGTCGACCACATCCCGTTCCTCGGCGATTGGGAGCGGCTCATGGCGGAGATCGAGGAGTTCCTCACCGGAGATCGCCCAGCCCCCGATCCCGACCGCGTACTGGCTACCGTGATGTTCACCGACATAGTTGGGTCGACAGAGAGAGCCGCAGCGCTCGGGGACCGGCGGTGGAGGGAGCTACTGTCCGAGCACCGCGCCTTCACCCGACAGCAACTCGCCGCGTTCCGAGCAACCGAGCGGGACACGGCGGGCGATGGATTCATGGCCACATTCGACGGTCCGGCGCGGGCGATCCGGTGCGCGCGGGCGATCGTGGAGACCGTGCGGGGGCTCGGCCTGGACGTCCGTGCCGGGATCCATACCGGGGAGTGCGAACTGGTCGAGACCGGTCTGGCCGGCATAGCGGTCCACATCGCGGCCCGGGTCACGGACGCGGCCGGGCCTGGCGAGGTGCTGGTCTCGAGCACTGTGAAGGACCTCGTGGCCGGGAGCGAAATCCGATTTGTTGACCTCGGACCGCGGCCCTTGAAAGGCGTCCCCGATGAGTGGCACCTATACCGCGTCGAGGACTAAGTTCCCCATGCGACGGAAGTTCGGCATACAGAAGGAGGGGCTGTGGTCGCTCTGAGCGAGTACATGATCGTGTTTCGGATGGTTCACATCCTGGCCGGGGTGGTGTGGTTGGGGGGATTGACCCTGCTGGTCCTGTACATCCAGCCCAGCGCGAAGACCCTGGGCCCGGCCGGCGGCCCTTTCGTCATGGAACTGTTGGCGCGGCGCAAGCTGCCGATATTCCTGCTCTCGGCGGGCGCGGTCACGATCGTCGCCGGAGGCTTCCTCTATTGGAGGGATTGGCAGGCCGTAGGCAGCTTGGGCGACTGGCTGGACACCCGGGTCGGATTGACGCTCACCATCGGGGCGGGAGCGGCTTTGGCCGGCTGGCTCATGGGGCTGCTGGGCGTGAAGCCGACGGTCGACCGGATGCTGGGATTGGCAAAGCAGCTCGCGGCTTCGGGCGGTCCCCCGCCACCGGAGCGGGCGGCAGAGCTGCAGGCGCTGCAGCTGCGGTCCCGGCGGCTGGCCATCGTCGTCCTGGTCCTGGTGGCCACTGGCGCGCTGGCGATGTCGATCGCCCGGTACGTGTAGACCTCAGCTCCTCTATCCGTCTGGAGAAGAACAGCGGATGGGCCGGCCTATCGGTCGAGCGGCTCGAGGAGCGAAATCTCTCCCTCAAGGGCCACCCGATGACCGCCCGAGTCCTCACGACCGAGTAGGGACGAGCTCCCCCCGGCCGATAAATGGGCGTCTAGCCACAACCCACTGCCACTCTTCCTGTTCCCTTGACGATTCATCGTCAGGATCGACCTCGATCTCGGAGATGAGCACCGAGTCGACGACCTCTAGTCCGGCAGTTCGAATGAGCCTGAGGTTTTCCTTGGCGTCGAGCGAGGCGAAGAACATCGGTACACCGAGCCACGGGTCCTCGACGCCATCACCTCCTCCGCTGATCGGGAGGTTCGCGATCAACAACCCACCGGGTTCCAGCCAGGCGGCCACCCGCTGGTACACGCTCGCGTGTTCCCCGCTCGGGATGTGATTCATCATGTAAAAGGCCACGATCGCGCGGAACGAGCCTGGCGGGAGGTCGATCCCGGTCACGACTCCCACCAGGAACCTGCCCGTTGGGATCCGCTCGCGTGCCCGCTCTATCTGACGGGCCGAGAGGTCGATCCCCGTGACCCGGTACCGCTTCGCCATGGCCAGGGTCGCCCGTGCCCCGGAGCCGCAACCGATCTCCAGCACCGCCTCGCCGGGAGGAACTTCCTGGAAGAGGCGGCGAACGAACGCATCTCGCGGGCTTCCGCGCGTAGCATCCGCCCAACTATCGAAGCGCTCACCCATCTCGTCGTAGCCCGCGGCGACGATCCGACGGACTTCCTCGGCCGAGGGTGAGCCCTCGCTCCACCTGCCCATCCGGCGCTCACTGGCCATACGGCGCATGTCCTCGATCTTCGCTCGTCGAGACTACTCCTGTTCATCGAGTGGCCTCCACGGCGTCGCGCCGCAACTCGTCGAAGGATGTCTCTGATCGGGTGCTAACACCACGACCACCTGACTCGCTTGCATCCTTGTGGGTCCGTTCCGGGCTCGCCCAAAATGCGGACATGGATGAAGTCGTGGGCTCGATGGCCCTGTCAGAGCGTTCGTGGCAATCGGGGCGCCGCGTCCCGGGACCGATCGTTCTCCTCGGCGGGCTGCTGGGCGGACTCGCGTGGGGGATCTTTGCCCGGGTCTGGATGAGGTTCATCTCCACCGACCCGGAGTTCTCATGGAGCGGGACCCTGTTCATCGTGATCGGGTTTGCCATCGTAGGGTTGACGCAGTCCGGCGCCTATCTCGGGCGTCGTGCCGGTCTTCGGCGTTCACGGATGACCGTCCTTCGCGTCTTCACGTCCGCGGGCCTGCTCCCGCTCGGCGTGGCGGCGGGAGGCCTCGCTTTCCCGACAGTGGTGCTCGCTCCCCTAGCCCTCACCCACACCAAGTGGTCGGGCCGGACGCGCCTGCTCGTCGGCGCGATTGCCCTGCTCCCCGTCCTGGCTATCGCGGGCATCCTCTTCGGGGACCTGTCTGCGCTGCACGCCGGGGCAGGTTTCCTGTGGTTCCTCGCCGTGTACGCGGGCATCGTCTGGGCGGCCCGGTTCTCCCTTGCGCCCTACCCCGGCCCCACGTCTGGCGGCGACTAGCCGGAGGATCCCCTGGGCGAAGCGAGCCGCTGGGGAAGGCACGTTCTTCAACCGGTTCGACATCGCGCCGGCCGGCGGCGGCAGCAAGGTGACGTACACGAGCCGTCAGCTGGGCTTCCGCAACCCCCCATGGGGACTGCGATACGCGCTCATGCGCAGCGTCACTGCCCGGGTGTGGATATCGATCTGGTACCGCCGGGGCTTCCGCAAGATGCTGGCGATGGCCGAGCAGAGGACCCGGCAACGGGCTTCGGTCTGACGGCGACCATTGCGGTCACGAGTCATTGGGTTCGTCAGAGGGGATGGTAGTTCTCGGTCAGCCGTTGTCCAGTTTCACTTGACCGAGAGCGCTCCCCAGCGTGGCTGTTACCCCTGTAGCCGCCGTGTACATGGCCGCAATCAGGGCGCCCGCCGCCAGCGGTCCACCACCCCAAGCCGGGTTCGAGAGCCCTTGAGCCCCGAAGACGGCTGCGGTTGCGGCCACCGACGCGATGTACGTCGTTAACGCACCCTTGCCGAAATTCGTCTGACCCATCTTGGAGGTGGTCGTCCAAACTACGATCAGCCCAAGAAGGGGAAGGAGAAGGATCAACGGGCCGAGGTAGAAAAGGTACGGGCCTTGAACGTTGACCGTAAGAGGGACTGTGAGGGCTTTGACCCGCGGGTCGGTGAACACGACAACACCCGAATAGGAACCTGAATGGACTCGGCCAGCCGTACGGATATCCAAGCACGCGTGAAGCAGGATTGTGTCTCTAAGCGTCGTGGCTCGCACGTTGACCTTGTCCGCATCAATGGTTCCCGCATCGCCGGTGAGGGAGCTAGGCGCCACGGCGATGTCGACTGGCGGAGTTGCGGGCGCGTTCAATCGAATCTCGTCGCTCGAAGCCCCCCTGGTGACGCCAAAGTTGATCTCGAGCTCCTCGTCAGTGGTCCCAAGATCGAATGGATTCTCTACTGGTATCTGCTGCTGGCTCTGCGGGCTACCGGGAGGACATTTGGGGTCCTTCATGTCGCCGCGGTTCAGGAAGTATCCGAGTGCAAAGGCTCCTAGTATCCAGACCGCAGCGACGATGGCCGCTATCTGCCAAAGTCGTTTCTTCGGCGGTACGTTCATGCCCCTCCCTCGAATTGACTCTTGCCCAACCCAGGTACGGTGTCAAGGCCGAGAGCGGGCCCAAATAGGGGCAGTGATAATCGCTCCGGTGTTCCCGCAGGACGAGCTTCTGCTATTCGCGACGCCGTAGCCTCTAGCCAACTAGGCGATCAGCGCGGTGGCTTGCTCAAGCAGGCCATCGGTCTCCGACAGGGCTGGCTTCGCGCCGAGACCTGAGAAGACTTCGCGCGCCCTGCGCAAAGCCTCTAGGGCTTCGACGGGCCGGCCGAGAGCCAACAGGCACCGACCTTCCCCGAGAAGAGCGAAGCCCCGCTCCGGCACCACTCCGAACCGCTCCCACCGATCGGCAGACTCGGCGTAGAGGCGGACGGCCTCCTCCACGTCGCCCCCGGCCTCGGCGAGGATCGCACGGGCGGCACAGCGGGCGTGTCGCTCATAGTCGTGAGCCGGCTCGAATCCACCCGCCAGACGCTCGGCCAGGGCGAGGTCGCCCGCCCCGACCGCCGTCCGGACCATCTCCGGAATCATGGGAGAGTAGTTGGTACTCCCCCGGCCATGGGGGACACGATCGAGCTCGGAGAGAGCATCTATGGCCCCGCGCGGATCCCCGGCCACCAGACGGAGGGTGGCCACAGTGGCGAAGGCTGCCACTACCCACTCGAGAGAGCTCGAATTCAGGGTGATCTCGATCGCCCAGTGCGCGAAGGAAAGATGGTCCTCCATATCGCCCCTCAGGGCCATCACCCGTGCCCGGTGGCGGCGAGCCTCGAACAGGGGTCCAACCGATCCATAAGCCCGAGGCCCGTCGGTAAGCGAACGCGCCGTCTCGAGGACCAGGTCCCAGGAGCCGCTGTCGAAAAGGCAGTACAAAGTCGCAGCGGTCATCCAGACGGCCATCTCGGCGATCCCACGCCGCCCTGCGAACTCGATCCCTTCACCGTAGACGCGCAGGGCCGCGACTGGCCCCTCGACCGCCCAGAGCGAATAAGCGAGGTTGTTGTACAGGACGGCGGCCTCGCGGCCCTGGCCCCGTTCGATGGTCAGAGCCAGCGCGCGGCGCAGATCCTCCAGTCCATCGGCGTCACCGAGGTTGTATCGGGAAAGACCACGGTACCCGAGAGCCTTGGCAGGCTCCTCCAGTCCCAGGCTCGATGCCAGCGCCATCGCCTTGGCGGCCCCTTCGATCGCCTCTCGGAGCTCTCCCCGGAGGCACTCGAGCCGGGCTCGCTCGGTGTACGCGGCCACCAGGCCGGGGCCAGGCGGTTCGGACTCGAGCAGGGCAACCGCCTCGTCGGCCGTCTGTCGGTTCCTGGAGTCGCCCTGGGACCAGAGCACGTTCGCCAGGATGGTCAGGGCGTTGGCTGCCCCGAGCGCGTCGCCCCGATCCTTGAACAGGGCTATCGCCTCTTCCAGCGCTCGTGCGGCGTTGGCGTCGCCGCCGGCTTGGCGAACGGCATCCGCCCACCTGACCAGGACGTCGGCCCGCTCTGGGTGCCCGGGAGGGGAAAGGTCCAGGGCTTTCGCGTAGTTCGCCTCGGCCCTGGCGGTGTCGAGGCCCAGGGCGCGATCCCCGGCGAGGATCAGGAACCGGAGAGCGAGGGCCACCAGCTCCTCGGCCTCGGTCGTCTGTCCTCCCGCTCTGGCGGCATCCAGCGCGGCCGTGTAGTGGTAGGCGAGGATCTCGGCGTGGTCCTCCGCCCGCTCCCCGGCGATGGACTCGATCCAGGAAGCCGCCCGGCGGTGCTTGGCCACCCGTCCCGCCCGAGGGATCTGCGAGTAGGCGACGTCCCGGACCAGGATGTGGAAGAAGCTGTACTCGGCCTCTCCCTCCATGGAGGAAGCACGCGCCGGACGCACCAGCTCCTTCCTGGCGAGCTCGTGAAGGGCATCCCCGACCAACCCGGGGTCCAACTCCCCCATCGCCGCCACCGCCCCCGCCCAGAACACCTTGCCGATGACTGCGGCGTCCTGGAGCAACTGCTTGCGCTCCGCCGGCAGCGTGTCCAGGCGCGCCGCGATCAGAGCCTGGATCCCCTCCGGGAAGGGAACCTCGGCGCCCTCGGCAAGGACGAGTGCTCGCCCCTTTCGAACCAGGAGCCCCCGGTCACGAAGCAGCCTGACGAACTCCTCGGCGTACAACGGGTTGCCGCCGGCGCGCTCCAGGATCAGCGACTGCACCTCGGCCGGCAGGACGGCCTGCTCAAGCAGCAAAGAGATGAGCACCGCCGTTTCGTTCTCCGACAGAGGCGCGAGGTTGATCCTGGTTGCGTTCCGAGCGGCCGATGCCCACGTCGGCACCCGTTCGTACAGCTCCGGGCGGGCCGTGCCCACCAGCAGGAGCGGCACTCCCTCCGACCAGTCGGCCAGGTGCTCCAGGAACGCGAGCATCGCCGGGTCCGCCCAGTGGAGGTCCTCGAAGACGAACACCGACGGTCGTTGCTCAGCCAGGGACTCCAGGAACTTCCGCCACGCGGTGAACAGCTCCTCCCGCTCGGCCGTCGACGAAGCCTCCAGGCCGATCAGCGGAAGCAGGCGCTGGCGGAGCCACTCACGTTCCGAGCCCGACGGCAGGACGGCGTCCAGCTTCGGCCCAGCCACATCCGACGGATCGCTCTCCAGGATCCCGGCCTCGGCTTTGACGATCTCGGCGAGCGCCCAGAACGTGATGCCCTCCCCGTAGGGAAGGCACCGACCCTGCCGCCACCGGACCACCTCCGACGAGGAATCGACGAAGGAGAACAACTCCGCCACCAGGCGGCTCTTCCCGACCCCGGGCTCCCCGACGATCGTGGCGAGCTGAACCGAGCCGTCCCGCACGCTCCGCGAGAACAGGCCCGTCAAGAGGCCCCGCTCCACCTCCCGACCGACCATCGCGGTCGAATGGGTCCGCGTGATGTCCGTCCCGAACCGCGACCGCGAGGCCACCGCCTGCCAGATCGCCACAGGCTCGGCCTTGCCCTTAACCGCCACAGGCTCCAGCGCCACATAGTCGAAGACCCCCGAGGTCATCCGGTACGTCTGCTCCCCGACGACGATCCCTCCGACCGGAGCCGCCCCCTGGAGCCGCGAGGCTACGTTGACGACGTCTCCGGTGACGATCCCCTCGCCCTGCGAAGGACGGGCGCCCAGGGCCACGACCGCCTCCCCGGTGTTGATGCCGACGCGGACCGAGAGTCCCAACGCCGGATCGGCAAGGTTCAACTCCTCGATGGCCTCGATGATCCGAAGGGCACTTCGTACGGCTCGCTCGGCGTCGTCCTCGTGAGCGACTGGGGCTCCGTAGACCGCCATAACGGCATCGCCGATGAACTTCTCCACGGTCCCCCCGAACCGCTCGATCTCCGTACGAAGGCGCGCGTGGTAGGGCCGGATCCGTGCCCGAACGTCCTCGGGATCAGCCTGATCGGAGCGCGCGGTGAACCCAACCAGGTCGCAAAACAACACGGTGACGACCTTGCGTTCCTCGAGCCCGACGAGCGGCGCAGGCGCCAGCGCCGCCGTGCAGTACCCGCAGAACTGAAACCCCTCAGGGTTCTCGCGACCACAGCTGGGGCAGGTGAGCACGCGAGGAGTCTAAGGGTCAGTCCGAAAAGAACGGAAGCTCAACCTGCCAGGGAGACACGAGCCGCACTACCTCTTCTAAACTCACACCTCCTTTTCGGACTAGCCGCCGGCTGTCCGCCATGTCCTGGCCCAAAACTAGACCTTCCGGGCTGAGTCCCCCGTCCATCCCGTAGCGTCCGCGTGCATCTACCATCAAGTCGGAACCTCGAAGACGAGCACCGTGATGACCAGCTCGCGGTTCGAGTCATCTCGGTGGGCGAACACGTAACGGAACCGGGTTTCTCCCTCGACTGGGATTATGCGCTTGTATTTCGGGTGCGCCTCCATGACGATGGGGACCTTCGCAAGGACAGCCGAGAAGTTCTTCGTGCGATTGAAGATCAGGATCGCCCCCTTGGTGTCACGCCAAGTCAGGTACCCGAGCAGTTGGTCGATTGTGTCTATCAGCGTCTTCGGCCCATGCCAGAACTTGCACTCAGCAACGAAGATGTTCCGGCCCTGCTCGCGGATCAAGATGTCGGTCTTCCCGTCGAAGTTGAACGTTTCGCCAGTTGCCGACCCCTCGTACTGGCCGTTCAACTGAACGAGGAATTGGTCCCGCAGGTGCTCCTCCTTCATATGGCGAAACGCTTCGGGGCTGCGCTCAATCACGCTCACCATGTTCGAGAGGATATCGAGGACGTGCTCATACTCTCTCCCCAGCAGCTCGGGCTCCGGCTTGAACGGCTCGACACCGCTGCGCCTCCGACGTTCGATGGGAGTCTTCCGGCGGCGAGCAGGAACGGCGTACGTTCGGGAAGCATCGTCGCGAACCCGTAACTTGTAGCCGAGGGACGCCGCGAGGCCCCGATCCGCGAGCAGCCTTTCACGCCGCGCCTCCAACCGCTTACGAACCGTCTCCGGGAGCCGTTCATTGAACTCCCTAACATCATTCCCGACCCACTCAAGGTGCTTCTCGATCGAGTCCAAGTCACGGTCGAGGCTCGCCTTCAAGGCATCGGGCTCGTGGTTCAGCTGTGCGTAGGTCAACACGACCTCGTTGCCGTGGACTGCGCCGGCCGGCGGCCCACTGCTGGTGAACGTCGAGGGGGCGCACTTGAAGAGCTCACCGTCGCCGTCAAATGGAACGTGGAACGTGTACTCGGTGGCGGGGAGGTAGAAGGGTCGGGACCTGTCATTGTTGAAACGCATTGGGTCCTGGCTCACATCTAACTTCGTCTCCCGATGTGCCATCGTCACGTCGTCCGAGCCCCGCCGAAGCGTGGGCACATCGATCGTGAACTCGGCGATGAACTCGTCGGCAAGGTCGTCCGGCGAGCGGCCAAGGAATCCTCCTGCGTCGATCGATTCGATCTGCCGCGCCAACCGCTCGTCATGACCAGCGATGGCCGCGCGCAGTTCAGTGCCATGGAAGAGGTAGTTGCGCTCCCTCACGTGGCCGATTGTCGCATCCGTCTCCGACATCGCCGTCAACACACGCTCGCAAGCGGTGCGGGGGTGATGGTCGTTTGTTCGCTAACTTCGGCTGCTTCGCTGCCGAAGCCTGCACCGGCTTCCGCCCGCGCTGGCCGGGATAATCGAGCTTGTGATCTTCGACATCTTCGCGTGGCTTTTTGGAGCGTTCGTATTCACCTCGATGGTCCTTGCTCTTCGGCCAACGCGCGGCCTTGGCCCACAAGTCGAAGCGGCCGCTGCAGAGGCCCTGACGAGTCTGAACGGCCTTGAGCGCTTGCTCTGGAAGGAGGTTGTCCGGAGAGGATTCGCCAAACCTGGAGTCGTCTCTCCCGGATGGTCCCCAAGTACGGCGTGCGGGGGGCTACACAGGCCGTGGTGGGAAACGTCTGGCTAATTCTTGCCTACCTTGGATTCCCGGCGATAACTCTTCAAGAGAACAAGAGTGCCGTCGCAAGGGACATAGGCTGGGCCTTGATGGGTATCGCGATCTTGTCTCTACTGTTCTCGTTCTATCGGTTGGTTACCGCGTTTCGATCAGGGCGCAAGTTCCGAAGGAGCAATGCTGACTTTCCTCAGTGAACCATTGTCGCTTCGGCGGGAGGGACGTTTCGCAGGGCGCTGTCGACTAACCCCAGTGTAAAGAGAGGGCGTCCACCTTTCGATCCGCGAACCAAGCGCCTGAGGCATAGACGCACGAGGAGAAAAATGCAGGGCCGGGCCTCTCAGCGCGATGAGGTCCTGACGCCCAAGTAGTCCGTCACGATGAACTTCGCGTGGCAGTCCGAGCAAATGGGCCTCGCCGCCGCGAGCCACACGGGCTCAGGCTCCTCGAGACCTCGGTAGCAAAGCGGGCAGTAGTCGACCATGTTCTCGTCGTCGAACGGTGCCTTACGCCATTCCAGTGTCGTGTCGGCTACGAGTTCGAGTTCGTAGGGCGTCCACCACTGCCCCAGCCCAATCCTCCAGCCCTGAGCGATGCGCAGGGGTCGCCGGTCGGACGTCGCGAACACGCAGGTGTCCCCGCGCGCTTCGATCAGACGGTGGAGTTCCAATAGGCTCTCCATCTCTCCGGAAAGCCGCCAAAGCGAGGCTGGCGCAAGCGGCCCGAAGATTCGATCCGGCTCCAGCAGGCGAAGGACTATTCGCCGCTCCTGGCTCGTCTGCTCATCGGTGAGTAGCTCCACGGCGGGGATCTCGTAATCAGGCATGATGGGACGCTAGCAGGAGTGGTTCATCCATTCGATGGTCATTTCCATCCTGGACAGTCGCGAGATCAGCAATCATCATGCATTGCATGCCGCGAGAGCTTCCGACTGGCGTTGTCACCTTGCTGTTCACCGATGTCGAGGGGTCGACGAAGCTGCTGCGTGAGATCGGTGATGTCTATGCCTCCGCACTTTCCGAGCACCGGCGGGTGCTTCGTTCCGCCTTTTCCGCTCATAACGGAGTGGAGGTCGACACGCAGGGCGACGCGTTCTTCGTCGCGTTTGCGCGGGCGTCGGACGCGGTCGGGGCGGTTGTGGACGCGCAACGAGGACTGGCCGGTGGGCCGATCCGTGTGCGGATGGGACTCCACACGGGCGAGCCGCGGCTGACCGAGGAGGGCTACGTCGGGCTCGACGTCCACAAGGGTGCGCGGATCGCGGCCGTCGGGCACGGCGGGCAGGTGCTCCTTTCGTCGGCCACGCGGATGTTGGTAGACGCTGAGGCTCGGGACCTGGGGCCGCACCGCCTGAAGGACCTGAGCGCGCCCGAGAGGATCTACCAACTCGAGATCCACGGCCTTCCTTCGGACTTCCCGCCTTTGAAGACGCTGGACGCGGGGAGCACGAACCTGCCTGCCTCTCGGACATCGTTCGTGGGAAGGGCCGAGGAGCTGGAGGCGATCGACGGGCTCTTGTCGGATCCGGGCTGTCGCCTGCTCACCCTGTTGGGTCCGGGCGGGGTCGGGAAAACCCGGCTGGCGCTGGAGGCGGCGGGCCGCCGCCTGGACCGCTACCAGCACGGCGTGCACTTCGTCCCGCTCGCTTCGGTCGCGTCGCCCGACTTCCTGGCGCCCGCCATGGCCGAGTCGCTCCAGTTCCCCGTGGACGGGGCGCACAGCGAATTCTCGGCGCAGGATCAGCTGCTGGACTTCCTGAGCGAGCGCTCGACGCTGCTGGTCCTGGACAACTTCGAGCACCTGGTCGAGGGCTCGGAGCTCCTCTCGCTCGTCATCGAGAGGGCCCCGCGCGTGGAGATGATGGCCACATCGCGCGAGCGCCTCGGGGTCCAGAGCGAGTGGGTCTTCGATGTCGAAGGGCTCCACGTCTCGGGGAACGGCGGTGGGGACGGCGCGGTCGGGCTCTTCGTCGAGCGGGCACGACAGGCCGATGCTGCTTTCTCGCTCAGCGACGACGAGCGGCCGCACGCGGCCCGCATCTGCCGGCTGGTGTACGGCATGCCGCTGGGGATCGAGCTCGCGGCCGCCTGGGTCTCGATGCTCTCGTGCGCCGAGATCGCGGACGAGATCGAACGGAACATCGGGTTCCTCTCCACGACGGCGCGGGACGTCCCGGAGCGGCACCGAAGCCTGCGGGCGGCCTTCGACCAGTCGTGGCGCCTGCTCACGGACGAGCAGCGAGACGTGTTCCAGCGCCTGTCGGTCTTCCGCGGCAGCTTCACTCGGGACGCGGCCGCCGCTGTCGCCGGGGCCGACCTGCGCCTGTTGTTCGAACTGTCGGCCAAGTCGCTGGTCCGGCGGCTCGATCTGGGCCGGTACGAGCTGCACGAGCTGCTGCGTCAGTACGCGGCGGACAAGCTGGGTGCCGACGCTCCGGGATACGGGGCTGCCATGGAGCGACACGCCCGCTTCTACGTGGCTCTGCTCGATTCGCGTCGATCCGACCTTCTCGGCCCTCGGATGGCGGCGGCGCGCGACGAGCTTCGGCCCGAGGTGGACAACCTGCGGACGGCCGTGGAGTGGGCGGCGGTCCACTGGGGCGACGACGAGGCGAGGGCGGCGTTCGACTCGCTGAACGTGTTCCTCTGGATGCACAGCTGGTTCGAGGGCGCCGAGATCTTCGAGCGCATCTCCGATTTGTTGGACGGCTCGACGAGCCCGAAGGGCGTCAGCGCGCTCGTGTACCAGACGGCGCTGGCATCCTCACTCGGCTACGACGAGCTCTCCGAGAAAGTGGCGTTCGAGTGCCTGCCGCAGGTCCGCGAGCTGGACTGGGCCCGCGAGCTCGGCAAGTGCCTCCTCACTCTCGGGATCTACGCGACCCACCGGGACGTGTACCCGGAGGCGGTGGCATTCCTTGAAGAGGCCGAGGGGCTGACTCGTGCGACGGGCGATCCGATCGAGTACCCGGCGACGCTCTCCTGGCTTGGATTCGTGCGGTTGCTGACGGGCGATCTCGTGGGGGCACGGGTGGCGTTTCAGACCGGCTACGACGTTTCGACGGAGAACGGAAGCCCGCTGCTCCGGGCTTACCTGGTCACGAAGCTCGGGCTGCTCGCGGACGCCGAGGGAGACTTCGTGAGCGCGATGGAGTTCCACAAGCAGGGCCACGACCTGTTCACGAGCGTCGGGGACGTGGGTGGCACGGGGTACACACTGAGTCGATCGAGCATGAGTGCCTACTGCCTGGGCGACTACCCGGAAGCGACGAGGCTGGGGCGCGCCGGCTTCGAGGCCTTCAGCGCCGTGAACCACCGGTGGGGCGTCATCTCGGCTCTGTGCCGGATGGGCTTCGCCGCCGTGGGCCTCGGAGAGTTCGACGAAGCCCGGCAGCACCTGGGACGGGCGCTCGAGCTTGGGCAGCAGAGCCAGGCACAGTCACTCGTCTTGCACGCGCTGAGCGGGGCCGGCGTGCTCCTGGCCAGAGAAGGAGACACGACCCGCGCCGCCCAGATCCTGCTGTTCTCGCTCAACCATCCCGGGCTTCCGGCCTCGTACCGCATGGCTGCTCAGCCGGCTCTCGACGCCCTGGAGGCCGAGCTGCCTCCCGAAGACTTCGCGATCGCTAGGGAGGCTGCCGCGACGGCAGAGCTCGAGGAGCTCGTGGAGTCTGTTCGGCGCGACCTCGCCCGCTGAGTCACTCAGAGCCGAGGGCGAGCTCGACGGCCTCGTCGACCGTAAGCGCCCGGCCTTGCTCCCAAGCCTCGGCAAAGGCTGCTTCGTCGAGCTGTCTGTGGATGATGGTGAGCGTCTCCTCATTCATCTCCGCGACCCACGCGGGCACCCCGCCGATCTCATCGCGCAGAGCCTCGGCCCTGGAGAGCAGCCGAGTTGCCGTCCCCGCTCTTCCGGCGAAGGCGAGGGCACCGGCGAAGCGGCAAAGGTTCTCCGTGATCCCACCACGCGTGCCTTGGTCGCGGTTGATGCGCAGGGACTCCTTCAGCATCGCGAGGGCGTCCTGGACCCGGCCCTCGTCGAGGGCGAACCTCGCCAGTTGATCGAGCTGGAGCGCCACCACCACCTCGTTGGACTGCCCACGCGCCCGATGGAGGACGTCTTCGTGCAGCGCTCGGCCGCGTTCGAGGTCGCCGAGCTCCCCGTAGACCCACGCAAGGGCGTCACTTGCGAGCAGGACGTAGTGCTCGTCCCGGACCTCGCGGAATCCTCGCAGGCTCTCCTCGAAGAGCGGCTGGGCCCTGGCCCAATCGCTCTCCTCAGTGGCGACCATCCCCAGCATGTATAGGGAGTAGGTGGCGCCCCACGCATCGCCGAGCACGCGATGGAGCGAAAGCGCCTCCTCTGCCCGAAGTCTCGCCGTCCCAGGGTCTCTGACCGTCACCACGGCTGCTCCGTTGAGCGCTCTGGCGCGAGCTGCGGTGGGACGCTCGTCGGCGCGGAGCGTGCTTTCCAGGCAGCGCTGGCCTTCCACCTGGTAACCCCTCATGTACCAGAACCGACTCAGAGCACCGGCGAGCTGCAGGGCATGTTGTGTCTCACCCGACCGTTCGAGTCGGTCGAGGGCCGCCCGGAGGTTGTCATGTTCGCGCTCCAGCCGGTCGAGCCACTCCCCCGGGTCGCCGCGCAGGCTCGGCCACGCCTCCTCGGCAAGCGCCAGGAAGCGCTCGGCGTGGCGTCGCCTGACCTCCTCGGCCTCGCCCGAGTCATCCAGCCGCTCGATCGCGAACTCGCGGATCGTCTCCAGCATCCAGAAGCGCTCGTCGGTGTGGCGAAGGAGGCTCTTGTCCACCAGCGACTGAAGCGTGTCGAGATCCGCATCTGCAACTTGCTCGGCCGCCTCCAGCGTGCAGCCGCCTGCGAACACGGACAGGCGGGCGAAGAGCGCCTTCTCCTTCTCCGAGAGCAGGTCGTGCGACCACTCGATCGTCGCCCGGAGGGTTCGCTGGCGCGGATCGGCGTCCCTTCCCCCCTTCAGCAGGTCGAGGCGCCCGGAGAGCCGCTCGAGGATCTGCCTGGGCGAGAGCACGCTCGCCCTTGCGGCGGCGAGCTCGAGCGCGAGCGGGAGGTTGTCGAGCGCGCGGCAAAGGTCGTGGACGGTCTCGTCCGGCTGTGCCCGCGCCCGTGCGCAGAACAGGTCGACCGCTTCGGGCTGGGCGAGGGGGAGCACCGGGTACTCCACTTCTCCTCTGACCCGAAGGAGCTCCCTGCTCGTAAGGAGAAGCCTCAGGTTTGGGCAGACCTCGACGAGAGAGGCGAGCTCGGGGGCCGCCTCGATGACCTGCTCGAGGTTGTCGAGCAGGAGGAGGAGCTCACGCTCGCCGATATGGCCGGCCAGGCCGTCCTTCGCCCCAAGGGTCTGGGCGATCGTCTCGCTGACGAGCGCCGGGTCTCTGAGCGGAGCCAGGCCGACCCAGAACACCCCGGCCTTGAACCGGGGCAGGAGCTCCGCCGCCGCTTCGACGGCCAGCCGTGTCTTCCCCGAGCCTCCGGGGCCGGTCAGGGTGAGCAGACGGGCGCCGTCTCGCAGAAGGGCGACGACCTCTTCGACCTCCTTCCCCCTGCCCACGAACGAGCTGGCCGGGTGGGGCAGGTTCGTGTTCGAGATGGTCTTGAGCGGCGGGAAGCGCTCCGAGCCGAGCTGGAAGATCCAGACCGGTCCCTCGAAGTCCTTCAGGCGGTGCTCCCCAAGGTCGGTCACGGGAGCGCGGACGAGCTCGCGTGTCTCTTT
>Ga0184632_10000226_pt1 | contig 20287 bp, 18 predicted proteins | sample PLM31_50_b1_FD_133153 | JGI IMG/M metagenome (GOLD analysis project Ga0184632, IMG submission 133153) | Groundwater sediment microbial communities from an aquifer in East River, Colorado, USA - PLM3-1_50_b1 | ecosystem: Environmental > Terrestrial > Soil > Riparian zone | place: USA: East... | reverse complement strand
TGCGCTCGGCATCCCGCCGACGCTAGCCCGGCGTGGCGGCTCGCGCCAGATGTCCTTTGCAGCGGATCCGTGACAAGCCTTCCTCAATCGTCCGCCGTGGACGTGGCTATGAAGACCTACAGCCTCCCGTGACGGAGGATCCCCCACACGAGCCAGACCCCGAAGACGCCGGAGAGCAGGAAGCCGATGAGCGCGAGCAGGTGGATTCCGGCCGCGTGCGGCCCGCCGGTCGCGAAGACGCCGATGATCGCCGAGCCCATCAGCCCGCCGAGGATGACGAGCGCGACGGCGATCCGGTTCGTCGCCTTGTCGATGTGGTCGTCGATCTCGTCGATGCCGGGGTTCTCGATGTGGACCTGGAACGTCCCGCTGCGCAGGAGCTCCAGGATGTCGCTCACCTGGTACGGAGCCTCGCGAGCGAGCGAGCCGAGCGCCAAAGCCTCGGCCGTCGCTTGGCGGGCGATGAACCGCGGATGGAAGCGGTCCGCGAGCAGCCCCCGCGCGTAGGGCTTCGCGACCTCGAAGACGTTGACGTCCGGATACACCTCCTGGCCGACCGAGGCAAGAGTCGCGATCGCCTTGTCGAGCATCACGAAACGGCTCGGGATCCGAAGATTCATGGAGTAGATCAGCTGGAACCCCTCGCGAATCACCTGAATCGGATCGATATCCGAGAGCCGGGTGCCGTAGTACCGGTCGAAGAGGACACGGAGCTCGGTCCGGAACTCCTGCTCGCGCTCTGGTGCATAGCGAACGCCGAGCTCGCGCAGCCGGCGCGGGATCGCGTCGACGTTCTCCGTCGCTGCGTCGACGAAGAGGCGGGTGAGCTTCGCCATGTCGTCGTCCGTGAGCTTTCCTGCCTGCCCGAAGTCGACGAGCCCCAGCTGGCCGGACTCGAGGACGAAGATGTTCGCGGGGTGCGGGTCGGAGTGGAAGAAGCCGTGCCGGAACACCATCGTCATCCACGCGTCCGCGAGCTTGTACGCGATGTCGCGGCGCTCGTCGGCCCGCAGTGACTCGAGGTCGAGGTCCGCGACCTTCGTCCCGCGCAGGAACTCGAGCGTCAGGACACGCCCGGTCGAGTACCGCCGGACCACGCGAGGGACGACGACGCCCTCGCTTCGCGCGAAGTTGCTGTGGAAGAGCTCGGCGTTCCGCGCCTCGTGACCGTAGTCGAGCTCGAGGCGGATCGAGCGCGCGAACTCGTCGACGAGCTCCTGCGGGTCCATGAACTCGAGCGCCTTGACGCGCTCTTTGAGCAGCCGCGCCGCCTGGTAGAGGAGACCGAGGTCGGCCTCGATCTGACCGGCCGCCGCCGGACGCTGCACCTTGACGGCGACCTCCTGCCCGTCCGGTAGGACTGCGCGGTGGACCTGCCCGATCGAGGCCGACGCCAGCGGCGCGAAGTCGAACTCGACGAACGCCTTGTCGAGCGTCAGGTCGAGCTCGGCCTCGACGACCTCCTGGATCTGCGCGAAGGGAACTGGTGAGACGGCATCCTGCAACCCGCGAAGCTCGGCGACGATGTCAGGAGGGATCACGTCCGGCCTCGTCGACAGAAGCTGCCCGAACTTGACGAACGTCGGCCCGAGCTCATCGAGCATCTCCCGCAGTCGCCGGCCGCGGTCGGATGCCGTCGCGGAGGGCGCGCCGTCGGTGCCCGAGGCGAGGTCGCCGAGGCGGTTTCGTCGCAGGAAGTAGCCGAAGCCGTGCCGCACCGCGACCTGCGCGATCTCCGAAAGGCGTCCGAGACTGCGCGGCTTGGCCTCACGCGTCGCCATCGCGTGATTGTAGGCCGGGTCCCTGACTGCGGCCTACCGCGGGGACGCGCGCTCGAGCAGCTTCAACCGATGCTCGAGCTGCGCCACGCGCAGCGAAAGGTCGTCCACCGCCTGCGCCGATGCGATGCCCAGGTCGCCGGCGAGGCGTGAAGCGGTGTTTCCCGTCGATTCGCCGAGCCGGCCGGCTTCGCGCCGCCAGCTGTCGAGGACGTCGGTTATGGCCGCGTGAACCTCGTCCCGCTCGACGCCTAGCCGGCGCGAGAGCTCCTCCGCGAGACGATCTGCGCGCTCCGCGGCAAGGGCGACTGCACCGAGCCCGGCGAGGGTCACGGTCTCCAGCGTGCTTCGTTCGCTAGCGGGATCGTCCATGCGGCCTCGAGGCGCGGCGTTGCCGCCGTCGCTCGCGCTTCGACGACGTCGGGCCGGCGATGCCCGCGGTCGCAGCGGCTGGAGCTGGAGTCGGGGCTGGCCCGCGCGGAGGCGAGACCGGCTGACCACCCGTACCGTCACCGTCGTCCTCGGGAGCATCGTCGAGAAGGGTCCCACCCACGGAGGCGATGCCTTCGAGAGCACCAAGGTCGTCGCGCCGTCGCTGGAACTCGGGTTCCCGCTCCTTGAGCGAGGCGAGCAGCGGTGCGGCGAGGAAGACGGACGAGTACGCGCCCGAACCGATCCCGACGAGGAGCGCGAACGCGAAGTCCTTCAATGTGTCCCCGCCGAAGACGTACAGGGCCGCGACCGGAAGCAGGGTGATGAACGTCGTCGCCAGCGAACGCGGCAGGACCTCCCACATCGACACGTTGCCGATGACGCGGAACGACGCGCGCCGCATCAAGGGGACGTTTTCCCGGATACGGTCGAACACGATGATCGTGTCGTAGATCGAGTAGCCGAGCACGGTGAGGACCGCGGCGACGGTTGCCGTCGACACCTCGCGCCCGGTCAGCGCGTAGATCCCCACCGTGATGATCACGTCGTGCGCGAGAGCGACGAGCACGCCGACGGAGTACTTCCACTCGAAACGCACCGAGATGTAGGCGACGATGAGCACCAGGCTCACCAGGATCGCGAGCAGAGCGTTATTGGCTATCTGGCGGCCGAAGCTCTCGGAGACGCTCTTCGCGCCGAACGAGGTCGCATCGACAGCGCCCGCGAGCCCCTCCTGGAGCACGTTCTGCTCCTCGCTCGAGAGCGACTCGGTCCGGATCTGGAAGTTCGTGTACCTGCCTTCGACCGACTGGCCTCGCCCCTGGATCACCGCGCCCGCCTGTCCGATGTCGGCCGCCTGGCTTCGAACCTCCTCGAGAGAGGTGGGCTGGGGCGTGCGGAAGGTGATCTGCGTGCCGCCCCTGAAGTCGATCCCGAGGTTGAGCCCCTTGACGCCGATCGCGAGGATCGAAAGCGCTACGACCACGGCCGAGATCGCGAACCAGATCCGGCGCCGGCCGATGTAGTCCCACCGCAACCAGCGGGGAAGTCCCTGCCCGGTCGCGCCCATGAAGCGCGGGTTGTCGAACCAGCCGAAGCCTCCGACGAGCGCGAGGATCGCGCGGGTCGCAAGCACGGCGGTGAGCATCGAGAGCGCCGTACCGAGCAGCAGCATGAGAGCGAAGCCCCGCACGCTCGCAGTGGCCACCGCGAACAGGACCGAGGCCGTGATCGCGGTGACGACGTTCGCATCGACGATGGTGGCGAAGCCCTTCTTGTAGCCCTGCGCAATGGCGGCACGCACCGATCGGCCGGCGCGTACCTCCTCCTTGATGCGCTCGAAGATGACGATGTTCGCGTCCGCGGCCACTCCGAAGGTCAAGACGAGGCCTGCGAAACCAGGCAATGTGAGCGTCACGTTGAAGATGAGGATCGTGGCGTACAGGAACGCCGCATAGATCCCGAGACCGGCGACTGCCACCAGGCCGAGGAAGCGGTAGAAGATCAGGAGGAAGATCGCGACGAGAAGGAGACCGCCGATTGCCGCGTGCCACGCCTCCCGAAGCGAGTCCCTGCCGAGAGTTGCCGAGATGTCGGTGCGATCGAGCGTGTCGAACTTGACCGGAAGCGCGCCCGTCTGCAGCACGAGGGCGATCTCCTTCGCCTCCTGGTACGAGTCGAGCCCGGTGATCCGCGCCGCGCCGCCCCCGATGCCTCCCGACAGGGTCGAGTCGGTGAAGTCGATCTGCGGGAACGTCTTTATCTCGCGGTCGAGAACGATCGCGAAGTGCTGTGGCTGCTGGCGCAGCTTCCCGCGGATCCACTCGTCGCGCGTGATCCTCTCGAACTTGTCCGAGCCCTTACCCGTGAACTCCATGGTCACGATCGGCGCGCCCGACGCGCCGGGGCTCGTGTCGAAGTCCGCCCGCGTCCCGGAGAGCTTGAGATCCTCGCCCGTCATCTGCGGCACGTTCGGCGGGTCGTACTTGAAGAGGTAGTAGTAGGTGCGATCAGACGGGACGCCGCTCCCCTGCGGCCCGCCGGGACAGACGACCGCGCCCAGTCCGCACGTGATCACGACCATGCCCTCGGGTACGGCAAAAAGCTCGCGGCCGGCCGGAAGCTTCCCGCCGGACTTCCGCAGTGCATCCGCCTCTGAACCATACGGGCCCGAGACGACCCGCTTCGTCGTCGGGTTGACGATGTAATACTCGGCAGGCGCTCCCTCCTCCGCCTGCGATTGCACCTTCGCAAGCAGCTCGTACAGCGACACGTGCTCGATCGGCTCGCCGCGAATCGAGATCGACGGGCCTACGAGCGAGGTCTCGAGGTCGTACAGCTCGAGCTGCGCGGTCGTGCCGATGATCCCTGCAGCCGCCTCCGGGTCCTTGACGCCGGGGAGCTGGATCACGATCTGATCGTCGCCCTGAGTTCTGATCTCGGGCTCGGTGACGCCGAGCTTGTCGACCCGATTCCGCATGATGTCGACCGACCGGTCGAGATCCTCTTGTGTGAGGTTGCGGTTCGGCGGAGGGACGGCCTGGAGGGTGACCTCGAGGCCCCCCTGGAGATCGAGGCCGAGGGTCGGCTTTTGATTGAGCGGCGAACCTGGGATCGCGAGCAGCGCGACGCCCACCAGCGCGGCGGCCAGCAGGGCGACGACCAGGGTGGAGGAACGCCGGTTCAAGGCAGGCGGGTCAGGTTAGCGGCGGTCGCCGGAGGCCGAGTCGGCGCCGGCCTCGCTCGTAACCGGTTCTTCGCCGTCTGTAACTGCAACTTCATCGGCCTCGTCGCTCGTGTCGGCATCGTCCGAGGCGCTTGCCTCCACGACCTCGGCATCGACGACGTCCGGCTCGTCGTCTTCCTCGGGAGGAAGAACTGCCGCAATCCCGCGGCGCGTCATGTGCACCTCGAGCCCCTCCGCGATCTCGACGACGACGTCGTCGCCTTCTGCTTGGGTGACCGTGCCGTAGATACCGCCGGTCGTGAGCACGTCGTCGCCCACACTCGCCCGTTCGATCATTGCCTGTTGCTGTTGCTGACGCTGCCGCTGCGGACGGATCATCAGGACGTACATGACGACGAGCAGCAGCACCATGATGATCAAGAAGCTCACGATTCCTCCTCCGGCGGACGGGCCAGCCGCGCGAGTGCGTCCTTTCGGAAGGCCGGGAACGTGCCCCGCTCGATTGCCGCCCGCGCGCGTGCAGTCAGGTCGAGTACGAACCAGAGATTATGCAGGCTGAGCAGCCGAAGTCCGAGCATTTCACCCTGGGTGACGAGGTGGCGGATGTACGCACGCGAGAACCTCTCGCACGCGGGGCATGGACAACTCTCGTCGAGGGGCCCGCGGTCCGTTCGATAGCGGGCGTTCCGCAGGTTGAGACGCCCGTCCCAGGAGAGGGCCGAGCCGGTCCGCGCGGTGCGGGTCGGCAGGACGCAGTCGAACATGTCGACACCGCGAGCGATGACCTCGAGGATGCCGACCGGGTCGCCGATCCCCATGAAGTAGCGCGGCAGGCCGGCAGGGAGCAGCGGCGCCGCCCACTCGACACAGTCGAGCATCTCCTGCTTCGCTTCGCCGACCGCGAGACCGCCGAGCGCGAAGCCGTCGAAGGGAAGAGCGCAGATCTCGTCGAGCGAGTGCCGGCGAAGCTCGAGGTCGGTCCCGCCTTGCGAGATCCCGAACCTGAGCTGTCCCGGAGCGCGCGGCGCGTCGACCTGCCGCTCGGCCCACCGCGCCGTGATCCACACGGCGCGCTCGAGCTCGCCGCGCGATCCGCCGGCCGGCAAGCAGACGTCCAGGCACATGGCGATGTCGGAGCCGAGCCGGCGCTGGATCTCGGCTACACCCTCCGGTGTGAAGCGGGCGTCAGAACCGTCGTAGACGGAGCGAAACGTGACTCCGTCCTCGTCGAGCGCGCGAATGGTGTCGCGGAGCGAGAAGACCTGATAGCCACCGGAATCGGTGAGTACCGGCCACTTCCAACCCGAAAATGCGTGAATCCCGCCCATGTCCTCGACGACGGCCTCACCCGGGCGAAAGTGGAGGTGGTACGCGTTTCCGAGGACGACCTGAGCTCCGAGCGCCCTCACCTCGTCGGGGTGGAGCGACTTCACCGTCGCCTTGGTGCCCACGGGCATGAAGGCCGGCGTGCGGATCTCACCGTGCGCAGTCGAAAGCACACCGGCGCGGGCTTCTCCGTCTGTGGCGTCGATACGAAAGATCAGTGCCGCCGCCCCACGCTTCGCCCAGCCTCGCCTCGCCGCCGGGGCCACCCCTTGCCTCCTCCCACTTCGAGCCTATCGGCGAACTGCATACCGGTGGGAAACGAGAGGGTGTCGAAAGGCGAACAACACGATCCCGCAGATTTCGACGCGCCCGCTCTCACAACACCACCATCGCATCCCCGAAGGAATAGAACCGGTACCGCTCCTCGATGGCGACGCGATAGATCTCTCGCGCCTCCTCCACTCCGACGAAAGCCATGACAAGCGCCAGGAGCGTCGATCGCGGCAGATGGAAGTTCGTCAGAAGAGCGTCGACACGCCGGAACGCGAACCCGGGTGTGACGAAGAGGCTCGTGCGGCCGCGCAGTTCGCCGGTCCGAGCCACCGTCTCGAGCACCCGCACCGTCGTCGTCCCGACCGCCAGAACCTTCGGGGCGGTCTCGATCCGCGCCCAGGCGTCGGTGTCCACGACATAACGCTCGCCGTGCAGTGCGTGCTCCTCGAGCCGCGAGCTCGAGACCGGCCTGAAGCTGTCCAAACCGACATGCAGCGTGACGCGAACGGGATCGAGGCTTGCGAGTGTGCTCGTCGTGAAGTGGAGGCCGGCGGTCGGGGCGGCGGCCGATCCAGCCTCCCGCGAGTAGACCGTCTGATACCGCTCGGGATCGGCGAGGGGCTCGCGAATGTACGGCGGCAACGGGACCTCGCCGGCCGGTTCACCATCGACGCGGACCAGCCAGCGGCCATCGCCGAGCGGCTCGACGAGCTCGACGGGACCGAGGCGCTCGCCCGGCCGTAACCGGCGCGTGGGCCGAGCGAGCGCCTCCCACGTGCCATCGTCGGACGCTGCTTCCAGGAGCAGTACCTCCACCGCCCCCCCGGACGCCCGTCGGAGCTCGAGCCGTCCCGGCACGACCCGGCTGTCGTTCACGACGACCAGTTCGTCGACGAGCAGCTGGGGGAACTCGGAGAAAACGCGATGCTCGATCGTCCGCTGATCTCGCCGGTACACGAGCAGCCTCGATGCGTCACGCGGATCGATCGGGTGCTGCGCGATCAGCTCTGGGGGCAGCTCGTAGTCGAGCGCGACAGTGTCCATCCGGCGCTGAGAGTAGCCTCGACGCCCATGGACAGCCTTGCACTGGAACGGGCCAAGCAGCGAATCGCGGACGCCGCGGCCGGTCGGCCGCAGCCGTCCGAGCTCGAAGCCGTTCTCGAGCGTTCGCGGAGCCAGATCGAGACCCTCGCCGTCGCCGCAGCCGAGCTCGAAGCGTCGATCCCGGCTCAGGTCGGGAGCGCCGTGCGGGACGGACTCCGCGCAGAAGTCCTTCCTGTGGCACGACATATCGCCGAAGTTCGCGGGCTCCTCAATCAGACGATCCGCCGACTCGAGAGACTCGAGGGCGAGCTGCTCGCCGAGAGGCACGCTCGGGTCGACGATCTCGCGCTGCTGGTCGACCTGGTGAGCTCGGGTTGGAAGGGTGTCGATGCGCGCCTCGAGCGGCTCGAGCACGCCCAGGAACAAGCGACCGGATCTCTCACTCGGGTCGAGGCGATCGCGATGAGCGACGCCCGCGGGCACCAGGTCGAGCAAGCCGCCGCGGCCTGACGATCGCAGCACGAGACACGAATTGCCGCGAAGCAGGTGGCCCTGGCGCGCTTAGCCGTGTCGCCCCGGAGCGATCGGAAGCACGAGCCGGAACCGGCTTCCACTCCCGGTCTCCGACTTCAGCTCGATCCGTCCGCCGAGGGCGACCGCGAGCTCGCGCGCAATGGGTAGCCCGAGCCCGGTGCCGTTGGCGTCCTCGGAGACGAACGCGTCGAAGATCCGAGCTCGCTTTTCGAAGGGAATACCTGGGCCCGTGTCGATGACGTCAACGCGGGCGACGCCGTTGTCCGCGCCCAGCGAGAGCTCGACGCGCCCACCGTCCGGAGTCCAGCGGAACGCGTTCGAGAGTAGGTTCGTGATGACTTGGAGGACTCGGTCTCCGTCGGAGAGGATCACGGGAGCGTCGGTTTCCCCGGCGAGCCGGTAGTCGATCTCCCGCCGCCGCGCTTCCTCTGCGAACGCACCGTACGCGTGGTCGAGAACTCGGCTGAGATCGACCTCCTCGTGGCGAACCGCGAACCGGTGCGCTTGCAGCTTCGCGAGATCCAGCACGTCGCCGACGAGACGCTCGAGCCGGTCGGTCTCGGCGGCGACGATGTCGAGTGAGGCGCGCACCTGGTCGGGCTCCGTGATGATTCCCTCACGGATTGCCTCGACGTGACCGCGAATCGCCGTGAGCGGCGTGCGCAACTCATGGGATACGGACATCAAAAACGAGCGCTTGAGCTGCTCGGCCTCCGCCAGCTGAGCCACCATTCCGCGGAAGCGGTCCGTGAGGAGAGAGACCTCGTCGCTTCCCGGCGCCTCGGGGATCTCGACGTCGTATCGACCTGCGGCGACCTCCTCGGTGGCCCGCGTGAGGGCGAGCACCGGCTCCGTCAAGCGGCGCGAGAGCCACCAGAAGAGCACCGCGGCGAGGGCGACGCCGACGGCGAGCGCGAGGACGAGTCGCTCGACGAGCGACACCCACTGTTCGCGCAGTTCCGCGGTCGGCTTCGCGACGATGAGCCAGCCGAACGGCTCGGTCCCCTGCTCGAGCTTGACCGGGTGCGCGGCTGCGAGCAGTACGCTGCCCTCACCCGGCGGGGTGAACTCGAACGTCACCTGCCGGTCGTTATCGAGCTCGACCTCGCCGAGCGAGCTCCTCGGGAGTCGCGCCAGGCCGAACCGCTGTCCCGGAAAGAGGGAAGCGCCGACGTAGAAGAGCCTGTCGCCGGTCGCGAGCTCGAGCTGCTCGGCGGCGAACTCCGGGGCACTGGCGCCCTCGTCGGTCGAACGCAGAGCCGACTCGGCGTACAGAGCAGCGAGGCCGGAGGCCTCGCGCTCGAGCTCATTCACGGACGCGGTGCGAGTCACGTCCTGGAAGAGACGCACCGCCGCCGCGATCGAGACCAGGCCGAACACGAGCACGGCTGCGAGAAAAAGCGCCGTCAGACGGAACCGAAGCGTTCCGGACACGCTTCCAGGGTAGCCCGCTACACGGCCGAGGCCGGCGCTCGCTCGGACGCGACCTTGTAGCCGACGCCCCAGACCGTGACAATCGGCGATGCGTCTCCGAGTTTGCGCCGGATCTGCCGAACGTGGACGTCCACCGTTCGCGTGTCCCCTGCGAATGTGTAGCCCCACACGCGTTCCAGAAGCTGATCTCGCGTGAGCACGATCCCGCGGTGATCGAGCAGTTCCCAGAGCAGATCGAACTCCTTCGGCGCGAGACGGATCTCCTCGTCACCGACGTACACCTCGCGCTTCCCGGAGTTGATCGCGAGATCTCCGTGCCGAAGCTCCTCCGAGTCGCTCTTGCGGCGTTCGGGCGCAGCACGGCGTAGGACGCTCTTCACGCGGGCGACGAGCTCGCGCGGATTGAACGGCTTCGTCATGTAGTCGTCGGCTCCGACCTCGAGGCCGATGATCTTGTCGATGTCCTCGTCTCGGGCAGTGAGCATGAGGATCGGGACATCGGAGCCTTTCCGGATTCGACGGCAGAGTTCGACGCCGTCACCGTCCGGCAGGTTGAGATCGAGGACGATGAGGGCGGGCGTGTCGCTCGCAAGCGCGGACAGGGCACCCTGAGCGGTCGACGCGGTCTCGACCGAGTACCCGGCGTTTCGCAGGTAGGCCGCGACGAATGATGCGATAGACGTCTCGTCCTCGACGACCAGTATGGCGTGCGGCGCGGTCACGGCCCCGAGGCTCGTGGGTTTCGCTCCTCGCCTACACCGAGGAAGAAGCGCTCGGGCTCCGTCGGAAGCGGCGAACAGCGCTGGGGCTCGAGCTCGCAGTCGGCCCCGTCGAGGGAGTACACCCCTACGTCCTCGCCCGGGACTCTGGGCTCACCGTCGAGCGTGACGATACCCCGCCCGACGGCCTCGACATCGATACCGGCACCGCGAATCACGACACGATAACCGCCGCCGAGCATCCGAAAGCGAAGACCCTGGCCCCTGTAGAGCACGGACCTGGGGCCTACCCGCGTCTGCGTCAGCTTGCGGCCGACGACGTACGCGGCGTAGCGGTCGCCCGGCGTGTTGTCGGTGACGCGCAGCGTGCCGTTCGTGAGCCGACCGAGAACGTTCCCGCGGACCTCGATCGTCACGACACCTCTACCTTGGACGACGGACAGGACGCCGACGTTCGGCTCGGCAGCGCCGGCAAGGCCGACGAGGGCCGAAGCGGCCGCGACTGCAGCACAAGTCATGAGGGCAAGAGTCCGCATTGCTCCACCGCCCAGTATCGGCACCCGGAATGTGTCGGCGATGAGATGCATGTAAGGAGAGTGTTAGCAGTGCTCTCCGGTGGTCTCGTCCTCGCCGTCAACCCGTGACGTCGGGTGACGGGTGAGTCCGCCGTTCAGTCGTAGCGGTAGAAGCCGCGGCCGCTCTTGCGGCCGAGCAGGCCCGCGTTCTTCATGGCGACGATGCGTGGCGGTGGCGCCATCCGCGGCTCGCGAAGCTTCTCGTACAACGCCTCGGACGCGTGCACGTGGACGTCGATCCCGACGAGGTCGACGAGCGTACACGGGCCCATCGGCCAGCCGGCGCCTGCCGTCATCGCGGTGTCCAGGTCCTCCGGCGACACGCGCGCCTCGTCGAGCACACGCAGACAGTCGTTCAAGAGCGGGATGAGAACCCGGTTGACGACGAATCCCGGCGTGTCGTGACAGCGGATCGGCCGCTTCCCCATCCGCTCGCCGACTCTGTACGCGGCCTCGACGGCCTCGTCGGACGACAGCTCGGCGCGAACGATCTCGACGAGCGGCATGAGCGGCGCGGGGTTGAAGAAGTGCGTCCCGACGACGCGGGCAGGCGACTGCACCGCCGCGGCGATCTCGGTGACCGAGAGCGCCGATGTGTTCGTCGCCAGGATCGAGTCGGCTCGGACGATGCCCTCGAGCTCGGAGAAGAGCGCGAGCTTCGCGGGAAGGTCTTCGACGATCGCCTCGATGACCAGGTCGCAGTCGGCGAGGTCGGCGAGGTCGGTCGTTAGCGCGAGGAGCCCGAGCGCATGCTCCCGCGCGTCCCCGGCGAGCTGTTCCTTGTCGACCTTTCGCTGCAGGAAGTGGGCGATCCGCTCGCGCGCCTGGTGTCCGAGGTCGTCCGTCACCTCGCGGCCGATGGTCTCGTAACCCGCTTCGACGGCGAGCTGCGCGATGCCCGCACCCATTGCGCCGAGTCCGACGACTCCGATCCGGCGGATCTCCGCAACCGTCATGACGCGCGCGATCCTAGCCGCGCCAGTCCACTCGAGTGTCGACTCCGTCAGCCGTTGTAGCGACGGCGACGCTCGACTTCGTCGACGCGCGAATCGGCGCCCGCGAAGTACGCGATCGGCGCCAGAAGCACGATTGCTGCGACGAGGAAGAATCCGAACACGGACTCATGATGGCGCCGCCCCTCGATCAGTACCAGTCGAGGCAATTGGCATGTTGATCAGTAGGGCTGATGGCTTTGTGAGCGCTCAGAGGCGCTCGACGACGCCTGCGATCGCCTGCCCCTGGCCGATGCACATCGTCGCGATCCCGTACCGCGCGTTCCGGCGATCGAGCTCGTTCAGGAGCGTCGCGGTGATCCGCGCGCCGGTTGCTCCGAGTGGGTGTCCGAGCGAGATGCCGCCGCCGTTCGGATTGACGTCGCCTTCCTCCCAGCGCTCGGGCAGGCCGGTGTCCGCCAGGAACTGGAGGACGACCGACGCGAACGCCTCGTTGACCTCGATCACAGCGATGTCGTCCCAGCCGAGGCCGGCCTTGGCGAGAGCTCGCGCGCATGCCTCCGGGTTCCCGTGCAGCATTCGGTACGGATCGACTCCGGAGAGCCCGAACGAGACGAAGCGGCCCCGAGGCTCGAGAGCCAGCCGCTCCGCTGCCTCGCCGCTCACAAGGAGCATGGCCGCCGACCCGTCGACGATCGAGCTCGAGTTCCCCGCGGTGATCACGCCGTCTGCCTTGAACGCCGGCTGCAGGGAGGCGAGCTTCTCGAGCGACGTGTCACGACGCGGCGTCTCGTCGACGGCGAAGAGAACGACCGCGCCGCCGGCGCCGACCTCGATCGGCACGATCTCGTTCTCGAACTTGCCCTCGTCGCTGGCTGCGACGGCACGGCGGTGCGACTCCAGCGAGTACGCGTCGAGCGCCTCGCGCGTGAGCCCCCACTCCTCCGCAATGACCTCGGCAGAAATTCCCTGCGGGACGATGGGCCAGCGCTCTCCGATCTTCTCGTTGACCGCACCCCATCCCGCATCGCCGAGGTTCGAGCCCATCGGGACGCGGGTCATGTGCTCGACGCCGGCAGCGACGACGAGGTCGAGGTGGCCGGCCTGTATTGCCGAGGCGCCGTTGAAGGCGGCCTGGAGCGAGGAGCCGCACTGCCGGTCGACGGTCGAGGCAGCGACGGTCTCGGGCCAGCCGGCAACGAGAACTGCGGCCCGCCCGACGTTCAACGCCTGCTCGCCGACCTGGGTCACGCAGCCCATCTGCACGTCCTCGATCTCGCCCGGGTCGACGTCGATGCGTTCCACGAGGCCGTTCAGGACCTGCGCCGCGAGCTCGTCCGCGCGGATCTCGGACAACGAGCCGTTCCGCCTCCCGATGGGAGAGCGAACAGCGTCGACGATGTACGCGTCCCTAGCCATCGACGACAGCATAGAGACGCCACCTTCCAGGATCGCCCTTCAGCTCGGGTTCACCGCGCTCCTCGAACACGAGCCCGGAACCGGCAACCAGATCTTTGGGTGTGCTCGAGACGAGCACCTCGCCGGGCTCGGCGAGAGCCGAGATGCGAGCGCCAGTAGCAACCGCGATGCCAGCCTGGCAAGCGATGGCCACGCTGCCTGCACGCGCCTAGCGAACCTCTGGCACATCCACGCGCGAAAGTCTCCCATCTACACTCCCGAAATGGCCACAACCGCGACCGAGCGCAGGCTCCTGATCGGCGGCGAGTGGGTCGAGACCGGCGAGTGGGTCGAGGTCGAGTCTCCCTACGACGGCTCGCTGGTCGGACGCGTCGCGAAAGCGGGTGCAGCCGAGACCCGCCAGGCGCTCGACGCAGCGGAGGCCGCGATGCGGGAGCCGATTCCGGCGCACGAGCGGGCGACGATCCTCGACAAAGTGGCAACGCAGCTCGGAGAGCGCACAGACGAGATCGCACGCACGATTTCGGCCGAAGCGGGGAAGCCGATGAAGGCCGCCCGCGTGGAGGCGGCACGTGCCGTCTCGACCTACACGATGGCCGCAGTCGAGGCACGGAGGCTCGCTGGCGACGCGATCCCGATGGACGCGTCACCGGCCGGTGTGGGCAAGCTCGCGCTGACGCTTCGCGTACCCATCGGCATCGTCGGCGCGATCTCGCCGTTCAACTTCCCGCTCAACCTCGTCGCGCACAAGATCGCCCCCGCTCTCGCCGCGGGTTGTGCCGTCGTCTTGAAGCCCGCGTCGCAGACGCCGCTCTCGGCGTTGCTCCTCGCCGAGCTCGAGACGGAGGCAGGGTTGCCGCCCGGTTGGCTCAACGTCGTTTGCGGACCGGCGGGAGAGATCGGTGACGTGCTTGTGAGCGACGAGCGCGTGAAGCTCATCACCTTCACGGGCTCAGCTCCCGTCGGCTGGAAGCTCCGGGAACGCGCAGCGCACAAACGCGTGAACCTCGAGCTCGGCAACGCGACGCCCGTCATCGTCGCAGCGGACGCAGACCTCGAGGACGCAGCGGCCCGCCTCGCTGCGAACGCATTCTCCTTCGCTGGCCAGAGCTGCATCTCGGTGCAGCGGATATACGTCGAGCGCGAGTCCTACGAGGCATTTCTCGAGCTCTTCCTGCCTCGGGTGGAGGCGCTTCGCGTCGGTGATCCCGCGGACGAGGAGACAGACGTCGGCCCGTTGATCGCTGAATCCGAGCGCGATCGCGTGCTCTCCTGGATCGAGGACGCGACGTCCCGCGGCGCGCGTGTGCTCTCCGGGGGGACGCTCGATGGCGAGTTGCTCCGCCCGACAGTTGTCGCGGGCGCGTCACCCGACGCGCTCGTCTCGTGCGAGGAAGTCTTCGGCCCTCTCTGCACGGTTACCCCTTACGACACGCTCGAAGAGGCGATCGCGCTGGCAAACGGCACGCGTTTCGGCCTGCAGGCCGGCGTCTTCACGAGCGACCTGAAGTCGGCGTTGCGCGCGGCCGGCGAGCTCGAGTTCGGGGGCGTCACGGTGAACGAGGCGCCGACGTTTCGTGCCGACCAGATGCCGTACGGCGGCGTCAAGGACTCGGGAAACACGCGCGAAGGCCCCGCCTACGCGATCCGCGAGATGACCGAAGAACGGCTCGTCGTCCTACAGCTCTAGGGTTTGCGCATGGCGAGAACCGAGAGCGAGCTCGGCGCAGGAACGAGCAGGCCGCCCGTCCCGGAGTACGTGGTGCCGCCGGCCCGCGAGCTCAAGCGCGAGCGCAAGGCACTTCTCGAGATGCGCGAGGAGCGGCTCCGCGACCTCGGCGGGCTCGCGCTCGAGATGTACAAACGAGACCGGTTCAACGCAACCCTGGTGGTGGAGCGCTGCGCGGAACTCGTCGCGCTGGAAGCTCGCGTCCAGGAGATCGATGCCTTGCTCGACGGCACCGCGCGACTTCGCCGAGGAGGAGGAGGCGCGGTCTGCATCTGCGGAGCGCCGCTTCTCCTCGGCGCGCACTTCTGCGCGACGTGCGGCCGGCCCGTCGGTGGGAGCCGGTCCGCCGAATCTGCCGGCTTCGACGGAGCCGAATGAATATCTGCCCGCGCTGCGCCGAGCCCGCGGCTCTGGGACAGGAGTACTGCCTCGACTGCGGCTTTCGCCTCGAGGCGCCGGGATTCGTCACCACCAGGCCCGCGTCGGGCTGGGTCCTCCGCACGGCGGCCGCGGGTGTCGTCGCGCTCGTCGGAGCTGCAGCAGCGGTGGCCGCAACCGGCGGTTCCCGAGGCGACCCCGAGCTGATCACCGCAACCGGTGGGTTCGCGACGGCGCCAGCGTCGAGCACGCTACCGTCGCCCGGCGACACCGGTTCCTCGACGATCTCAGAGTGGCCTCAGGGCGAGGACGGGTGGACGGTCGCTCTCGCGTCTCTTCCCCAATCCGGAGGCAGGCGGGTCGCGCTCGCACAAGCTCGTACGGCACGCGTGCGAGGGCTTCCGCAGGTCGGTGTCCTCGATTCGTCGAGATACGCGAGCCTGCACCCGGGCTACTGGATCGTCTTCACCGGCATCTACTCGTCGGAAGCGGAGGCGACCAGCGCGATCGAGGCTGCCAGGGCGTTCGCACGAACGGCCGCGGTGCGACGCGTCGTTTCGTGATTCAGGTTGCCTGCGCAGGCGACTTCCTCTCCGACTTTGTAACACCGTGCAAAAGGCGCTACACTCTCGGTTGCTAAGCGCGCGCTCGCCTCTTTTTCGCCCGGCAAGAGGGATCCCAGGAGAGACTCGGCAGATCCGGTGGACGATCACATCGCACAGCTGCGCTCGTGTATGTATCAATACTCGCGAGCGATCTACCGTTCGATCAAAGACCTGATCGACCCCTACGCGAGCAAGGGCGCGCAGCTCGAGTACCGCCGCGCCGTCCTCTCGGAGTGCGAGCACACGATGTCTCGGCTGGCGGAAGACCCTCACTACTTCGCACGTCCTGATCGCGCACTCTTCGCCGACATCCGGCGCTACTTCCCGATCACTGCGCAGGCCCAGGTCGCGTGGACGGTACGCGAGGGCGTGGGCGCGGCGACCTCGTTCATCGAGCAGCAGATCGAAGCCGGCCTGCTGGACGGCGGCATCGCCCGCTGTCATGCGACGACCCGCAAGGGCAAGGCGTGCCAACGCACGCCACTGCCCGGGCGCGACTACTGCCCGTCGCACCAGCACCTCGAGCACGCCACCGTCGCCGCCTGACGCGCCTTCGATCGCGCGATCGAACGAGATTGGAAGAGATCGCGTGCTAGGCGTTCGCGAGCGGTAAGCTCGCGAACGGAATGTCGCACGACGCCGACAAGCTCATCCGACAGCTCTCGCTCGTCGCGTTCCTGATGGCCGAGCGTCGCCTGCTCACCGCACGCGACGTGAAGTCGAACGTCGAGGGGTACAGCGAGATGTCCGACGAGGCGTTCGCGCGCCGTTTCTACTCCGATCGCGCGGAGCTGACCGCTCTCGGTGTCCCGCTGCAGTCCCAGCGCGACGAGTTCACGGGAGAAGAGCTGTACACGCTTCGCTCCGAGCACTACTTCCTCGAGCGGCTCGAGCTGGACGACGACGAGCTCGCCGCGCTCCAGACCGCTCTCTACTACCTCGAGGGGAAGTTCGCCTACGCGGAGCCCTTGCGTCTGGCCCTCCAGAACCTCGCGCTCGGACGCTCCGGCTTCCGGGAGCCGGCGACGGAGACGGCAGAGCGCGTTCGCGTCAGCGCGCCCGACTACTCGCCCGAGCTCGCGGGCCGCCTGTCGAAGCTCGAGTCGGCGATCTCGAAGCAGCGGACGGTTCGCTTCGGCTACTGGAGTCCACGACGCGCCAGACCCGGCGAGCGGACGGTCAACCCCTATGCGCTTCGGCTCGACGACGGCAACTGGTACGTCATCGGTCACGACCTCGAGCGCCGCACCGAACGGACCTTCCGGGTCTCACGCATCCGTGGAGACATCCGGTTCGCCACCCGGCGCGAGCGCGACTTCCGGGTCCCCGCCGACTTCGACGTGGAGAGACACCGGATACCCAGGCCGTGGCAGATCGGAGAAACGGTGGCGACGGCGCGTATCTCCGTCTCGGACGACACCGCGTGGTGGGTCGAGCGGACGCTCTCCGACGCCGGGACCGTCGAGGACGGAGTGTTCGCAACCGAGTACGCGAACGTCGACCTGCTCGCAGGATGGATCCTGCGCCAGAACGGCCGTGCCGTGCCCATCGAGCCCGATGAGCTCGTGGAGGCGGTCTCGAACGGGCTCTCGCAGCTCGCAGAGGCACACACCGGACCCGCGCCCGCGGCGGCCGGGGCGAAGCGTGCCGATCCGCGCCGGCCACTGACCGAGAGGCCGCAGGGGCCGGTCGCCCCGGAACGCTTCGGTGTCCTGCAGGCGCTCCTCGCACACCTTCTGACCGCCTGTGGTGACGAGCGAGCCGCGGTGATCGACGCCGAGGAGCTCGCGTCGCGGTTCTCGATTCCCCTCGAGGAGCTCCAGGATCATCTCTCGCTCCTCAATCTCGTCAACTTCGGCGGCGGCTGCTACGCGGTGTACGCGATGCACGACGGCGACGTCGTACGCGTCGACAAGGAGCTCTACGGAGACGTTTTCAGGCGCCCGCCGAAGCTCACTCCGCTGGAGGCGCGCGCGATCCGGCTGGCCATCGAGTACGTCGGGCCGACGATCGCGGCAGACGCCCACTCTCCCCTGAAGCGAGTTAGGAAGAAGCTCGAGGAGACCTTCGGCCGCTTCGATCTCGTCGGGACGCCGGAGCCCAGGGACGCGTCCGACGAGGAGGCCCTCGTGAAGGTCCTGAGCGAGGCTGCAGAGAAGCGGCTCGTCGTCGAGATCGAGTACCTGAAGGAGGGCGAAGAGAGCCCCTCGCCCCGCCGGGTCGAGCCGTACACGATCGAGCGCGAGCTGCCCGTGTGGCGAGTGCACACCTGGGATCAGACGGTGGACGCCGCGCGTACGTTCCGCCTCGACCGAATGCGGTCGGCCGCGCTGACGACCACCTCCTTCGAGCCCCGAGACGGGTTCGACCCGTCCTACCTGCGGAACCCCCGGGTCGCACGCCTCCTCCATTCGCCGACGATTGCGCGCTGGAAGCTCGAGCGCGGGGCGAGCGCGCTGACGGACGGCTCGGCGCTCGCCGACGTTCCGTACAAGACGGAAGACTGGCTCCTGTCGGAGATTCTCGCGGACAGGGGCGAGACGACGGTCCTCGAGCCCCAGCGGCTCCGCGACCTCGTCGCCAAGAGAGCGCGACGGCTGAAGCGCGAGCTCGGTCGCGTCCCCGCGCGCCGCTGATCGTGCCGTAACTGCAGCGACTTCGCGCCGACTTCCATGCGGCCATTGCCACCGGCGTTCGACCCGGGCTACCGTTCTCGCACCAGACAACAAGGGAGTGCGCCATGGACGAACGTGGGAACCGCTTCGCAGTGAGACGCAGCGCAGCCGCGGGGTTACTTGCAGGCGCGGTCGTGGGGTCGACGATTCTCGTCATCGTCGGATCCGCAATCGCGCAAAGCGCGGCGGACTCGGCCGACCCATACGTCGAAGCCACGCATCTGCCGCCACTGCTGACAACAGCCGATGCCGTCGAGCTCGAGTACGACGCCTACTGCATTGATCCGGCGACGGACGAGGCCGAGTCGTGGTGTGACGTCACGGGCTCGGCATTCGTGCGCCCCGGAGCGAGTGGCCACTTTCGCGAGGTTCCGCTGATGCGCGACGGTGCGACGAACCGGCTCGTGGCACGGGTCCCGGAGTCGATCGCGTCGTCCCGAGAAGGCTTCACGTACTACGCGGAAATCGAGACCGCGCCCGAGGGCGCCTCGGTGGTCACGCTTCCGGCCGGGGGCGCCTCGGCTCCGCATCGAAGCCTTCCGCTTGGGCAGGCGATTCAGGTCGATCTCGGAACACACCGCTTCGGAGAGCCTGCTCGAGCGGACGAGCGCGTCGCGGCAGCGGCTTGGGGCGACGGGCCGAGCGAGGCAGGGCTCGAGCAAGGACGCAACGTTCCTCCGATCGGAGCGTCCGCGTTCGATGTCGACGCGAGCGGCACGGTCGTGCTCCTCGACCAGGCGCACAGGCGCTTGCTTCGCTGGCGTCCGGGCGCGCGTTCACCGACGCAGGTACCCCTCGAGATCGACGGGGCGCTCGCCGACATGACGCTAGCCCAGGACGGAACCGTCTACGTCCTCGAGTCGGTCGGCCGAGCCGGCCGGACGCCTCTTGTGCGGCGATTCGACGCCGGTGGCCGCTCGCTCGGCTCGACCGAGACGGCAGAAAGCCGCTCGTCGCAGATCCGGCATGGCTCGGGTGGAACCGTCGTCCTTCAGCAGCCTTCCCAACAGTGGATGCGGGTCGCGGCCGCCGGATCGCTCGTCGGGCCCGACGGTCAACGCCGGAGCGGTCGCGCGGGACGATTGCACGGCGGCGGAATCGAAGTCATCGTGCTCCGCCACGACAACGAGATTCGTGTCGCTCTCGCCGGTTCCGCCGGCGTGCTTCGCTCGTGGCGAATCACGAGTGAAACCGCGTTGGCCGAGGTTCAGCTCGCCGAGCCGCTCGGGAGCCACCTCGTGCTCGTCACACGCGTCTACTCGGACGGCCGCGATCAGTTCGTCGTGCTCGTCCTCGACCGGAGCGGCGTCAGACGGACCTTTGCACTCGAGTCAGCCGCATGGGCCGAGACCGCACCGCTTGCGCGCTTTCGCCTGGTCGGCTCGTCGCTCTTCCGACTCGACTCGACACCCGCCGGCGTCTTCGTGGATCGCTTCGACCTGGAGGGGAAGTGATGTCCGGCACACGCATGTTTCTCATCAGCTTCGTCATCGCCTCGTGCCTCGCGGCCGCGGGAACGGCCAGCGCCTACCACACGCGGTTCATCGCGAACAACTGCAACTACGCGGCTCCGACTCCGACTCCGTACATCACCCGGGACGGCTCGATCGCAGTCGCGCTCCGGGCACGCCACGAGGGCTACCAGTGGGGTGGTGGATACTATGCTCTGTACCACTATGCGTCTCATCGGGTACATCCGTGTCTCTGACGTTCGCGGCAGGGAAGGC
>Ga0184632_10000223_pt1 | contig 20358 bp, 23 predicted proteins | sample PLM31_50_b1_FD_133153 | JGI IMG/M metagenome (GOLD analysis project Ga0184632, IMG submission 133153) | Groundwater sediment microbial communities from an aquifer in East River, Colorado, USA - PLM3-1_50_b1 | ecosystem: Environmental > Terrestrial > Soil > Riparian zone | place: USA: East... | reverse complement strand
GTAGCTGCCCGGCGTCCCGCCGCTATAGGCAACGCGATCGCCCGGCTTGATCCAGTCCACGCCCGGGCCTACGGCTTCCACCACACCCGCTGCTTCAAGCCCGATGCCCGCCGGGAGCGACTGCGGATACTGGCCCGTGCGGTGATAGGTGTCGATGTAGTTGAGGCCGATCGCCGTGTGGCGCACGCGGGCTTCGCCGGGGCCAGGCGCGCCAACCGTGACTTCCTCCAGCGTCAAGACTTCGGGGCCTCCGTGGGCGTGCAGCCGAATCGCGTGCGCCATCGCTTTCTCCTGTTGCTTTGACTTCGCAAGCTTACCGCATGCCGGTAATCCCGCCGCGCATACCGATCCCCCTCACCCCAGCCCTCTCCCCGCGAGCGGGGAGAGGGTGCCCGAAGGGCGGGTGAGGGGACGGTTGTTCAACATGTCCGTCGAGGCGCGCGCCTGATCGCTAGGCATCGCCATCGACCGTCCCGAACTGCGCCGGCACGCGGGCGTAGAACACGCTGATCCGCTGCTGCCGGAGCAGCGAAAGCAGCCGCTCCGCCTCCTCGTCCGTGCATACGAATTCGACTTCGACCGTGAGATCGGCGGCAAGCTCGAAAAAGTGTTCCTCGTGCAGCACGCCATGGCGGCCGAAGCCTGCGATTGCGCGGAACGCGGAGCCGCCATGAATTCCCAGCTTCTTCGCCTGTTCGAGCAGCCATTCGTACAACGCCACATGATTATGCAGCCGATTCTCGTGGACATAAAAGCGCAGCAGCGTTCCGTTCATGACGTTCCCCAGACAAAGAGCGCGCGCATCAGCAGGATGCCGAGTATGGTCATCGCGAGCGAGCCGACGACGTGCCCGGCGATCGCGATGGCGCCCCACAGATACTCCTTGCGCAGGAGCAGCGTGACGATCTCGGCCGAAAATGTCGAGAACGTGGTGAGGCCGCCAAGGAATCCGGTGGTGATCAGCAATCGCAGCTCCGGCGACATCATCGCGTGGCGCGTCATGAGCTCCATGGCGGCGCCCATCAGCAAGCCGCCGACGAGATTGGCGGCAAGCGTCCCGAGCGGAAGCGTAGGAAACAACGGATTGAGCACGACGCCGAGCCACCAGCGCAGCCACGCGCCGATCACCGCTCCCGCCCCGACCGATAGAATACCGCCCCAGGGCATCACGAATTTCCTCCGCGCGCCACGGCGCGTTCACGGTTTGTGTTCAGCATGCGTCCAGGACCGCAGCGTTGCGACCAGCCGGTTCGCGACGTCGAGCATGGCCGCCCCAAGGTCAGCGTGTCATCGGATGAACTGCTCGGCGAAGTCCGCGGACAGACCGCATGACGCATAGTGCTCGCGGCACATGTCGATCTTCGTCCACACGTCTTCGTAGCCGGTCTGCCGACCTTGCTCGTCGAGATAGATCATGGCGCCGCTGATGTTGAAGAACGTGATCATCTCGGCACAATCGTCGGGCACGATCAGCGTGTGGACCTCGCCGGGCGGCTCGTAGACGAAGCTCCCCTCCTCCGCGATCCAATCGTGCTCGAGATAGCGCCAGCGGCCTTTGATCACGTAGCCGACGACGAGCATTGGGTGACGATGCCGCGACAGGACACCGCTCCTGCGCACGCGGAGCAGATTGCACCAGCCGCCGCTGACCGTATTGAGCAGCAGCGGACGAAACCAGACGTCCGGCGCTTGCGGCACCCATACACGTTCGTCGGCCGGCAGCGCGGCCAGCGCGATTTCGCGCTGCAGTCCGGACGCAGCCGGCGCAGTCATGGGACCCCCACGCTTGCGGCTGTCGCCGCTGCGGTGCCCCCAGAGGCAGCCTGCCGTCGCGCGCCTTGGGGCGGCCCGGCGGCGCTCACGGCGCGGATTCCTTCACGGCGGCGGCGAGTGCCGCAATTTCGGTCTTCGGGTCGACGCTCTTCGGAAATACGCGATGCGCGCGCCGATACCAGTAGCGCGCGTTGCCTAGATCGCCTTCCTGCATGTGCACGATGCCGTGCGCCCAGCAGCCGAGCGGCGATTCATCCTCCTGCACGATTGCGTGCGCCTTTTCCCACTCGCCTTTCTTGAGATAGCGAATCGCGGTTCCGATGGGCATCATGGGTCCCTCACGTGATCAGGTAGCCGCCGTCGACGGGCAGCACGGCGCCGGTGATGAAGCGCGCAGCGGGCGAGCACAGGAACACCGCGGCGCCGGCGATGTCGTCCGGATGCGCCCAGCGGCCGAGTGGCGTGCGCGCGAGAATCGCCGCGTTGCGTTGCGGATCGTCGCGCAGCGGCTGTGTCAGCGCGGTGGCGACCCAGCCGGGCGCCAGCGCGTTGACGCGAATTCCGTCCGCCGCGTACGCGATGGCGAGCGACTTCGTGAGCTGGGCCACGCCGCCCTTGCTTGCCGCGTAGCCGGGAACGAGCCCCCCGCCAAAGAACGACAACACCGACGCGGTATTGACGATCGCGCCGCCGGCCGCTTTCAGCTTTCCGCGCGCCAGCGTGCACGCGCGCATCGTTCCGGTCAGATTGATCGCGAGCACCTCTTCGAACACCGCCACGTCATGCTCGGCGCCGCGGCGAATGATGCCGGCGCAGTTGACGAGCACGTCGAGCCGCGGCAGGTCGCCCAACAGGCGAGCGAGCGCGGGTTCGTCCCGCACATCGAGCGCCACCGCATCGCGGCAGCGAAAACTCTGCGAGGAACGTGCCGCCGAGCACTCGGCCGGCGTCGCGCCGGTCACGGTCACTACGGCGCCCAATCCGGCGAATGCGTCGGCAATGCCCGCGCCGATGCCGGTGGTGCCGCCCACGACGAGCGCGACTTTGCCCGCAAACAGATCGGGATGGAACGTCGCCGCTGTCACGTCGTTAAATCTGCCGAAAGCAACTGAGCGACGTCGTCCGTGCGCGGCAGCGGCGCAACGGCACCGTAGCCGGTCGTCGCGAGCGCCGCGGCGACATTCGCATAGCGCGCGGCAGCGAAGGGGTCATCGCCGGCAAGCAGTCGCGTCGCGAACGCGCCGTCGAAGCAATCGCCCGCACCCGTCGCGTCCACGCTGCGCACCACGTGCGCCACGACGCGTTCGCGCCGTGCACCGTCGGACACGAGACAGCCTTCGGCGCCCAGCTTCAGCACGACACCGGGTGCGCCGGCGCGATGAATGGCATCGACCACCGCATCCGGCGACGCGCCTTCGAACAGCACCTGCGCATCGTCCTGGCTCGGCAGGCACCACGTGCAGCACGCCATCGAAGCGGTGACGATCGCCCTCGCCCGCGCGAGCGGCCAAAGCTTGAGCCGTACATTGGGATCGTAGGTGACGAATGCGCCCACCGCCTTTGCCACGTCGAATGCGGCAAACACCGCATCGCATGCACCGGCCGAAATGGCCTGGCTGATACCCGACGCGTGCAGCAGCCGCGTCGACCGCAGCACGGCGAGCGGCAGCGTTTCCGGACGCATCCGACTCGCCGCCGAGCCTGCCCGCAGATAGGAGAATTCGTGCCCATTCGCGCCGTGCGCAACGAAATAGACGCCCGTCGGCGCTTCGGCATCGAGCGTCACGCCCGACGTATCGATGCCTTCCTGCGACCACAGGTCGATGAACATGCGGCCGAAGCTGTCGGCGCCGAGCCGCGTCACGTACGCGACGCGCGCGCCGAGCCGCGCGGCGGCGATCGCCATGTTCGACGTGTCGCCGCCGAACCCTTGCACGTACGCATGCGGGTCCGCCGAGCGGGCCTGGTTGAACTCGATCAGCGGCTCGCCCAGGGCGACGATATCAACCATTGCGCCGGAAATAGAAGTGCTTGCCGCTATCGATGTCGCCCACGAGGACGCCCGGTCCCTCGCGCGCGAGCCAGGAGCGTTTCCCGTTGCCCCAGGTCACCATGCCGTCGCGCAGAATGCCCTGGTTGACCAGCTCGCCGACCTCGTTGCGCAAGTAGACCTGTCCACCGCCGCTGACCACCAGTTGCACGATGTCCCCCGAGTCCGGATCGTAGCCCTGATACGACCCGATCGCCCATGCGGGCGGCGTGCGCACAGGCGGCGGAGTGTTTTGCGACGACGCGACCGCGGCGCCGATCGCGAACGCACCGATGATGCCCGCCGCGATCGCCGCGTCATCGCGGCCGCCGCTGTCGCGGCCATAGCGAAATTCTCCGCGGCAGCCGCGGTCGACCCAGATGCCGCCACCATCGTAACCCCAACCGCTCCCCTGGCGGCACAAGTTGCCGGTGGAAAACTCGCGGACGAGACTCACGCGCCCTTGTGTGTCGGCGTTGCAGTAGCTGTATCGATAGCCGTTGCTGTTGCATGTCAGCGTGCCGGCGCGACCCCAGCTGCCACCGCCGCCGTCGCCACGGCCATAACTGAACTCGGCGCGGCAGCCACGGTCGACCCAGATGCCGTTGTTGTCGAAACCCCAGCCGCGGCCCTGGCGGCACAAATTACCGGTGGACACCTCGCGCACGATCAGCACGCGTCCCTGCGTGTTCGCGGCGCAGTACTCATAGCGATAGCCCTTGCTCTCGCAGGTGAGGAATCCCTGCGCCGCGAGCGCCGCAGGCGCCCAGAACGCGAGCGCCGTGGCCACGAGCACTCCCGGCGCGATCCATCGCATCATGGCGGCCTCCCCCTCGCTCTTCTGTTGCGTCGTTGTCGTGATTTCAGCGCGCCGGCAATGCGCGAACGGCGGACGCGTAGGCAGCCGCCATCTCGCGCACCACGCCGGCCGCCGTCCCGGGTTGGTAAAGGTTGGAGCCGGTGCCAAAGCCTGAAGCTCCGGCAGTCCAGTACGGCGCAAGATTGTCGGGCTTCATGCCGCCCACCGCGAACACCAGCGTGCCCTGGGGCAACACCGCTCGCCAAGCCTTGAGCGCGCCGGGCGGAAGTGCTTCGGCCGGAAACATCTTCAACCCATCGGCGCCCGCGGCGAGCGCGGCGAAGGCCTCGGTGGGCGTGGCCACGCCGGGAACGCATAGCATCCCTTGCGCCTTGGCCGCGCGGATCACGGCGGGGTCCGCATGCGGCATCACGATCAACTGGCCTCCCGCCGCGCGGACGCGCGCCACGTCGTCGACGGCAATGACCGTTCCCGCACCGACGAGACAATCCGGACCCGACTGATCGGCGAGCAGTCGAATCGACACAAAAGCTCGCGGCGAATTGAGCGGCACTTCCAGGATCCGGAATCCGCTCGACGCGAGCGCGCTGCCGATTTCCGGAATTTCTTCTGGCGTAATGCCGCGCAATACCGCAATGAGCGGCAACGGATCGAGGAAGCGCGCCAGAGGATTCATCGATGACTGCTGACTTTACCTACGGAGCGACAGCGTCCGCAAAAACGTCGTCGTCCCCGCGAAGGCGCGCTCGCGTGCGCCTTCGCGGGAACGACGGAGAAATTGTCATGCACTTGAGAAATCCTCAACAACTACCAGTCAGATTCAATTGCGCGTCGCCGACGATACCCGCGTGGACGGCGATACGCCAGAGCCCGTGTGCGGCGGCATGCGGATGCGCGCGCTCGACCGCGATGTCGGCCCGAATCAGCGCCCCCTCGTAGCGCGCCACCAGCGCGTCATCGCCGATGAGCCGCACGCGCGCGACGTCGCAGCCATGACGATGCGCCCATGCGCGCGCGTCGCGCACTTCCCGTCCGATCATCATGCCGGAAAGCCAGTCGGCCACGTCGTCGCCTTTGATCTCGCCGGTCAGCGCCAGCGTGCGCGCACCGAACAGGTCGTGGGCCAGGTTGCCGGGACCGAGACCGTGCGCAACGCCCCTCGCGTACGCCGGTCCGATGCCTGGTGTCTCCGGGGCCTTGGTGGCCAGGCGGCCCAGGATGCTGTGCTTCAACAGGACGCTCCACATCTCGCCGGTCATGAACGTCATGAAATCGACGATGCGTCCGGAATCCACGCGCGCCCATTTGCTGTGCGTGCCGGGGAGCGCCGCCAGCACGCGTTCCTCGTGTTCATCGACGGCGCCGATGAGCTGCGTTTCCTCGCCGCGCATGACGTCCGGCACGCCGGACGCGTCGCGTGTCTGCACACCCGGCACGACGGTGAGCGCGCCCTCGGGCGCCGCCACGAGGCCCGCAATCAGGTCACGCAGCGTTGCCGGACATGCGACATACGGCGCTTCGATCCAACCTTGCCGGCTCCCGATCATTCCGCAGGCGAGCCGCGGCGCGTGATCGTCGCCCCAATCGGCGACCAGCGTCGAGAGCGCATCGCGGAAGCGGCCGTCCTGCACGTTCTGGATACCCAGCGGCCCGCTGCGCGAATCGAGCACGGCGCCGCTCGCGTCGACGCGGTAGGCGCGCACCGACGTCGTCCCCCAGTCGATGGCGATGAGCGCGGTGGCCGTCAAGTGTCGTTGCCGTGGCGGGTCTGCTTCTGCCAGCGCGCCGCGGCGTCGTCGTCGCTGACGCGCGCATCGACCCACCGCGCGCCTTCGGACGTGCCTTCTTTTTTCCAGAACGGCGCGCGCGTCTTGAGGTAATCCATGATGAACCGGCACGCGTCGAAAGCATCGCCGCGGTGCGCGCTGGTCACCACCACGAGCACGATCTGGTCCGCCGGCCGCAACTCGCCGACGCGATGGACGACGAGCGCGTCCAGAATGTCGAAGCGCGCACGGGCGTCGGCGACAATGTCGGTGAGCGCCTTCTCCGTCATCCCCGGATAATGTTCGAGGGTCATCGTAGCGACGGTCGCGCCGTCGTTGATATCGCGCACGATGCCGATGAACGACGCGACCGCACCCACGCGCGGATCGCTGCCGCGCAAGTCGGCGATTTCGCGGCCGGCATCGAAATCGGCGGTCTGGACGCGCACGGTCATCGCGGCTCCGCTCGTTTCAGCCGCCGGTCACCGGAGGCAACAACGCGATTTCGTCGCCTTCGCCGACCGGGGCATCTGCCGGGACGAGTTCGTGATTCACCGCGACGCGAACGGCCCGGCCGGCCGCCAGCTCCCGCGCCCACACGCCTTCGCGTCCGCGTAATGTGGTCAGGACCGCGGCGACAGTGGGCGCATCCGCCGCGATGGCGAGCGATTCGCCGCTGCGGCCGAAGGCCTCCCGCAGCCGCGCGAGATAGACGACGCGCACGGTGATGGCGGTGACGGACGTCGGGCTGGAATCGGGCATTGGCATCGAGCGCTGCAATGCAGAACGCCGGTCACCTGGGTGAACCGGCGTTGCCATTATAGGCCGGCAGCCGCCGGCCTAAACTCGAGGTCGAACGCCTAGAAGCGGAATTGCACGCCGAGCTGCAGCTGATCGTTCTCCGGCAGGACGCCGGTGAGCGATTCGCCGGGGAAGCGGCCGAAGCGCGCGTATTCGAGTCGCAGGCCAAGCGCCGGCGACATGTCGTAGCGCAGTCCTAGCCCGTAGTTCACGCCGTCACGACTACGGCGGACGTCGCCGACAAACCCAGGCAGATAGGTCGGTTGCGGATCGCTTTGCGCATAGCCCAGTCGGCCGTAGAGCGAAAAACTCTTGCGGAATTCCCAGCTCGTGAAGACGTCGACATTCCACGTCCTGCCGCCGACATCGATATCGTTGCCCAATGCCAGCCCGACGCCGCGCCGGGTTCCGGTCAGCGCGGGTTGCAACGAATAGCGATCGACCGTCGCCAGGGCGGCCTCGACCGACAGGTCGTTGGCCCAGCGATACCCGCCGTAGGCGAGCGTGCGCGCGCCCGCGTCTTCCGTCGTCGGCAGCGCGAACCGGCTCCACACGGAGCTGAGGTGGCCAAACGACAATCCGTCGGCTTCGCGTCCGCTGTTGCGCAGCGAGACGCCGCCGTAGAACCCGGACGTGTCGACGGCCGTCGGCGCAGGGTCGGCGCCGGCAGCAGAGCCCGCTGCCAGCGACAGGCAAATGACGGAGATAAGATATTGTTTTTTAACCATGTTTAGCGATCGCCCAAGCGCGCCCCGGGCTCGGGAGCGGCACTCCTTGGTCCTCGCCCGCTGACGCAAGTTCAACCTACTCCGCCGATTTGTGCACGTCAATTGCGAAAGGCCAGACGGCGGCTTGGCGCAGGACGAACGTTGCTATTTCGTCCACGTCGGTGAGGTGGAAGACGGGGAAGCGCGCCCCGGCAAACGCCTCCGGCGTATCGGTGGCAAGCCCGCGGACGTCGGGATCCCCCGGATGCAGAAGCGGCTTGCCCACCGCCTCGCGCCAGACTTCGAGCTTGGGCATCGGAAACGTCTTGTACCCCTCGACCAGCACCAGGGCGTCGCGGGACAACCGGCCGAGCGCCTCCGGGAGCGTCAGCTCGGGCGTGCCCCGCAGTTCATGCATCAGCGCGAAACGCTGGCTCGAGCTGACCAGCACTTCGGTGCAACCCGCTTGCCGGTGCCGGAAGGAATCCTTGCCCGGCTGGTCGAGATCGAATTCGTGATGCGCATGCTTGACCAGCGATACGGTCCCCGCGCGGGCGACGAGGCGGGGAATCAGCAGTTCGATCAGCGTGGTCTTGCCGCTGCCCGACCAGCCGGCGAAGCCGAAGATCTTCATCACGCGGCGCGCGTATGGCGACCGTGATGCGCGGCGGCATCGGCGGCGAGCCCGGCGTGGACAATCGCGCCATCGCGCACCATCGCGCCGGCATTGAGGCCGGCATCGTCGGCCAACGCTCCCGCAATACCCTTGCCGGCCATCGCGCGAATGGCCGGCAACGTGGCCTGCGTGAGCGCCAGCGTCGCCGTCCGCGCGACCAGCGCCGGCATGTTGGGCACGGCGTAATGCACGACACCGCATTCGACGTACGTTGGATCGGACAGCTTGGTCATCCGCGACGTCTCGGCGATGCCGCCCTGGTCGATTCCGACGTCGACGATCACCGAACCCGGCCGCATCGCCGCCACGAGCGCGCGCGAAATCAGTTTCGGTGACAACGTCCCGGGTTCGAGCACGCCACCGATCACGAGGTCCGCCGCCACGACCGCGTCCGCGAATCGGCTGTCGGCGGCATCCACGAAGCCGAATGCGGTAATCGGATGACCTTCCGCCGCCAGCGCCGCGGCGAGCGCGTCGCGCCGCGCGGCGCCACGCGAAACGAGCGTGACGCGCGCTCCCATGCGAGTGGCGATGCGCGCCGCTTCGCCGCCGACGTTGCCGGCGCCGATGACGACGACGCTCGCCCCCGGAACGTCGTCGACCCCCGGCAGCAGAACGCCCGCGCCCCCGCGCTCGGTCATGAGCGCTTGCGCGCCCACGAATGGCGCGAGCCGGCCCGCGATGCGCGACATCGGAGCGAGCAGCGGGAGGCGGCCCGCCTCATCGCGCACGGTCTCGTAGCCGATCACCTGAATCGCTGCCTTGCGCACGGCGGCAAGCAATGCGGGGTCACGATTGAGTTGTGCAAAGCCGAAGACCGTAGTGCCGGCGACCAGATGCGCGAATTCCGCCGGCTGCAATTCCTTGACCTTGACGATGAGTGCGCACGTCCACACCGCGTCGGATGACGGTGCAATCGTTGCACCGGCGGCCGCATACGCGGCATCGGAAATTCCGACCGCCGCGCCGGCACCCGCTTCCACGACGACCACGTGCCCATCGCCCACGAGGCAGCGCACGCCCTCCGGCGTGACGCCAACGCGGCGTTCGCCATCCTTGATCTCGCGCGGAACGCCGATCCTCATGGACGACCGGAAACGGCGACCGTGATCATCAACAAGAGGGCGACATGCATGCGGGAACCGATGGGCAGGAAGGAGTTCCGATTGTAGCGCCCGCCCCAATACCACGGTCTGCACGCCGCAGCCCCAATACCGCCCTTGTTCCAGGAATCGTCGGGCTCTGCCCGCGATTCCTGTCCGACCAGCAGGTCCACTACCACTCTGCGTAGTGATTTTTCCATGGGGTCGGGGCGTTAGCCTTCCGACCCCATCTAACCTAATATGCAGAATATGGTCACCAGCTCCTTGCCGGTCGTTCGCGACACTCCGCCACGCGATGTCGAAGGCGCCATCGAGCGTACCATCGCCGATGTGCCGTCGCCGCACACGCAGCCGGTATCAGACCCCGATCGGCAGGCCGAGGCGATCGCGAAAAAGGCGGCGAAGCATGCGGCGCTCTTGTCCGGTTCGCTGGCGCTGCCACCGGGACCGATCGGGATGCTGACGGTGCTGCCGGATCTCTACCTGATCTGGAAAACGCAACGGCAGATGGTGGCCGACATCTTTGCGTTGTATGGACGCACGGCGGAACTCACGCGCACGCACATGCTGTATTGCCTGTTTCGCCATGCGGCGAGCCAGGTGCTGCGCGACGTGGTCGTGCGCACCGGACAGCGGGTGGTCGTTTCGCAATTGTCGGGCGGCGTATTGCGGACGATCGTGCACAAGGTCGGCATGAGCGTGAGCAAGCGCGTGGCCGGGAATACGGCGAGCCGCTGGATTCCTATCGCCGGCGCGGCCGCCGTGGGCGCGTACGCGTACTGGGACACGCTGCAGGTGGCCAAGACTGCGCGCCGGCTGCTGGCCGACCCCGCGCTCGACGCGCCGCCGCCGCGCAAAGAACGCTGACGCCTCGCATGTGCGGGCGCTACGAACTGCATACGCATCCGGCGGCGCTGGCGCTGGCGTTCGGGCTCGAGTTTCCGCCGATGATCAGGCCGCGATACAACATCGCGCCTACACAGGACATCCCCGTCATCCGCATGGGGCACTCCGGCGCGCGGGAGCTCGCCCAGGTGCGCTGGGGACTGGTGCCGCGCTGGGCGAAGGATCCCTCCATCGGCGCCAGGATGATCAACGCGCGCGCCGAGACCGTCGCGGAAAAGCCGTCGTTTCGCACGGCGTTCCAGCGCCATCGGTGCCTGATTCCTGCCGACGGCTTCTACGAATGGAGGCTGGCGCCGTCGGGCGGCAAGCAGCCAATCCACGTGGGCATGAAGGATGAGCGGCCGTTCGCATTCGCCGGCTTGACCGAGCGCTGGCTGTCGCCCGGGGGCGAGGTCCTCGATTCGTGCACGATCGTGACGACGACGGCCAATGCGCTGCTCGCGACGATGCACGATCGGATGCCGGTGATCGTTGCCCCGTCCGATTACGTCCGTTGGCTCGACGTGGCCAGCGACGCCGACGTGACCGACCTGCTGGCGCCCTATCCCGCCGACGCGATGACGTGGTACCCGGTGTCGATGCGCGTCAACAGCATGCGCAACGACGACGCGGCGCTGCTCGAGCAGGTCGCCGAGGCCGACTTGATCTCGAGCGCTGACGCGCCTCCCGCATCCGTGGATCCCGACCGCAAGGCAACGGACGACGAGGAGACGCCGCCCGAACAATCGCGGCTCTTCTAGACGTCATCTCAAGATATATTCGCCTGCACAACGTGCCGGCCGACCTTCAACGGGTTCCGCGGACGTCCGCGCCGGCGCAAGGAGCGCGCGGACGAGCCAGCGAAAATCCCCAAGGTGTTATTCGAACTGGCAGCACGTACGGCCGCGCGCGCGCGACAGCAAAGCGGAATGGCACGGTGTCCAAACAAGGGCGCCCGTCCATCGCTTCGCGGCGTTGGAAGTAGTCGCCGACGTGAAAAACCACTTCGTACTCACCCGGCGCAATGGCTGCCGACGCAAGCACGGGCGCCTCGACCACGCCCTGACGGTTGACGACCCCACCGCAGAGCTTGCGCGCTCGCGCGCCCAACGTGAAGACATCGACCCGCATGCCCACGGCGCCGCGGTGCCGAATCGTGTCGACCACCTCGATGCGCAAGCGCTCGGCCGTGCGAATTCTAGAAACCAAGGTCTACGCCGCCGATGCCCGGAAAGTCCACTGCAATGCGCGTACCGGCGGGGAAAAAGCGCATGCCGCTCCACGAGCCAGTAGTGACTACATCGCCGCGCCGCAAGCCGCTGCAGCGCGCGGCCACGTGATTGGCGAGCCATGCGAGAAGACGGAACAGGTTGCCGGCGGGATTGCCGCCTCGCCCCTCAACGATACGCATGCCGTCAACATCGAGCCGCACGATCTGCGCGTCGGGTACGAAGGAATCCGGCAGCGCCACGCCGGTGCCGAGCACGAGTGCGCCGTTGCTTTGGAAGTCGGCGAGCAGCGACAGCGGATCGACGGCCGCCAAGTCGTGGAACCGCGAGTCTACGACCTCGATCGCCGGATGCACGCTCGCCACCGCCGCGGGTATCTCGGCCTCGGTGTAGGGCGCGTTCCGCCACGGCAAGTCGCGGGAAAAGGTGAACGCCAGCTCGGCCTCGACGCCGTTGCACGCGAAGGCGCCTGCGGGAAACTGGTGTGGCGACCGCAGGATGAGCGTCGCAGGCAGCGGTGCGCACGTCGGTTCGGCCAATGGCGATTTGGCGCCCACCTTCCATCCGCCGGCGACGCCAATCTCGCGTAGAACAATTTCCTGGATCGCATAGGCCTCGGCGGCGGTTTGTGGGCGGAGGTCGTCCGGCAGGACGTCCAACCGGCGACCGGATTGCCGGACATCGAGCAGTAGCTGCCCGGCACGACTTGCCCGGTCGGTACGGTCGGCTGATTCTTGCGCGCTCATAGCGGCGGCCACCGATCTGCCCAGGGCGCGGCCGTCTCGTATTCTTGCGCCAATACACACAGGTACTCGTCGTGCCCCAGCGCCGCAACGAGTTGAAAACCGATGGGCAGACCCGCCGCGGATGGCGTGCACGGCACGCTGATTGCGGGACAGCCGCTCGCATTGACGAACGCGGTGAACACTGCATGGCCACGCGGCCCCACGTCGCGGCCTGCGATTTGCGCCGGGAACGCGTCCTGCGCCGGCCACGGAAGCGCGGCCGTCGCCGGTGTCAACAGGACATCGTAATTGGCAAAGGTTTCGCCAAGTCGCTCCCGCATGCGGTCGATTTGCGCGAGCGCGTCGAACAAATCGGTCGCACGCATGCGCGATCCGGCCTCGGCCATCTCCACGAACGGCGGCGCGACGAGATCGCGCCAGCCGTGCATCCGGTTCAAGAGGGCAGCGAGGCCGGCCTGGCTGATCGCCGGCCAAATGGCATTGAAGGATTCCGTATCGAACGGCGCCGGCGCTTCGGTCACCGAATGACCGAGGCCGGCGAGCACCTTCGCCGCGCGCGCAACGCTAGCAGAGATCTCCGGGTCGACCGGATTCTCGCCGAACCGTGGTACGTACAGTACGCGGGCTCGCGTTGCCGGCGGCAGCGACCAGGGCCGCGGCGCGAACTCGGTGGACGCGGGATCGCGCAGATGCGGCATCGCGAGCGCGTCCATCATGAGTACGACGTCGCGGGTTGTACGCGCTATCGGTCCGACGACTTCGAAGTCGAGCAGAATCTGCGGGAGGCCGTCGCCGCGGGCTACGAGTCCGCGGGAGGGCTTGAAGCCGACCAACCCAGTGTGCGAAGCGGGCCGTCGGATCGAGCCACCGCCGTCGGTGCCGAGCGCGAGAGGCGCCATTCCGGCCGCGACCGCGGCCACCGCGCCACCACTTGAACCGCCAGGCGTGAGGCGCGCGTCCCAAGGATTGCGCGTCGGGCCGAACAAGAGGTTGTCCGTATAACCGCTGAGGGTGAATTCGGGTACGTTGGTCTTGCCCAAGATGACCATACCCGCAGCGCGTGCCCGCGCAATCGGCAGCTCGTCCACCGTGGGGACGAAGTCGGCGTACAGGCGGCTGCCCCACGTCGTGCGCAGGCCTTGCACGTTGATGTTGTCCTTCACGGTGAGCGGCACGCCGTCGAGCGGGCCGCGCGGCGCACCTTCGTGCCATCGCTCTTCGCTCGCCCGCGCCGCCGCGCGCGCGCCGGCGGCGTCGAGCGTGACGATCGCGTTGAGCCGTCCGTTTAACTGCGCGATGCGCACGAGCACGGACTCGGTCACCTCCACTGGCGAGAAGCTGCCTCGCGCATAACCCTCCGCGAGCTCGCCGGCGGACAGTCGCGAGAGATCCGTCGCGATCTCCGGCATTACATTTTCGACGGCAGCCACGTCACCAGTCCGGGCAGCGCCATCAGCATGAGCGTAAAAAGGATCATGATCACGGCGTAGGGCAAGGCGCCCCAGATCGCATCTTCGATGCCGCCTTTGTCGGGGCGGATGCCATGAACGACGAACAAGTTCATGCCGACGGGTGGCGTGATGAGGCCGAGCTCGCACATGAGCACGATGAAGATGCCGAACCAGATCGGATCGACTCCCAGTGCGGAGACGATCGGGTACGTAATCGGGATGGTCGCCACCTGCATCGACAGCACGTCCATGAACATGCCGAGGATCAGATAGAACACGATGAGCGCAAATAACATCGTGGTGGCCGTCAATCCAAGCGACGTGACCCATTTGGTCATCACTTCAGCGATGCCGGTGAGGCTGATGGTCAGATTGAGAACGAACGCCGCGGTGATGATCAGCAGGATCATTCCGCTGATGCGCGCGGTCTGCATGAAGCAGTTCTTCAGCAGATCGCGCGACAGACGCCCGACGCGCCAGGTGAAAAAGAGCGCCGTGATGACTCCCAGCGCCGCCGACTCGGTGGCGGTCGCGATGCCGAAATACAGGCTCCCCATGACGATGCCGAAGACGATGACCGGCGGGACGAGGCTGCCCAGGAGCCGGATGCGAACGGCGAGCGGCGGCAGCTCCTCATGCTTCGCCGAGCCCTTGAGGATGCTGACTGCGGCAATGAACACCATGAAGCACAGCGTCAGCAGCAGCCCGGGAATGATGCCAGCGATGAACAGCTTGCCGATCGAGTTGTTGGTGAGCGAGCCGTAGACGATCATGTTGACGCTGGGCGGAATCAGGATTCCGAGCGTGCCACCCGCCGCGATGCTTCCCAGTGAATCGCGCATCGAGTAGCCGCGCGCGTACAGCGACGGCAACGCCACGGTTCCGATCGTGGCCGCCGTCGCGACCGACGACCCGGACGTCGCGGCAAAGAGCGCGCAGCACCCGATGTTGGTATGCAACAAACCGCCCGGCAAACGCGCAAGCCACGCCGAAAGCGCGACGTACATGCGATCGGCGATGCCGCTGCGCAACAGCAGCTCCCCCAGCAGTATGAAGAGTGGAATGGAGGTCAGCAGGTTTTCGTTCTGCACCCCCCACACCACCGAGGCGGCCGAGTTCAGGAACGGCATGCCGAATGCCAGCACACCTCCGCCGGCACCCACGACGAACATCGCGACCGCGATCGGGATGCCTACAAGCATCATCCCGATCATGAGTGCGAACGCGAAGATCGCTACGGTGACGGTCATTGGCGCGTCCGCGTTTCAGCAGCGGTCGAACCCGCCAGGATCTCGGAGGGGGAACTGCGGTGCGCAAGATCCTCGAGCTCCTCCTTGAGTTCCTCCTTTGCACTTTTCGGGTGGAACTCCACGTTCAACTCGTCGATCTGCCGGGTGAACAGCAACCACGTCGCCCGGCCGGCGAGCACCAACGCTGCCAGCATGAACATGACGAGGCCGGCGTACCACAGGCTTTGCGGATAGATGAGCGGTGTCGACCACGGGGTCTGTGCGGTGCTTCCGAATTCCACGGTCTCGAGCAGGACCTTCGAGCAAATCGTCACGAGCGTGACCGCCAACGCCGCGAGCAGCACGATCGATAACCAATTCATCGCGGCCCGAACCGCGCGCGGAAACTTTTCGTGGAACACGTCGACGCGGATGTGGTTGCGCCCCAGCAACGCCAGCGTGAAGGCGAGCACGCTGCCGACCGCGAGCGAGTAGCCACCCAGCTCGTCCGCGCCCTGTAGCGAAAAATTGAAGATCTTGCGCGCGAGGGTCTCCACGGTCACCACGACCGACAGAATCAGGAAGATGATGCCGAACAGATTGGCGAGGATGGTTTCAAGCCGCTTCATGCGCCTCCCTCAATGAACGGCTTACCGGCCGCGCTTCCGCGTCTACTTCATTCCCACGATGGGTCCGACGAGCTTCTTCCAGTTGGCGGAACAGGCAGGATTGGTCTTGTCGCACACCTCTGCCCATACCGGCAGTGAAACATCGCGGACGGCGTTGCGCACGATTTCCAGATCGCCCGGCGTCACGGGCACATTCACGAGGTTGAACTTCTTTCCCGTCGTGCACGGATCCTTGCCAACGTTGCAATTCGAGGCGTCGACAAATAGCTCCTCGGAATAGCGCCAGACCTCGTCGACCTGCGCATCGAACGCGGCTTTGAGCTTGGCCTGCTGGTCGGGCTTCAGCTTGTTCCATGCCGGCAGCGTGATCGCATAGCCGTTCAGTGCGATCTGGAAGCCGATCGGCAGCATGTGCGTGGTGACTTCCGGCCAGCCGGCCGAGTTGGCCGAGCTTGGTCCCGTGATGGCGCAATCGACGACGCCGAGCGACAGGCTCTGATGCGTTTCGGCGAAGCTCAGCGGAACGGGAGTACCCCCCATCGATTGGATGAACTTGGCGAGGTTCTGGTCGTAGACGCGCACCTTCAGGCCTTTGACGTCGGCGAGCTTCGTGATCGGCTTCTTGCAGAACAGCACCTGCGGACCGAAGGGCCATATACCGAGCAGCTTGACGTTGAACTGCTTCTGCAGCCGCTGGTCGAGCTCATCGAAATACGCGTTGGCCACGGCGCGCCCGGTCTTGTAGTCGGGGTTGAGGCCCACCAGGTCCAGACCGAGGATCGTCGGCTCGTCGCGGGAATTCTGCGACATGCGCAGCGACGCGATCTCGAACAGGCCCGACTTCATGACGCGGAGCTGGTCCGTGTCCTTGATGCCGGTCGTGTCGACCGGCTTGTACTCGACCTCGATCGGCAAACCGGTCTTCTGCGCCAGTGTCTCGAAGAACGGCTGCTCCTTGTTCTTCTGGATCAGTCCCGTGGCCAGGGGCTGGCCGATGACCTTGAACGTGATTTTTTCCTGAGCGGACGCCGGCATCGCGGCGAGCACACCGGCGACCACTACGGCTGCGAGTTTCGTGTTCATGCCTTATCTCCTCTTAAATTGCGATGCACGCAATCTGCTTCCTTACGCGATATGCGCCTGGGGTTCGCCTTGCGGGGGAGCGATCGTCGGCGCACCGGCGGCCAGAACATCCATCGCCGCGCGAACCCCACCCGGCCGGTGCGGAACGCCGGCGATCGCGAGTCCCATTTCGACGCCGGCGAGCGTGCCCGCCAGCATGAGATCGTTGAAGTCGCCGAGATGCCCGATGCGGAACACCTTTCCCTTGAGCTTGGTGAGTCCCGCGCCGAGCGACATGTCGAACCGCTCCAGCACCGCTTCGCGGAACGCCGTCTCGTCATGGCCCGCCGGCATCATGACCGCCGTAAGCGCGCTCGAGTACTCCGATGGGTTGGCGCACAAGACTTCGAGCCCCCACGCGCGCACCGCGCTGCGCGTCGCCTCGGCGTGCCGATCGTGCCGGGCGAAAACGTAGTCGAGGCCTTCCTCGCGGAGCATTTTGATGGCCTCGTCCAGCCCATACAACAGGTTCGTCGCCGGCGTGTAGGGGAAAAAGCCCGTCTTGTTGTTCGCCAGCATGTCATCCCAGTCCCAATACGAGCGGGGAAGCCGCGCGCGCTTGGCCGCAGCCAACGCCTTATCGCTGATCGAGTTGAACGACAGACCGGGCGGCAGCATCAGTCCCTTCTGCGAGCCCGCAACCGTTACATCGACGCCCCACTCGTCGACGCGGTAGTCGATCGAGCCGAGCGAGGAAATGGTGTCCACCAAGAGCAGCGCCGGATGTCCTGCGGCGTCGATCGCCTGGCGCACCAGCGGAATGCGGCTCGTCACGCCCGTCGAGGTTTCGTTGTGCACGACGCACACCGCCTTGATGAGGTGCGCGCGATCTTCGGCGAGTCGTGCCTCGATCGCGGCCGCATCGACACCGTGGCGCCAGTCACCCGGCATGAACTCGGCGGTAAGGCCGAGCTTGCCGGCCATGCGCTGCCACAACGTCGCGAAGTGCCCTGTCTCGTACATAAGGACCCGGTCGCCGGGCGAGAGCGTGTTGACGAGCGCAGCCTCCCACGCGCCCGTCCCCGAGCCCGGAAAGATGACCACGGGATTCTCCGTCTTGAACACGTGCTTCAGGCCCGCCAGGACGCGGCGGCCAAGTTCGCCGAACTCCTGACTGCGATGGTCGATGGTGTGTCGGTCGATGGCACGCAGCACCCGGTCGGGAACATTCGTCGGCCCGGGTATCTGCAAAAAGTGGCGGCCACTTCGATAGGTCATGGGATCGGACAGCGAATGAGTGCTCAACCGGACGCGGTTGCGAGTGAGTCAGTGTAGGCAACCGCGGTTATGTCCGGCGAACATTCCCGCGAGTCGGGAAGAACTGCGCAACGCCTGAAGAGTCAGGGACTTGGACTTCGCGCCGCGTGGGAAACGCGTGCGGCAGGATGGGCGCCAATCGCGCTGTGGGCAGGCAGGAGTCCGCCGGTCGCTTGAGTGATCTCGCGCGCGGCGGCGATGGTCTGCTCGCCGAGCTCGGGTACGCGACGCGCGGTGACGCGCACCGTCGGACCGGCGACGGAGATCGCCGCATAGGGGCGTCGGAACTCATCGAAGATGACGGCGGCGACACACCGCAGGCCCACCGCGTTCTCCTCGTCGTCCACCCCATAACCGTGGGTGCGGGCCGCGGCAAGGGCCTGATGCAACATAGTGGGGCGCGCAATCGAATTCGGCGTGCGTCGCGGCAGCCCGTACCGCTTGAGAATCTCCGCAACCTCCCCCTCGCTCATCGCGGACAGGAGCGCCTGCCCCATCGCCGTGCATGGCAACGGCGAGCGCCCGCCCGGGCGCGTGATGGCGCGCATGAGCTCGCGGCTTTCCACCTGGGTGAGAAACACGACGTCTCCCTGGTCGAGCAACCCAAGATTGACGGTCTCGCCCGTTAGGTCGCGCAGCCGTCGCATGAACGGAAGCGCCAACGACGCAAAGTTGCGCCGGCGTGCGAACGCCGCCCCGATCGAAAAGCAGCGGACACCGACGAACCAAAGGTTGGAGTCGCGGCTGCATTGCACGAACTGCTTTTGCTCCAGCGTCGTGAGCAGCCGGTGGGTCGTCGACGTGGACAGTCCGGCGCGGGCGGCGAGATCGACCAGACGGTACCCCTCGTCGTCCTCCGCGAGGATCTCGAGCAGCGAGATGGCGCGCAACAGCGATTGCACAGTGCCGTCGTACTCGCGCGAGAGCCTCTCGACCTTGCCGACTGCATTCGTGACGCCTTCGTTGCGGGAACGAGTCATCAAGGTGCTCCCTTGGCCGCGAGGAACCGCCTGCGCGTCGGCGCCGGATCGACGCTGTTCGGGCGGCGTCTCGGCATTGCCGACTGCGGCCGGTTGCAATGGAGAAACCGGCCGCGGCCCGGAACGCCTCGCGCTTCGTTCCCGTCCCACACGACTTCTCCACGCGAGATCGTGATTGCCGGCCACGCATTGAGCGCCAGTCCTTCGTAAGGCGTGTAGTCGACATTGTGGTGGAGCAGCGCGTTCTTGATCGTGAGATCGAGTGCGTCATTCCAGATCACGAGGTCGGCGTCAGCGCCGATCGCGATCGTGCCCTTGCGTGGATACAGCCCGTACATCTTCGCGACGTTGGTCGACGTCAGCGCGACGAACGTAGTGATGTCGATGCGGTCCTTCATGACGCCCTCGGAAAAAAGCAGCGGCAGCCGCGTCTCGAGCCCGGGGATGCCGTTCGGCACCTGGCTGAAGTCGGCGTGCTCGCCACCGATTTTCTTGCCGTCCGGCCCATCGTAGCGAAACGGCGCGTGGTCGGACGAGAACACATGAAAGACACCGCTCTCGAGGCCGTCCCAAATCACCTGCTGGTTGGCCCTGTCGCGCGGGGGCGGGCTGCAGATGCATTTCGCGCCGTGGAAGCCTTCCGCGTCGAGATCGTCGCTGGCGAGAAAGAGATACTGCGGGCAGGTTTCGGCATAGACCTGCAGGCCACGGCCTTGCGCCCAGCGAATCTGCTCGACGGCCTCGCGCCCGGAGACGTGCACGATCAGCACCGGCAAATCCACCAATTCGCCGAACGCGATGGCGCGATGCGTCGCCTCCCGTTCGACCAGCATGGGACGCGAAGCAGAGTGAAACTTCGGCGCAGCATGGCCGGCAGCGAGCAGTTGCTCGGTGAGCCATTCGATGCAGTCGGAGTTTTCGGCGTGGATCATGGCCATCGCGCCCTCGCGCCGCGCGACCGCGAGCACATCCAGGATCTGCCGGTCGTTGAGCTTCAGGTCGTCGTAGGTCATGTAGATCTTGAACGACGTATAGCCGTCATTGATGAGCTGCGGCAACTCCTCCTTGAGTACCTTCTCGGTGGGGTCCGAGACGATCATGTGGAACGCGTAGTCGATCACAGCCTTGCCCTCGGCGCGCCTGTGATAATCCTCG
>Ga0184632_10000222_pt1 | contig 20359 bp, 18 predicted proteins | sample PLM31_50_b1_FD_133153 | JGI IMG/M metagenome (GOLD analysis project Ga0184632, IMG submission 133153) | Groundwater sediment microbial communities from an aquifer in East River, Colorado, USA - PLM3-1_50_b1 | ecosystem: Environmental > Terrestrial > Soil > Riparian zone | place: USA: East... | reverse complement strand
TTTCTCGGTGACGCACGCGACAGGCGCGCCCGTTCACCACGCCGCCGGTGACGGACACCCGCGCTGGCCGACCGCGCCCGGACATGAACCGTGGCAGTGCTGGGCGGTCGAACCATCCGTAGAGCGCCCGGTGGAGCGGATCAGCCGAGGCAACCCTACTGGATTCGAGCGCTCCACTTGGTCCTTGCGCAGGAAGTCGCCGACCCCTGTGAGTCATCTCTCCCTGGTGCCCGCAACAGATCAAGCCACCCCTCGCCCGAACGGGCGTCCGGAGTATGCCCGATCTCACCAAAGGTGGCGGGCAATCACCCGGTACGGGAGACTACGGCGTCGCAAAGGGCGGTAAGCGCCGATTTGGCGGGGATGTCAGGGAGCGGGTCGAGCAAGGCCCGGGCTTGGGCTGCCCAGCGGCGGGCGTCCAAGCGGGCGAGTTCCATGGCGTGATGGGCTCGCAGGAGCGTCAGCGCTTCCGCGTGCAAGGCGTCATCGGTCAGCGGTTCGGACAGCAGCGCCCGCAGCCTTGCGTCCGCGGGATCCTTGCTCGCGAGGGCGTGTAGTACCGGGAGGGTCGGCACCCCCTCCCGCAGATCGGTGCCTGGCGTCTTGCCCGAGTCGGCCGAGTCGCTGGCGACGTCCAGCACGTCATCGGCGAGCTGGAATGCAACCCCGATCCGCTCGCCGAACTGCGTCAGCAGGTCGGCCACTCCCTCCGGCGCGCCGCTCAGCATCGCTCCGAAGCGGGCCGAGGTGGCTATCAGGGAGCCGGTCTTCTCGGCGACCACGGTGAGGTAGTGGGCGAGTGCATCCTCGCCCTCGGCCGGACCGAGCGTTTCCTTGATCTGCCCGGTGACAAGCCGTTCGAAGGTCCGCGCCTGGATCCGCACCACCTCAGGACCCAGGTCGGCGACGATGTCCGAGGCTCGAGCGAACAAGAAGTCGCCGGTGAGAATCGCCACGGTGTTGTCCCACCGCGAGTTTGCAGACGGCGCCCCCCGGCGCAGCGCTGCCTCGTCCATGACGTCGTCGTGGTAGAGGGTGCCGAGATGGGTGAGCTCCACTACGACCGCCGCCGGAACGACGCCTGGTGCGTCCGGATCACCGAACTGGGCGCCGAGCAGGACCAGCAGCGGCCTGAATCGCTTTCCCCCCGCGTCGACAAGGTGCCGGGATGCCTCGTGCAGCAGCGGGTTGTCGCTTTTGACGACGTCTCGCAGTGTCGTCTCGACGACGGCAACCCGTTCTCGGATCTCGGCCTCGAGGGCCGGATCGAGGAACGCCACGCCGATCGACTGGCTCACGAGCCTGGCTCCTGACGGTATGGGCGGCACAGACGGTTTTGTGCATCGGCGCCGAGCCTAACGGCCCAGGTAAACCGCGACCGCAGGGCCACCCTGACTCGGACCACGAGCCCATGAGGAAAACGCGCTCAGGAACCCAGGCGGTGAAGGGGCAGTTTCGCACGGACCTACGGCGGCAAGCCACGAGGGCGGGGTCCCCGCGAAATCTTCGCGCGAGCGGAGCGAGCGAAGATTTCGTGGGGTGCTCAGGCGACGAAGAGGGCGGCCTTGTCGGCGAGGTCGAGCGCGAACTGCGGGATGATGCCGAGCACGAGCGTCACCGCCACGCCGGCTGCGACCGCGATACCGGTCAAGGCGCTCGGCACCGCCACCACCGGCCGATCTGCTGGCGGGTCGGAGAAGAACATCAGGACGATCACCCGGACGTAGAAGAACGCCGCGATGACGCTCGCCACCACCGCGACTATCACCAGCGGCGTGGCGCCACCGTCGATTGCCGCGAGGAAGACCGCGTACTTCCCGGTGAACCCTGAGGTCAGCGGGATTCCGGCCATGGCGAGCAAGAACAACGCGAAGATGCCGGCGACCAGCGGCGACTGCTTACCCAGGCCCGCCCACCGCGACAGGTGGGTGGCCTCGCCGCTCGCATCACGAACGAGCATGACGACGGCGAATGCTCCGATGGTCATGAAGCCGTAGGCGACCAGGTAGAACAGCGACCCGGACAAGCCGGCCTTAGTCACCGCGATCACGCCGGTCAGAATGAAGCCGACGTGCGCAATCGACGAGTACGCGAGCATCCGCTTGATGTCGGTCTGCGTGATTGCGACGATCGCGCCGACCAGCATGGTGAGGGCGGCCACTGCCCACAGCAGCGGTCGCCAGTCCCAGCGCATGCCAGGAAGGGCGACGTAGAGGACGCGCATCAGCGCCCCGAAGGCCGCCACGGTCGTCGCCGCGGCCATGAATCCGGTGATGGGGGTCGGCGCTCCCTCGTAGACGTCAGGCTTCCAGGCGTGGAAGGGAACGAAGCCCAGCTTGAACAGCAGACCCACACCGAGCAGGCCACCGCCGAGCAGCAGCAGCGCGTCGTTGCCGGCGCCCCCGGAGATCGCGTCGGCGATCTTGGACAGCTGGACGCTGCCCGAATAGCCGTAGAGCAACGCCACGCCGTACAGGAAGAAGGCCGAGGAGAAGGCGCCGAGCAGGAAGTACTTCATCGCCGCTTCCTGGGATAGCAGGCGCCGGCGGCGCGCCATCCCGCAGAGCAGGTAGAGCGGCAGCGAGAGCACTTCGAGTGCGACGAACATGGTCAGCAGGTCGTTCGACACCGCGAAGACGAGCATGCCGCCGAGGGCGAAGAGGGTGAGCGGGAAGACTTCAGTCTGCGCTAGGCCGGCCGAGATCGCGACCCGCTCCGCTTCCGACCCGGGAACCGCCGAGGCTTGGGCCGCGAAGGCGTCCCCACCTGCCTCCAGCCGCCGCTCGGCCACCAGCAGGATGGCAACAAGCCCGAGCAACAGCAGGACGCCCTGGATGAACAGGCCTGCGCGGTCGATGGCGAGCGCACCCTCGGCGGCGACGGAGTAAGTGCCCGCAACGGTGTGGAACCCGTCGGTAAAGGTGAAGCGGACACCGGCGATGTAGAGGACAGCGCAAAAGGCGGCGATGAGGCCCGCGACGGAGATGATGACCTGAAGCCGATAGCGCACAGATCGGCCGGCGAATGCCTCGACCAGCACGCCGAGTATCGCGACGCCGAAGACGATGAGCATCGGCATTAGCTGGGTGTAGTTGAGGTGCGGCCCGCTGATGTGGGTCTGCGCCACGAACTGGCCACTGTTCACCGGCTGCCCTCCTGGGTCGTTGCCGAGACATCGACAGTCGGTGCCGGGTCGCTCCGGTCCAGCTGCTCCAGGGTCCGCTTCACCGGCGGGTTGATCACATCGAGGACCGGTTGTGGGTAGACGCCGAGACCGATGATCAAGGCGAGCAGCGGCGCCACCGCCACCATTTCCCGCAGCCGTAGGTCGGGCAGGCCGCGAACGGCGTCCGCGACGCGGCCGTTCATTGTGCGTTGGTAAAGCCACAGGATGTAGATGGCGGCCAGGATCCCGCCGGTCGCCGCGACGACTGCGGCCGCTCTGTACCTCGTAAAGGTGCCGACCAGGACGAGGAACTCCGAGACGAAGGTCGACAGGCCGGGCAGTGCCAGTCCGGAAAGACCGGCGACGAGGAACGTGCCGGCGAGGATCGGCGCGACAGACTGCACCCCTCCGTAGTCTGCGATCAGCCGCGAGCCGCGTCTGGAGATCAGGAAACCGGCGATGAGGAACAGCGCGGCCGTCGAGAATCCGTGGTTGACCATGTAGAGCGTCGAACCGGATTGGCCTTGGGTGGTCATCGCGAACAGGCCAAGTGTGATGAAGCCGAAATGTGAGACCGACGTGTACGCGATCAGCCGCTTGATGTCGGTCTGGCCGATGGCGAGCAGCGCTCCGTACACGATCCCGATGACGGCCAGGACGATGATCGCCGGGGTGAAGTACTTCGAGGCGCTTGGGAAGAGCAGGAGGCAGTAGCGGAGCATGCCGAACGTGCCGACCTTGTCGAGAACACCGACGAGGAGGACGGCGCTGCCAGGCGTCGCCTCGGCCGCGGCGTCCGGCAGCCAGGTATGGAACGGCCACAGCGGCGCCTTGATCGCAAAGGCGATGAAGAAGCCACCGAAGAGCAACTTCTCGATGTCGGGATCGATGGCCAGCGAGCCGTCGCGAACGGCCGCGACGAGCGCTTGCAGGTCGAAGGTGCCCACACCAAGCTTGTCCGCCGACACCACATAGAGGCCGATGAGCGCGGCCAGCATGAGCAGACCGCCGACGAGGCTGTAGAGCAGGAACTTCACCGCCGCGTAGGACCGCTGCGGGCCGCCGTAACTTCCGATGAGGAAGTACATCGGGATGAGCATCGCCTCGAAGAAGACGTAGAAGAGAAAGACATCGGTGGCCGCGAAGACACCGATCATCATCGTCTCGAGCACCAGGATCAGCGCGAAGAACGTCTTGACCGATCGCGCCGGCGCCACGGCGGCGACGCCTGCTGCGCCTGAGGTCACCCGTCCCTGACCAGAGGAGGCATCGGCGGGAGCGCCACCGGCGCCGCCGCCGAGGCCCAGCGGGCCGAGCTCACTCGGCGGGTCGGCCTCGTGCCAGGCGGCGACGATGACGACGGGAACGAGAACCACGGCAAGGGCGATGAGGACAAGCGCAATGCCATCGACGCCGAGTGCGTAGTTGACGCCGAAGGCCGGGATCCACTCGTGCTTCTCCTTGAACTGGTAGCCAGGCGCGTTCTTCTCGTACTGCGTCGCCATCGCGACGACCAGCGCGACGACGGCCAAGGATGTGAGCAGCGCGATCTGCTTGGCGAGGACCGTGCGGCTGCGCGGGACCAGCATGATCAGGATGACGCCGACCAGCGGCACCACGCCGATCGTGGTGAGCCAAGGAAAGTCGTTCATCTCAGAGCCTCACCAATAGCAGAGCGATGATGACGAGTACGGCGCCGCCGAACATGGACAGGGCGTAGGAGCGAACGAAGCCGGTCTGCAGACGTCTGATTCGGCCGGAGGAGCCTCCGACCAGCGCCGCCAGCCCGTTGACGATGCCGTCGAGGCCCTTGTTGTCGAGGAACACCAGCAACCGGGTGAGGTACTGGCCCGGTCGCATGAACAGTGCCTCGTTCACTGCGTCGCCGTAGAGATCTCGGCGGGCGGCGACCGTGACGAAGGAGACCGCCGCCGGCGCGGGACGCGGGATCGCGCGGCGGCCGTACTGCGTGACTGCGAGCAGGATGCCGATCGCGACGATGCCCAGCGTCATGCTGGTGACCACGGCCGGCGCGATCAGGTTCTCCTCCTCGGGAGCCGTTCCCACGACTGGTGCGAGCCACTTCTCAAGGGAGTCGTGGAACGTCAGCAGAGCACCCGCGAAAACCGAGCCGATCGCCAGCACGATCATCGGCCAGGTCATCACCCGCGGGGATTCGTGTGGGTGGGCGTCCCGCTCCCAACGGCGCTCACCGAAGAAGGTCATGATCACAACGCGGGTCATGTAGAAGGCGGTGATGCCCGCGCCGACAAGCGCCGCGCCGCCGACGATCCACCCGCGCGTGCCCCCCTCGTTGAACGCGACTTCGATGATCTTGTCCTTGGCGAAGAATCCGGACAGCGGCGGGACACCGATGATGGCGAGATAGCACAGCCCGAAGGTGACGAACGTGATCGGCATGGCCCGGGCGAGCCCGCCGTACTTGCGCATGTCGACCTCGTCGTTCATGCCATGCATCACCGATCCGGCACCGAGGAAGAGCCCGGCCTTGAAGAAGCCGTGAGTGAGCAAAAGCATGATCGCGAAGACGTATCCAGCGGTACCGATGCCTGCCGCGAGGATCATGTAGCCGATCTGGCTTATCGTCGAGGCGGCCAACGCCCGCTTGATGTCGTCCTTGGCGCATCCGATGATCGCGCCGAAGAGAAGCGTCGCCGCACCGACGGTGACCACTGCGAGCTGTGCGTCCGGTGATGCGTTGAATATCGGGTTGGATCGGACGATCAGGTAGACCCCCGCGGTCACCATCGTGGCCGCATGGATGAGTGCAGAGACCGGGGTCGGACCCTCCATAGCATCGAGCAACCAGGACTGCAGCGGTAGCTGCGCGGACTTCCCGCAGGCACCGAGCAGGAGAAGTAACCCCATGACCGTCAGCGTCGTGTTGCTCGTGGCGCCTGACTGTGCCCCGGCGAACACACCCGCGAAGTCGACCTGGCCGAAGGTCGCGAACATCAGCATGATGGCGATGGTCAGCCCGAAATCACCGACTCGGTTGACGACGAATGCCTTCTTGGCCGCGGTCGCGGCCGTCGGCTTGTGCTGCCAGAACCCGATGAGCAGGTACGACGCGAGGCCAACGCCCTCCCAACCGACGTAGAGCGTGAGGAAGCTGTCGCTGAGGACGAGCAGCAGCATCGCGGCGAGGAAGAGATTGAGGTACGCGAAGTACCGTCGCCTTTCTGGGTCGTCGGCCATGTAGCCGACGGAATAGATGTGGATCAGCGAGCCCACCCCGGTGATGAGGAGCGCGAAGCTGATCGATAGCGGATCGAGCAGCAGGCCGACGTCGACATTGAAGCTGCCGACATGGATCCAGGTGAAGAGCTGCACGTCCCGAGCGCGCGAGTCGGACGGCTTGTCCAGCAACGACAGAAAGGTCGCGACCGCCCAGCCGAAGCTGCCGACACCCATCAAGACGGCAAACCAGTGTGCCCACCGGTTGGCGACGTGACCGCTGAGCAGCAGGAGTGCCGCACCGAGCAGGGGCAACGCGATCATCACCCAGGCGCCGCGCTCCACGACGCCAGTGGCGTTCACCGCTTCGAGCGGCTGTGCCGCCGCCGCGGAGCCTAGCGGGCCAGTCCCCGCGGCCAGCATTGTCAGACCCGTCACTGGACCCGATTCCTTAGTACTTGAGCAGGCTGGCGTCGTCGACCGATGCGGACCTGCGGGTACGGAAGATCATCACGATGATGGAAAGTCCGACGACGACCTCGGCCGCGGCGACGACCATGACGAAGAACGCCGTGACCTGTCCATCGAGGTTGCCGTTGATGCGGGCGAAGGCGACGAAGCTGAGGTTCACCGCGTTGAGCATCAGCTAGATCGACATGAAGACCACGATCGCGTTGCGGCGAAGGAGCACTCCTGCTGCGCCGATCGTGAACAGGAGTGCAGACAGGTAGAGGTAGTTCGCCGGATTCACGGTGTCGCCCCCTTTCCCAATTGGCTCTCGGTGGCCTCGCGGGAATCCTCGATGGCGGGGACCTCGATGATCCCCTTGGCGGCGGCGACAGTCCTGACGTCACCACGGGCCTGCAGCACTCTGGAGAGGGACAGTTCGGCGGGGGTGCCGTCGGGCAGCAATGCGGGCGTGTCGACCGCGTTGTGCCGTGCGTAGACCCCAGACGGCGGCAGCGGCGTCACCAGGCCGCCCCCCTTGAGCCGCTCCTCGGCCAGCTCGCGCTGGGTGCGCTTGCGCTCCATGCGCTCTCTATGGGCAAGTACCATGCCGCCGACCGCGGCGGTGATGAGCAGCGCGCTCGTCAGTTCGAACGCCCAGACATACTTGGTGAACATCAGAGCCGCGAGGCCCTGCACATTGCCGTTCTGGTTCGCCGTTGCGAGCCCGCTCATGCCGCTGACCGATGCGTTCCCGATCACGGCGATGAGCAGAATGCCGAAGCCGAGGCCGACGACGACCGCTGCGAACCGCTGCCCCCTGATCGTCTCGATCAGTGAGTCGGACGAGTCAACGCCGACGATCATCAGAACGAAGAGGAACAGCATCATGATCGCGCCGGTATAGACGATGATCTGGACAACGCCAAGGAACAGCGCGTCTTGGATGATGTAGAAGATCGCCAACGTGAGCATGACCCAGGCGAGGAAGAGTGCGCTATGCACCGCCCTGCGGACGAACACCATGCCGAGCGCGGCGAGCACCGCCAGTGGGCCGAGGATCCAGAACGCGACGGCCTCACCGGTGGACGTCTTCGACTCGGCCGCGAGAGTCGTCACCGCATGGACGGTGGCAGTCACTTCTCTACCTCTGCAGGTTGAGTGATGGCATGGTCAACGGCGTCGTCATCACCGGGAAAGTGGCCGCGGGTGCCGACCACGGGCGCATCCTCGCCCGGCACCGTGGTGACCTGTTGCGACGGGTGTGAGTCCGTGACCTTGCCGCTGTAGTAGTCCTTCTCTGTCGTCCCCGGATAGATCGGGTGCGGTGTGTCGATCATTCCTGGCAGGAGCGGAGCGAGCAGATCCTGCCTCTCGTAGATCAGGTTCGCGCGGCTGTCGCCGGCCATCTCGTACTCGTTCGTCATCGTCAGCGCACGGGTCGGGCAAGCCTCGATGCACAAGCCGCAGAAGATGCACCGCAGGTAATTGATCTGGTAGACGCGGCCGTAGCGCTCACCAGGCGAGTAGCGCTCGGCTTCTGTGTTGTCCGCGCCCTCGACGTAGATCGCGTCCGCCGGGCATGCCCACGCGCACAACTCGCAGCCGATGCACTTCTCCAGCCCGTCCGGGTGCCGGTTGAGCTGGTGCCGGCCATGGAATCGCGGCGCTAGCTGCTTCTTCTCCTCCGGGTAGAACTCGGTGTTCTTCTTCCTGAACATCGTCTGGAAGGTGACACCGAAGCCGGCGAGGGCCTTCAGTGGGTTAGGCACGTGGTCCCTCCTCGGTATCGGCGGTGGGACGGACAGTCTCCTCGCCGCCATCAGGCTCGGCGGTTGCAAGGACGGCTGCGCGCTCGATCCGCCCGGTGACCGGCGGCAGGGTCTGCCCTGGCAAGGGGGGTACGGGATATCCGCCGTCGAACGGATCGAAGCCTGGAGGCTTCGGCTCCTCCGCCTGGCCGCGGTCGCGCACAGCGGTGAAGAGGTCGACGACGAAGCTGAGCACGAGCAGGCCCAGCAGGCCGCCCGCCATGTACAGGAAGATCTGCCGCAGCTCGACGTCCTCCTCACGCATAACCTGGAAGGTCGCCACGACCAGGATCCAGGCGAGTGAGACCGGGATCAGGACCTTCCAGCCAAGCCGCATGAACTGGTCGTAACGCAGTCGCGGCAGCGTCGCGCGTAGCCAGATGAAGACGAAGAGCAGGACGCCGAGCTTCGCCAAGAACCAGAGGATCGGCCACCAGCCCGTGTTGGCACTGTCCCACTCGGAGATCGGCCACGGCGCCCGCCAACCACCGAGGAAAAGCGTTATGGACAGTGCCGAGACGGTCACCACGCTGGCGTACTCGGCGAGCTCGAACATCGCGAACTTCAGCGACGAGTACTCGGTGTGAAAACCGCCGACAAGCTCCCCTTCGGCCTCGGGCAGATCGAAAGGCGCGCGATTGGTCTCACCGACCATCGACACCAGGTAGATGGCGAAGGAAGGCAGCAGGGCGATCGCGTACCACAGGTCGCTCTGGGCGTCGACGATCTGGGAGGTGGACATCGAACCGGCGTAGAGGAAGACCGCGACGAACGACAGGGACATCGCGAGCTCATAGGAGATCATCTGTGCCGTGGACCGCAGCCCGCCGAGCAACGGATAGGTCGACCCGGACGCCCAGCCGCCGAGGACTATGCCGTAGATGCCGACCGAGCTGAGGGCAAGGATGTAGAGAACCGCGACAGGAAGGTCGGTCAGCTGCAAGGCGGTCTCATGACCGAAGATCGAGACCCGCGGGCCGAACGGGATGACAGCGAAGGCCATCAGCGCGGGGACCACCGAGATGACCGGCGCCAGGATGAACACGGCGCGGTCCGCGCCCTTCGGGATGATGTCTTCCTTGAGGGCGAGCTTGATGCCGTCAGCGAGGGTTTGGAGGATGCCGAACGGCCCCACCCGGTTGGGCCCGACCCGCATCTGCATGAAGGCGACGATCCGGCGCTCCGCCCAAATCAGGAGGAGCACGGTCACCACCAGGAAGATGAAGATCACCAACGCCTTTATGAGCACCAGCCACCACGGGTCGGCGCCGAAGACCGACAGCTCCGACGGAGGCGGCGTGTCCTGGGTGCCAAAGAAGCCGCCGGCATGGATGGGGACAGCACGTGTCATGAGGCACCACCGATGCCGAGGTGAGGCGGGGGCGGCGGGATCACGCGGCACCTCCAGCGGTCAGACGGACCAGCGAACCGGAGTCCGCTGCCAGGTCACGCCGCACCCGGGACCGGTCCGAATTCGCCGGGAGCCAGACGACACCGTCCGGCATCTCGGTGATCTCGAGCGGCAAGGTGATCTGACCTCGGTCGTTGCCGACCGTCACGTCCTCGCCGTCGGCTGCTCCGATCGCGGTGGCGGTTTCCTTGGAGAGCCGGATGACTGGCTTTTTGGCGGTGGCGGCGAGATACGGCTCGCCGTCCTGAAGCCGTCCATTGTCGAGCAGCAGCCGCCACGTCGACAGGATCGCCTCGCCTTCCGCTGGACGCAGCGGTAGGGCGGGTGAGACCAGCGGTTCGGTTGCACGAAGACCTTGCCAGGTGCCGAGCCTTTGCAGCTCCGCCACGGCGGCAGAGGCATCCGGCAACCCCAACTCGGTGCCCATCTCGTCGGCAATCCCGTGCAGAACGTGCAGGTCGCAGACAGCGCCTGCGTCGCCAAGTGCGGCATGGAACGGTCGACGGCGGCCCTCCCAGTCCACGAACGTCCCGTCCTTCTCGGCCACCGCGGCAATAGGAAAGACCACGTCGGCGAGCTCGGTGACGGCGCTGCCGCGTAGCTCGAGGCTGACGACGAACGGAACGGTCTCGATCGCTGCGAGTGCCGCCTGGGGGTCGGCGAGGTCGTCCACCTCGACGCCGCCGACGACGAGGGCGGCTAGGTCGCCCCGCTTGGCGGCGCCGATGATCGAGTCTGTCCCACGGCCCGGTGTCGCCGGCAGGTCGTCAACACCCCAGACCGTGGCGACCTCCGACCGGGCGGTCGGGTCCACGGCCGGCCTGCCGCCGGGCAGGAGAGTCGGCAGCGCACCGGCGTCGAGGGCCCCGCGTTCACCGGCCCGCCGCGGCACCCAGCCGAGCGTCGCCCCGGTGGCTCTGACGGTCCTTACCAGCGCGGCGAACAGCCCGACAGACGACGCCGCCCGCTCACCGACGAGCACGATGGCCCCCGACTCCCTCAGCGCTCCGGCGAGCTCCCTGAGCAGCGCACCGTTGGGAGAAAGGTTCGGTCCAGCGGCCGCGGGTGGCTGAGCAGTCTCTTCGTTGTCGTCCCTTGGTGCCGACATGACGTCCTCGAGCAAGGCCGCTTCGCCGCCCGGCACGCACGGGACGAGCGTCCCGGTCATCTTCTCCAACCCGCGGCTGGCGTAAGGCGCGATCGAATAGACCTTGGTCCCACGCTTGGCTGCGGCTTTACGCAGCCGCAGGAACACGATCGGGGACTCCTCCTCCGGCTCGAACCCGACCAGCAGGACCGACGGCGCCCTCTCCAGCGCCGCGTACGTCGGCACCGGGCCCAAACCGGCAATCCTTGATCCGAGGAAGTCGGCCTCCTCTGCCGAGTGCGGCCGCGCTCTGAAGTCGATGTCGTTGGTGCTGAGCGCCACCCGGGCGAACTTCGAGTACGCGTAGGCGTCTTCCAGCGTCACTCGCCCCCCGGTCAGCACCGCGGCCTTCCCGCGGGCCACGGCGAGTCCTCGGGCTGCCACCGCAAACGCCTCCGACCACGAGGCAGGCACCAGTGCGCCGTCTTCGTCGCGGACCAGCGGGTGGGTCAGCCGGTCCGGCTGCACGGCGTACCAGAACGCGAAGCGGCCTTTGTCGCAGTTCCACTCCTCGTTCACTGCTGGGTCCTCGCCGGCTAGCCGGCGCATGACCTTGCCGCGCCGGTGGTCAGTCCGAAGCGAGCATCCTGAGGCGCAATGCTCGCAGGTCGTCGGGGACGAGACGAGGTCGAACGGCCGGGCACGGAAGCGATACATCGTCGAGGTAAGCGCACCGACCGGGCAGATCTGGATGGTGTTGCCGGAGAAGTACGACTCGAATGGCTTCTCCTCGTAGATGCCGACCTGCTGCAGCGCACCGCGTTCCAGCATCTCGATGAACGGGTCGCCGGCGATCTGGTCCGAGAACCGCGTGCATCGGGCACAGAGCACGCAGCGCTCTCTGTCCAGCAGTATCTGCGAGGAGATCGGGATCGGCTTCTCGAACGTCCGCTTGCGATCCACGAATCGGGAGTCGGGACGGCCGTGGCTCATCGCTTGGTTCTGCAGCGGGCATTCGCCGCCTTTGTCGCAGATCGGGCAGTCGAGCGGATGGTTGATGAGCAGCAGCTCCATGACGCCCTGCTGCGCCTTGTCCGCAGCCTGCGAGGTGAGCTGCGTCTTGACGACCATCCCATCGGTGACCGCAGTCGTACACGAAGCCAGCGGTTTGCGCTGCCCCTCGACCTCGACCAGGCACTGCCGGCACGCACCCACTGGATCCAGCAGTGGATGGTCGCAGAAACGCGGGATCTCTATGCCGAGCAGCTCGGCCGCGCGGATCACCAGGGTCCCCTTGGGAACGCTGATGTCGATGCCGTCGATCGTGCACGACACCAGGTCAGGCGCCGGCGCGGGAAGGTTCTCCGCCGTCTTCTGGTCAGTCATCGGCTCGCGCTCCCGGGCCCTGCCGTCGGTGCGGGTGGAGTCTCGCCACCTGGCGTGTCGGCTGCGGGAGAGCCGGCTGTGTCCGCGGCGAAGCCATCCGGGGTCTGCGGTGTCGGCTTCGCGAAGACCGTCGACGCGGCGGCATCGAACGGGCACCCGCCGTTCTCCAGATGTGCGAGGTACTCGTCGCGGAAATACTGGATGGACGACATGATCGGCGCGACCGCGCCGTCGCCCAGCGCACAGAACGCGCGCCCGAGGATGTTGTCGGAGATATCAAGCAGCTGGTCGAGCTCGTCGGCCCTACCCTCGCCGCGCTCGAGCCGGTCGAGGATCTGGACCATCCAGTAGGTCCCTTCCCGGCATGGCGTGCACTTGCCGCAGGACTCGTGGGCGTAGAACTCGGTCCAGCGCAGCACGGCGCGGACGACACAGGTCGTGTCGTCGAAGATCTGCAAGGCCCGGGTGCCGAGCAGGGACCCGGCCGCCCCTACCGCCTCGAAGTCAAGCGGCACATCAAGGTGTTCGGCGGTGAGGATGGGCGTGGAGGATCCCCCTGGCGTCCAGAACTTCAGCTCATGCCCGGCGCGCACGCCGCCCGCCAGATCAATGAGCTGACGAAGCGTGACGCCAAGTGGTGCCTCGTACTGGCCCGGCCGGTTGATGTGACCGGACAGCGAGAAGAACCCGAAGCCGGCGGACTTCTCGGTACCCATCCCAGTGAACCAGTCGGGCCCGTTGGCGACGATCGACGGCACGCTCGCGATCGACTCGACGTTGTTGACGACGGTCGGTGCCGCGTAAAGCCCCGCTACCGCAGGGAAGGGGGGACGCAGCCGCGGCTGGCCGCGCCGGCCCTCCAGGGAGTCCAGGAGCGCGGTCTCCTCGCCACAGATGTACGCCCCGGCGCCGGCGTGCACGACGAGCTCGAGATCGTAGCCACTGTCGAGGATGTTCTGGCCGAGATACCCGGCCTCGTACGCCTCGTCGACGGCGTGCCGCAGGCGCCTGACGACGTGCAGCACCTCGCCGCGCACGTAGATGAAGGCGTGGGTCGCCCGGATGGCGTACGACGCGATGATCGCGCCCTCGATGAGGACATGCGGGTTGGCTAGCATGATCGGGACGTCCTTGCACGTCCCAGGCTCGGACTCATCAGCGTTTACAACGAGATAGTGCGGCTTCCCGTCGCCCTGCGGTATGAACCCCCATTTCATGCCGGTCGGGAAGCCGGCTCCGCCCCTACCGCGCAGCCCGGAGGACTTCACCAGCTGGATGACGGCGTCCTGGTGCATCCCGAGCGCCTTCGGCAGCGCTTCATAGCCGCCATGGCGCTTGTAGCCGGTCATCGTGTAGCTGTCCGGCTCATCCCAGTGAGCCGAGAGAACGGGCGTCAGCAGGTCGGTTGTCATTGCCCGCCGTCACGCCCCTCGGAGTCGTTATCGACGATGGCTCGTTCGGCGCCGGGCTCCGACACCGACCAGCCGCGCTCCTTCGCGATGGTGAGACCGACCAGCGTTGCCGGGCCGGCATTCGCGCCCTCCGTTGCCCGGCCGTCGGAGAAGCCGGCCAGGACCCGACTCGCCTCCTTCCACGTGCAGAGATGGTCTGCACCGCGGCTAGGGGTGGGCGGGTTGCCCGACCGCAGGCGGTCGACCAGATCCTTGGCCGACTCGGGAGTCTGGTTGTCGAAGAACTCCCAGTTGACCATAACGACGGGTGCGAAATCGCAGGCCGCGTTGCATTCGATGTGCTCGAGGGTGACCGCGCCGTCCTCGGTCGTCTCGTCGTTACCGACGCCGAGATGCTCCTTGAGAGCGGCGAAAATCGTGTCGCCGCCCATCACCGCGCAGAGGGTGTTCGTACAGACGCCGACGTGGTAGTCGCCGACGGGGCGGCGCTTGTACATGGTGTAGAACGTCGCGACCCCGGCTACCTCGGCCGTCGTCAGGTCGAGCTGCTCGGCGGCGAACTCGATGCCGTACGGGCTGACATAGCCCTCCTCGGCTTGGAGGAGGTGCAGGAGCGGGAGCAAGGCCGAGCGCGGCTGCGGATAGCGCGCGATGATCTCCTTTGCCTGGACTTCAAGTGCCTCCCACGAGGCCCCCCTCGTTTCGCCCGAGAACTGCGCGGGGGCCTCGCCCTGCTGGTTGCTGCCGGTGCTCATCGGCTGCTCGCCATCTCGCAGTATCGGCTCACTCGCTCGCCCTCCCCGCTCGCCGGCCTCGGTCATCTGTCCACCCCACCAAGAATCGGGTCGAGCGAGGCGACCGCGGCGATGACGTCCGCCACCAGGCCGCCCTCGCACATCGCGGACACTGCCTGCAGGTTCGTAAAGGAGGGGTCCCTGAGGTGGACCCGGTACGGGCGGGTCCCGCCGTCGCTGACCATGTGACAGCCGAGTTCGCCACGCGGAGACTCGACCGCCGTATAGACCTGACCGGCCGGCACGGCGAAGCCCTCGGTCACCAGCTTGAAGTGGTGGATGAGCGCCTCCATCGACGTAGCCATGATCTTCCTGATGTGCTCGAGCGAGTTGCCCAAGCCGTCGCTCCCGAGAGCAAGCTGGGCAGGCCACGCGATCTTCTTGTCCTCGACCATGACTGGACCGGGTTCGAGCCGGTCGAGACACTGTTCGACGATCTTGAGAGACTCCTTCATCTCGGTCACCCGGATCAGGTAGCGATCATAGGCATCCGCGCCGGTCCTCGTGATCGTGTCGAACTCGTACGACTCGTAACCGCAGTAGGGCTGCGACTTGCGCAGGTCGTGCGGCAGGCCGGTGGCCCGCAGGATTGGGCCGGTGATGCCCAGTGCAATACAGCCGGTGAGGCCGAGGTAGCCAACCCCTTTAGTCCTGGCGAGCCAGATCGGGTTCTCGTTCAGCAGGTTCTCGTAGTCAAGGAAGCGCTTGGCCAGCAGCCTGATCACGTCGCGAACCTTGTCCACCGCTCCTGGAGGGAGGTCCTGGGCGAGCCCGCCCGGCCGGATGAACCCGTGGTTCATCCGCAGACCGGTGATCATCTCGAGAACGTCGAGGACCAGCTCGCGCTCGCGGAAGCCCGCCGTCATGACCGTCAGCGCGCCGAGCTCCAACCCGCCGGTGGCCAATGCGACGAGGTGGGACGAGATTCGGTTCAGCTCCATGAGCATGACCCGGATGACATTCGCGCGGTCGGGCACCTGCTCCTCGATGCCGAGCAGCCGCTCGACCGCGAGGCAGTAGGCCGCCTCGTTGAAGATCGGCGCGAGATAATCGGCCCGCGTCACAAAGGTGACACCTTGGGTGTAGTTGCGGTATTCGCAGTTCTTCTCGATACCGGTGTGCAGATAGCCGATGCCGCACCGAGCCTCGGTCACGGTCTCGCCGTCCAGCTCGAGGATGAGGCGGAGGACGCCGTGGGTCGACGGGTGCTGTGGCCCCATGTTGACCACGACGTGGTCTTCGCCAGCCTCTCCAAGATCGCTGACGATCTCGTCCCAGTCGCCCCCGCTCAGGGTGTAAACCCGGCCTTCGGCCGCCTCTTCGGTCCCGGTCGTCATCCGTAGGCCCGCCTTTCGTCGGGTGGCTCGATCTCGGCGCCCTTGTACTCGACCGGGATACCGCCGAGGGGGTAGTCCTTCCGCTGCGGATGGCCGACCCAGTCGTCGGGCATCTCGATGCGGGTCAACGCCGGATGGCCGTCGAAGACGATGCCAAAGAAGTCGTAGGTCTCCCGCTCGTGCCAATCCAGCGTCGGGTAGAGGGCGACCAGGGACGGGATGTGGGGATCGTCATCGGGGGCTGTCACCTCGAGCCGGATGATCCGGTTGTGCGTGATGGAGCGCAGCTGATAGACGGCGTGCAGCTCGCGGCCTGACTCGTCCGGGTAGTGCACGCCTGAGACACCGGAGCAGAACTCGAAGCGCAGCACCGGCTCGTCCCTGAGCCGCTGGGCGACGTCGCGAAGTCGTTCCCGACGCACGAAGAACGTGACCTCGCCCCGATCGACGACCACCTTCTCGATGGCGTCGTCCCACCGGATGTCACCGCCCCGGAGCGCGGTGTCGAGCTCGTTGGCCACCTCATCGGCGTAGCCGCCGTAGGGCCGGGCCGACGTCGGTGGCATGTCGACCCGCCGGACGAGGCGGCCGTAGCCCGAGGTATCGCCGGTGCCGTGGACGCCGAACATTCCGCGCCGCGGGGGTACGTCCCCGGGCAGGAAGCTGTCGCTGCTCACCGAAGGAGTCCCGTCATCTCAGATGTCGGAGTCGCCGCGAGCGCAGCCTTCTCGGCCTCCTCGACGACGCGGGCTCGGTGAACGCCGAGAGGCTCCTCTTTGATCTTGTCGTGCAAGGTCAGGATGGCGTACATGAGCATCTCCGGCCGGGGCGGGCAGCCGGGCAGGTAGATGTCCACGGGCACAACATGGTCGACGCCCTGCACGATGGCGTAGTTATTGAACATCCCGCCCGATGACGCGCAGACGCCCATCGAGAGCACCCACTTGGGCTCGGCCATCTGGTCGTAGATCTGGCGCAGCACCGGTGCCATCTTCTGGCTCACCCGACCGGCAACGATCATCAGATCCGCCTGCCGCGGCGATGCGCGGAAGGCCTCCATGCCGAACCGCGCGAGGTCATAGCGGCCGGCGCCGGTCGCCATCATCTCGATGGCACAGCAGGCGAGTCCGAACGTCGCCGGCCACACCGAGCTCTTCCTGACCAGGCCTGCGACCTTCTCGACGGTCGACAGCAGGATTCCGCTCGGCAGTTTTTCCTCAATGCCCATGGATCGCTCAGTCCCACTCGAGTCCGCCGCGCCGCCACACGTATACGTATGCGACGAGGACAGTGATGATGAATAGGGCCATCTCAATGAGCCCGAAGATCGGCGGATCGAGCTGTTTGAATGTGACGGCCCACGGATAGAGAAAGACGATCTCGACGTCGAAGACGATGAAGAGCATGGCGGTCAGGTAGTACTTGACCGGGAAGCGGCCGCCGCCGGGTGGCTGCGGAGTCGGCTCGATGCCGCACTCGTACGCATCCAGCTTCGCCCGGTTATAGCGCTTGGGCCCGGCTAGCGAGCCGGCCACCACCGAGAAGATGGCGAACGCCGCGGCGATGGCGCCGAGCACGATGATCGGCACGAAGGAATTCACGCCTCTCTCCTCTCAGTCACCCCAGCCGCCGGCAACCAGGGCGGGTCTGCCTCGAGCGTTTCGAGCAAAGCCAGCACCGGCTCCGGAGGGCTGACCTCCGAACACTCCGGGAGCCTTCGTGGGCTGCCAGGGCGGGCCCATCCTAGGAGTGGCATGATTCGCTTTCCTCGCAGGGTCAGGCCGCCGGTGCGAGCTTGGACATGGCGTTGATCAGCCGGTCCATCGCATCGCCGCCGCGCGGATCGGTGAGATTCGCGAGCAGCTTCAGCGTGAACCGCATCAGCATCGGGTGCGGCAGTCCGTGTTTGGTCGCAAACTTCATCAGCTGCGGGTTGCCGATTGCCTTCACGAAGAGGCGGCCAAGCGTGTAGTAACCGCCGTAGGTCTCCTTCAGCACGCGAGGGTAGCTATGGAGTGCCCGTTCGCGATCGGCGGGGGTCTGCCTTGCCAGCGCCTGCACGATGATCTCGGCAGCCAGCTCCGCTGACTCCATCGCGTACGCGATGCCCTCGCCGTTGAAGGGGTTGACCATCCCACCCGCGTCGCCGACCAGGAGCATGCCGCGGGTGTAATGCGGCTGGCGGTTGAAGCCCATCGGAAGCGCCGCACCACGCACGGGCTGGGTGCGGTTGTCCTCGGTGAACCCCCACTCCGGCGGAAGCCCGCTGACCCAGGCACGAAGCAGATCCTTGTAGTCGATGTTCTGGAATGCGGTGCTCGTGTTGAGCAGGCCTAGGCCGACATTCGATGTGCCGTCGCCCATCCCGAACACCCAGCCGTAGCCCGGCAGCAGGCGGTGCTCGCCGGTTCGCCGATCCCACAGTTCGAGCCAGGACTCCAGCCAGTCGTCGTCGTGTCGCGGCGTCGCGTAATAGGTGCGCACCGCGACACCCATCGGCCGGTCGTCGCGCTTGCGCAGGCCCATCGCCAGCGACAGCCTGGTCGAGTTGCCGTCGGCAGCCACGATGAGCGGCGCGCGGAACTCGAGCGGGTTGCCGGCATCCTTCTCGGCGCGTACCGACCGACCTTGCCCGCTCCTCGCCGCGTTCGATCCTCCGTTGGCGGGCAGGTTGGCCAACAGAGCACGGACGCCCACGATGCGGCCGGTGCGCTCATCGAGAACAGGTCCGGTCACGTTCACACCCTCGCGGAGCTGGGCGCCCGCCTTGACGGCCTGCTTGGCGAGGATCTCGTCGAAGTCGGTCCGCGGCCTGACCAGACCGTAGTCGGGGTATTCGGACAGCTCCGGCCACCGCAGCTCGAGCCGCATCCCGCCGCCGATGATGCGCAGGCCCCGGTTTCGCAGCCAGCCCGCCTGCGGGCTGACGTCGATGCCCATCTTGACCAGCGCCTTCACCGCGCGCGGGGTGAGCCCGTCGCCACAGACCTTCTCCCGCGGAAAGACCGATTTCTCGAGAAGCAGAACCGTGAGCCCCGCCTGGGCAAGGTAATAGGCCGTCGTGGAGCCGGCTGGTCCGGCGCCGACGATGATCACATCGGCGTCCTGCGGATGCGACGCCGACTCAGTCGTCCCAGCAGCCGACGCTGATTCCTGCCCGTCGTCGGCGCCCAGGTCCGGGTGGGCGGGCGGGATCGTATCGGTCATGGGCGGTCGTGTCCCAACGTTGGCAGGGGGCTACAAGGTCCAGCCTGGTGCGCTTGTGAACGGCTTCACGAGCACGCCAGCGTCAGTTTACGCACCTCCCTCGACCCGCACGCACTGACCCTCGACCCGAATGGATCAGTGCCGCGAATGCCGAGCACCCAGTGTTCCGTCAGGCAGGCCCGTTGACGGATGCCGGCGGGACTCGGCCGACGCGCAGCCTTCCCAGGCTAGGGTGCGGCGGGTGGTGGACGGGCTGGCGGTGGCGCTGATCATCGCTGCGCTCATCGTGGGTGTGTGGTGCGGCATCACTGCGCTCAGGAACAAGCCAACCGGCGACCCCCACCTCTACGGGATCGCCGTCGTGGAGGTCCTGTTGCTGGTGCAGGTAGCGATCGTGATCGTGCAGCTCGCTCACGGCGACCGGCCGGCGGAGTTCGCGACGTTCCTCGCCTATCTGATCCTCGTACCGTTCGTGCTGCCGATCGGCTTTCTCCTATCGCTGATCGAGCGGACCCGCTGGGGCTCGGTGATCCTCGGGATCGCAGCGCTGACGCTCGCCGTTCTCGTCCTCCGGCTACAGGATCTCTGGGGGACGGTCGGTGGTTGAGGTGAGGCCGACGAACACCGGACCGGGTCGAGTCCTGCGCAGCGTGTACGGCCTGTTCGCGGTCGCCGCGACCTCGCGAGCAGCGGTGCAGCTGGCGACGAAGTTCCACGAGGCTCCGGTTGCGTACCTGCTCTCGGCCGTCGCGGCGGTGATCTACGTGATCGCGACTGTTGCATTCGCCCAGTCGACCCCGACATCGCGTCGAGTAGCCCTCGTGGCATGTTCCATCGAGCTCGCTGGCGTCTTGGTCGTCGGCACCCTCAGCCTGCTCGACCCCGATCTCTTTCCCGACGAGACGGTCTGGTCCGGCTACGGCTCGGGCTACGGCTACGTCCCACTCGTCCTGCCCGTCCTCGGTCTTCTCTGGTTGCGCAGGACAAAGCCCTGACCAGCGGTGCTCCCTAACGTCCTGAGACGCTAGCGTCCCGTTAGGTGATGTCGCGGCGGACCGTGAACAAGTAGCCGAGGATGGCGAACAGCAGAGCCCAGCCGATCA
>Ga0184632_10000221_pt1 | contig 20365 bp, 18 predicted proteins | sample PLM31_50_b1_FD_133153 | JGI IMG/M metagenome (GOLD analysis project Ga0184632, IMG submission 133153) | Groundwater sediment microbial communities from an aquifer in East River, Colorado, USA - PLM3-1_50_b1 | ecosystem: Environmental > Terrestrial > Soil > Riparian zone | place: USA: East... | reverse complement strand
CGTCCCGCCGCCGACGCCCGACCCCGCGAACATCGTGATCGATCCGTCCCAGGTGGTGACGAGGCCACGGTTCAGGTAGAGCGTGTCGGAGGCGTCCATCTCGTTCCGCGGCATCGACCGCTCATCGACGAAGGGTCCGGCTTCGAGCACCACGACCGACCGGCCGGCCTCGGCGGCGGCGGCGGCGACCACCCCGCCGCCAGCTCCAGAACCGACCACGACGACGTCGGCTTCGAGCGTCATCGCATCGTCTGCCGAGCCGACATCGAACGGGAGGGCGTGCGGCCGGATCGGCGTCGGGTCGTTCGTCACGGGCGGCCACTCCGGCACATAGCCGATGACCGCGTGGCGGGGATTGCCGGATGCGTCTGCCCCGGGATCGGCATAGGCGAAGTAGGTGAGGAGCTTGCGCAGGCTGCCGAACGCCGAGCGGCGCAGCCCGATCCGCGACTGCGCCCACGTCAGCAGATACCGCTCCCGGGCGGCCGGCAGCATCGAGGTGAACGTCCTCGGCCGCCGCGCGAGGACGAGGTTGGCGAAGCGTGACTCCATGAGCCGGAGCACCAGGCGCAGCTGGCGGATCTCGGATGGATCCGCCGCCTGTTCGAGGACCTCCGTGGTCAGCCGCGCTCGCCGGACGGCGTCACCGCGGACGAAGGTCTCCGCCAGCGCGGCCAGGGTGGCAAGCTCGCGGTGCGTCCACGACTCGGCCACGTCAGCTCGCCAGTCGCTCCCAACCCTGGGCCGGCCATGGCTCGCAACGAAGCGGGCGGTCCTCTCGATAGCCAAGCGCGTAGTCGGCCTGGATGAGCGTGTGCAGCTGGCTGGTTCCCTCGTAGATCACGGCCGCCTTCGAATTGCGAAGGTAGCGTTCGACCGGGAACTCGTTCGAATAGCCGTTCGCACCGTGGATCTGGATGGCGTCGAGCGCACTCTGCACGGCGTGCTCGGTCGCGTGCCACTTCGCCAGGGATGTCTCGCGAGTGTTCCTGCGGCCCTGGTTCTTGAGCCACCCGGCACGCCACACGAGCAGCCGGCCCGTCTCCGTCCCAGCCACCATCTTTGCGATCATCTGCTTGACCAGCTGGTGGCGCCCGATCTCCTCGCCGAAGGTCTGACGGTCGTGCGAATAGGCGACGCTCGCATCGATACACGCCTGTGCGAGACCGACGGCGCCCGCGGCGACCGTATAGCGACCCTGGTCGATCGCGCTCATCGCGATGAGGAACCCCTCGCCGTCCTCACCGATCCGCTGGTCTGCGGGCACGACGACGTCGTCGAGGTTGATGATGCCCGTGTTCCCGGCCCGGATGCCGAGCTTGCCGTGCAGCGTCCTGGTGCTGAGCCCCTTTGTGCCGCGCTCGACGAGGAAGGCCGTGACGCCCTTGTGCTTCCTGGCCCGGTCGACCGATGCGAAAACGAGAAAGTGATCGGCGACGTCGGCGAGGCTGATCCAGATCTTCTGGCCGTTGAGGCGGTAGGCGTCGCCATCGCGGCGGGCCGTCGTTTGCAGGTTGCCGGCATCCGTCCCAACGCCGGGCTCGGTCAGGCCGAAGGTCGCGAGCTTCTCGCCCTTAGCCTGCGGGACGAGCCAGCGTTGGCGCTGCTCCTCGGTGCCCCACTGGAGGAGGGCGAGTGAGTTGAGCCCGACGTGCACGCTCTGGACGACGCGGAACGCGGTGTCGGCACGTTCCAGCTCCTCGCACAGGAGCGCGAAACTGATGTAGTCCATGCCGGCGCCGCCATACGCCTCGGGGATCGGCGCGCCGAGGAAACCCTGCGCGCCCATGGCCGCGAAGACCTCGCGATGAACCTCGCCCTTCACGTCCCACTCCCGGATGTGCGGCAGGATCTCGGCCTCGGCGAAGGCGCGGGCGGACTGCTGGACGAGCCTGTTCTCGTCGCTCAGGCTGAAATCGACCATCCGCTGCATCGTACGCGGCGCGCGTCGGCGACGAGGCTCGGTCGCGGTCGGTCGGCCGCTAAACTCCGCCGATGGACGCGACCGTCACGCCCGGCCCGCAGCCGACGCCCACTGCGCCCTCCAGGCCCGCGCCGCACCTCACGCCCGTCCTTGGCCGTTACTTCGAGCGCGAATGGAGCCACGGGCAGGGGCATCGGCTGTACGACATGGCCGGCAAGGCGTATCTCGACTTTGCCAACGGGATCGCGGTCACGGCCCTCGGCCATGTCCATCCTCGAGTGACGGCGGCGATCCATGCGCAGGTCGATCGGCTCGTCGGCCCGATCAACGCCATCGGCTTCACCGAGCCGATCTCGCGCTTGGCTGACGCGCTCGCCGCGACCTTCCCCGAACCGCTCGACTCCGTCATGTTCCTCAACTCCGGGTCGGAGGCGATCGACGCTGCGCTCAAGCTGGCGCGGCGGGTGACGGGGCGACCGGGGATCATCGCCTTCCGCGGCGGCTTCCACGGCCGGACGTTCGGCGCGATGTCGGTGACGAGCTCTGCCATCAACTACCGGGTCGGCCATGAACCGCTCCTGCCTGGAGTCCACCTGTCCACGTTCCCCGCCGTCTACCGGCGGTTCGGAGGTGACGAGGACGCGGCCGTCGCCGGAGCGATGGCCGACCTGCGGATCCTCACCGCGACGGAGATCCCGCCGTCGGCGGTCGGGTCCATCCTCATCGAGGCGGTCCAGGGCGAAGGCGGCTTCACGCCCGCGCCGCCGGCGTTCCTCCTCGAGCTCCGTGCGTTCTGTGACGAACACGGGATCCTGCTGATCGCCGACGAGGTCCAGTGCGGCTATGGGCGCACGGGTCGCATGTGGGGTTTCGAGGGCGCCGGGATCGTGCCGGACATCGTCGTTCTCGCGAAGGCGATCGCCAACGGCCTGCCCTTGTCGGCGATCGTGTCGTCGCGGGCCGTCCAGGAACGCTGGGGTCGTGGTGCGCACGGCTCGACGTTCGGTGGCAATCCGGTCGCCTGCGCGGCAGGCCTGGCGGTTCTCGAAACGATCGAATCGGAGGGGCTGGTCCAGAATGCCGCGGCGCGGGGGGCCGAGTTGCGTGCCGGCCTGGAACGGATCGCGGCGGAGGACGATCGCATCGGCGACGTTCGCGGCCCGGGCCTGATGGTCGGTGTGGAGTTCGTGCGTGATCGAGAGACTCGGGCGCCGGACGGCTCGCTGCCGGACCGGCTGAGCGCGGCCTGCGCTGACAACGGCCTGTTGATCCTGACCTGCGGGTCACAACACGAGGTGGTGCGCTGGATCCCGCCGCTCGATGTGACCGCGGCTGAGATCAGCGAGGGGGTCGAGATCTTCGGCGAAACGCTGGCCACCATCCCGCGCGACTAAGGGTCGCCGCCGCGACCGAACGAGAAGAAGCGCCCGGGGAGGGACCGGGCGCTTGGAGAAGCGTGAGTCGCGGTGAGGCGGATGGCGGCCGTGCCGCCACCGTCATTCGAGATATCTAGCGGTTCTGGGCCAGGAACTTCATCACGTCATCGAGGCGGAAACGGCGATCGCCTCGCTTGCAGACGCGATAGAACGGCAGCTCGCCGCGATCACCCAGGCGCTTCACCGTGTTCACGTGCAGGTGGAGCATCTCTGCGACCTCGGTCGCGGTGAGCATCGGTCCCAGTTCGTTAACGGCCATCGATGCCATTGGTCAGGTTGCCTCGTTCTGCGCACTTCTCGGCGGCTCCGGGCCCCTGGGGTACTCAGGGGTAGGGTCGGGTCCGCTGCGAGGCAGACTAGGGGTGCGTCGGCCATCACTCCAAGCCGTACTTTGGGATACCCGCCAGTACCAGACCGACCACGGCGCCACCACGGGCCTACCATCTTGCGGTGCGCCTAACGCCGTCGATTCCGATCGGATCCCGTCGGCTGGCCGTGCCGACACTCACCTGGCGGGGCGCGACCATCGCGCTGGGGCTGGCTGTCGGGTCGCTGGCGCTCACGACGATCGCCGTCGCGCTGCTCGAGTCGGACGTCGTCGGCATCGAGGATGCCTCGCCGGTGTACCTCGTGGCCGTCGTCGCCGTCGGTGCGATCGCCGGGACCATGCCCGCGGTTTTTACCGCCATCGCCGCGTTCCTCGCCTACGACCTCCTCTTCACGGAACCCCGTTTGTCGCTGGTGGTCGCCGACCCTCGTGAGTGGCTCGACCTCGTGCTCTTCCTCTTCCTGGCGCTGGTGATCGGGCGCCTCGTGTCGATCCAGCACGCGCGCGCCGACGAGGCCGCAGGCCGCGCCGACGAAGCGAACACGCTATTCGCGCTGAGCCGATCGCTGGCGACGGCGACCTCGACCGCAGAGGCGGCCAGGGACATCGCCGAGCGCGTTCGGACGGCCGCAGGTCTCGAGCGCGTCTGGATCGTGGTCGGGCCGGGTAGCGCGGAGCGGCTCCTCTCCGATACGGGCGACGGACCGCCGCCCAGAACGCCGAGCATCACCTCGAGCCTCGCGCGTACCTCGGGTGACGAGCCCGCGAGATGGGTTCGAACGCATGCGAGGGACCGGCCCGGCCCCGCGGCGGCGGACGATCCGCAGTTCCGCGCCAGGATCGAAGTGGACGGTGTCCACCTCGGCACGTTGATCGGCTCACGCGACCGGGCCGAGGGCGAACCGAATCGCGTCCAGACGCGGGTGCTCGCGCTCGCGGCCGATCAGATCGCCGTGTCGCTTCGCCGGGACCAGCTGCGGCAGGCGGCCACTGACCTCGAGGTGGCTCGCCAGACCGATGCCCTCAAGACCGCCTTGATCGACTCTGTCTCCCACGACCTGCGTACGCCGCTCGCGAGTATCCGCGCGACGGCCGGCGGCCTTGCGGACGCTGAAGTCGAGTGGCCGGCCGACGCCAGACGGGCCGCCGCGCAAGTGATCGATGCCGAAGCGGCACGCCTCGATCGGCTGGTCACGGGCCTCCTCGATCTGAGCCGGATCGCCTCGGGTGCGATCCATCCGGACCTCGAGCCGCACGAGCTGTGGGCCGTCGTCGAACCCGTCCTCGACCGCATGCGCCCGACCCTGGGGCATCGTCCGGTCACGCTCTCGATCCCGGAGGCCCTACCGCCCGTGCTGGCAGACGCCGTGCTGCTCGACATCGTCGTCACGAACCTTCTGGACAACGTTGCCGCCCATACGCGTGACGACGCGGCGGTCACGATCTCGGCCGTGTCTGGCGAGGACGGCACGGTCTCGTTGCTCGTCGAGGACGAAGGACGGGGGGTGCCGGCGGCGGTCCTTCCGCGGTTGTTCGAGCGCTTTCGCCGTGCGACGCCGCGGCCCGAAGGATCGCGCCGTGGGCTCGGGATCGGCCTCAGTGTCGTACGCGGCCTTGTCGAGGCGATGGGCGGGCAGGTGGCGGCGGCCGCCGCAGCGTCGGGAGGCCTGGCCATCACCGTGACGCTTCGCCAGGCCCCTGCGGAGCCCGACAGGTGACCGGATGACGTCGATGGCCCACATCCTGCTGGTCGAGGACGATCAGGCGACCCGTGACGCGGTTGCGCGCAACCTGGAGGCCCACGGGTTCCGGGTGACGACGAGCGGCGACGTCGCCGACGCGCTGCGCCGCTGGGATGCCGAGCGCCCCGACCTGATCCTCCTCGACCTCGGACTGCCCGATCTCGATGGCGCGACGGTCGTCCGGCATGTCCGTCGGGACGCCACGACGCCGATCCTCATCCTCTCGGCTCGGACGGACGAACGCGTCAAGGTCGCCACGCTCGAGGCGGGCGCGGACGACTACGTCACGAAGCCGTTCGGTATGGACGAGCTGCGCGCCAGGATCGGTGCCGTGCTGCGGCGTGCGGCAGGTCCGGCCGCCGATCAGGCCGGTGTCGTCACGCTCGGTCCGATATCGCTGGATGTCGCCGCTCGCCGAGTGACGGTCGCGGGGTCCGCGGTCGAGCTCACGCCGCGCGAGTACGAGCTGCTCAAGGTGATGATCGCCCAGCCGGGTCGACTGCTGACCAAGGGGCGGCTGCTCAGGGCGGTGTGGGGCACGGCATACGCGAGCGAGGCCCACTACCTGCACGTCTACGTATCGCGGCTTCGACGAAAACTGCACGCGGCGGATCCGAGCGGCGTTGCAGATGGCCTGATCACAGCAGAGCCCGGGATCGGCTACCGGATCGGCGATCCAGTCGCGAGGCGTTGAGCGACGTTTGAGCGGTTCGACCCTCGGCCGGCCCACTTCCTTCTTGGGCCGGCGCCTACCGTGGAGACATGGACACCGCGGGCCCCTTCCTCCTGCCCAGCGCCGACGATGCGCTCGACGCCGATCTTCGCGAGGTCGATGCTGCCATCGAGATGGTGGCGCGCGGCCTGGCGGTACGGGTGCGCCTCGTCGGCCTGAACGACGCCGACACGATCGCGCCGATCGCGCTTGCCCGCGCCCAGCTCGCCAATATCGACTTCCGAGTCGACCACGGCGCCACGACGAGCCTGACGATCGGACCGGCCGTCTAGGCATCTCCCAGGACGCGGTCGCGTCCTGAGCGTTTGGCGTACCGCCTAGACGACGCGGTCGATCTTGGGGCCGAACTCGTGCGCATCGAAGCCCCCGACGTCGCGAGCGGCGTCCTCGAAGCTGCTCGACTCCGCCGCGCAACGCACTTCGTGCTCCCGCACCGCGAGGTCAAGGGTTTCAAACGGCTCGCCGAACGCCCGCTCGTCGACCAGCTCGTCGAAGGCCTCCCTGAGCTCGAGGTCCATTCGGTGGGAGCCCCCGGACGGGCCTGAGAACGTCACCCGCGATCACCGTGGGAACTATTGAGTGATCGTTGAGCGGTCGTACGCCGGCGGCAGCGATGTGGTCGAGCGTCCGACGTGGCACCGTATGGGTGTGCCATCAACCCAAGCCGGTCGTGCGCGACCGGTAGCCCGGATCGCGCGGCGCAGGGTCGCGCGACGGACCATCCGGCCGTGATCGGCGGTAGGCGCCAGCTCACCGGTCGCAAGGCCGGTGATCGTCGGGTGCGGATCGAGCGGCCCCACTCGCCATATTTCCGGTACACCGGCCCGGGCCAGTTGGTCGCCCGCGAGGCTGCCTCGCTCCCGCGCACGCGCACGGGTCGGGCACTCGCCCGCATCAGGGCCGTCGTCTTCGGCCGCCCACTCTCCAACGAGGCGGAGCTCGAGGAGCGCCTCGACAAGAAGAAGGCGCTGGCGATCTTCAGCTCGGATGCGATCTCGTCGTCCGCCTACGCCACCGAGGAGATCCTCCGGGTCCTGGTGCTCGGCGGTGCCGCAGCGATGTTGCTGTCCATACAGGTCGCGATGGCGATCGCGGGGTTGCTCGCCGTGGTCGCCCTGTCCTACCGCCAGGTGTGTCGCGCGTACCCGAACGGGGGCGGAGCGTACGTCGTCGCCCGCACCAACCTGGCGCCGATCTTCGGGCTGATCGCGGCCGCATCGCTGCTCATCGACTACGTCATGACGGTCGCGGTATCGACCGCCTCGGCCATCGCCCAGATCCAGTCGGTCATCCCTGCCGCGTACGACGTCCGGATCGAGATCGCATTCGTGTCGATCGCGCTGATCACGGTCGCCAACCTGCGCGGGCTGCGCGAGTCCGGGAACATCTTCGCGGTCCCGACCTACCTGTTCGTGGGACTCGCCCTGGCGATCGTGGCGATCGGCGGCTGGCGGATCCTGTCGGGCGCGGCAACGCCGGTACCTCCGGAACCGGCCGCCGTGCCACTTGGCACCGAGGTGGTCGGGATCCTGTTGCTGCTCAAGGCATTCGCGGGCGGCTCCGTGGCGTTGACCGGTGTCGAGGCGATCGCCAACGGCGTGCCGGCGTTCAAGCCGCCCGAATCGAAGAATGCGGCCGACACGATGACGATCATGGCGGTGCTGCTCGGCGTCTTGTTCGTCGGCCTGACGATCGTGGCGATCGCCTTTGGGCTGCGACCGACCGAGGCGGGCGGTCCGTCGGTGGTCGCGCTCGCCGCCGCGGTTGCGTTCGGGGAAGGTTCCGTCCTCGCGTACCTGTTCGCCGCGGCCACCGCGCTGATCCTGTTCCTCGCCGCGAACACGAGCTTCAACGCCTTCCCGCGCCTCGCCGCGATCCTGGCCGAGGACGGTTACATGCCCCGCCAGTTCGCCTTTCGTGGCGACCGACTGGCCTATTCGTGGGGCATCGTCCTGCTGGCCGCAGTCGCGTTTGCGCTGCTCTGGGCATTCGGTGGGGACACTCACTCGTTGATCCCGCTCTATTCGGTCGGCGTCTTCCTGTGCTTCACCCTCAGCCAGACCGGGATGGTCCGTCACTGGCGACGCGTCCGCGAGCGTGGCTGGCAATGGCGCCTGTCGATCAATGCCGCGGGCGCGGTGTTGACCGGGGTCGTGCTCACGATCGTGGTCGCCGAGAAGTTCGTCGACGGGGCGTATCTCGTCGTGATTCTCGTGCCGCTACTCGTCGGCATGATGCTGTTCATCTCGCGCCAATACGCGCGCGCCAAGCGCGAGCTTCGCGTCAGGCCCGACATGATCGTGCCGCCGCCAGTCCGCGAAGAGCGGGCTGTCGTCCCGATCCCCGGCCTCGACCGGGCGACGGTCCAGGCCATCAACGTCGCGCGCTCGATCGCCGATGACGTCCGTGCCGTGTTCATCTCGGACGACCCCGACGACGCCACCCGCCTGCGCAGGGACTTCGAGCGCCAGGTGCCCGGCGTGCCGCTCGTTGTCGTCGAGTCGCCGTATCGGGCTCTCGCCGGTCCCCTCCTAGCCTATCTCGACGTGCTCGACATGGCCTGGCCGCCGGACAAGATCGAGCCGATCACGTTCGTCGTCATCCCCGAATATGTCGCGAGGAGCTGGTGGGAGCGGCTTCTCTACAACCAGTCGGCGAAACGGCTGCGCTCGATGCTGCTCGGGCGGCCACACACGGTCATCGTCAACGTGCCCTACCGGCGCGACGATGCGGACGCACAGCCCGAGGCCGGCGCCACCTCCGACTGAGCGGCGACCCGTCGTGCGACGTCAGTCGCCTCGCGCGATCCGGCGGGCCTTGCGGGTGACGCGGAGGAATTCCGTGAAGTGGCGCCACGGCCGGATGTGGCTGGGCTCGCCGGCATAGATCGTCTCGATCGGCACGGCATCGATCGGCAACCCGAGCGCGATGCAGCGGGCGATCATCTCCACCTCGAACTCGAAGCCCGATTCCTCGCTGTCGAGCATCGCGCGCATGAGTATCCGGCCGATGAGCCGGTAGCCGGACTGGTTGTCGGGCACTGTTCTGCCGAGCGCGACGGCGAGCACCGCGCCACCCAGCACATTCGAGACGTGGCGAACCGCCGGCATCGCCTTCGGATCGCGCCGGCCGATGATCAGCTCCGCCCGCCGCCTCGCAAACGCGTTGAGGAAGCGGGGGATCTCGTCGGGGTCGTGCTGGCCGTCGGCGTCGAGCGTCACGGATGCCGCGGCGCCGGTCGCAAGGGCGTGCCGAAAGCCGGCCCGAAGCGCTGCTCCCTTGCCGGCGTTGGGGTCCTGACGCAAGACCGTGGCACCCGCCGCTTCGGCGGCGCTTCCCGTGTCATCGGTCGATCCATCGTCGATCACGACGACGGGCAGGTGGCGACGCGCGCCGGCGACGACGGCGCCGATCCGGGGCGCCTCCTGGTACGCCGGGATAAGCGCCACGATCGGGGCGTCCGAAACGGTCACCGCGCCAGTATCGCGGCCGCGAAGCATTCTCATGACCGACTCAGGAACGACCCCGACCCTCATCGCAGTCGACGCCCGCAGTCGCCGGGCACACCGCAGGAGACGACCCATGACCACGCAACCACCCGATCACGAACCCGGGCCGATGTCGGCAGCGACCGACGACGCCGCGGCTGGCACGATCGACACCCCGACAGCCGCCCAACCGGGTGTGTCGTTCAGCGATTCGACCGGCGCGCCGAGCCGGCGTCGAATCGGACTCGTCGTAGCCGGCGCGATCCTGCTCGTGGTCGTCGCGGCTGCGACATCGATGGCCGCCTCCCCGGCCCCATCGGGATCCACCGACCTTCAGGGGTCCCTCGCTCTCGGCGGTGTCCCGGGCCTCGACGGCTCGACCGCCCTCGACGACGGTCGCTCCGGGCGACACGGGTTCCGAGATATCACGATCACCGCGATCAGCGGCAATGACGTGACCCTCGGCACACCCGATGGCTGGCGTCGCACGATCAGCGTGACTGACGCCGTGAACCTCACCAAGGTCGGCCAGGACATCGCCGTCGGCGATCTCAAGGTCGGCGACTCGATCCGCTTCCGCCAGCAGCGCAACGCCGACGGCACGTTCACCGTGACCGACCTGGCGGTCGTCGTTCCGACGATCCGCGGTCAGGCGAGCGCCGTGACGTCCGGCGGGTTCAAGGTCACGACCCGCGATGGCTCCGTCTGGACGGTCACCGTCAACGGCTCGACGAAGTACAGCTACGGCCAGGGCAATGGTTCGCTCGCCGACGTCAAGGACGGCACGACCGTCGTCGTGTCGGGCACCACGTCCGGCGACAACGCGCTCACGGCGCTCGGCGTTCGCGTGGCGCCTGATCGAGCCGTCGGGACGGTGACCGCCAAGACCGCCGACTCGATCACGATCAAGCAGCGCGACGGCTCGAGCCTGACCGTCCACGTCGATGCCGACACGACGTTCCGCGTGGCCGGCAACGAAAGCGCCAAGCTGTCGGACATCACGGTCGACATGGCGATCGGGGTCACGGGGCGGGCGCGCGCGGACCACTCGATCGATGCCGACGCCGTCGCCGCGGGCAAGCTCCGTGGTTTCAGTCGCGGCGACCGGCCGCGGCTCGACGTACCGGGCTTGTTCGTGCCGGATCTCGGCAGACCGACGACCAACGGGGGCATCGACGGCCCGACCGCCTGATCCGCGACTGACTGCGGCGCGCGGCGCTAGCGCTGGACCCTCGACCTACGGGCGAGGGTCTCGCCGCTTCTCCCATGCAGCTCGGTACCAATGAGCGGTTCGCGAGCGGGGCTCCACGCCTTACGGTTCCCGCATGGATCCGCTGATCGGCCTCTTCAGTGTCCTGCTGGCCGCGAGCGCCGCGATGTTCTTCTGGCTGAGCATTGCCGACGGGCGCCGCGCGGCAGCCGACGTCATGCCGACCGGGCCCGCGTTGGCGCTCGACGACCTCGTGGGGGCGCGCCACCCACTACTGCCGCACACCATCCGCCAGACGCCGCTCGGCTGACCGCAGCCCAAGCGGTCGCGGACGTTAGGGACCGTCGAAGCGGTAGACCCGCACGTAGTCGATGCGATAGCGCGCCGGAAAGACCGTCGCCTCACCGACCGGACCACCGAGCCCACCGCCGACGGCCAGGTTCGCCAGCAGGTAGAACTCGTGGTCGAAGACCCAGCGGTTCGGAGCCACCCGATCCGGCGTCGCCTCGTGGTAGGGCAGACCGTCGATCGACCAGACGATCCGGTCGGGTTCCCAATCGATCGCGTAGACGCGAAAGCCGTCGGACAGCGGCGCGTCGAGATCGATGGTCCCGCCGAAGCCTCGGTCGCCTGAGTATCCGGGCCCATGGATCGTCCCGAGCAAGGTCGTCGGCCGCCGGCCGACGTGTTCCATGACGTCGATCTCGCCGGAATCGGGCCAGCCCACGCGCCCGATGTCCGTCCCGAGCATCCAGAACGCCGACCAGAGACCTGCTCCAGGGGCGGTCTGGAGTCGAGCTTCGATCCGCCCGTAGGCCACGGAAAACCGGTCCTCGGTCAGTAGCCGCGCCGACGTGAAGCGGCACGGGCCGTAATGGCAATCGAGGGAGCCGTCGGCCTCGAGCGCCGTAATGACGAGATTCGACTCGCCGTCCATCGCGGCGTTGGCCGGATCATCGGTGTACGTCTCGAGCTCCCGGTTGCCCCACCCAGGGATGCCCTCAGCGGTCCCGTCCCCAAGCGCATACCGCCAGCGGCTCGCGTCCGGCGGCGTGCCGGCGGGGCCATCGAACTCATCCGCCCAGACAAGACTGATCGCGCGCGACGGTAGCGGTGTGGCCGCCGCGACCACCGTCGGGGCCGGCGTCGGAACCGCCGTCGGTGGCGGGCTGGCGGCATCGTCGGTCACGTGGGTACCTCCGCAGGCAGTAACGACCGCCGCGAGGCCGAGCAACGGGAGGAGACCGCTGATCTCGGCCCCGCGGCGTGTCACGCGGGTCGTTCGATATCTTCCGGGGTAGCGGCACCGGCGGGTGTTGGACGCCGGATCGCGTGCTCGATGGCCCAGATCGTCAGCGGGCGCATATAGAGACTCGCTCGGTAATTGCCGTCCACGTCATAGGCCTCTGGCGTCCGGAACCACAGACCCCGCTCGTAGGTGACCGCTGCGACCCCTCTCGCCGTCTGCCACCCCTCGTCACGGAGACCGCGCCCCAGCATGAGCGCAGCGAGGGCGTACGTGACGCCGACCCAGACCTCGGCTGACTGCATCGATGAGCGGTCGATCGACCCGTCGCGCAGCGTTCCGTTCACCGCGCCCATCTCACCGTTCGCGAACCCGGCCACGTTGGCTGCGTAGATCGTCCGCAGGGTCGTGGCGATCCGATCGGCGGCGACGAGGTCGCCGAGGCCCGTGGCATCCGCATACCACTGCCCTGCGAGCTGGCCCGCCATGACGCCGTCGGCCGATGGGCTATCGCCGGTATCGAACCGATAGTGGTCGTCTTGCCAGAGGAGCCGTTCGAAGGTATTCGTCGCCTGTGACAGCAGCACGCGGTACCGGGCGACCGTGGCCCCATCACCGGCCCACGCTCCCATGGCAACTGCGGCTCGCAGCGCGGCGAGCCAAAGCGCCCCGCTATACGCGCTGGGACCGCGCATCGACCACGTGTCGAAGGTCTGATCCGGGACACCATCGTGCTCCGGAAGCCCATCCGCATCCCGGTCGAAGGCCGCGAGGTAATCGACTGCGGCCACGATCGCTGGCCACGACTCGATCGCAAGATCCCGGTCCTCGAGCAGGACCGCGTCGCGCCATACCTGGAGGACGAATTTGCTGTTGAGGTCCTTCCAGATGTTGATGTCCTGGAACGCGTAGTGGTTCGGGCGGAGGAACGGGTCGCCGGCCGGACCACCCAGATCGTGCGGCACAGCCCCCGCCGCCTTGCGGCGGGCACGACCACCGCTCCAGGCGAGGGTCACGAGCTCGGGATCGTCCGTCGCGATCGTGGCGGCGACGTCGCGGATCACGCTGCGCTCCAGGCGCGGCCAGAGCTGCAGCAACGCCCAGGAGGCGTAGAAGTTGACATCGACGGTGTTGTAGAAGGCGTAATCGAAGCACTCCAGGATGGCCCACCGTCCGAGCTCGGCCCGATCGTCGCGATCCCGCTCTTCAGGCTCTGCGCCGGCATCGGCCCGGCCGTCGACCCAGACCGTCCCACCGTCGACGAGGTAGTAGAGCTCGTTGAACAGCGCTCGCTTGTACCAATCGGGTCGGTCGGGGTCGCGGAGGATGGGCGCCTGCCAGGCATCGATTCGCGCGAGACGGGCCTGACGCTCACGCAGGCCATCGGACCCGATCGCAAAGGCGTTCGCGCCGTCCCGCCCGAACCAGCGCGTATGGCGTCGAAACCAGCGCGTCCCGCTGCCGAACTCGACTTGCGGCAGGTCCCAGGCGAGCGCGAACTCGACCGAGCGGCTCTCCCCGCCCCCGATAACCATCGTCGCGGCAACGGCTGCCCCGAGGGCCTGGCCCGGGCGACTCGGCGGGCTCCCGACCACGTCGTCCAGCGCGCCATCGGCGGCGAAGTCCGCCCAGACATCGTCGCCATCGTCGACGTCGAAGGCGTCGTGGACGGTCCATCGGACGCCGTCGCGTTCCTCCCCGAGGATGGCCAGGCTACCCGACCAGGCGGGTGCTGCATCGACCGGAGCGTGCATCACGACGCCGACGGCCCCGTCTGCCCTGACCACCTCATGGTGGTGTCCGCCGCGCCGATCCTGCCCCTGCTCCCGACCGAGGACGTCCTGGAACGTGAACATCAGCCCGACCGTGACCGGCTTCGGACCTGGGTTGTCGAGTCGCCAACTGAACGTCCCGACCGGATAGCTGCTGACCTGGTAATCCCCGGGGATGACCGGGCTGGCCTGGTGCTGCACCAGCTTGACTGGGAGCCGATCCCAGTCGTAGTCGAACCACGCCTGTGGGAACAGCCCGTGGTAGGACCCGGCCCCGACGGGCAGGTCCCACGCCCAGCTACCGAGCGTTGCCGGTCGGAGCGTGGATAGGACGTGGGCCTGGCGTTCGCCGGCGACCTCGGTGAAGACCGAGAACTGGCAGGCGGCGATCGGCTCGAACCGATGTGTTCCTGGCTGGAGATGCCACCGCGCGAAGTCGCCGCGGAACGTGCGTCCGATGCTCCCCCCACCCATCCCGCCGAGCGGCACCCCACCCCACGGCCCATCGTCGATCAGGGGCGGGCCGTCGACCTCGCGCGCCCGGACGGTGCCTTCGTACGGCAGCCCGATCGGCCTTCGCCAGGCGGCTGCCGGCGGTTTCGTCCGTTCGTCGGCATCGGTCGGGGCGGCGACGGTCGGTTCAGCCACGAAGCGAGCCGGCCGTGAAGCCGCTGATGATGTAGCGCTGCAGGAAGACGTACAGCACGACCATCGGTGCGGCCAGCATCAAGACGGCTGCGGCGAGCAGTGGCCAGTCGTTCCCGTAGATGCCGGTGAACACGATCAGCCCGCGGGTGATAGGGAAATACGCCTTGCTCGTCAGGTAGATGTTGGCCAGGACGAGCTCGTTCCACACCCCGATGGCGTGGAGGATCGCGACGGTCGCAAGTGCCGGCCTCGTCAGCGGCAGGATGATCTGCACGAGGTAGCGGATGTATCCCGAGCCTTCGATCGCGGCCGCCTCGTCGAGGTCCCGGGGGATCGTCCGGATGTAGCCGACAAGGATCAGCACGCCGATCGGGTTGGTCAGGAACAGCAGGATGTAGCCGACCTGCGTGTTGTACAGGCGCAGGTTCAACAGCAGCTGAAACTGCGGGATCAGGGCGACCGGCAGGAACAGGGCGATCACGAACAGGAGGTAGAGCCAGTTCCAGCCTCGGACGAACCGTCGAGCGATCGCGACCGACAACGGGAAGGCGGCGGCAAGGTAGACCGTCGTGGCGACCGCCGAATAGAGGATCGTGTTGACGAGGTACCGCGGGAAGTCCGCCTTGTCCCAGGCCTTGCCGAAATTCGCCACCGAGAAGCTCGACGTCAACGCGACCGGGTCCTTGGCGAATTCGGGCGAGGTCTTGAGCGCGGTGTTCAACAACATCAGCAGCGGCCCGGCATACAGGATGGCAAGCACGAGGAGCAGGGCGTAGGAGCCGACCGTCGCCCAGTCGAGGCCGCGTCGGCGCCGCCTGACGATCGCGACGTCTGCACTGGACGTCAGCGGATCGGCCGCCACTGACGAGTTCATCCCAGCAGGCGCTCCTCGCGCCGGCGGAGCAGGTATTGGGCGGTCACCCCGACGATGAAGACGACCACGAACAGCACGACCGAGGCGGCTGCGCCGTAGCCCTGCCGGAAGCTGTTCGATGTCGTGCTGCCGCTGGTCTGGCCGAACGCCTGGGCGTAGACGACGTAGCCCAGCACCTGCGTGCCGGGCCGGTAATTGATCAGCACCAGGAACAGCTGCCAGGCCTGGAGCGAGCCGATGATGCTGAGGATCAGGTTCGTGGTGACGGCCGGGGTGAGGAGCGGCCAGGTCACGTGCCAGAACCCCTGGCGTCGGCTCGCGCCGTCGATCCTCGCGGCCTCATGGAGCTCATCCGGGATGGTCTGCAATCCGGCGAGGAAGATGACCATCGTGATGCCCAGGTTGGACCAGATCTGCACGACCGTGACCCACAGGAACGCGCTGAGCCCGGACCCGCCGAGTAGTTCGGACTGCACACCAAAGAGCCCGAGGACGGAGTCCACAGGTCCGTCAAGCGGATACAGGAACAGGCGCCAGACGAGGCCCTGGATCGTGACGCCGAGGATGACCGGCAGGAAGAACAACGCCCGGAACCAGCGTGTACCGGCCAGGCGCTGGTTGAGCAGGAGGGCAGCCAACAACCCGAGCGTGAACTGGATCGTCGTCACGAGGAAGCAGAACAGCAGGGTGCGCAGGAGCGCCTGGATGTTCTCCTGAGCGGCGGCGCCACGGAAGAGGAACTCCTGGTAGTTGGCGAGTCCGATGAAGTTCAGCGGGCGCGGGGTCAGGCCATTCGTGTCGGTCAACGAATAGACGATCGTCGCGAGGGATGGCCCCAGCGCGAACACGAGATACAGCAGCAGTCCGGGCAGCACGAGGCCATATGGGATGGCGCCGGCCAGGCCTCGGCCGAAGGGAGACTTCATGAAGCGATCAGCATGGTCAGGTCAGGATGATGGAACGACCCCGCCGGGGGGAGCGGGGCCGATCCACAGGTCGGTATCTGCTTCGGCAGCTACTTGATCGCGTCGAGCCCGGCTTGCAGATCCTTCTGCGCGGCGTCTGCAGCCTGTTGCGCCGTCACGAACTCGCCGAACGGCTTGAAGAACGAAGCGTACGGGAAGGCGAACTGCCCGGCGCCGGTCGGCGGGATCCAGTACCGCTCCCAGCCGATCCGGAAGTCCCCCAGGCTCGGGGCGATGGCGCGGCCGAGCGCGGTGTCGAGCGTCGCTCCCGGCTGCGTCGGGATCGCGCCCACAGCCGTGACGAATTTCTGGTAGGTGGTCGGTTCCGAGAACTCACTGAGATAAGCGAGCGCGGCGTCCTTGTTCGGGGTATCGGCCGCGACGGTCCATCCCTGGTCGTACTTGCCGAAGACGTACTTGTTGTCGGCCGCGGTGTCGCTGCCAGGAAATGCGATGAAGGTCCACTTGAACGAGGGCTGCGCGGCCTCGATCGCGGGTGCCAGCCAGGTGAAGCCCGACAGGGTGGCAACCTCACCGCTCGCGAAGCGGCCCGGCGCGCCGTCGGCCGGAATGCCGGTGGCTCCCGACTCGATCATGTCCGTTGCCAGGATCCGCAGCTTGTCCCACATCGCGAGGCTGGTCGGGTCATTCCATTTGATCGAACCCGTCCAGAGCCCTTCGACCAACGCCGCCTGGTCTGGGTAGGCCGAGCCGAGGATGCCGTAGCCGGTCACGAAGATCGGCCACACGTCCTGCCCGCCGGCTGTCATGCACGGAACGCTCGCAGTCTTGAATGCCTGGCAGGCCGCGACCAACTCGGCCCACGTGGTCGGAACCTTCACGTTGTTCGCAGCGAACAGGTCCTCGTTGATGTACAGGCCGCTGAAGCCGACGCGGGCGAGGTTGATCTCATAGACCTTGCCGTTGTAGGTTCCTGCGTCCTTGGTGGCAGCCGGATCGTAGTTCTGGACAAAGGGCTGATCGGTCAGGTCGAGCAGGCTCCCGGCGTCGGCGAGGGTCTGCCAGATCGGCGGCGTGACCTCCTTCATGTACGACTGCACGCCCGTATCGAAGGCGAACATGTCCACGACATCGACGTCCTTGGCGGCAAGCCTTGTCTGCGTGGTCGTCGCGAGATCGTTCGGTGCGACGACCGCCATATCGACGGTCACACCGGGGTGGGCCACCTCGAATTTCTTGTTGAACGACTCCATGAACGTGGTGAACGGCGGGTTCTGATGGATCAGGACCCGCAGCGTGGTCGGCGCGAGCGACGCTGTCGCTGCCGTCGCTTCGCTGCTCGCCGCTGGCTGACTCGGCGCGACAACAGAGGCCGCTGGACTTTGCGTGGACCCACCGCATGCCGCCGCCACGAGGGCTGCCACGGACAATGTCGCGATGATTCTGTTCCGCATGGTTCTTCTCCTCCGTTCGGTTGGCTGAAGGGTTCCCGTCGCGTTCGACGGCGGGCCCTGTCGTGATGGACGACTCACGCCTGTTCCGTCGGCGACCCTCCGCTTGAATGGCGCACGACGAGTTCTGTGGACAGCACGACCTTGCGAGCGACCTGGTCGGGGTGCTCGATCGAGCCGAGCACCAGGTTCACGAGCTCGCGCCCCATGGCGTCGAGCGACTGGCGGACGCTTGTAAGCGTCGGTTGGGTGGTCAGGGCGATCGGCGCATCGTCGAATCCGACGACGGCGACGTCCTCTGGCACGCGCCGACCCGTCGCCTGCAGCACCTGGATGGCACCCGCGGCCATCAGGTCGTTCGCGACGAAGATGGCGTCGAGATCCGCTTGTCGCGCCAGCAGGCTGCGCATTGCTTCGACACCGCTCTCCTGGGTGAAAGCGCCTTCGACTTCGAGTGCCATATCCGGCGCGATGCCTGCCTCGGAAAGGGCCTCCCGATATCCCTCGCGTCGATCGATCGCGGCCGGCATGTCCGGCGGCCCGGCAATCGTGGCGATCCGACGGCGACCGACGTCGAGGAGATGGCGCGTCGCGAGGAGGGCGCCGCCACGGTTGTCGTTGTCGACGTAGCTCACCTTCGCTCCGGTCGGTGGCAGGCCGCCGACGACGACCGGGACCCCACGTCGATGGAGCTGCTCCGGCAGCGGGTCCGCACCGTGGAGGGAGTACATGATCACGCCGTCGACGTGCCCAGCCGCGAGGTAGGGCGCAAGGTCGCGCTCCTCGGCCGCGTCCTGTGGGAGGAAGAGCACGAGCTTCTGGCGGCGGGCGGCGAGGGCCGTGCTAACGCCACGAAGGACCTGGGCGAAGAACGGATCACCGAAGACCCGAGTGGTCGGTTCCGTGATGACGACGCCGATCGAGTCGCTTCGCCGGGTCACGAGGGTCCGCGCCGCGATGTTCGGCACGAAACCGAGGCGCTCGATTGCCCGCTCGACCTGGCGCTTCGCATCGGAGTTCACCCGAGGGTTGCCGTTCACCACGCGTGACACGGTTGCCTGCGAGACACCCGCCACACGGGCGACCTCGTCCATGGTCACGCCACGGTCAGCACGATCCCTGCTCGGCGGCATCAGCGGCGTCAGTCCCACCTGCAAGACCTCAAGTTGTGAATGCGCATTCACAACGCGTGGGGCTACTCTACGACCCCCTGTCAAGACTGCGCATACGCAGGTTGGGAACGCATCCGATCGAGGCTTGTCGGGCTTGAAGACGCGTCCGGCACAGGTGGACGCGTGTCGTGCGGGCCGCGCGCATGAGATGGCGTGGACGGGACGTCATCCACAACGGCACGGGACCATTGGCCCGCTTTACCAATGCGCTTCCGCGGCTAGGGTAGGAACCGTTGACCACCCCGGGGGCTCGCGGCCGTGGTCACGAGGACGGGCATCCCAGAACGATCAGGCTCGTCCTGCACCACTGCCATCGGCAGGGAGGATTCCCGTGAAGAGACGATCTGGCCTTGGCTTTGCGCTCGGAGGATTGGCGGCAATCACGCTCGCAGGATCGACGCTGGCGTTCACCGGCCTGACCAACGGCAGCTTCGAGGATGTGAACGCCACCTACGTCGACAACGGATCCGGCTTCCAGCAATTGAATGCCGGGGATACCAGCATCGACGGCTGGACCGTGGATGCCGGAAGCGTCGACTGGATCGGCGCGTACTGGCCCGCCGCGGCCGGCGACATGAGCATCGATATGAGCGGCGTCGAGGCCGGGACGATCAGCCAGGCGTTCGCGACGACGATCGGAAACACCTACACCGTCTCGTTCTCCCTCTCCGGCAATCCGGCAGGGCTCCCGATGGTCAAGACGCTCGACGTCAGCGCGACGGGCGGAACGGTGGCCAACTACACCTACGACGTGACGCTGAATGACCTCGCCAACATGAACTGGATTACGGCGGAGTACTCCTTCCTTGCGACAAGCGCGAGCACCACGCTCAGCTTCATGAGCACCACGGCGGGCGCATTCGGCCCTGCCATCGATAACATCGTCGTTACCGAGGAAGTCCCGACAAAGGATGACTGCAAGAACGGCGGCTGGCAGACGATGATCGACACGTCCGGCAACGCCTTCAAGAACCAGGGCGACTGCGTCAGCTTCTTCGCCACCAAGGGCAAGAACCTGGGCGCGCTAGCCCCGACGGCCGCCGCAGAACCAGCGAGTTCGCTTTCCAAGCATTCGACCAAGGAACACACCCAGGCCACTAGCCAGCACGAAAAGAAGGAAAAGGCAAAGAGCCACGCCAGCAAGGGTCATGGATCGAAGTCGCACAAATCGAAATAGCCGCCTGACGGGCTAACGCAGTTGGCCCCTTCGGATCAACCCGAAGGGGCCAACGATTCTCGGTGCCGGGCCGCGCATGAGATGGCGCCCCCGGCAGGATTCGAACCTGCGACCTTGCGCTTAGAAGGCGCCTGCTCTGTCCACTGAGCTACGGGGACGATGTAGCGCGCTCAGTTTACGCACGAACCTGGCCGATTAACCACCGGACGATCCGTCGCTATCGTTAGCACGTCGCTTG
>Ga0184632_10000219_pt1 | contig 20396 bp, 26 predicted proteins | sample PLM31_50_b1_FD_133153 | JGI IMG/M metagenome (GOLD analysis project Ga0184632, IMG submission 133153) | Groundwater sediment microbial communities from an aquifer in East River, Colorado, USA - PLM3-1_50_b1 | ecosystem: Environmental > Terrestrial > Soil > Riparian zone | place: USA: East... | reverse complement strand
GACGGTCGTCCGTCGTACACCGCCATGGCCTGGACGCCCGCCGGTGAGTTCGAGGGTCATGTCCATCTGATCCGCGCGGATCTGTACCACGGACAGCCGTGCGAACCGAATGGCGGGCCCTACACCTTCAGACCGCTCATCGGCTACTACGAATGCCTCCGCCCCTAGCGGCGGATCGCGGAGAGGAAATTGACGGCGGCGGTCCCGGCGACCGCCGCCGTCGTAATCACCATCGCAGGGATTGCCGTCTCCCGAGCGCGATCCGCTTCCCAGTCCGTGTGGGTGATCCGGCGGCGCGGCATATGGAGGGTGCGGAGGTCGCGAAATAGGACTTCGTCCCCCTGGGCTGCCCGGCGAGGCGCGTTTGAGGTATCGAGTCGTCGGGTCGAACCTCAGAGAGATTGACCGCACTCCGCCCGACGCCCAGCCGCTCGGGCCAGCCGCGCTAGACCGACTCACCATGTGAGCGCCGAGAGGCGCCGCGAGAGCGGCGTTTCTCATTGGACTTATCACACGACCGACACGTCCGGCTTTGAAGGCGTGATTGTTACTAAAGGGGCTCTACGCCGCCAAGCGTGGGGAGCGGCCTTGCAGTCTCGCGGTCTGGGGAGTCTGCCAGGTGACGCCGCCGTGCAGTAGCAGCCGCGGGCGGTGGTTGTCGTGTCCGAGGTCTGGTCTTGCGCTGCTTTCGTGGAGTCGGGAGGGTGGATCCTCAACAATCACGATGCGAGTCCGCCGATCCCATCGCCGATCAGCGTCACTCCGATCACCAGCAGCACCACCGCCACGATCACGGCGTTGTTGCGGCGCATCCAGCCCTTGAGGCGACCCAGCAGCTCCGCAGACCGCGTTCCCATCGCGAAGTAGATGACCACGGGCACGGCAACGCCGATCGTCGCGATGACAGCGAAGACGGCGTAGGCGATGGCCTGCTGACCACCTGCGATCCCGGTCTGGGCGATGGCGGCGGCCCCACCGACCGCGAGCAGGAGGCTTTTGGGCCGCACGCCACCCAGCACCACACCGCCTCCCAGCACCACCGAGGGCTTGAGCCGGTCAATCGCTCCCATCCACGCCGGCAGGGGGATCTCCTCCCCTTCGCGGGCGCGACCGCGGAAGTGGCGCACGGCCGCCACCAGCAGCAGCAACCCTAGGACGATCAGCACCCAGCTGACCCACCTCGTTCGCTGACCGGAGCTGCCGGCACCGCTCGGTCCGACGACCACAAGCACGATAGCCCCGACCACCACCAGGCCAAGCAACCAGCCGAGGACGAACACGGGGCCGAGGGAACGCGCTCTGGAGGAGGTGAGTAGGACCACGACCGCGATGATCGAAACCGGGCTCAACGCCACCCCGATCGCCAGCGGGAGGGATTGCCCGATTGCCTCACCCATGGGTCCCCCCGCCCACCGCCTGCAGCACTGCGCCCATCACGACCTCGACGTCGCGGTCGTCGCCCGCATAGTGTTTGGTGACGACGTCGCCGAGCCCGGGATCGTCCTTCCAGACTGGCGGCCCGTTGACACCTCGGATGCGCGTGCCAACGCCCATTCTCTATCGCACCGGTGTCGGCTATGTGCTCCCGGGAGCGGGTCGGCCCGGCTGGCTTGGGATCGCGCCGAGTTGGCGCCCCAGCCCCAGGTCGTCGCGGACCGCCCAGTGCTCGACGGCCTTGCCGTCCTGGAAGCGGAGGATGTGGACCTGGCGGAAGGCGACGGGCTGGTTGGTGGGGGCCAGCCCCCTGAACTGGCCGGTGTGGCGTCCGTGGAAGGTGCAGTTGACGACCACGGTGTCGCCCTCGGCGATGACCTGGTGGATCTCAAAGCGCCGCTCGGAGAACCCCCCGTTGAGCCAGCGCATGCCCTGGATCAGGCCGTCCAGCCCCGGCGGCATGTCGGGCGGGGTCCCATGGTTGACGACCTCGGGATGCACCACCGCCCGCAAGCCGGCCACGTCGCCGTTGGGGATGATCTCCTCCAAGGTCCGCCGTGCGACGGCCTTGAGGTCCTCGGCCATGACCGGCTCCTTCCTCGCCGTGTCCGGTTCACGGCGGCTGCGGCTTGCTGGGATCAGCTAGAGGGAGCCTGGGTTGAGGTCATGAGGATGTCAAGGCCCGCCGCTGCTAGGGCTCCCGACGCCGACCGGCCAGGCGGCCAGGCCCTGGTGGGACCTCGTGGCCGCCGCCCACATCCTCTCCGGCGGCTCGTGGCAATGCCCAGGGCCCGCAGGAGCTGGTCGCCACCCGTCGCCGTGGCGACGAGACGCCCTACCTCGCTGCATTCAGCCAGCGGCCGTCGACCGCCGGCCTCAAGCACCTGACACACCAGGATTGCGTCGCTGCTGTGCCAAAGTGCCTCAAAGCCCTTTAGCGGCTCTACGCCACGAAACGTGGTGAGCGGCTCCGCAGCCTTGCAGTCCGGTGAGTCTGCCACGTGACGCCGCAGTGGAGTAGGAGCCGCAGGCGGTAGTTGGTGAAGTTGCGGAAGCCGTGCCCGACCCGCTTAACCTTCTTGACCAGCAGGTTGATCGCCTCGGTGGGGCCGTTGGAGCAGCCATCGGTGGAGTGGAAGGCGAGGATCTCGACCTCCCACGCCTTGACGGTCCGGGCAAGCCGGGACAGCTCGGCAACGTTGACGCCGTTAGACCACTGGTAGAAGCGCTCCAGCGCGGCGTGGGCCGCTACCGGGTCGACCGCGGCGTAGACAGCCCGCAGCAGCTCCTCGCCCTGCCAGGCGGCGGCCACCTCACCGGTGGGATCTCCAGCTGCCAGCCCGGCCCGTAGCCGCGCCCGTCCCTGCTGGGTGAGTTGCTCGGCCGCGGTGAGCAGCAGCTTGCGGATGCGGTACAGCGGGTCGTGCTTGCGGCCCCGATGGCCGAGGGTGGTCGCTGGGTCCGGCGGCGGGCCTGGTCGACCGCCGTGTTGGCCAGCCGGATGGCGTGGAAGTGGTCTACGACCACGGTGGCATGGCCCAGCGGGGTGATGAGGGCACTGGCGTACCCGCGCCAGGGGTCCAGCGCGACCGTGGCGACCTGGGCCAGCCAGGCGCGCGGTCGGGCATGCAGCCAGCCGTCGACGGCGGCTCTGGTGCGGTCGGCCACCAGGTCCAGCAGCCGGCCGCGCTCCAGGTCGACCAGACCCGTGACCCACTGGGTTGGTGCCAGGCGGGTGGCCTTGAGGAAGCTGGTCTCGTCCAGGCCGAGCGCGACCACCCCTTCCAGGCGAGCAGCGTCATCCACCAACGGGATGCCGTGCTCGTGCACGGCCCGCATGATGGTCGCCCAGCCAACGCCGAGGTCACGTGCGACTGGGGCGACCGCGTGGGCGTCCTTGCCGACCCGCCGGCAGGCCTCGGCGCGGGCCCGTTCAGTCAGCACCGCCCGGGGGTGGATCGCCGCCACCTGCTCGGTCCAGGTCCGGACCCCGCAGGCCGGCTCAGCACAGCGCCAGAGCCGCTTGCGCCAGGCCAGCACCACTGGGCGGCCACCGATCGGCAGGTCACGCACCCGGACCGACCGCCGGCCGTGGAGCTCGGCCCGCACCCCGCAGCCGATGCAGCCGACCACGGTGGCCGTGGTCTGGACGGCGAGCTGCCATTCGCCGCCTACCACCTCGGCGGCGAGGACCTCAAAGCCGTCCAAGCCAAGCAGCCTGGAGGCTGACGCACTACTGTGTTGACCCACCTGGGGCCTCCTGTCTTGCAGACGTCAGACATCCGCAAGCTATGCGAGGCCCCAGGTGCTGTTCTGGCGACTCTACAGCGCCGTCAGCAACACACCGCCCCACGCTTCATGACGAAGAGCCTTTTGCGCTCTACGCCGAAGTACAGGGACTCGGTGTGGTCGCGGCAGAGGCGCAGGAGGAGTTTCCGGTCATCGTTAGTGCTGCACAGCCGTCAGGAAAGCACGCAATCCTTGCCGTGTGCGGGGACAAGGTGTTCCTGGCCCGCGTCGAAGGGCACAGCATCCGCGCCGTGATCGTGAAGCAGGCCGTCGACCTCAAGGACGTTGAGTTACGCAACGAGCGCCTGGGCGAACTCCGGCCCCAAGGTAGTGCTCGCGAGGCAGCCCCGCTCTCCAGCGGATAGCCTCGCGCTTGCCGACCTACGTGTGCGGCCGACCGCTCACTCGATCGCCTGCTCAGTCCCGCCCACTTCCGTGCTGACCTGCGGGACGCAATGGGGATGAAGGGGAACAAGAGCCGATCCGAATCGTATCCGCTGAAGGGTGCGGTGCGCCTGTAGTTGGGGACACCGAACTTGGTCCCGGTGGCGCGGTCACGGTTGGTGAGCAAGTCCACTGCCCGGCGACGCCCTGACTCGGGGAACGCCACGAGATGCGCACAACGAGGGGGAAGCGTGGGCTTCTTGCGTAGGCTACTCGGTGGGGAGCAGTCGGACAGCGCCCGGGTGGCGTCCCTGGACCAGCGACCGGCCTGGATACGGGACGGCATGCAGGTCCGTCTTTGCGAGGGCTGGGTAGACCTCGAAGTGGTAGGCGAGGCCAGCTATCAAGACAACCTCTGGCGGCTGCTCGGTGGCCGGAGTTCCTCCGACGACCGCGTACGGGTCGACGTGTGCGCCGTGTTGGCAGCCGAGCCCGACAACCCGTACGACACCAACGCGATATCGGTGTGGGTGCAAGGTCTCAAGGTAGGCTACCTAGCTCGCGATGATGCCAAGCGATTGCGGCCAGGGTTGCTCGCGCTGGAGCGAGAGCACGGCATGCCGATCGCCTGTTCCGGTGTCATTAGCGGCGGCGGAATGCGCCAAGACGGGCCGGGACGGCTTGGAGTGTTCCTCGACTACGACCCTACGGAGTTCGGCCTGCGTGCTCCGTCATCGCCCCCTCCGCCTCAGGGAAGGATGCGGACCGGGCTGACCGATGCCCTGGCAACAGACGCAGCCGATGACTCCTATGACCTGAGCTGGTTGAGCGACCTTCCGGCAGACGATATCCGCGCGATCAAGAAACTCCGCCAGCTCCTTGAGCGTGAGTCGGATGTCATTGACCGACATTTCATGCACGCCCACCTGGAAGCCCTGCTCTATCAGTCGAGGGACACCTTCGCGTCGGCGCTCGACGAGTACGACGCGGCCTGCCGCCAGCACGACTCAGAGATGGATGCCATCCGGGCAGCGTTCATGGACAAGTGGGGCCGGGTGCCGGTGCTGGACATCTACAGGCAGATGGCGATCCGACAGCAGAAGGCCAAGAACTTCGAGCAGGCAATATGGTGGGCGGAGCGGGGGATCGGCGTCTATGGCGACGATTGCGCTCGCCCCGAGGCCGTCGAGGACTTACGGAAGCGGGCAGAGAGCTACCGGGCGAAGCTCCAACCAAGACCCCGGCCCTCCCGTCCAAGCGTCTCCGAGCCGCACCAGCCCGAGATTGAGACGCTGGTTTGCGCCAACTGTGGGCGAGAGTTCCAGCGGACGCGAGTGCGCGGCCGGAAGCCACTCCATTGCCCGGAGTGCCGAAGCCTGGTGGAGCCAGCTCCCTGAGAACGCTCGGTCTGCCCGTACTCGGCATGACCTCGACCACACCTCGGTGGGGGAACGAGCAGCAGCGGGGCAGCAGCCGGGCGCCGTGAGGAGCGTGATCGACGGGTAGGAACGGTGAGGAACCAGCAGCTACGGTTGCTCACAAGCGGCCTCGCTGCTCACCGGCGGGCTGACTGCCTGGACCGAGCGCAAGAAGCGTCGAACCCGCCGATCCGAGTGTGGCGTCCGCCGCTGATCCCTCCTGACTTGGCCCACACCATCGCGCCGACGGCTCCTCTGGGGTGACTGGACAGCTCCAGGCAGACCGTGTAATCTCGACTCCCCTAGACAAGTAGGGGAGAGGAGGCGAGCCAGTAGAGCGGAAGCAAGAGGCCCCTGGCAGATGCCGGAGCGGTGTTGCAGCACCACTCCCCGCCAAGGGCCTCGCATCGAGTTGGGAGACACGATGCAGGGCAATTCTAGCCTGCTGCCTGCGGAGCCGGCAGCCACCGTCGCCGTCGGCAGTGACGACGACTGCCTGACCTACACCGTTGCTCAGGCCGCTCGCCGGGCCGGTGTGTCGGCGTCCTACTACTACCGTGCCGCCCACCAGGGCCTCGTGCCGGCCAAGTTCCTCGGCCGCCGGATCGTCGTGCCGAAGGCGGCGCTTCACCAGTTCCTCGGGGAGTCCCAGGCCGCCCCGGTGGGGGGTGAGGCCGCGTGAGCGCCCCCAAGGTCAAGCGGTGCCCGCGCTGCGGCCAGGTCAAGCCGGCCAGCGCGTTCTACCGCCGCCGCGGCGGCACCCGCACCTCCCCCTACTGCCAGCCCTGCACCCGGGCCGCCTCCCGCGAGGCCCAGCGCCGCCGCCGGCAGGACCCAGCCTCGGTGGCGCTGCTGCGGGCGACCGACCGGACCCGCCAGCGCCGCCGCCGCACCGCACGCGGCCAGACCCCGCAGGGTGGTGATGCCGCATGACCGCCGGAATGGTGCTGCTGGTGCTGGCCGCCGTGGTGATGGTGCTGCTGGTGGTCCACCGCTCCCAGGGGGACCTCGGCCGCACCGTGGTCGAGTACGCGCTGGTGGCGGTGCTGGCGGCGCTGCTGGCCGCGACCCCCTCCACCGCCGGCATGACCGCCGGGGTTGCCGCGGGCGTTACCACGGGCAGCCAGAAGGGCGCTGAGCTGGCCGGCCGGGCGTGGCGCGCCGCCTTCGCCCGGCCGGCCGCCAAGGCCAGCCCGCCGGCGACGACCCAGCCCGCCCGCAAGGCCAAGGATCGGCCGAAGGCGGCCAGCTCGCCGACGTCGACCAGCCCGCCGCAGTCGGCGAGCGGGTCGCCGGCGGCGCCGGGTGCGCCGGGGCGGGCGGTGCTGCTGGGGGTGCTCGGCGGCCTGGTGCTGCTGGTGTTTGGAGCCCGCCGCCTGCGCCGCCACGACCTGCGCCGCGCCGACGCGTTGGCGATGCCGCTGCTGGCCGGGCTGGGGCTGGGCCGCGGCCGAGGTCGCCGACGCCGCGCCGCCTAACTCGGGAGCGGGGGCGCCAACCCGGCCCGCCGCCCGGCGACGGACGCGCCCCCACCCGCCACCCCTGCCCCGAGGAGGGCTGATGACCCCGCACACCCCAGCCACCCCCATCCCAGCCGGCAGCGACGCCCCGCCGGCCGAGCGGGACTGGATCGACACCACCATCGAGTGGACCAGCGGCCTGGCCGCGGTGGCGATGTTCGCCTACGGCGTCGCCCTGTCGTATGCGGTGCTGTACGCCATCGCCGAGGCCGCCGGGCTGCCGCCGTGGGCGCGGCGGCTGTGGCCCGGCGGCTGGGAGCTGTTCATGGCCTCGGCCGCGCTCAACGCCCTGGCCGAGCAGCGCCACCTGCGCGGCCAGCCCGGGTGGCGGCGGGTGCCGTGGTACCCGCTGGCGCTGACCGGGCTGACCGCCGGCGGCTCGATCCTGCTCAACTGGTTCCACCCCGCCATCCCCTTGGACCCGCCGCCAGGATGGTTGAAGTCGCTGGTATATGGGCTGCCGCCGCTGGAGGCGGTGCTGGCCTGGCACCTGTTCCTGCTGCGGATCGCCCACCGCCGCCACCCGGCCTCCGTCCCCGCCGGGACCGTCCCGGCCGTCCCACAACGCGCCGTCCCCGCGGCCGACCAGCGGGACGAGCCCGCGGGGACGGCCGGTGTCGGCGACCCGCCCCGCAAAGCGACGGCCGACGGCCACGGTGGGCCGCTGCCACCACGCCCGGCCCGCACGCCGGCCGGGCCCGACCGCTCCCGACCCGCGCCAGCTCGGCCGGCCGTCGGGACAGCCAGGGTCCGGGACACCGGCCTGCTGGCCCAGGCGCGGGCTGCGGCGGCCGAGCACGACAACACCCACGGCCGGCCGATCAGCCGCGACGCGCTGCGGCAGGCGTTACGGGTGAGCAACCAGACCGCCGGGGCACTGCTGCGCGAGCTACGCGCCGATCAGGCCGACCCGCACCGGCCGCGGGACCAGGACGGCGGGGCGGCCCGGGCCGGCGAGCCCGACCCGGCGGGTTCAAGCCAGCCGTCGGAGCATGGGCCGGCGGCGGGCAACGGCGCCGGCGGCCGGCCCGGCGGCCTGGCCGCGATGGTCCCCGCCGTCCCCGACCCGGCCGAGGACGGGCGCGAGGTGGCCGAGGATGCATGACCACCGCTGCCCCCACGCGCGTCGTCCCGGCGGGACCGGCGGCGTGGGCGTCCTGGTGGCGGTGACGGTGCTGGCGCTGCTGGTCGCCCCCCACGCCAACGCCCTGCGCGACAGCGTCCCGGCCGGCCTGCCCGCCATCGGTCTGCCCCGGCTCCCTGGTCCGCCGGCGGCCGGGGCGGCGTCGCCGCGGGCCGCCCGGGCAGTGGCGTTCGCGTTGGCGCAGCGCGGCAAGCCCTACCAGTGGGGCGCCGAAGGCCCCGCCGCCTACGACTGCTCGGGGCTGACCTGGGCGGCGTGGCGGGCGGCCGGGGTGGCGATCCCCCGCACCACCGCCGCCCAGCTCGCCGGCCTGCCCCGCGTCCGCGGCCGGCTGCGACCCGGGGACCTGGTCGTCTACCGCTCCGACGGCCCCACCCGCCGGCATGTCGCCATGCTGGTCGGCGCCGGTCGGATGGTCGAGGCCCTCGGCCGTGGCGTCCTCGTGCGGGTCGTGACGCTGCGGGGTGGCTGGCTGGGCGCGGTGCGGCCAGGGGGGCGGGGCTGATGGCCGCGACCTACGTGGAGTTCGTGCGGCTGATGGCCGGCCCCCACGGCCTGTTCTGGATCGCCGGGTGCCTTACCTGCCACACCGTCGAGGGTCCCTTCGTGGACCCCGACGACGCTGCCGACTGGGCTGATGCCCACCGCTGCCGGAAGGGCGGCCGATGATCGCCCTGGCCGCCGGGCTGGCGCTGCTGCCGCTGCGGATCGCGCTGCGGCTGGGGCTGCGCGGCACCGTGGTGGTGGTCTGCCTGCTGGTCCTGGCAGTGCTCGGCTACGGAGTGGCCGGCGACCTCGGCCTGCTCGCTCCGACCGGCCAGGCTGGCGGCCGGTCGACCGCAGCGAGCCGGACCGCTCGCGCGGACATTCCCGCCGGCTACCTGCGGCACTACCAGCGCGCCGCGCATGGCTGCCCCGGCCTGGGCTGGGCGGTGCTGGCCGCGGTCGGCAAGGTCGAAAGCGACCACGGCCGCGCTCGCCTCCCCGGGGTGCGCTCCGGGGCCAACCCGGCGGGGGCGGCCGGGCCGATGCAGCTCGGCATCGGCGGCAAAGCTGGCCCCACCTGGCAGCACTACCGCCTGGACGCCGACGGGGACGGCGCCAGCGTCTACGACCCCGCCGACGCCATCGCGGCGGCGGCCCGGAAGCTGTGCGCCGACGGCGCCCCCCGCCACCTGGACGCCGCGCTGTACGCCTACAACCCCTCCTGGTCCTACGTCGCCCGCGTTAAGCGCTGGGCCGCCCGCTACACCGGAGGGGGTGGCGGCCGGTGACGCTGGTCACTTACCGGTGTGTGCCCGAGGGTGGGCGCAGCCGCCCCCGGCCCCCGACCGTGGATGAGCTGCTGGGCTGCCCGCCGGCCCCCTCGACCGGGTTCGTGCAGGCCGCCCTGGACACTTACCGGGCCACCGGCCGCCGGCCGCCCTGGCTGACCGATGGGCTGCTTGGCTCCCTGGAACGCGGCGGCAGCGTGATCGGCACCATCTACCTGCTGCATTTTGACCAGGCCATCGGGGACGTCTTCAACCCCCGCGGGTATGCCCGCCACTACACCGGCTGGACCCTTGACCTGCCCGCCCGGCTGGCCGCCCACGCCGCCGGCAAAAGCCGCCACGCCCGCCTCATGGAGGTCGTCTACGAGGCCGGCATCGGCTGGCAGCTTGCCCGCACCTGGACCGGGACCCGGGCACGGGAGCGCACCCTCAAGCAGTCCGGCGCGGCGCGGCGCTGCCCGGTCTGCAAGCTCGCCAAGCTCCGCTTGACCCCCAACGGCCGCCCCCTCAACCCGCTGGCGTTGGAGCTCGGCCACCGCGCCGCCGGCTTCGCCACCCCCGTCCCGCTGATCCAGCCACCGGCGGTAGCCGCATGACCCGCCGCCGCCCCGACCCACCCGAGGAGGGATGCCCACCCGCGTGATCGCTCCATCCCGCCGTCCCGCCGTCCCGCCGTCCCTGGTAGGAGCCCCTGATGCTGGACGCGACCTTGTGGCAGCTCGACATGGGCGATGGCACCTGGGCCGTCTGCTGCCTGGCCTGCCGGCTGCCGCTGTACCGCGGCGCCAAGCCCCAAGCCGACCGGGTCTTCGACACCCACGTCTGCGAGCCGGTCGTCCCCCTCACCGCCACCACCGGGAGATCCCGATGAAGATCCGCCTGACCGGGACCGAGGCAGAGTGCGCCAAGCTGGCGTTCCTGCTGCGCTACGGCCCACCCGACCTGGAAGTCGTCCAGGTCAGCCAGCCCTACCCCAACCGCGGCGACAGCACCCAGGTCCGCGTCTACCTGGAGGCCCGCTTCCCCGACGGGCTGCCGCCGCTTGACCGCACCTTCTACAGCCTCACCACCCCCGACGGCCGCCCGCTGCTGACCGACGCCTGGGGCAACCCAGTGGAGGTGAACCGCTGATGGCCCCGGAGATCAGCGACCACGACAGCGCCGCCGCCTGCCTGGTATGGGTCCGGGAGCTGGCCGCCCGGCTGGACCTTGACCACCCCGACCCGACCTATCAGGCCGGCAAGGCCGACCAGCTCGCCCGCGCCGCCACCGACCTGGCCCACGACTTGCGGGTGCTGGCCGAAGGCCGACGGCTTCGCCGCCACCTGACCGACGCCCACGGCCGGGTCGAGCTGGCCGACCGGCAGCAGAACGCCGACGTGTGGGCCAGCGACCACCACTACGACCACCACGCCGGCATTCCCGCCGGCACCCCCCACACCCACGACGATGCGGAGGGACCCGCCGATGGCTGCTGAGCTGCTGGTGTGCTGGATCGACCGCGACTACGACCGCGCCAACGCCTCCGACGACGTGAGCCGCTACGGCGCCTACCTGCGCGACCACGCCGACCTGTTCGACCCCTGGGGGGAGGCGCCGGACGGGGTGACCGGTGACCCGGTCGAGTTCGCCATCGCCGCCTTCCGGGTCGCCACCGGGCCGATCATGAGCCCCGGGTATGTGCGCTGGCACGGCCGCGTCTGCGACTACAACGCCGGCCGCACCGAGGACGACGGCCGCCTGCTCCTGTCGGTCACGCTGGCGGTCCCGTCGCCGGTGCGGCTGCCGTGGGACTGGCGCGGCTGGGAGCGCGACTTCCACGACCGCTACCTGGAACCCGACGACCGCCGCCCGGTGGGGCTGGCGCGGCTGGAGCTGGGCTGGCCGGTCGGAACCGACCAGCTCCCCACCCCGGGCCGGCCGCGGCGGCCCGGCGTGCCGAACCTGCGTGACGCTACCCGCGCCGTCGCCGTGCTGGTCGAGCAGGTCAACGCGACCGTCGGGCCGGTCCTGGCTGACCTGGAGCCCAAGTGACCGCGGTCACCGGCGACCGTCCCGGCGTGGCCGCCGGCTGCCTGCTGTGCTGCCGCCCGGTCGAGGCGGCCGAGCGGCGCTGTCCGGCGTTCGCGTTGGCCGGGGTGGCGGCGCATGCGGGCTGCTGCGGCGGCTGCGCCACCGGTCCGGCCAGGCGCGAGTCGGCCGCCGTCAGCTCGGAGGTGGCGGCGTGACCGCCGCCCGGCTGCGAGTCGAGGAGCCGGCCCGGCTCGACCCCGCGGATCTGCTGACTGCGCTCGGGGAGCTGGACTGCGCCCGCGCGGCCGAGGTGTACGCGGCGCTCGGCTACCCGGTAGTGGCGATGCACACGCCCCGGCCGGGCGGGCGTTGCACCTGCGCCCATCCGGCCTGTTCGGACCCGGGCAAGCATCCGCGGCTGGCCGGCTGGCCGCGGCTGGCCGCAAGCGACCCGGCGACGGCGAGGGGCTGGTGGCGGCGCTGGCCGGACGCCAACCTTGGGCTTGCGACCGGGCGGCGGTTCGACGTGCTGGACCTGGACGGCACCCAGGGGGTGGAGGCGCTTCGCGCCGCCCTCCAGATCGCGCCGTGGGAGCACCCGGGGTCGGTCGCGCGCAGCGGCGCCGGTGGCTGGCACCTGCTCTATGCCCCCACCGGCCTCGGCAACCGCGTTGGCCTCCTGCCGGGGGTGGACTGGCGCGGCCGGGACGGGCTGATCGTCGCCCCACCCTCCCGGCACGCCTCCGGCGGCTGCTACCGCTGGCAGCGGCCCCTCACCGCGGCGCTGCCCGAGGTGCCCGACCGGCTGCGGCGGCTGCTGGCCCCGCCGCTGGCGACGCGGACCACCCTTCCCCCGGCCCCCCGGCCAGTCGGCAGGGATGGCGGCCGGGCGGCGCGGTACGCGCAGGCCGCGCTCCAGCGAGAGGCCGCCCAGGTGCGCGCCGCCCCGCCACACACCTGCAACGGCACGCTCAACCGGGCGGCGTTCAACCTCGGCCAGCTCGTGGCCGCCAGGCTGCTGGACGCCGACCAGGTCCGCGGGGTACTGCTGGCCGCCGCGCTCGCGGCGCCCGCCACCGGGCACACCGACCGCGAGCGCAAGGCCAAGGAGACCATCACCTCGGGCCTGCGAGGCGGCGCCGCCAAGCCGCGGCGGCGACTGCCCGCCGGAGGGAGCCGGTGACCGGCGACCGCTACGACGACTGCGGCCGGCCCGGTGTCGACCGGGATGGGGTGCCGCTGCCCACCGAGCCGCCCGCCGAGCTGGCCGAGGTGTACCCGCTGCACCCACCCACCGGCGACCGCGGCCTCGGCCCACCCGCGGCCGGGCAGGGCGGGCTGCTGGTCGAGGACCTGGGCGCGGTGCTGGACCGGGTCGAGGCCGCCGGCCCGCCCGGCTGGCTGGTCCAGGGGCTGTGGCCGGCCGACGCCTACGGGGTGCTGGCCGCCGAGGACAAGGCCGGCAAGACCTGGGCGATCCTGGACCTGGCCTGCTCGGTCGCGACCGGCCGGCCCTGGCTGGGCCGGTTTGCCTGCCCGCAGGCCGGCCGGGTGCTGGTGTTCCTGGGCGAAGGCGACCAGCGCGCCGTGGTGCGCCGGTTGCGCGCCATCTGCGCCCACAAGCACCTCCAGGTCGAGGACCTGGCCGCCCGCATCCGGCTGTGCTTCCGCGTCCCCCGCCTCACCAGCGGCGCCGACCTGGCCGCCGTCGCCGGCGAGCTGGCCGCCGCCCCGGCCGCGCTGGTGATCCTGGACCCGCTGTACCTGGCGATCGGCACCGCCGGCGCCGGCGCCGACCTGTACGCCATGGGCACCGTCCTGTCCGCCATCCAAGGCGTCTGCCAGAGCGCTGGCACGGCGCTAGTGGTGGTGACCCACTGGAACAAGACCGGCGAGGGCCGCGGCGCCAAACGCATCTCCGGCGTCGGCCCGGGCGCCTGGGGGCGGGTGCTGGCCTCGGCCGCGGTCGCCCACCGCGCCACCAGTCCCGACGGCGCCAGCACCGTGGTGCTGGCGTTCGAGGTGATCGGCGGGGAGCTGGCCGATCAGGCGTTCCGGGTCCGCCGTCGCATCCGGGCTGAGGACCCCGCCGACCTGGCCTCCCCGCTGCACTACACCGTCGAGGTCCTGGCCGACGACCCGCCCGACGACCAGGCCGACGAGCCGCCCGGCGCCCGCCAATGGCTGCTGGCGGCGCTGCGGGCCGGCGGCCCGCACCAGACCGTCAAGCAGCTCGGCGACCACACCGCCGCCCAGGGCCACCCGCTCCGCAAGCGCACCATCCAGGAGGCGCTGGCCGAGCTGGAGGAGCGCGGCCTGGTGGTCGGCACCGAGCAGGCGCCCGGCCTGCCCCGCTACTGGTCGGCCACCAGCCCGCCCGACCCCGACGAGCCGGCCGCCCCAGGGAACCCGAGGGACCAGCGGTGACCGCGCGGCAAGGGTGCGCGGAGGTGCGCGGAGGTGCGCGGTCCGCGCACCTCGCCCCATGGGTGGGGGACCGCGCGGAGGGTGCGCGGACCGCGCGCCCCCCCGTAAGGGGGCGCGCACCCTCCGCGCGGTCCCAGGGGCCGCGCCCAGGCTGCCCCGCGGACTCGATCGGCGGGGAGCCCTCCGCGCACCCCACCGCGCACCCGGGGGGAGGGTGGCTCGCTCCGGCGGCGAGGGGCACACCGGTGGGGGACCGTTCCACCTCAACCGGCTGTCACGTTATCCGCCGAGAACGCCCCCAGCCGCTCCCGGGCATCCGAACACCCGTGGCCGGCGGCCAACGCCGCCCAGCGGCCCGCCCATGGCCGACCGGCGGCCGGTTCTCGTCTGGCCGCCCCTGCCGCCCCGACGTGAGGTGAGCTGATGCGCCGACGCCGCCCCCACCCGCCCTACCCCGGCCCCATCGACCCCGAGCCGGACGGCTACCGGCTGCGGTCGCCGCTGCCCCGGCTGGCCTGGCGCTACCGTAGCGAACTCGCCCCCCTCTACGCCGCTGTGGCCCTGCTGGTGGCCGGGGTGGTGCTGCACGGCTTCTGGCCGGGCTGGTGGCAGATCATCGCCGCGGTCGCGGTCGCCGCCGGCCTGATCGTTGGGGATCTCGGCCACCGCCTCGGCCTGGACCGGGCTGTCGAGCGCGGCTATGCCGCCACGGTGACCGCCGCGGGCGGGTTGTGGCTGGCCGCCGCCACCCGGTTTGGCGCGCTGCGCCGGCCGCTGCTCGTGGTCCTGCTCGCCGGCATGCTGCTGGCCGGGGTGCCGTGGTGGACCCACCGGCGGCGCCGCGCCAAGGTCCGCGTGGTCCGCGCCATGACCACCTGGGCCGAGGACGCCGCCGCCGCCGACCTGGACGGCGCCCACCTCCAGCACGTCGACGTCGCCGGCGACGGGCAGCAGTGGACCGCCCGGCTGCTGCTCCCCAAAGGCAAGACCCTCGCCGACGCCCTGGCCCGCGTCCCCAAACTGGAGAGCGCGCTTGGCCTGCGACCCCGGGCCATCCGGGTCGAGGAGGACCCGACGCTGGCCCGCCGGGTGATCCTGCGGGTAGTCACCCGCGACCCCCACACCCGCCCGCTGCCCATGCCGGAGCTGACCGGCCGGCCGACCATCACCCACCCCCTCCTGGTCGGCGTGTACGAGACCGGCGAGCCGCTGCGCGTCGACCTGCTCAGGAAACACGCGCTGTTCGGCGGCGCGACCGGGTCCGGGAAGTCGACGCTGCTCAACGCCTTCCTCGCCACGTTGGCGCCCGCCCCCGACGTGCTGCTGTGGGGCATCGACTTCGCCGGCGGCACCGCCCTGATCCCCTGGCAGCAGTGCTTCGGCCGCATTGCCACCACCCCCACCCACGCCCGCGCGCTGCTGGCGGACGCCTGCCGGGTCATCGACGCCAGAAACCGCTGGCTGGTCCACCACGGCCGCGACGCCTGGCAACCCACCCCCGACACTCCCGCGCTCATGATCCCGGTGGATGAGCTGGCCGAGCTGGTCGAGCAACTCCCCGACGCGGCGACGTTCCTGGACACGATCGCCCGCCTCGGCCGCAAGACCGCGGTGACGCTGCTGGTCGCCACCCAACGCCCCACCCAGCAGGCCCTCGGGGGTGGGGCGCTGCGCGCCCAGCTCACCATCCGCATCTGCTTGCGGGTCACCGAACCCGCCGACGGGGAGCTGATCCTCGGGCGCGGCAAGGCCAAGCAGGGCTACCGGCCCGACCTGCTGGACGCCCCCGGCAAGCTGCTGGCCTGGGACCCGCCCGACCACACCCGGCCGGTCCCCGCCAAGGCCTACACCCTGGACCGCGGCCGCATTCGCCAGCTCGTCAACAGCGCCCAGCAGCCGGTACCCGAGCTGGACCCCGACAGCGCCGACGCCCTGGCCGAGCGGGACGCCCCCGACCAGCCCCCGCCCGAGCGTGGGACCGCGCCCGAAGGGCGCACCACCTACGCACTCCCGGTGCCGCCGCCACCCCCGGACGAACCGACGACGGTGATCGAGGACGCCGACGACAGCGACGGCGACCCGCTGGCGGCGCTGCTGGCCGCCCTCCAAGCCGCCGGGCCTCGCGGCGCCCGGGTCGCCGAACTCGCCCACACGGTCGGCCGCGCCAAGACCTGGGTCTACGAACGCCTTCAAGAGCTAGCGCGGCAAGGCCTGGTCGAGCGCGCCGGCCACGGCCGCTGGCGGCTGACCGAGCAGGCCGCCCAATGATCACCGCCGGTGACCGGCCTGTGGTCGCGCGCGTGCGCGCGCGCCGCGCCTGCACGTTTGCAGCCCCATCCAGCCGCCGGAACTTCCGGACGGACAACCACCAAACGTGACCGAGGGAGGTGATCGCATTGCCCATCTGCCGCCGCTGCGGCTGGCCCCGCGGCGGCCCCAGCTGCCGCGCCGCCCACCGGCTCAATCCCGCCACCCGCATGTGGTCGCGGCGGGAATGGCTGCGCTACCGGCGCACCGGCAAGCTCCCCGCCTGGGACCACACCAGCCGCCGCGACCGACGTCGTGACCGGTAGCACTCACGGGGGAGGACGGGCGGTCCACGCCGCCGTCCTCCCGTCACTATCCACTTGAGGAGAGGACTTGGCACGGCCGAAGGGGCAGGCGGGCACCATCCAGCAGCTCGGCCGGACTTGGCGGATCGGCTTCTGGGACGCCGGGCCGGGCGGTCGGCGGACGCGGCGCTGGCAAGGCGGATTCAAGACCCGCACCGAGGCGGCCCGGGCACTCCGCAAGGTGCTGAGTCAGATCGACGACGGCAGCTACGTCACGCCGCGGGCCGACACCGTGGGCGCCTACCTGCGCGACTGGCTGGAAGCCCAGCGCCCGCACGTGGCCGCCAACACGTGGGTGACCTGCCGCAACCACGTCGCCTACTACCTGGCCCCGAGCGAGGCCGACTGCGCCACGTACAGGGCGCGCACCGGGCAGGATCGGCCGAGCCTGGCCGCCGTGAGACTTCAGGACCTCACCCCGGAGCGCGCCAGCCGGCATCTGGCCGAACTCCTGGAGCGCGGCCGGCGGGACGGCGCCGGCCTGCGGCCCAGGACGGTCCGCGGCGTTCGCATCACCCTTAACGCGGCACTCGCCAGCGCATACGCTGGCGGCCTGCTGCTGCGGCCGGTCCGAGTCAAGCGCGTCGCGGTGCCCAAGCGATCGCCGACGATCTACAGCCCCGAGCAGACCGGAGCGTTCCTCGCGGTCGCCGCAGGGGACCGGCTGGCGGCCATGTGGGTGCTGCTGGTCACGAGCGGCATGCGCCCCAGCGAGGTCCTCGGCCTGCCCTGGGCTGCCGTCGACCTGGACGCCGGCGTGCTGTCGATCTACCAGAAGCTCGTCAAGGTCGAGAACCGTGCCGTGCTCACCGACGGGACGAAGACCGACAGCACTGGCGGCACCGTCGCCCAGGTCGTCGTCCTGGCCCCGGTCGCCGCGGCGATGCTGCGAGGCTGGCGGGCCGCTCAGCTCGAAGAGCGGCGCCTCTGGCCCTGGCGCAAGGAGCGCAACGACCTCGTGTTCACCAAGGAGGACGGCGTCCCGCTCAAGCCGGACTGGCTCAACCGGCGCTTCAAGCAGCTCGCCTGCCAGGCCGGCTTGCCCGACCGAGTCAGGGTCTACGACCTGCGCCATGGGTGGGCGACCGCGGCGCTGAGGGCCGGCGTCCACCCTAAGCTCGTGCAGGAGGTCATGCGGCACAGCAGCTACACGACCACCGCCAACACCTACACCCACGTGATGCCAGCGCACAGCGCAGAGGCGGTCCGGACGGTGGCCACCCTGTTCGACAGGCCACCGCCTCAACCCACCCCCGGCGAGGAAGGTCGGCGCGGCGACAGCCCAGCGGACGGTACCTGAATTGTCGGCACAGTCGCCGGTCCGCTTAGCGGTGGTTTGTTGACTTGAGCATGGCTGGGGTGTAAGGCGGGACTCCGCCGCCTGTGTCCCGGAGGTGCCTGCAGTGACCAAGCGCCTGCCTTGCCCACCCGCCCCCGGCCCGCTGGAGGGCTACGCCGCCCAGTTCGACCCGCTGTTCGTCAGGCTCGCGCAGCGCCGCGGCCTGCGTGCCTATCTGCAAGGGCTGCTGCTGCCCCGCGACCGCAACAAGACCATGACCTGCCTGGCCGGCGCGGAGCCGATCGTCGGCGCGCAGCATGCGGCCGTGCAGGGCTTGCAGTGGTTTGTGTCGGAGTCGACCTGGGACGCCGAGCAGGTCAGCCAGCGGCGCCTGGAGCTGCTGCTGGCCGACCCGGCGACCGCGCCGCACGACCGTGGCGCGCTGGTGGTCGATGACAGCGGCGACCGCAAGGCCGGCACCAAGACCGCCCACGTTGCCCGCCAGTACCTCGGCTCGGTCGGCAAGACCGACAACGGCATCGTGGCGGTCTCCAGCCTGTGGGCCGACGAGCGCGTCTCCTGGCCCGCCCACGTCGTGCCCTCCACCCCGGCGTCCCGGCTCCCAAGGGCAAGCGTGATCCTGGGTTTCGGACCAAGCCGCAGCTGGCCGCCGACCTCGTCCACGCCGCCCGCGAGGCCGGGATCGGGTTCCGCGCGGTGGTGGCGGATTGCTTCTACGGCGACAACGCCGGCTTCACCGAGGCCCTCGGGCGCGCCGGCGTGGCCTACGTGCTGGCGGTCAAGCCCCGCAAGGGGGTCTGGGCGCCGGCCAGTCAGGCCCACACCCCGCGCGAGGCGGCCGCCGAGCTCGCCTGGGGTGGTCCCGAGAATCCTGGGGACTGGGCCCCGATCACCCGCCGGTTCCGCGATGGGCACCTCGAGACCTGGTGGGCGGCGGACGCGCGGCTGCCCGCGGCGGGCTGGGGCCTGACCGGCGGCTGCGGCTGGTGGTGGCGACCACCGACCCCGCCAGGCTGCCGAAGTTGACCACCTGGTATCTGCTCACCAACCTGCCCCTCCCCGGCCGCCAACGGACACGCCAGCCGTTCCCGCCGGCCGACCTGGCCGAGGTCGTACGCCTGTACGGCCTGCGCAACTGGGTCGAGCAGGGCTACAAGCAGGTCAAGAACGAGCTCGGCTGGGCCGACTTCCAGGTCCGCTCGGACCGCGCGATCCGGCGGCACTGGCAGCTGGTGTGCTGCGCGTTCTCGTTCTGCTGGCAGGCATGGTTTGCCGAGCACCCTGCCCAACCGGCACCCGCCGACCCGCAGACCGCCCCCACGGGGGCCGCGCGGGGGGAGACGGCCGGTCCGCCCAACCGGCCCAACCGCAGCGACCGTCCCGTGGCCGAGCGCGCTGCGCTGGGTGCGGGCCTGGCTGGCCCCGTGGAGCACGCTGCAGCGCTGCTGCGGGCGTGGTCGCCCGCGCCCCCGCCGTTGGCGCTGCGGCGGCTACTTGACGCCGTCGCCGCCGGCCAGCCGCTCCACCTCTACCTGCCACCGTAGTCAACAAACCACCGTTAGGTAGGCTGTCATCCTGCCTGCCGGTACTCGACCGGGCGCCTATTTCTGCCGACGCTCGTGCTCCCAGGCGAGCAGCTTGTCCAAGACGGCGAGCGTCGTCTTGCGTTGGGACCGTTCGAGCCACACGCAACAGAGGCCCCACGCGAGACGAAGGGCGACGAGTCCTGCGATAAGAAGGATGGGAGATTCAGGGGGGAGGCTTCGGGGCATGGCTGCTCCAGCCGTACCCCTGCCCTTGCGGGGAGGGAGGCCAGACCGGGCCAACGCCCATGTGCTCTGAAGTGTTGCGGGGGAACGCTACGCTGGTCGGGCATGAGCGAGCAACCTGCGCCCCACGACGTCGTCTTCTACTGCGACCCGTGCGCCCGCCGGTCCGGACGTCGGCGCTTGCTGGCCGCGGCCGACCGGGACGCGGCCACGTCCGACGGCTGGCGGTTCTGGCTGGCCCGCCGCGGCGGCCGGAAGGTCATGGTCCCCCTCTACAACGGCCGGCAGGTCCCCGCAGTAGCCCTCGTCACGCCGACCATCGGCGGTCACCTGCACGGTCCCCGGCAGCGCATTGGTCCGGTCCTTCAGCTGGGCGGTCACCGGTTCGTCCTGGTCCCGTTTGATGTCGCCGCGCCGGCCGCGCAACTCATCTGCTACCGCAACGTCCCGAAGGGACAGCGACCGCACCGGCCACGGGTCGCGCGGACCACTCTGGTCGAGCTGGCCGAGCGGGCGGTCGCCTACGGGCGCCGCGACGCCTACGTCTAGCGGATGACAGCCTTGCAGTGCTGTGAGTCATGGGCCGGACGGTGGTGACGGACTTGGAGTAGCGCCCGTAGCCAATGGGCGTCGCTAAACCAGAGCAATTCCCAGCCGCAGGGTATACGAATGATCCAAAACCTGATCCGAAACGCTTTTCCACTGAGTTGCTTCCAGTTGCCCAGGGTTGCCACTCATGGCGCTCACGGCGACGTGAGCAGTAGCAATAGACCCATAGCAACAGGCTGGAATGGCTTTTCGGAGGTTGAGGG
>Ga0184632_10000218_pt1 | contig 20457 bp, 19 predicted proteins | sample PLM31_50_b1_FD_133153 | JGI IMG/M metagenome (GOLD analysis project Ga0184632, IMG submission 133153) | Groundwater sediment microbial communities from an aquifer in East River, Colorado, USA - PLM3-1_50_b1 | ecosystem: Environmental > Terrestrial > Soil > Riparian zone | place: USA: East... | reverse complement strand
CGCGACGGTCACGATATCGCCGATGACGTGCGTGAAGCCCTGCCCGGGTCCGTGTCGATCCTTGGTCGGCGCGAACATCGTGCCGAGGAAAAGCACGAGGCCGTCGGGATACTGGTGATTGGGGCCGATCGCCTGCGCGGCCAGGTCGAGCGGATCGCGGCTGATCATCGCGATCGAGCTACTGCCATCGAGCGCGAAACCGTCCGGCCCGTCGACGCGCATCGCGAGCTCGCATCCGCGGACGTCGTCGATGCCGAAGCGATCGTCGAAGAGGCGGATGAACGGCCCGATCGCGCACGACGCGTTGTTGTCCTTGGCCTTGCCGAGCAGCAGCGCGCTGCGCCCTTCGAAGTCGCGCAGGTTGACGTCGTTGCCCAGCGTGGCGCCCAGCGTGCGGCCATGGCTGCCGATCGCGAGCACGATCTCCGGTTCCGGATTGTTCCATTCCGATTTGGGATGAATGCCGATCTCGGCGCCGGTGCCGACCGCTGACATCGGCTGCGACTTGGTGAAAATCTCCGCATCGGGCCCGATGCCGACTTCGAGGTACTGCGACCACGCGCCTTGCGCAATCAGTGCGTCCTTGAGGCGTGCGGCCTCGGGCGACCCGGGGCGGACACTCGCGAGGTCGTCACCGATGATGGCGACGATCGCGCGACGCACGCCTTCCGCCTTGGCCGGATCCCCGCGCGCCTGCTCTTCGATCACACGTTCGAGCATGCTCGCTACGAATGTCACTCCGGCCGCCTTGATCGCCTGGAGATCGCACGGCGCGAGCAGCCACGGCACCGCCGGCGCGCGCCCATCCTCGACCGAATTCGCGAGAACATCAGCGAGCGCGGCAATACGTGGCAGCACGCCCGCTGCCCGAATCGCCGCGACCGGATCCGCGAGGTTCAGAAGTGCGCTCGACGTCGGCGCGATCGGCGACAGATCAACCAACTCGTCGCCGCGCACGCCGACCAGCACGGGACCGTCGACGGCAGGCAGGAAGACACGCCCGATCAAGGTCGCGTGCTCACGATCGGCGGGGAGACTCGCCGCCACGGAAAGGCGCTCTCGCATGGGATGGGCTCGCGACCGTAAATCGCAAGGATAACCGACCGGGGCATTGCGAAGCTATGCCAGAATGTGTCGGCAACCGCTATCAACCGCTCCGGAAAGCACGCTCATCATGTCGATGCCGACACCCGCACAGGAATCCGCCGCGCAGTTCCTGTTCGCCGCACGCAACAGCGGCAGGCCTGGCCCGCGGATCCCGGCCGACGTTCGCCCCGCGGACTTGGCGGAGGCCCTTGCGATTCAGAATCGCGTGCGCGAGCTGGTGGGCCTGCCCGTCGGCGGCTGGAAATGCTCGGCGCCGTCCGCACCGCGGCCGATATCGTGCGCGCCGATTTTCGCGCCCACTATTTTCACGACATCGCCGTGCCCGGCGATCACCAGCGGCAACACGGTGAAAATCGAGCCGGAAATCGCTTTCGTGCTCGCGCGCGACCTCCCCGCGCGTGCGACTCCCTACAGCGAGGACGAAGTGCGCGGCGCGCTGCGTGAAGCGCGGTTCGTGCTCGAGCTCATGGGCTCGCGCTACGCCGACCCGACCGAAGTCAGCTTTCCCGAATTGCTCGCGGACAGCGTATCGAATCAGGGCCTGTTCGTCGGTCCCGTCGTCGCCGATGCGTTCTCGCGGCCGCTCGAAGCCTTTCCGATTACCGTTCGCCGCAACGACGAGACATTGCTGGCCAAGGACGGCAAGCACCCCGACGGGCATCCGTTGCGGCCGCTGTACTGGCTTGCCAATTATCTGGCGGCCCGCGGCGACCCTCTGCGTGCGGGAACGGTCGTCACCACGGGCTCGTATTGCGGCGTGATCGACGCGCCGCTCGATGTCCCGCTGACGATCACCTACGGCGACCATGGCGAGCTCGCCGTCACGCTCACGCGCGCCATCGCCAAGAGCGCCACCGCACGCGTGGGAGTCCAATGAGCCTCGCCGGACTCGGTGCCGTCGCGATCTGGCATGATCTCCTGCCTGCCGCGAAGGACGATTTCTACGAGTGGCACAACCGCGAGCACATGCCCGAGCGCGTCGGCATTCCGGGCTTTCGCCGGAGCCGCCGCTACATCGCGATCAGCGGCGCGCCCGAATTCTTCAATCTGTACGAGGCGGACAGTCCGGAGACGCTTTCGGGGCAGGATTACCTCAACCGTTTGAACGCGCCGACGGCCTGGACGCAGCGTGTCATTCCAAATTTTCGCAATGTCTCCCGCTCCATCTGCCGCGTCGCATTTACCAACGGCGTGGGCAGCGGAGGCGTCATGCTCACGTTGCGCTTTGCGATCGACGCCGCGCACCGCGACAGCACGATCGACGCACTTCGCCGCCGGCTCCTGCCGCCGCTCGTCTATCGCAAAGGGATCGCCGGCGTGCATCTGTGCCTGGCCGACGACGCCGCGAGCAACGTGGAAACGGCGGAGAGGAAAGTGCGCGCCGATACCACGCTCGTTCCTTCGTGGATCCTCCTCATCGAAGGTATCGCGGTGCCCGATGTCGACGCTGCCGCCGACGATCTGGTGCCTTCACTGATGGCGCACGCGGCGCAGACACCCGAGCGCGCGATCTACCGCCTCGAGTTCACGCGCCTCAAGACGCCGTGGAGCGCGGGCTAGCGCATTGAAGAATTTCCCCCGGAGTCCACCATGGCCCTCGTGCCGCTGATCGAATACGCCGATGCGCCGCCGGAAGTGCGCGCGGTCTACGACGACATCATGGCCACCCGCAAGGTGGCGTCGGTCAACAATTTCTGGAAGGTGCTCGCCAACGACCCGCCGAATCTCCGGCGCATCTGGGCATCGGTCAAAGAGGTCATGGGAACCGGGGAACTCGATCCGCTGGTCAAGGAGCTCGTGTATGTTGCCGTTTCCGTCACCAACAACTGCGAGTATTGCATCCACTCGCACACCGCAGGCGCACGCCGCAAGGGGATGACGGTGGCGATGTTCAACGAGCTCATGGCGGTGGTGGCGCTCGCGAACGAGACGAATCGTCTCGCGAACGGCTACCGGATCGACGTCGACGAGCCTTTCCGGAATCCGCTCGCGCCCTGACCGATGCCCATGTCCACGACCGATGCCGCGCGCCGCGAGGTTTCCGACGCCGCGCTCTATCCGGAGCTCGAGCCGTACGCGTCGGGACGGCTGCCGCTCGATGCGGTGCACACGATGCATTGGGAGATGTGCGGCAACGCGGCCGGGGTGCCGCTCGTGTTCCTGCACGGCGGACCCGGCGGCGGCTGCCTGCCGCACCATCGCCGTTACTACGATCCCGCGTTCTGGGACATCGTTCTCTACGACCAGCGCGGCGCGGGCCGCTCCACACCCATCGCATCGCTGGTCGACAATACGACGCCGCATCTCATCAAAGATCTCGAGCGCCTGCGCGAAGCGATGAAGATCGACCGCTGGCTGCTGTTCGGCGGCTCCTGGGGTTCCACGTTGGCGCTTGCTTACGCGCAAGCGCATCCGGATCGCGTGCTCGGGTTGGTGCTGCGCGGCGTCTTCCTCGCCACCGCGTCCGAGCTCGACTGGTTCATGCACGGCATCCGCACGATCTTCCCCGAAGCGTGGCGCGCGTTTGCCGAGTTCATTCCGCAGAGCGAACGCGCCGACCTCCTCGGCAGCTATTACCGGCGATTGTCCGACCCCGATCCTTCCGTCCATCTGCCGGCCGCGCACGCGTGGGACCGCTACGAAGGCGCCTGCTCGACGTTGCTGCCGCAGCCCGACGCGATGACGAAGTTCGATACCGATGCCGCTGCCCTCGCGATCGCGCGCATCGAGGCGCACTACTTCGTCCACAAGGCATTTCTGCGCCCCGACGAATTGTTGACGGGCGTCTCCAGGATCCGCCATCTGCCGTGCACGATCGTCCAGGGGCGCTACGACATCGTGTGCCCGCCGATCACCGCCGATGCGCTCGCCCGGGCGTGGCCCGAGGCCGAGTACACCGTCGTTCCCGACGCCGGCCATTCGGTGCGCGAACCCGGTATCACGCGCGAGCTGGTCAGTGCGGTGCGCCGGATGCAGCAGCGGGTAGGCTAGAAAACCACGGGATCCAAACCGCCGCCGCGCGGCGCTGGACGCCGTCGATATACTTGACAAAGTCAACCGTTTTGCTGACGATGTCAAGTGCTGGCAGGGACGAAGGAGGCGGCCATGGCGAACGCGAGCACGGCACGGATCGCCGCCGTGCGGCATTTCAACCGGTTCTACACGCGCCGCATCGGCGTTCTGCACGAGGGCCTGCTGGCGAGCCCGTTCTCGCTGGCCGAGGTCCGCGTGCTCTATGAGCTCGCGCACCATCCCGGCATCACCGCGCGCGATCTCGCCCGGGATCTGGGCCTCGACGGCGGCTACCTGAGCCGCATCCTGCAAGGCTTCGGCCGGCGCAAGTTCGTCAGCCGCGGCACTTCGGCGGCGGACGCGCGGCAGCGTCCGCTCACGCTGACCGCCGAAGGGAAGCGTGCCTTTGCGCCACTCGACCGGCGATCGCAAAAGGAAGTCGCCACACTGCTGGCGCCGCTCACCGACAGCGACCAGGTCCGTTTGGCCGGCGCCATGCAAGCGATCGAGCAGTTGCTGGATGCCGGCGCGCCCGACACGCCGTTCGTGCTGCGATCGCACCGACCGGGCGACATGGGCTGGGTGATCCGCGCCCACGGCGAGCTCTATTGGCGCGAATACGGCTGGGACGAGCGCTTCGAGGCGCTGGTCGCGCGCATCGCCGCGGAGTTCATCGAAAGGTTCGATCCGCGGCATGAACGATGCTGGATCGCGGAACGCGACGGCGAACGGGTCGGCTCGGTGTTCCTCGTCCGTAAATCGGCGACGATCGCCAAGCTTCGGCTGCTGATCGTCGAGCCGAAGGCGCGCGGCCTGGGCCTCGGCAAGCATCTGGTCGCCGAGTGCCTGCGCTTCGCGCAAGCGTGCGGCTACCGCCAGGTCACGCTGTGGACGCAGGAGAATCTGCTTGCCGCGCGGTATATTTATCAGCAGGCCGGCTTTACCTTGGCCGGCCGCGAATCGCATGCGCTGTTTGGTGTTCCGCTCGTTGGCGAAACATGGGAGATCGACGTTCGCAAATCGCGTTAGCGGGAGCCGCTACGCGGCCGCCCGCGCGATTTGCGCCCGATGAAGTCAGCACGAAAAGCTTCGGGCGGCCGCGCGCTTTTCGTGTGGAAAAGGCACGAAGCGCGCCGATCGCGGTCCGCTTCGCCGAGGCTCAGTAGCGCGCGCCTGCGAATTGAAAGCCCCAATGAACGCATGCGCTCATCGCAGGCTGTCAGCGCGCCTGCGCGTTACTGAACGGCCGCGCAGCGGCTTATGATCGACGCGCTTCCTGCCGTTTGCGGGGGAAAGCGCGCGGCCGCCCGAAGCTTTCCCCTCTGACTGCCTTCGGGCGCAAATCGCGCGGGCGGCGGCGAAGCCGCTCCCGGTCACGCGATTTGCGCACGTTCAAGCCGCGCGCGGCAGTACCATGCGCACGCGTACCAGCACGTCGTCGGCGACCACCATCGGATCGGACCAATGGCCATCGCCCACGTTGAAGTCGAGCCGCTTGATCGTGAACTGCCCGTCGGCCACCGCATTGCCGGCCGCATCCTTGCGGATCTGCACCGGGACCGCGACGTCCCTTGTGGTGCCTTTCATCGTCAGCTTGCCGGCGACTTCGTAGCGCTCGCCGCCCAGGTTCTTCACCGCTGACGACCGGAACGAAGCGATCGGGAATTTCGCCGTATCGAACCAGCGCGGGCGCTTGATCTCGGTTTCGGACTCCTCGCTCGCGAGATCGATGCTGCCAAGATCGATCTCGAAGTCGGCGTGCGAGCGGCCGAGGTCGTCGGGCCTCCAATCCACGCGCGCCTTCCATTTGCGGAAGCGGCCTTCGACGCTCGCGCCCATCTGCCGGGACACGAATCGAATCTCGCTCTTGTCGATCAGCACGCTCTGCGCAGCCGCGCCGGACGTCGCGAGCAACAGCATGGCGAGCGAGGGGACAAAGGGGCGCAACATTCGCATGGAACGATATCCAGAAGGGAAACGCGGTCATGGCCCGCGGGCCAGCGGCTGGGCAATTTACGGGCAAACAAGCCGTCGCGGTCGACCCATCGATGCCAGAGCGCGGCCGCAACATTGGTTAAGACCGCGATGGCCGGCGTGAAGTTCAGCGTTGGTGCACGGTCAGAAGGAGGCCGGCCGTATCACTGCAGGTGACCGGCAATCGTGCGTCGCCGAAGACCGCATCGCGAACCCGGTCGCGGCCGTCCGGCGGCGAGAAATCGGCAGGATCGGTTCATTCCCGCCGCTATAATCGCCGGAGTCACCGCCATTCGAATCGAGCGCCCTTGCCCGGCTCTTCGCATCACCCTTTGCGCGATTCTTCGCCGGCTGCCATCCATTGGCAAGCCAACAGCATGAAGCCGCGGTTTGCTCCAATCGCCGCAGTCGCCGTGTTGTGCGCAGCGACTCTCTTCTTCGCACCACCGTCCCGCGCGCAACCAACGGCCGCCGCGCCTCTGGCAACGTCCGCGATACCTGCAACCCCCGCCAAGCCGCGACCCAGGATCGGTCTCGTATTGTCGGGTGGCGGCGCCCGTGGCATGACGCACATCGGCGTGCTCAAGGTCCTGCACGAAATGAAGATCCCGATCGACTACATCGCCGCGACATCGATGGGCGCGATCGTCGGCGGCCTCTACGCGAGCGGCATGACGCCCGACGAAATGCAAAGGCATCTGGGCGCCGTGAGTTGGCCGACGCTGCTCGCCGACAGCCCGCCGCGCCGTGATGTGGGCTTTCGCCGCAAGGAAGAGCTCTCCGAGTTTCCGCTGGCGTTCGAGATGGGTTACCGCGATGGCGAATTCCTGTGGTTCAAAGGCGCGTTGTCGGGCAGCAATCTCGAGCTCTTTCTGCACGAGCTGACGCGCAACGCCGACAGCATCGCGGACTTCGACAAGCTGCCCATTCCCTATCGCGCCGTGGCGACCAACATGGTGACGGGCAAGGAAGTCGTATTCGATCACGGCCGGCTCTATCAGGCGATGCGCGCCAGCATGTCGGTGCCGGGAATGTTTGCACCGATGGAGCTCGACGGACGGATCCTGGGTGACGGTGGTCTCGTCAACAACCTGCCCGTCGACGTCGTGCGTGCCATGGGCGCCGACATCGTCATCGCCGTCAACATCGGCACGCCGCTCATGTCGCGCGATGAATTGCAGTCGCTGGTCGGCTTCGCGTCGCAGATGATCAACATCCTGACCGAGCAGAACGTGCGCGCTCAGCTGGCGCAGCTCAAGCCCGGCGATATCCTGATTTCGCCGGATCTCGGCAATCTCTCGTTCATCGATTTCGCCGCGGCGCCCAGGTTCGTGGAGCTCGGCATCCAGGCAGCGGAGGCGATGCGGCCGCAGCTCGCAGCGCTGGCCGACGCAACGCCTGCGTTCGCGCAATACGAGAAGCGCTTCATCGTCGCGCCGCAACCGCTGCCCGCGAAGCTCGACTTCGTGTCGGTCGAAGGCACACACTTCGCGAATCCGGACGTGCTCGAAAGCCAGATGCAGACGCAGCCCGACAAGCCGTTCAGCTTGCAGGAGCTGGAGAGCGACCTCGCGAAGCTGTACGGGCGCGGCGATTTTTCGCAGATCAACTACGAGTTCGTCAAGATCGGCCAGCAGCAGGGACTCCTGGTCAACGTGACCGAGAAGGCCTGGGGACCCAACTTCCTGCGCTTCGGGCTCTCGCTGTCAGCCGACCTGCAGGGCGAGACGTTCTTCAACCTGATGGCCGGCCACAGGCGTGTCTGGTTGAACAGTCTCGGCGCCCAGTGGACGAACGAGGTCGTCCTCGGCAGCACGCGCCGCTACGCAACCGAGTTCTACCAGCCGCTCACGCTGCGCAATCTCGTGTTCGCTTCCGCCTACGGGCTCGTCCAGCGCGCCCCCGAATTCATCTTCGACGGGGACACGCGAGTGGCCGAGTACAGCGTGCTCACCGAAACCGCGGGCGCCGATGTCGGAATCCCGTTCGGCACGACCGGTGAGCTGCGCGTCGGCTTCAAATGGGTCCACCAGCGCGGCGACCCCGTGATCGCCCCGCCATTCGATCCGGCCGTTCTGACGCCGAGCTTCACGATCAAGACGGACGAGACGGGCGCCCGCGTGCTGTTTCGTTGGGACTCGCTCGACAATCCATACTTCCCCCGCAACGGGCTGCGCGTCAACGCCGAAGGATTCTTCGGCAACCGGACCACCACCCTCCCCACCTGTCCCTATGGCATTTGCTCGTTCGACTCAGAGGCGTCATCGCGTGCCGGGCTGTACGCCAATGCGGCGTTCCCGCTGTCGACGAATGGCTTCGTGAACCTGGCCGTGCGGGCCGGAGGCATCACCAAGGCCCGCATCGAGAACCCCATCAGCGATTTCAACCTCGGCGGGTTCCTCCAATTGTCGGGACTCCGCACCGACCAGGTGTCGGGCAACTACCTGGGTTTCGCCCGCGCTGTCTATTACCACCAGATCGGCAACATGCCGCTGCTGGGGCGCGGCATCTACGTCGGCGGATCGCTCGAGGGCGGCAACGTCTGGGACCAGCGAAGCGATATTTCCGCGAGCAAACTCTACGGGGCCGGCAGCGTGTTCATCGCCGCCGACACCTGGCTCGGCCCGTTCTATTTCGCGTGGGGCCACGCGAGCGGCGGCCAATCGAGCTTCTACATCTTCCTTGGCCGACTCTAGCGCAGCAGGCAGCCGCAACGCCGAGTGGCTCGCGCGGAGCCGGAATGCCGTGTGGCATCCGTGCACGCAGATGAAGGTGCACGAGACGTTGCCGCTCGTCCCGATCGCGCGCGGCGATGGCGCGTGGCTCTACGATTTCGACGGGCGCCGGTATCTCGACGCCGTGAGCTCCTGGTGGGTCAATCTGTTCGGCCATGCGAATCCGCGCATCAACGCGGCGTTGCGCGCGCAACTCGACGAGCTCGACCACGTCATGCTCGCGGGGTTCACGCACCGGCCGGTGGTCGAACTGTCGGAGCGGCTTGCGAAGCTGGCACCCGGGGGCCTCGGCCATGCTTTCTACGGCTCCGACGGCGCAGCGGCGACCGAGATCGCGCTGAAGATGAGCTTCCACTATTGGCGCAATCGCGGGTTGCCCGACAAGCGCGGATTCGTGAGCCTGGCCGGCGGCTATCACGGCGAGACGCTGGGCGCGCTCGCGGTCACCGACGTTGCGCTCTTTCGCGATACTTACGCGCCGCTGCTCAACGCCAATGCGATCGTGCCGTGCCCGGACCCGCGGGCCGGCGTCACTGTCGACGCGGCGGCCGCGGCGCTCGATGGGCACCTTGCGCAGCATCACGCCACCACCGCTGCGTTGATCCTGGAGCCGCTGGTGCAAGGCGCGTCGGGGATGGTGATGTACGACGCGGCGTACGTTGCCCGTGCGCGCGAAATTACATCGCGCCACGGCGTTCACTTGATCGCCGACGAGATCATGACGGGATTCGGCCGCACGGGCACGCTGTTCGCATGGGAACAGGCGTGCGCACCGGCGCCGGATTTCCTGTGCCTGTCGAAAGGCATCACCGGCGGCTACCTGCCGCTGTCGTGCGTGCTGACGACCGACGCGGTCTACGACGCGTTCTACGCCGACGACATCGGCCGCGCTTTCCTGCACTCGCATTCGTACACCGGCAATCCGCTCGCCTGCCGCGCCGCGCTCGCCGTGCTCGACATCTTCCGCGACGACGACGTGATTGCGGGCAACCGCGAGCGGGCGCGCCGCTGGGCCGCACTGCTCGCCCCCCTTGCCGCCCATCCCAGGGTGCGCCATTTCCGTCACTGCGGCATGATCTTCGCTTTCGATGTCGATACGATGCGCACCGACTTCCCGCAATGGTGTTTCGCCGAGGCGCTTACCGCCGAACTCCTGTTGCGGCCGATCGGCCGTACGCTCTACCTGATGCCTCCCTACATCCTGAACGACGACGACATGGCGCTCCTTGCGACGCGAACGCTGGCGATCGTCGACCGCGCATGAGGCGGGTACTCGCCTTCGCGTTCGCGGCCGCCATCGCCACCTCGTCGCACGCGGCGCTGCCGGGTGGCGTCGCGCGCGCATTTCACGAAGCCGGCATACCGCTGGCGAACGTGGCGGTCGTCGTGCGCGAGGCCGGCCAACCGCGGCCCCTGTTTGCCCACGATGCCGACCGGCCCATGAACCCGGCATCGGTGATGAAGCTCGTCACGACCTACGCGGCGCTCGACTTGCTCGGCCGCGATTACCGGTGGAAGACGGAAGCGTATCTCGGCGGCAAGCTCAACAAGGCGGGCACGCTGGCCGGCAATCTGATCATCAAGGGCTATGGCGATCCCAAGATCACGATCGAGCAATGGCAGGCCTTCATGGCCGACTTGCGCGCGCGCGGCCTCAATCGCGTGACCGGCGACCTCGTGCTCGACCGTTCGTTCTTCAAGCTGCCGGAACACGATCCCGCTGCGTTCGACCAGGAGCCGCTTCGGCCCTACAACGTGGGGCCTGATGCGCTGCTGGTGAATTTCAAAGCAGTTCGATTCGCCTTCGCGCCCGACGCCACGCGCAACGCGGTCGCCGTACGCATGGAGCCGCGGTTGCCCGACGTGGCCGTGGCCGCGATGCCGCAATTGGGCAACGGCGATTGCGGCGACTGGCGCGAAAGCATCGCGGCGAGTTACACCAATCTTGGCGCGAGCGCGTCGGCCGCGTTTCCCGGCCGCTATGCGCAGGCGTGCGGTGAGCGGGACTGGTACGTCGCGTTGCTCGATCACCCGCATTACGTTTACGGCATGTTCACCGCCTACTTCCGCGAAGCGGGCGGGCGCTTCGAGGGGCGCTTGAGCGAAGGGCGCCCGCCGCGGTCCGCCGTGCCGTTCGCGGTCATGGAGTCGTCGCCGCTGTACGACATCGTCCGCGACGTGAACAAGCTCTCCAACAACGTGATGGCGCGCCAGATCTTCCTCACGCTCGCGACCACGCGGAACCCACCGCCGGCCACACCGGCGCTGGCCGCCGACGTCGTCAGGAATTGGCTGAAAGAGAAGAAGCTCGCAATGCCCGGGCTCGTGCTGGAAAACGGCTCCGGCCTTTCGCGGCGCGAGCGTCTGACCGCCAACGGCCTAGCGCACTTGCTGGCGTCCGCCAACGCGAGCCCCGTGCGCGAAGAGTTCGCGAGCTCGCTTGCGGTAGCCGCCATGGACGGCACCGTGCAGCGGCGGTTCCAGAACGGCACCGTCGCCGGACAGGCGCTGCTCAAGACGGGCTCGCTCGAAGGGGTGCGCGCGCTGGCCGGGTACGTCATCGATGCCGACGGCCGGCGCTTCATGGTGGTCGCGATGATCAACCATGCCAACGCGGCGCGCGGCGCTTCGGCGCTCGATTATCTCGTTCAGTGGGTTTATCGCGAGGCCGGTCATTGGGACCCGGCGTTGCATCGATGAGCGCCGAAGGGCGGAGGCGCGGCACCCGCGTGCCGCGCGCTTCCGATTAGTTACGCCACGAATGCCTACACGCCGGGGATCGCCTGGCTGTCCTTGAACAGCAGGTAGCCGCGAACGACGCGGTAGATGACCCACAATCCGGCGACGAACCAGATCGCAATCGCGATCGGGATGCCGATGAGGATCAAGCCAAGGGTCAGCAGCACCAGCCAGCCGAGCACGGCCCAAAGGAGCGACCACCAGAACGTTCGAATGAGCCACGTCAGGTGCGAAGCCACCCAGGTGCCGGCCGCTTCGTCCTTCTTCACATAGCAGACGATAACGCCGACGATGCCCAGGATGCCGGTAAGCGGAGCAATCAGCGGCAAGCCGGACGAAGCGAGCGCCAGAACGGCGGCGATTCCGAACAGTGCGTAAGCGAGAACACCCGCGCTGACGGGAGCGGTGGGGCTGCCGGGTGCGGATTGCGGAGCCGGAAAATCGGCCACGGCCTTTCTCCTCGAATGCGCGCCGCACGTCGGCGCCCGTGGCGCGAAAGATGCGGCCGATGTGCGGAGACGTCAATAGTCTCGGGCGCGATCGGCGTCAGACGGCGATGGCGCGGAGAAATGCCAGGACGAACCGCAAGCAGCCCTCGGCGCTTGTCGTTACAGTGCCGGTGCGCAGGACATGGCCGGGGGTTAGTAATCGCTCACCGGGCCCCTTCCGCGGCCGTTGCCGGCGGCCGTCTTCAGTCGTAGCGACGATGCCGGTCGACCCTCGCTATAATGGCCTGCTGCGTTGTCAGCGACGCACCCACCGATCACCAGCCAAGGGACCCTACCATGAGTATCGAAAGCTCCCGCGACAAGCTCGTCGATGAATTTTCGTCCGTGTTGTCCGAAGCCGAATCGCTGCTCGACAAGGCAGCAAAGGAAACCGGCGACAAGGCGCGCGACCTGCGCTCGCAAGTCGAGGCCCGGTTGCTGTCGGCCAAGTTGAAGCTGCAGGAACTGGAAGGCGAAGCCGTCGACCGCGCCAAAGCGGCGGCCCGCGCCACCGACGATTACGTCCACGATCATCCGTGGCAGGCCATCGGTGTTGCGGCCGGCATCGGATTTGCGGTCGGCTTGTTGATGAATCGCCGTTGATCGCGCGGGAAATCGACCGCCGATGAGCGACGCCGCGGAACGTGACGCGGGTGGAACGACGTTGCGGGGCGCGCTCGCGCGGCTCGCGGATGCGCTCGTCGGCTTGGCACGCACGCGGCTCGAGCTCGCCGCCGTCGAATACACCGAGGAACGCGCGCGCGTCAGCCAGCAGCTGGCGCTTCTGCTGGCCGGGATCGGCTGCGTGCTGTTCGCGCTGTTTTTTGCCGCGGCGGCCGTCGTCGTTTACTTCTGGGACACGAATCGCTTCATCGCCATCCTCGGTGTCGTCGCGTTCTTCGCCGTCGCGGGCGCGGTACTGCTGTGGCGCCGCGCGGAGATTGGACACACCGCGCCGATTCCGTTCGTGGCCACGGTCGCCGAGCTCGACAAGGATCGCGCGGCGCTCGCGCGCACCATGAATCTGCCGCCGCAGCTATGACCCGCGCCCCGGACCTGGCGGAACGCAAGGCGCGCCTGATTGCGCAATCGGACCTGCAACGAATGCAGGCGCTGCTCGCATGGCATTCGATCCGGCGGATCGTTTCCCCGCCGCCGCCGCCCGCGCGCAGCAAGGCGTCGCGCTCGATCGCCGCCACGCTGATCGGGCTCGCGTTGCCTTTGTTCGGCGGTGCACGACTCGGCCGCGTCGTGCGCACGCTGTCCATGGCCGCCACGCTGCTGCGCGTCTTTACCGCGTGGCGCGCGCGCTAAAAGCCCAGTTCGCGATACAACGCATCGACGCGCGCCTTGACAGCCGCGTCCATCGCAATCGGGCGTCCCCAGGCACGCTGCGTTTCGCCGGGCCACTTGTTCGTCGCGTCGATGCCCATCTTGCTGCCCAGGCCCGCGACCGGTGACGCGAAGTCGAGGTAATCGATCGGCGTCGATTCGACGAGCAGCGTGTCGCGCGCCGGATCCACGCGCGTGGTCAGCGCCCAGATCACGTCCTTCCAGTCGCGAATGTCGACGTCGGCATCGGTGACGACGATGAGCTTCGTGTACATGAACTGGCGCAGGAAACTCCATACGCCGAACATCACCCGTTTCGCGTGCCCCGCATACTGCTTGTGCATCGACACGACCGCGAGCCGGTACGAGCAGCCTTCCGGCGGCAGGTAGAAATCCGCGATCTCGGGAAACTGCTTTTGCAATAGCGGAACGAACACTTCGTTGAGCGCAACGCCGAGCACTGCCGGTTCGTCGGGCGGCTTCCCCGTATATGTCGAGTGATAGATCGGATCGCGCCGCAGCGTGATGCGCTCGATCGTCAACACCGGAAAGCGTTCGGCTTCGTTGTAATAGCCGGTGTGATCGCCGAACGGCCCTTCGGCGGCCGTCTCGTAGCCGGAAGGATCGGAGGCGTCCGGATGAATAAAGCCCTCGAGCACGATCTCGGCCGACGCCGGCACCTGCAAATCGTGCGAGAGGCATTTCACGATCTCGGTGCGGCCGCCGCGCAAGAGGCCCGCGAACTGGTATTCCGACAGCGAATCGGGCACCGGTGTCACCGCGCCCAGGATCGTCGCGGGGTCGGCGCCTAGCGCCACCGCGATCGGAAAAGGCGTTCCGCGATGCGCCAGCGCGTGATCGCGAAAGTCGAGCGCGCCGCCGCGGTGTGCGAGCCAGCGCATGATCACCTTGTTGCGCGCAATCACCTGCTGCCGATAAATGCCGAGGTTCTGCCGCTTCTTGTGAGGGCCGCGGGTGACAGTCAATCCCCAGGTGATGAGCGGCCCCACATCGCCCGGCCAGCACGTTTGCACCGGCAGCCGCGCGAGATCGACGTCGGCACCTTCCCACACGACGTCCTGGCATGGCCCCGAGCTGCGCTCCTTCGGCGCCATGTCGAGCACCTTCATGAACACCGGCCGCGTCGTCTGCCACGCGTCTTTCAAACTCTTCGGCGGGTCGGGTTCCTTGAGAAACGCGAGCAGCCTGCCGATTTCGCGCAGCGACCCGCGCCAATCGTCGCCTTCGACGCCCATCGCGCGTGCCACGCGTTGCGGTGTGCCGAAGAGATTCCCGAGCACCGGGATCGTGTTGCCGTTCGGCGCGCGAAAATCGCCCTTGGGGTCTTCGAACAGCAGCGCAGGGCCGCCCGCCTTCAGCACGCGATCGCAGAGCTCCGTCATCTCGAGCTTCGGGTCGACCGGCACGCGCACGCGCTTCAATTCGCCGCGGGCTTCGAGCTGGGAGATGAATTCGCGCAGGTCGGTATATTTCACGGAATGGAGTAATGCGGCGCAGCGGAGCACCGATCGCACGATTGTGCCTCAGGTTCGATTCCGGCAACCGGCGATGCAAACGGAAGAGCCGGGTACGCTTAGCGTGCTGTCCGGAGATCCGGGCTATCCCAGGGGACTACGCGCGCCAACGCCAAGCTCTCGTCATGCCTGCGCGCGTAGAGGAGTTGCGACGGAAGGAGGATGCGACCATCATTCCACGAAATCGCTTTCCGTGGGCGCCGGATGGTCGACAAAGGCGTTGGGTCCGAAGGCACCGGCCCGTTGCGCACCGCCGAGTGCGGGCCATCGGCCTCGAGCGCCCGCGGCGCGTGATGGAGCCCTGCTGGGTGAGCGCGATGGCCGCCATGACCACGCCGCGGATCAGCATCATCGTCCGCAGCATCGGACGCCCCACGCTCGATCGCGCGTTGGCGTCGATCGCCACGCAGGGCTATCCCGCTGTCGAGGTTGTCGGGGTCGCTGCTTCGGGCAGCGCGCACCCCGCACTCCCGACGACGTGCGGACCGTACCGGATCCTCGACGTACGGTCCGCCGCGCGCCTCCCGCGCGCCGAAGCGGCGGACGCGGGCATTCGTGCCGCCACGTGCGACTGGATGACGTTTCTCGACGACGACGACGAACTGCTGCCTGGCCACATCGCGGGCCTGGTTGCGAGCGCCGCGGCGAGTCCGGCGTTGCGCGCCGTCTCGGGCCGCGCGCTGGCGACGTTTCGCAACGGCCGCACCGAGGTCTGGGGCCAGCGCTTTGCGCTGTCGGAACTCTACGCACGCAATTTCGTCCACCTCTCCACGCTGCTTTTCCATCGCTCGCTGCTCTCGGCAGGAATTGCGTTCGACCGCAACCTGCCGCTGCACGAAGACTGGGATTTTGCGCTGCAGGTCGCGCAGCACACGCGCTTCGCTGACTGGGCAACGCCGACGTTCTGCTGGCACGCCGACGCCGGAACGTCGGGTGCCGGCGGGGGAGACAACGTTGACGCTGGCGCCTTTGCGCGGTATCGCGATCACGTGTACGCGAAATGGGCACCGGTCCGCGACCCGTTCCTTGACCGCTGCGCCAAATTGCTGCGCGAAGCGGCTGCGGCCGTCGCCACGGGGCGTGTCGACGTGGCCACGACCCTTGCCGGCGAGGTGCTGGCGATAAGCCAGAATGATCCGCACGCGCTCAACCTGCTCTCGATGCTGGCGCTGCGAGGCGGAGACAACGACGCGGCGCTCGCGCACCAGACGCTCGCGGTCGAGGTCCGGCCGCACGATCCCGACCTGCTATTCAACCTCGCGCTGGTGCGCCTGGCCCGCGGCGAGACCGCGAACGCCCGCGCCTGCCTTGCCGACGCGCTCAGGCTCGACCCGACACATCGGCGCGCGGCAGCCAAGTCGCGTGAGCTTGGGGCGCCAGTACTCGGCGCATCGGGGCATATCAATACGGACTGAAAAGTCTGCGCGCTTGGCGCTTCGATAACACTTGAGAGCGCGCTTCGCGCGAGGCCGCGTCCTCCGATCGAAGACTCGCCCGGTCTCGTTCGAGTGCCCCGGAATTACTCACTCGCACGTTCTCGATAGGTCGATCCTGCACCGATCGCAGCGAACGCTAGAATGAGCGGATGGCGAAAGCGATCGACGATAATCGCGACGTTGCCCGCTTTCTGCGTACGCGCCGTCTCGTGTTCGGCATCGTCCTCGCGAGCTTCGTGCTCTCGTTTTTTCATCGGACGGCACCGGCCGCCATCGCCGCCGAACTGACCGGCGCGTTCGCGATCAATGCCGCCACGCTCGGAACGCTCGCCGGGACCTACTTCTACGTCTACACGCTGCTGCAGATTCCGGTCGGCGTGCTTGCCGACACCCTCGGCCCCCGTCGAATTTTGAGCGTCGGATCACTGATCGCGGGCTTAGGCTCGCTCGCGTTCGCATTGGCGCCGACGTGGGAAGTGGCCGCCGCCGGACGTACGCTCGTCGGCGTGGGTGTCTCGGTCGCCTTCATCGCCATTCTCAAGATCAGCGCCGTGTGGTTTCCAGCGAATCGCTTCGCGACGCTGAATGGCGTCACGATGTTCGCGGGCAATGCGGGTGCGGTGATCGCCGGCGCGCCGCTCGCGTGGGTCGTGACGCAGACGTCATGGCGCGGGGTGTTCATCGGCCTTGCCGTGCTGTCGCTGGCACTGGGCGTGGCGACCTGGCTGCGCGTGCGCGACCGGCCCCAGGACCTGGGCTTCCCTCCGGTGGTTGCGCGCGCGCCGACGATCATCGCCATCCATTGGATGCAAGCGCTGCGCCAGGTGCTCGCCAATCCTGCGACGTGGCCGGGCTTCCTCGTCAACGTCGGCATCGGCGGCAGCTATCTCGCGTTCGCCGGATTGTGGGCCGTGCCCTTTCTCGTCGACGTTTACGGGATGTCGCGCGTCGCCGCTGCACAGCACGCCAGTCTGTTGCTGTTGGGCGTGGCGTTCGGCTCGCTGGCGATCGGCGCGCTCTCCGATCGACTGGGAAGCCGCCGCGGCCTGATGCGTGCGTGCACGCTGCTGTATGCGCTTTCGTGGCTGCCGTGGCTAATGCACGCGCAATGGCCGCTGGCCGCCACGCTGGGGTGGTCGCTCCTGATGGGATTGCTGATTCCTGGATTCACGCTGTCGTGGACGGTGGCAAAGGAAGTCAACCGGCCCGAGCATTCCGGCATGGCGACGGCGGTCGTCAATCTCGGCATTTTCCTTGGCGCCGGCATTCTGCAGCCGCTCGTCGGATGGATTCTCGATCGCGATCGCGCGCTCGGTGACGCGGCGCACGCGTGGGACAACGCGCTGCTAGTGCTCGCCGGCAGCGCGGCATTCGGCGCCGCGGCGACGTGGCTGATGCGCGAAAGGTAAGGACGCCCCAACCCGGGCGTGCCCCCAGTGGGGGAGGCGCGTAGCGCCTCGGGGGCGTCCTTTAGATCACGGCGCTTCCGCCGCCGTCCATGGGAATGATCGCGCCAGTCACGTAACTCGCGGCACCCGATGCGAGGAACAGTACGACCTGGGCGATTTCCTCGGGCGTGCCGAGCCGTCCCAGCGGAATCTTTGCCTGCTGGCTCGCCAATAGGTCTGTCGCCGGCGTGCCGGTCATCCTCGCTTCGACGTCGAGCCCTTCCTGCACGCGGCCGGTCAGCGTCCCGCCCGGACTGATGGCGTTCACCCGCACGCCTTTGGGACCATACGCGGCGGCGAGTCCGGCCGTCGCGAGCATCAGTGCGGCATTCGCAGCGCCACCCGGCAGATGGATGGGATTGGCGACCTTCCCACCCATGCCGATGATGTTGACGATCACGCCATGGCCGCGCGCGGCCATCCACTTGATGATGATGTCGGTCGGCTGGATGTAACTGAAGAATTTCGCGTCCATCGCGTCGCGCCACGCCTGCGCGGACAGGTCCCCCGGCGCATAGCGTCTGGCCGCGCCTGCGGAATTCACGAGGATGTCGATCGGACCGAGATTGGCCTGCGCGTCATCGGCCATCCGCGCGGCGTCATCGGCATTGCGCAAGTCGGCCGCGATCGCCACGGGCGGATTCGCGGTGCGCGGCAATCGCGCCAGCGCCGCGTCGAGATTCTCGCGGCTGCGCGAAACGAGCGCGACCTTGGCGCCGGCGCGGACGAACGCCTCCGCACAGGCGAAGCCGATGCCTTTCGACGCACCGGTGACGACCACCACGCGGCCTGCAAACTCGCTGTTCATGCGGAACCTTTCGTATAGCGCGGCAGATCAGGGCGCGGCTGGCGTCGACAGGCGTTCGCGCAGCAATGCGCGCACCGCATCATTGGCCGCGGCGCGCGCCGCAGGATTCGGTCCGATGGTGACACCCTTGTCGGGATCGGCGCCGGTCGTCACCTCTTTCCACACGACAATCCTGCCGCTTGGCGCATCGAACCCGTGATAGGCACCCGGGTACACGGTAACCGTCATCGGGGCGCCGCGCGCGCGCGCCGCATCGCCGAGCTGCACGCACGCGGCGGCCGGCGTCCAGTCGTCGAGCTCGCCGGTATGAATCGCGAGGGGGATGCCGGGCTGCCATCTTTCGCCCGCGCGCAGCGACACGACGCAGCCGGGATAGAACGCCACCGCGACGCGAAACGGCGGCGGCGCGCCCGGTGCCGCATAGTATTCGGCGATCCGCGGATCCTTGCTGTTGACCGATGCCAGCGTCGTGCTGCCGCCGTGCGACCACCCGACCAGGGCAATGTGCGCGCGGTCGACGCCGGGTAACGCCGCCGCATAATTCTGCGCACCCAGCATGTCGAGGCGCCGTGTCACGGGCGTGATCGACGGTTCACCGCGCTTGACGAGGCAGACCGAGCGCCGGCCACGCGAATTGAAGCTGTCCGGCAGCAGCACCGCATAACCGTCGGACAGCAGCTGCTCCGTCCACGCCGCGAAGCGTTCGGACAATTCGTTGCTGCGATCGGCGCGCGCACTGAACATGCCGCCGCAACCGTGCGCGGCGATGATCAACGGCACCTTGGCATTGGACGCGGCCTGGGGCGGCCGGAAATACAACGCGGAAATCGCCACGGGCACGCCCGCCGCATCGCGATCGAGCGAAGGAAAGGTCACGTGCTCCGGCACCGGCAGCAACGCGTTGGCTGCCGCCGAGACGAACAGCAGGGCCAGACTCGGCTTCGCGTAAACGGAGGAAATGGTCATCGGCGTGGCGAAAATCAGAGATGATCGGCGATCACTCGCCACGCGGCAACTTTTTCGGCGAGCGGACGCGTGTAAGCGGGGCTCGTCGAGGGCAGCGATAGCGTCGTATAGCCGGCGGCCTGCCACGCGGGCGCGGCGCGCGCGGCGGTCTGGCCGTTGAAGCAGACCAGCTCGACATGCGGAGCTGCGCTGCGCACCCGGCGCGTTTCGCCGCGCGTCGCATCGCGAATCGCGCCATCGAGGCTGCCCGCGCGCTCGCACGCGACGATCGTGTCCCACACGCCGATTCGATGCGCCAGCAAGCGCCCGAGCCGCGTCGCGTAGGGCATCTCGGGCAACGGCTCCCCGACGATCGCCGCGAGCACGGGCCAGAAGTGGTTGCGCGGATGCGCATAATACTGGCGCGCCGCGAGCGAGGCCTCGCCCGGAAAGCTGCCCAGGATGAGCACGCGCGTATCGTGGGCGAGCACCGGCGGCAGCCCGCGGCGGCGGGCGCTGCCCGCTACAGCGCGCTCGGCCACGCGCGCAACCGCACCGCGTGATCCACCACCACGCCGGCAAATACGGCCAGGCCGAGCCAGTGATTGCCGAGGAACGCGCGAAAGCACGCATCGCGATCGCGCGTGCGAATGAGCCACACGTGCCAGGCGGCGATCAGCAACGCGATCGCGAGTCCGGACCAATAGCCGAACCCGAACTTCAGCCGCCAGCCGATCCACGCCATGCCCGCCAGATAGACGACGTAGCACGCGGCGACCGCCAGCACATCGAAACGGCCGAAGGTCAGTGCCGACGTGCGGAGGCCGAGCCGGATATCGTCGTCGCGGTCGACCATCGCGTACTCGGTGTCGTACGCGATCACCCACACCAGATTGAT
>Ga0184632_10000217_pt1 | contig 20485 bp, 14 predicted proteins | sample PLM31_50_b1_FD_133153 | JGI IMG/M metagenome (GOLD analysis project Ga0184632, IMG submission 133153) | Groundwater sediment microbial communities from an aquifer in East River, Colorado, USA - PLM3-1_50_b1 | ecosystem: Environmental > Terrestrial > Soil > Riparian zone | place: USA: East... | reverse complement strand
CGTTCGAGCTGCGCGATCGGCAGGTTGAGTTGGCGCACGTCGGTGGCGATGCCGGCGAGCCAGCACCGCACCCACATGTTGACCAGCGCCAGGGGATAGGGCGGGGAGGACTCGACCACGCGATGTCCGGCCGCCCGCGCCCGGTCGGCGGCGACGGCGAGGGCGTGGCGGGCGACCGCGTCGGGCCGCCCAATCGGCGACGGCGACCGCAGCGAGACGGCGACCCGCAGAGGTCGCGTCGGCGGCTTCGGCTCACGCCAACGATCGGTGTCCGCCAGGACGTCCAGCGCGAGCGCGGCGTCGGCGACCGTGCCGGCCACCGGACCGAAGACGCTGCAGCCGAACCAGTGGTCACGAAGTCCGCCGGCGAGTGGGACGAGCCCGCGGCTGGGTTTGAACCCGACGACACCGCAGTTTGCGGCCGGGATGCGAAGCGAACCCCCGCCATCGGAGCCGAGAGCGAGCGGGGCGAAGCCGGCCGCCACTGCCGCCGCGCTACCGCCGGAGGACCCGCCCGCGTTGCGGGACAGATCGCGCGGATTGCGCGTCCCGCCGTGATTCGGGGACTCGGTGAATCCCCAGATGGCCAGCTCCGGAAGCCGCGTCTTGCCGACCACGACGGCGCCGGCCGCACGTAGCCGGGTCACGAGCACGTCGTCCGACGGCTGGGGGTCCACTGACGTCGCGGCCGAGCCGTGTCGGGTGGGCAGGCCGGCGACGTCGACATTGTCCTTAATGGCCACTGGGACGCCGGCCAAGGGCAGGTCCGCCAGGTCCGCGCGCTTCCCGACCGCATCGGCCTCGCGCCGCGCCCCGTCAGCATCGATGACCTGGAACGCGCCGATGGTGGGATCGGTGTCTTCGATCCTGGCCAGGCAAGGCTCCAGGGCGTCCCGCGCCGTACGCCTGCCGGCCCGGACGTCGGCCGCGATCTGAACAGCCGTGCCCATGCCCGTGTCGATGGTGTCCATGCAGCGACCGTAATTCCCTCAGCCCCGTACCGTCCTTCGATGTGGGGCCGCCCGTGACTCATCAGTGGGCGACGAAGTGTACGAAGATTGTGCCGGTGTTGTCCGAGTCTGTTTCGACGCGACGATACAGCTTCCTGATCTGTGGCTGGTTCAGAAACGCCAGTACTCGCTTCTTCAGCTTTCCCGTTCCCTTGCCTGGAATGATCTCCACCAGGTCGGCCTTCGTGCGTACCGCCTCGAACACGATATTGCGGAGAGCGCGATCGATGTCCCGGTCGCTCCTGAAGATCGGATGCAGGTCGAGCGTCAGCTTCGCCATCACCAGCCTCCAATGTCATAGTCCCTCTGCCGCCGGGGCGCCCGCGGGCTCGCCGTATCAATTGCAAGATCCGCATGCCGGCCACACTACAAGGCCTTCTTGGCCCATAGGTCTGACTGGGCCGGCCGAGCCGACGGACCTTGGTTGGCTTCGTCCGGGATGACCTCCTGATTCAGCCTCTGCTCCGCCTCGATGACCTCGGGTCCACCGAGTGGCTTCAGGATTCGTAGCGCCTCCTGCCAGTGCTGCCGCGCCCGATCGGCGTCGTGGCACAGGGCGACGGCATCGCCCAAGTGGAGATAGGCCAGCCCGGTTCCGTGTGTCCGCGGGTATCCGGCCCGCAATCGCAGGCTCTCGGACAGCAGGTCAGCGGCGACTGCGGCCTGGTCCGGACGCGTGCGAATCCGATCTGCGGCGACGTTGAGCAAGACGCCTGCCAGGCCGACGTCATCTCCGGAGTCCACATAGCGCTCACGGCACAGCTCCCAATGCTCGGCGGCACCCAGCCGATCGTCCTGTTCCCACAGCACAACGCCGAGCGCGTTGAGCGACGCAGCTAGCCCAGTCTCGTCGTGGAGGAGCTCGAATGCATTGGCCGCTCGGCTGAGTTGGTGGCGTGCGGCGTCCAGGTCGCCCGCTCGCAAGTGCGCTGTGCCGAGGCCGAGGGCGCTGATCGCACGGCCGTTCCGATCGGTGCGGGAACGCAGAGCCAGCCCCAACTCCAGATGGCGCACAGCAGCATCGAACTGCCCTTGGTCGATGAGGACCAAGCCGAGGTTGGTCTGCGCCTGGGACAAGCCCCGCCCACGGCTGCCGCCGGCGAATCGCGCGGCAAGCTGGAATTCCTGCCAGGCCTCGCGGGTTTCGGCCCGCAGCCGATGCACGACGCCGAGCTCGTTGTGCACCCAGAATGCTATCGCTGCCCTTTTCGTGGTCATCGGCAGCTTGAGGACCGCTTGAACCACCAACTGCCGGTCGTCGAGGCGACCTTCACGGGCATACCAGATGCAGAGCGCGACTGCGACCCGCCACAGCCATGCCTCGACCGGATCCGACCGCCGGGCCGTGCCGCTACGGCGTCGGGGGAGCATGGTCTGGAGTTGGGTGGTGACCAGACGGAAGAGCACGTCGTGCTCGTGCTCAAACCACCTGCGTGACTCATCGATCGCGGCGTCGTGTTCGTGGCTACGGCCGGCACGGACCGGCCCGACGAGCAGCGGCTCGGCATACTGCTCGCTCAACACCGCGTAGTACCGAGCAATTCGGAGCCGTGCGCGGGCCAATTGTCGGCGCGACTCCTCGTGTTCCAGGCGGCGAAGCGCCGACGTCGCCAGGAGTTGCCTGACCCGGTAGCGACCCGGGCTGGCCGACTCGACCAGGCCTCGTCGTACCAGCTCCTCAAGCAGCGCCGCGGCCTGGTCGGCAGGTAGCCCCGCGACCGCCCCTGCCGCATGGGTGCCGATCTCGATCGTTGGAATCAGCGTGAGTAACCGGAAGAGCCGGCGGTGCGCGACCGACATCTCGCGATATGTCAAGTCGCAGGCGTCCCAGACCCGGCGCAGCGCGGCCGACTCCACCCGCCATTGGCGATAGGGCGATACTCGCATCGCCTCATGTACCACCTCCACGACCCGGCGCAGGGGCCATCCCCGATCGCGCAACAGCTGGGCGAGCAGACGGATCGCGAGTGGCTGCCGTCCGCATTGGTTCACCAGCTCGACCGCAGCCGACGGATCCCGCTCTACCAGTTCGGGGGTGCTGCATGCGGCGAGAAGCGCCACGGCGGCGGATTCAGACAGCTCGCTCAGGTGGTGGACCCGAGGGCCCGCTAGCTCCTCCAGGTCCACCGAGCCGGCCAACAGCACCCGACATCCCGGACCGACCGGCAGTAGACGCCGTACCTGCTCAGGCCGGTCAACGTTGTTCAGTAGCAGAAGAGCCTGCCGCTTGGCGAGCCAGGTATGTAGCCGGTCGGCCGCCTCGTCCAGATCGTCGGGCCGGTGCGAACGGGGCTCGACCAGACCGAGAAGCTGCAGCACGCGTTGGAGGGCGCGGTCACCGTTCAGTTCCCGTTCGGTGTCCAGGCCGCGCAGATCCAGATAGAACGATCCATCGGGAAAGCGGTTGGCGATCCGGTGTGCTGCGTGCACGGCGAGCGCGGAAGTCCCGACCGCCCGACGACCGATCACTGCGACGACCCGCTCGGTGTCCAGCAGACCGACGACCACCGCAAGATCCTGCTCGCGGCCAACGAAGGTCGGCGGCGCCGGGGGTAATCCCGGTGCGTCACCCACCGGCTCAGACGAGTTGTCAGGTCGTGGCCGGTAGCGGCGTTGGATCAACGACACGGCAGCCGCCACAACGCCGATCAACAGCATCCCGCCAACGAGGATCCTGAGCCAGAGCGGGCCGTTGAGTAAGGCAGCTATGGCGTTCTGACTCACCAGGCCGACGAACGCCTCCCGGACAAGCAGCCACATCGCGGTTGTGACGACCGTGGCGGCGCCGACGATGAACGCGGTACGCGGTGCGGCCAGGCTCCGGGCACGCCATTCGGACACCCATCGCCGGACCCAGGTCCTCATCGGCGTACCGATCCCGAGATGAGGCCGGCTATGATTGACCGCCGAGCGGACAGCACCACCGCAACCGGGGGGATGGAGGCGACAACGCAGGCCGCAGCCAGCGTCCCCGCGCTGGTGACGAACTGGCGGCTCTGTCCGAACAGGACCATTCCCACCGGTGTAATTCCAGGCCCACCGAACAGCAGTCCGACGACCAGATCGTTCCAGACAAAAATGAACTCTAGGGCGGCGACGGCGACCAAGGCCGGCCGTGCGGCCGGGAGTACGACGCGGCCGAGCACCGAAAGCTCGTTTCCACCGCCAAGCCGGGCCTGCCGGATGCGGTCGGGCGGGACGGCGGCAAAGGCATTGCGTAGCACGAGAACGGCAAACGGCAAACCGCGTCCAATATGGACGATAGCGAGTGCCAGCACGGTACCCTGGAGACCGGCCGGCGACAGCAACTGGTGCAGTGGCTTGGCAACGGCCTGGATTGGAACGATGGCGGCAACGAGCAGCACCGCGGTGGCCGCGCCCTCACCGTACGGGTGCAGCCACGCCAACGAGTGCGCCGCGAGGCTCGCGATCGCGATCACCGCCGCTGTCACGACGATGCCCAGAGCTGCCGTCATCAACAGGGACTCGGCGAGTTCGGTCTCAGCCAGCCCGGCGTACGAAGCCCAGGACAGCGGTGCGATCCAGCCGCGGGTGGCCGGGTCAATGGGCGCGTGGAGCGAGATCAGCAACAGCAGGACGACTGGACAGGCCCACAACCCGATCACTATCCACAATGTCACAACCCGGGCAAGCCGACCGGCCACGGCTACCCGACCCGGCCTGGGCCTGGAGTGCGGGGGCAGCCGGCGCCACCAGGGATCGGCCGACGCGGGCGAAGCGCCCCGTGGCGGCGAGGGCCAGGCGTGGCGCGCTCCCCGTACGGCGATCATCGTGCCCAGCGCGACGACTAGCAGCCAGGCGACGCCCACGGCGGCAGCCACACCCGATGCATCTGCGTTCGGCTGGCGAAGAACGTAGAGCGCGAGCACCTCGGCTTCATGCTGCACCGATCCGGGTGCCATGACGAGGACGAGGTCGAATGTCCTACTGGCTGCGACGGCGACGAGCACAACCAGGATCGCCGCAGTCCGGCGCAGAAACGGCCACCGGACGTCGCGCAGTACCCGCCAGGAATCCGCACCTTCGGCCCGGACTGCATCCTCCAACTCCGCTGGGATCGCGTCGAGCGCGGCTCGAAACACGACCACGGCGAGCCCCGCCCAGGCCCAGGTGAAGGCCGACATCAGCGCAGCGGTAACCAACTGCGGACCGAGCAGCGAGGGCAGCGTGGACGGTTCGACACCCACCCAGCCGCCGATGCTCTGCAAGATGGCTGTCGCCGGTCCCAGGCGTGGCGACGGGCTGTACAGCAAGCGGAATGCCGTGCTGACGACCACGAGCGGCAACGCCATCGGCGTCAGTACCAGCGTGAAGACGTGCATGACCGGCAAGCCGCGGGACAGGATTGCTATGCCGTAACCCATCGCGGTGACCAGGACCGGCACAACGACGGCCCAGATGGCAGTGTTGATTAAGTCGGTCGCCAGCTGTGGGTCTTGGAATGCCCTGAAGTAGTTGCCGACACCGGCGAAGGCGCCGTCGTTGCCGACAAGGCTCCCTTGGGCAATCTTCGCCGCCGGCCAACCGATGACGAGACTCAGCATGCCCAGCGCCGGCACCAGCCACACAACGGCATGACCCAGCCTCGCGCGGCCTCGACTTCGGCGCGGCGGGCCATGATCGTCAAGCAGCCGGACGTCACCAAGCAGCCGCTGGCCGGGTTCCGGGGTCAATATCTCGCCTCCTGCACCCTTGGCAAGTCCCACTCCGCGGCGTCGGCGAGCTGCGCCTGCACGCGCTCGATCAACGCAGATCGGTCACCACCGGGCACGGACACGGCAGCAAAGAACTCGGTCAGAATTTGGGCCAGCCCTCGCCCCTGGCTCGAGCTGAGCCGGCCGGTGAGCTGGTCGGACAGATCAAAGTGGACCTTCTCGGTCCGAATCTCGGCCGCTAGCATCCGGGCCAAGGGTGTCGGGTAGCGGTCAGGCGGAGTATTGAGGTTGGGTGAGAGGAACCCGCCGCGTTTGATCCAGCTGTCCAGCGAGCCGGGCCTGGCGAGCCATTGGATGAGCTCCCGGCTTCCGGGGGATTCGGTCATGCGTGCCGCCACATCGCCCCCGACAACCAGCGGCGGCGGCCCGTCTGTCGCCGGAAACCTAAACACTAATGGCGATTCGGGGAGCCGTCCTGCCCGCCGTAACCGCTCCACGACCGCGGCCACGAAGTCGCCCTCAAAGACCATGCCGGCCCGATCATTGGTGAAAACGTCAAAGACCGACTCCTCGAACTGGGTCAGCAGCGCCCGCGCGGGACCGTCGGGAAAGGCACCTGCGATGGACCAGGCCTCGCCAAGTCGGGCGAGCGCCTTCCGCACGACGTCGGACCTCCATTGATTCTCTCCCCGCGCCAACTGCCGGTACACCTCGCCGCCGTCGAGACCGGCCAGGACGTTCTCGAACCAGTCGGTAACCACCCAGCCGTCGGCGGCTCCGATGGACAACGGCGCCCGACTGGAAAGGGCCATGGTCCTGACAATCGCCAGCAGGTCTGACCACGTTCCCGGCGGCGCCGTGCCGGCCAACGTGGACGGTCGATACCAGAACAGCGACTTGTGCGCCGCCTTTACCCAGAGCCCGAACAACTCTCCGTCGACGGTGACCGACTCCAGCAGATCCTTGGGTACACCCTCGGCGAGAGCCGGATCGATCGGCATGACGCGGTGTTCGCGGGCGTAGGCCTTGATCAGGCCGGGCAACGGCACAACCGCCACATCAGGGGGGTTGTCGGCGTCGAGTCGGGCCTGCAGCAGCTCGTGGACCTGCTCACCCACGGGGACAATCCGTACCGGGCGGCCGCTTTCCCTGCTGAACTCGTTGACGACCGCGCGAAAGGCGCCCAGTTCTCCACCGCTCCACATCACCACGACCTCGACCGCATCGGGATCTCGGGCACATCCGCCCGCGCCCGCGGCCTGCACCGTGACCAACCCAGTGGCGCGTAGCAGCACCGGTCCGACGGCCTTGAGCAGTGTCCGGCGCGACGTCCTTAGGTCAGTCATGGGTTGAGTTCCGGCGGTGGTGCCCACAGAAGGTTGTGCGGGTCCTCCGCCTCGAAGACAAAGACCCGCTCCGCTATGACGTTGACGCCCACCCGGTCTCGCGGCCGCGAGCGATCGACTTCGGCCGATCTCGCCAGCCATCGGACGCCCTGAAACCTGGTGGGTTCGACCAGCATTCGCATCGCGGCACCTGCCCGGTCGGTCGCGACGATCTTCGCCGGAACACCCTGATCGGGAAGCCCCAGCTCAAGCGCATCCGAGGTCACCACGATCACGCGCTGGCCGTCTCGAAGGGGTTGAGATACTGCTATGTGCATCCCGGCGAAATCGACACGAGAATCGCGCACCACTCCAGCGAGCTCGATGACCGGATCGCGCAGGACCAGCCTCGCGGTGTCCAAGTCGGGCGGCGCCTCCCGCAGGGTCGCGATCGAGCCGCTCGGCCCGGTACCCGCGCGACGTCGCACGATCACCCGATCGGCCTGGTCAATGACGTCTGGACGGTTTGTGCACACCAGCACCGAGAGAGTCGGCGCGGCAACGGCCCGCTCGATCAACTGACGCAGCCCGACCACCCCTTCGGCGCCCGCGGTCGCATCCACCACCAGGACCTGCGGGGATCTCATCGCCGCCCGGGCGAGGGCGGCCCGAAACCGCTGCCCGGGCGATATCTCGTGCGGCAGAAGCCCCAACGACGGCAGCAACTCGAGGCGGTCGGCGACGGCGTCCAGGCGGTGGCGGATGACGGCATTGGGCCGACCCAACAGCCGAGCACCGTACGTGACATTCTCCTCCACCGTCAGATGGGGTAGCAGTCCCCCACCGGCCGGCACCAGGCCGACCGGGAGCCGGGCAGCGGGGATGCCGATGACGTCGACGCCATTAATGAGCACAGTTCCAGACGAGGGTCGGACGACGCCGGCGACGAGCCGGGCCAACGTCGTACCGCCGAATCCGGGTGGGCCGGCCACGGCCAGTATCTCACCGTCAGCGATGACAAGCGACCAGCCGTCCATTGCCGGAGGTGGCTGACGCACCCGGCGCCGAGTCCACCCCCCAACGGCGACGTCGCGGAGTTGCAGCGACCTCCTCACCTCCTCATCTCAGCTCGTCGCGCTGGAACATCGCAGCCGTGAACACGCCAACAGCTCGCCATGTTGCCGTTTGTCAACGAGATATGTGCGGGTACTCCATTCAAGACGGTCGCGTCGACGCCCGGCTCCGTCAGGGTAGAAGCCAGTCCCCATAGTTTGACACATGGGCATGCCGCTATTCTCGCCCGCGGGTGCAAACCTTCATGTGCGCTCGCCCGGTCTGACCCGATCAGCCTGATGTTTCTTCGGAGCAATGTGCTGGAGGAGCCATGATGCGTACTAGCCAGTCTGCCCGTAGCCGCTCCCGCGGCGCCCCGCTGGTGATCGCCTCCAATCGCGGCCCGGTCGAGTTCGATGAGGGGCCGGACGGAGCCGTCTACGGACGGCGGGGCGGAGGAGGACTGATCGCGATTGTTGGTCCCGCCCTCGCCAGTTCAAGTGGCGTATGGGTCGCCGCGGCGTGCAGCCCGACAGATCGGCAGGTCGCCCGCATCGCGGACCGAAACAATCAGCTCATCACGGTCTATCTACCGCAGGGCGCGATAACTGTACGCAGTATTGACGTCGATGAGGATGCCTTTCAGATTTACTACCATCGTGTCGCCACGCAGACACTATGGTTTCTGCACCACCACCTGTTCGACCTGGCTCGATCGCCGCACTTTGGACCGGAGCTTCGCGCGGACTGGCTCGCCTACGAGCAGGTCAATGGGGCTTTTGCCGCAGCCTGCGCCGACGAAGTGGCGCCCGGTGGCACGGTCCTGCTGCAGGACTACCACCTCGCCGCTGCACCGGCTCTGCTCCGCGCGCAACGACGCGACGTCCGCATTGTTCACTGTACAATGTGTCCATGGGCCGATCCGGCGTACTTCGCGACGCTGCCGGCCTGGATGGCGCGCCGGCTGATCGACGGAATGCTCGGAGCCGATCTGCTGTCGTTCTTCGTTCCCCGGTGGGTGAAGTGCTTTCTGCGCAGCTGCGCTGACCTCGGGTACGACGTCGAATGGTCGTCCTCCTCCGTCGGCGGCAGCAACGGCGACGCCACGGCTGTCCGGGCGGTACCGGTCGGCGTCGACATCGATGACCTGCGCGCCCAGCTAGGTGGCCCGCGCGGTCAAGCTGAGTCGGCCGCCGTCCGCGAACTGGTCGGCGACCAGCGCTTGATACTCAGGGTCGATCGCTTGGAACCGGCGAAGAACATTGTCCGCGGCATCGCCGGCTTCGAGTCTTTCCTTGCGGCCAACCCGTCAGAACGTGGCAGCGTGCTGCATTACGTCCTGGCCTACTCGTCGCGGGTGGATACGCCTGACTACCAGCGGTACGCCGCGGAGGTTCGGCACGCGGTCGGCGCTGTCAACGAGCGTTTCCGTACCGACACTTGGGAACCAGTTGTGTTGGATACGCTCAACAACTTCGAACGCGGCCTTGCGTTGATGGCACGGGCCGATGTAGTTGTCGTCAACCCGCTGCGCGACGGGATGAACCTGGTGGCCAAAGAGGCGGCTGCGGTCAGCGCGAACAATGCCGTCGTCATCCTGTCCCAACACGCGGGCGCCGCGGATGACCTGGCCGTGGGTGCGCTCGTGATCAACCCCTTCGACACGGAAGAACTGGCTGACGCGATCGCCACCGGCCTCGCCATGGCGCTTGCCGAACGGTCTCGTCGCCTGATGATGTTGCGGGAGGCCGCTGGGGCGATCAGGCCCCGGGACTGGTTGGCATCTCTGCTCGCCGAACTCGACCAGATCCGCCCGACATAGCAACGGGACGAATCGGCGGCAACAATGGTTACCGCCCGAGCCGCCCGGAGGGCGGATTACTGAGCGTAGCGCCACTATGGGTTTGGCAGCGCGAGAATGCGAGATCCTGGCCAGCTAGAAGCGGCCGCCGCCGCCGCGGCGGCCCGAGGATTGGCTGCCGCCGAAGCCGCCGGGGGAGTGGCCGCCCCAACCACCCGAGGCACCGCCCCCGAAGCCGCCCCCGAACCCGCCGGGGGTGTGGCCGCGCCGCCCGCCACCCATCAGGATCCCGCCCAGGATGGCGCCGGCTAGGCCGCCGGGCGCGGCGTCGCCTGGTCCGGCGAACCCTCCACTGGGCGGTGCCCATTGGTCCACATCGGACTGTGCTGCCCGGCTGGCCTGCTCGGCCATGTGGTCGGCCTGCTGGGCCTCGGCCAGCGCGGTGACCGGGTCGTCGGCGGTCAGCGCGATTGCCTGGTTGAGGTGGCGCTGCGCCTCGGCGAGGAGAGTTCGGGCCTGTTCCCGAACCGCGCCGCGCCGGGTATTGACGAAGTCGGTCGCCGCGGAGATTTCGGTCCGGGCGGCCAGGATCGCTTGGTCCAACATGGCCCGTGCCCGGGCGGTGCGCTGCGCCGCATCCCGCATGTCGGCCAATGCGCGGTCCAGCCCGGCGTCGGCGTCCTGTAGTTGGCGTACCACCGTGAGCGGGTCCATCGTCGGTCCTGCCTGCGCCGCCCGTGCCGTCGCGACGGCCTGCTCACCGCCGGCCACGGCGGAGGCGAGCGAGGCAGTCACCTCGGGCGGGGCAGCACCGGAGCCCTGCGCGGCTCGACCGGCGGCGAGGTCGGACTCCACTTCCACCAGCAGCGTCTGCACCGCCTCGCGCGCGGCGGCCAGGTCCGCGCCGACCTTCGCGATCGCCGCCAGGAGCGTGTCGGCCTGATCCACCGCCTGTTCCGCGGCGCGCACCGCGAGCGCGGCCGCCGAGCGCTGCCCGGCCGCCACCTCATCGGACGCTTTCCGTAGCGCTGAGGCGGCGAACGTCAGCCGTTCGGTCGCCTGCTCCGGATTGCTAGAGACGGCCGTCAGCGTCTGCCCGACGAAGCGCGAACGCAGGCCGTCCAACTCTGCGAGTGCGCCGGGGAGCCGTGTCTCGGTCGCCGCACGGCGCTCGCCCAGTGTCGCGATGGATTGCTCGAGGTGCGTCTCCAACTCGCGCAGCTCATCGAAAGCCTCCGCCTCGGCGTCGAGTCGGGCATCTGCGGTCTCGCTGAGCCGGACGATGTCGGCCAGCAATCGGCGCCTGCCTGCCTCGTCGGACGGGGCGGTGCCTTCAGCCGGAGCCTCCTCGAGCAGCATGCGCAGCCGGAACGCCTCCCCGACCTCCTGCCGCGCCGTTTCCACGGCCGACGTGAACTGGGTGGTCGCCTCCGCGCCGTACTGCGCGGTCGCCATGCTCAGCTCGTGCTCGCTGGTGCGCAGCGCATCGTCGAGCTCGAGCAGTTGGGAGTTGGCCCGGTCGGTCAGCTCCTGAGTGCTCACTCCAGGAAACGGGTCGTTCGGGTCGCCGAGTGCGGCCGGCGCCGGCCGGGTGGCACGCTTCCGGGCTCGCCACCACACAAACAAGCCGACGGCGGCAGCCGCCAACACAATCAGGAGGCACACGATCGCGTACGCGGATACGCCGGACCTGCTCTCGCTCCCGCCAACCTGTGGCTGCTGCTCCGGCTTGCCGGCGAGCGCCGCACGGTAGCCGTCCGCGGCTGCGATGACGGCGCCGGCCCAGTCGTTCTTGGCCAGCGCCGGCTCGATCGCGGTGGCGGCCACCTCGTCCAGCTGTGCGTCGCTGAGCGGAGACTCCGGGTCGAACGAGTACCAGTACGCCCGATCACCGGTGGCGACAGCCAGCAGGGCGTCGCGGTCGCCCAGGTCGCTGCGCACCACGGTCTGTTCGGCCCACTCCCGCGCCGGGGTGCCGTCGAAGGACCGGACAAACACCACGAAGAGCTGCAGGTTTGCCTGGCTCCGCAGCCGGTCCAGAGCTGCCTGCGCCTCGTCCCGGCGGTCGCCGAGCGCGTCCACCTTGTCCGTGATCTGCTCATCGAGCCGCATGGGTTCATCCGCCCACGCCGGTGCCGGCGGTGCCAGGATGGCGAACAGCACGATGATCAATGCGAGGGCGGCCCGCCGGCCCCCCGGTGACTGGCGAAGCACGCCGCAAGACTAGACGATCGAGCCAAAAGTGATCGGTCGCCGGCGAGAAACGAATCGCGCCCGGGTGAGCTTCGGCTGATCAACTCCGCCGAAGCACTGGCGCACGGTGGCTACTGTTCCAGCATGCATATAAGCGCTCACCTGGATGTCGACGTGCTGGCGTTGGAGACCGAAGACCAGCTCTCCGTGTTGATCGAGCTGACCGCACCGCCGGCCCCTCCGACCGAGACTAAGCGTCCGGCGAGCACCCTCGAGGTGGTGCTCGACCGCAGCGGCTCGATGCACGGTGGCCGGCTCGACGGGGCGAAGACGGCGCTAGTGAACCTGATCGACCAACTTGACCCGACGGACATGTTCGGGCTCGTCACCTTCGACAATCGGGTCCAGGTCGTCGTACCCGCAGCACCGCTCACCGATAAGGCCGAGGTCAAACGGGTCGTCGCCGCGGTCGAATCCGGGGGCAGCACCGACCTGTCGTCGGGGTATCTGCGCGGCATTCAGGAGGCGCGTCGCGCCGCTGGGCCGGCCGGCGCCACCGTACTGCTCATCAGCGACGGCCACGCCAACGCCGGCGTCACCGACCCGGACACGCTGGCCGGGATCGCCACGGAGGCGCACGGCCACAACGTCACGACGTCGACCCTGGGGTACGGCCTCGGCTACGACGAGCGGATCATGTCGGCACTCGCCCGCGGCGGGGCCGGAAATGAGCACTTCGCGGAGGAGCCGGACACTGCGATCGCGCTCATCGCGGGCGAGGTGACCGGACTTCTCGCGCAGACAGCGCAGGCAGCGTCGCTGCGCATTCGCCCGTCGACGCACGTACGCAGGGTGCAGGTTCTCAACGAGTTGCCGGTCACGAACACCGACAACGAAGTCCTCGCCGAGCTGGGCAGCTTCTACGCCGACGAGAAGCGCAAGGTGCTCCTCGTCTTCGACGTCCCGGGGATCCCGTCGCTGGGCCTAGCCGAGGTCGCCAGCCTGGTATTCACCTACGTGGAGCTGCCGGCGCTCAAGGAGCACACGGTCACCGTGGCGCTGCACGTCAACGTCGTCCCGGGCGATGACGCGGCCGGACGGGTCCCCGACCCGGTCGTACGAACCGAGCTTGTGTATCTGCGGGCGCAGCAGGCCAAGCGACGCGCGTCGAGCTTCCTGAGTGCCGGAGACGCCGCCGCCGCGCTCCTGGAGATCCGCGCCGCGCAGGACGCGGTAACGCAGGCGCTCGAAGCGGCGCCGCCACAGCTCGTCGCCGACTTGGCCGAAGAGGTCGAGGCGCTGCGGTACCTCGTCGACCAGACCGAGCGTGGAATGATTTCTCGGGCGGCGAAGTACTCGACAATGGACGTCTCATACAAGTCGCGCACGCGTGGCCGCACCGTGCCGCCGAGCGCTGTGCCGCCGAGCGCTGTGCCGCCGAGCAGCGCGGGCGAGCCGAGCTGACCGGCTGATCAGGTGTTGGCCGCCACGGCCGCGCGGATGGCTTCGGCGTTGGCCTGAACCGATTCGGCCGCCGCATACCGTTCGCTGCGGACGCAATTGACGAACGCCGGATCCTCGACCTACTGCTGTAGCGCCGGGTTCAACTGCGCGAGGAGTCGCCGCGCTGCGTCGGCCTGCTCGGCCGCGACGTTCACGTGGTATCTGGCCGCAACGAGACTGCTGACGGATCGGAAATCCCTCCGCCCGCCGGTCATCGCGTGCGCGATCGCGCCGAAGATGGCACCCCAGACCGCCCCGATGGCCGTGGCGCCAAGGAGCACGCCGAGCCAGTTGGAGTCGGCGAAGATGCCCAGTAGCAGCCCGATGAAGAGGCCGAACCACGCTCCGCTGAGTGCGCCCAGGCCCGCGGCTCGCGCCACCGTTATGCGGCCCAGCACACGCTCAACGGAGCTGACGTCCTCTCCGACGATCGAGACGAGGTTGACCGGGAACTTGTTGTCCGAGAGGAAGTCCACTGCTTTCTGGGCGGACACGTAGTCGTCGTACGTTGCCACGGTGACAGCTCTGTTGTCCGGACGCAGACCGGCCTCGGTCATGGCGACCTCCATATCGTCTCGTAAGGTCATAACAGTCCAAGCTCCCGAGCCCGACGCACCGCCTCCCTGCGCCTGGCGACATCGAGCTTGCGGTATATGTTGCGTACGTGTGTCTTTACAGTGTTCACCGACACGAACAGCTTCGAGGCGATCTCCTCATTCGACAGGATGCTCTGCAGATATCGAAGCACAGTCAGCTCCCGGTCGGTCAACTGTTCCTTCGGTCGGGTCACGTTCCGGTCCTGAGCGTCCGGGCGTCGGGTAGGCGACTCGACCAGTTCCGTTACCAATGACCAGTACGCTGTGCCGAACTCGAGCTGCTCGGTCAGCAGTTCCCGCACCGGCGAACCGCCGGCGGAAAAGGCCCGGCGGTGGCCGTCGGGCTCGGCGAGCTGCAGCACCCGCTCGAGCGTCGTCGCGGCCCGGCGGGCATCGCCGACGCGGCGCGCGCTCACCGCTTCGACAAGCCCGGCATCGAGCCTGAGCGATAGGAACGGCTCGGCCTTCGTATCGTCCGACCAGTGCGGCAGCGCCCGCGCCGCCGCGTGCGGGTCGCCATCACGCAGGTACGAATGGGCAAGAGCGACGGCGACCGGTGTGAACGTGGCCTGCGCGTCCTCGAGTAGCGGCGTCAGCGTGGCCGACACGGTGTGCGCCGCCCCACAGGCGATCCGGAGTTCGGCCTCGGCTGCGGCGAACCACCGCTGTAGGTGCGGTGAGAATGCCTCGCCCAGCGCGCCCCTAGCGCCGGCGAGGGTGTCGTGGGCACCGGTCAGGTCATCCGTGGCGGTCAGCAGCCACGCCCTAATGATCGTGACCCAGGAGGCGAGCATGGTGTCGCCAGCGAGATCGCGCCCGCGGACCGCCAGATCGAGGTAGCGGACCGCCTCCGCCGGTTCGTCCCGCTCATGGTGCACGATCGCGAGTGCGAGGTATGCGGATTCACTGTGGACGGACGTGCTCTGTCCGCGGCACGGGCTCATCGCCAGCGCGGCCCGGGCAGTCTGATCGGCGGAATGCAGTTCGCCGCGGACGGCTCTGAGCAGGGCGAGCCCACCGGTGCAGGAGATCCGCGCGCACTGCGGCCCGGCCTGGGCGGCGGCCGACACCCCGTCGAGCAGCGCGTCCTGCGCGGCCTCGAGGTCGCCGACGCCGAGCTGGGCAAGGCCCAACGCGGTGAGGGCGACCGTGCGGGCCGCCGCGCATCGGTCGCTGTCGTCGTCTAGCATCTCGGCGCCGGTCTCCGCCTGCTCGACGAGGTCGAGCAGTTGACCGGCCGCGAACGCCACGCTGTCGATGTCGTCGCCGAGGCGAGCCCGCGCCAACCGTAGCGCCGCGGCCATCAGAGCTGTGGACTCGTCGTGGCGACGCGCCGCGCTCCACAGCAGATGGTCCGCTTCGTCCAGGTCGTTGACGTCCAACCGGTCGGCCGCGTATGCCAGGGTCAGCTCCGCATCGGCGCTGGTCGGCACATCGTCCGATATGGACGCTCGGGGGCGCTGCGGCCGTTCGTGGCAACCGCACAACGCCAGATCTGGCCAGTGCTCGCGCAGTAGAGCTCTGGTAAGCCGCGGGTCGTCCCCGGCCAGGGCGTGCCTCACCGCGGCGATCGGAAGGCCGTGCGTGGTGTACCAATCCGCAGCGCGGCGGTGTAGTTCTGAGATCCGGTCCGACGCGTGCCGTCGCAGGTTGGCCCGGAGCATCTCGCCGAAGAGGTGGTGGTAGCGGTACCAGGCGGGTCGGCCGCCGAGTGGGACCAGGAACACGTTCGTGTGCCGTAGGTCGGCCAGTCGCTGTTCGCCGTCGTCCCGACCGGTCAGCGCGTCGGCCAGGTCACCGCAGACCCGATCCACCGCGCTGGTGCACAGCAGGAGATCCTGGATCTGCGCCGGTTGAGCCTGGAAGATCTCCGCGTTCAGATACTGCGCCACGCTGTCGAGCTCACCGCTGAACTCCTCCATCACCCGCGCGGTATCGGGATGACCTTGCATGGACAGCGCGGCGAGCCTCAGCCCGGCGGGCCAACCCTCGGTCCGGGCGTGCAGCGCCCGTACGTCCGCGGTCGGCAGCGCAAGGTCGTGCCGGGCCAGCAGCTGCGCGGTCTCTTCGATGGTGAGGGCGAGATCATCTTCGCGCACCTCGGTGAGCTCTCCCCGAAGCCGCCACCGATGCAGCGGCAGGGCGGGGTCGGCCCTCGCCGCGATGAGTAGGCGCAGCCGTCCGCGAGTGTGACGGACGAGCAGGTCGAGGCCGTTCATCGCGCTCGGGTCATCGACCACGTGGAAGTCGTCCAGGACGACAAGGACCGGCTCGCGCAGATCGTTGATCAGGTCGGCCAGCTGTCTGGCCCGATCTTCGGCCTCCGGTGCTGTGCAGTTTCGCGCTTCCGGGATGCCGACGGTTGCCAGGGCGGAGCTCAACCGGGACCAGAATCGCTCTCGTTCGTCTCCGGGTTCGAGTGTCAACCAGGCCATCGGGCCGCGCGCCCCGCCGCCTTTTAGCCAGGCGCTCGCCGCGACCGTCTTTCCCCACCCGGCCGGCGCGGCCAATAGCGTCACCGGACCTCGGGCAGCGGCGTCGAGAAGCCGACTCAACCGGGGCACCTGCACGAAAGAGCTGGGTAGGTCGGGGGCAGCGAACTGCGGCGGCAGCGGCCCCGCGCTGACGTCTCCTGACCGGACCCGCACGGAGTACCCCCCGCCGTTGCCAATGGTGGTGTCTGTTTGAACCCCTACCCCCACAGTCTGCGCCTATAACCAGCCACGATCGTCCGGTCGAGACGATCCGGTATCACCCTTGCCGTGCCGAAGAATGGTTCACGGCCGCTCACCGTCGCAGTCCGACTGCCGGTCCATGGCGACGGAGGCCAACATCGAGGAGACCGACGACGAGTACATCGTCGAGCTCGACCTGCCGGGCGTTAAGCGCGAGGACGTGAACGTCAAGGCACGAGACTCCGAGCTTCGTGTTTCCGGCGAAATCAGGGAAAAGGTCGCAAGGGGATATTGGCGCGCCAAACCCGCCGAGTCGGAGAGACGGTGTGCTGACCGTCCGCCTCGGCACGAGCCAGGCGCGCCAGGCTCGGAAAATCGAGATCAAGAGTCCCTAGTACCGGGGCGTCAGTACCGGGCCGTCGAGTTATCCAAACGCCGCATCTGCACACCCTGACGGTGGCAGATTTATCCCGTGGAGGGCATCTCTGCGGCTCACCCGGCACTAACGCGGCTGGCCCAGTTACCAGAGGGGGACCCGTTCAGGCAACACGTTCGCGGCGAGGCGATCTGCGCCTACCTACCGTTGGCCCGCCGGCTCGCCCGCAGGTTCTATCGCTGCGGCGAGCCCGTGGACGACCTGATGCAGGTGGCGATCCTTGGGCTGATCAAGTCGGTGGATCGGATCGACATCGGCCGTGGTGTGCCTTTCGTGCGATACGCCACGCCCACGATCGTGGGCGAACTCAAGCGCTACGTCCGCGACGTTGGGTGGCGGCTGCGCATACCGCGGCGCCTCCAGGAGCTTCATCTGGAGATCGTCGGATTGCGGCCATCGCTGACGCAGACCATGGGTCGCGCGCCCACGATCGCCGAACTCTCCCATCGGCTCGGCGTCAGCGAGGGCGACGTGCTCGCGGGCCTGGAATGCGCCGCCGCGTACCGTCCACACTCCCTCAACTCACCGGTGGGCCCGGCAACAGACGCGACCGAACTGGGCGACACGTTGGCCGGCCAGGATGACGGCGTCGACCGGGCCATCGATCGCACGGCGCTCCAGCAGATCATGACCACGCTGCCCGAGCGGGAGCAACGCATTCTCTTGCTGAGGTTCGCCGGGGAGCTCACCCAGTCTGAGATCGCCGACGAGATCGGGTTGTCGGCCATGCACGTATCCCGGTTGTTGCGCCGTTCACTGGCGATCCTGCGCGCGGGCCTACTCGCCGAGGCGGCGTAAGGTCAACTGTTCGGCGGCGCGCTGTAGATCGCCGAAGCGAACTGCTTGACCTTTCCCTGGTCCAGCTGTGTCGCGAGGTCCGCCTCGCTGATCATCCCAACCAGCTGATGGTCTTCCATAACCGGGACCCGTCGGATGCTGGATTCGATCATTACGGACAGCACTTCGTCCGCTTCGGCGTCGGCGTCCACCCAGATCGGGGGGCCTTGAGCCATCTCGCCCGCGGTCATCGTCCTCGGGTCCTGACCCTCGGCGATACACCGCACCACGATGTCGCGGTCGGTAATGATCCCATGTAGACGGTTGTCGTTGCCACAGATCGGTAGCGCGCCCACATGCAGGTCGCGCATCTTCTGCGCCGCCGCGGCGAGCGTTTCGCCCTCTTCGATGCATTCCGCACCGCTGTGCATGACGTCTCGGGCCGTGGTCATCGTTCGCCTCCTCGTTGTCACGGGATGGTTCAGGTCCTTGTTCAAGGTAGGCCGACCCGGGGGTACCCGGGACCGGAACATGTCAAACTGGGGGCCGTGCTGGCACCGGCTGGAATCGCGCAGGACCGCGACCGCCGGGCCGTCGCGAGGCTGCTCACCTACTTCTCCCCGAAGACTGGCCGATGGGTGACCCCGACCGCGGAGGCGTGGCAGCCGGCCCTGGCGATCGAATCCGTGGTCAACACCTACGAACGCACGCGCCACATCGCGTACCTCAATGTCATCGAAAAGTCGTTTGCACGCTACCGCGGGCGGCGCTCACAGTTCTACGACGATGACGGGTGGTACCTCAACGCGTGGCTGCGCGCCTACGACGTCACCGGAGATCCGAAGTATCTCGATGAGGCGCGAGCGCTGTTCGCCGCGATGAGCGACGGGTGGGACGACACGTGCGGCGGTGGTCTGTGGTGGCGCAGGGACTGTGCATACAAGAACGCCATCACCAACGAGCTCTTCCTCCTCGCGGCCGCGCGCCTACACCGCCGGACCCGAACCGACGACGGCTATCTGGAGTGGGCGCTTCGGTCCTGGGCCTGGTTCGACGCCAGCGGAATGATCAACTCTGCTCATCTGGTCAACGACGGCCTGGACGGCTCGTGTGCTAACAACGGCGACACCACGTGGACCTACAACCAGGGCGTCATCCTCGGTGGGCTCGTCGAGCTGTGGCGCGCCACCGGAGAGGGTTTGTACCTGGAGAGTGCACGGCGGATCGCCGATGCCGCGATCTCCACGCTGGTCTACCCGGGTGGCATCCTCAGGGAGCCCAACGAGCCAAGCACCGAGAATAAAGACGCTCAGATCTTCAAGGGGATCTTCGCGCAGGGCCTGGCGAGGCTCTACGCGACGGACCGCGTCCAGGGCTCGAGTTATGGTGCTTTTCTAGCCGCGAACGCGGAGGCGGTGTGGAACTCCAGCCGCGACGAGAGCGACGGTCTGGGCCTGATCTGGCGGGGGCCGGTTGCTCGGGTCAACGCGGCCACCCAGACCTCGGCCGGTCTGCTCCTCGGCGAGGTCGCACTCCTCGACGCCGGCGGCGAGACCGCCCGGCTGCCGGGTGAAGGCGGCACCATGTACGGGGTGCAGACGGCGTCGCTGGTTGGGTTGGCCACCGAGGCCGTCCACGCCGGCTATACCGGATCCGGATACGCGGCGGGTTGGCACACCGACGGTCAGTACGTCAGGTTTGAGGTCGACGGTATGGAGGTCGACGTGTCCGCCGCACAGACGCACACGCTCACCTTCCGCTATGCCGCCGGTGCGGGCGACGCGTTCCGGTACCTCCAGGTCAACGGCATCGGGCGTGCCGACACGATGCTGTTCGCCGGCACGGGCGGGTGGGATCGTTACGCCACCGTCAGCATCGATGTGCCGCTGCAGCGCGGGCAGAACACCGTCTCGCTCGTCTATGACTCATCGCGCCGGAGCCGTAACTTCCTCAACCTGGACTGCCTTCGGGTCCGCTAGTTAGTTAGCCTAAAGCCGCGCGGGATCTACATTTCCGTGGACCTTGGCACGGCTCGCGACCACGAGCGTCGTGGAACCTTCGCTGACGTTATCCACACCTCGCTGCGCGAGTCTGTCTTAGGCGTAGGTCGTGGTCTATGGTGGCCTGGGCAGCGATTCCCGGGGAGGGCGAATTGATAGTGGAAGCCTTTGATCCGGGGCACGCGCCCACCGATGACTTGCCTGCGCTGTGGCGCCAGGTTGGCGAACTGATCGCCCGCGGGCAGTCCCGCAGCGACGCCAGGTTCGACCGCTTGGAGGCCGACGTCGCCGGGTCGAAGGCCGACGTCGCCGGGTCGAAGGCCGACGTCGCCGGGTTGAAGACCGACGTCGCCGGGTTGAAGACCGACGTCGCCGGGTTGAAGACCGACGTCGCCGGGTTGAAGACCGACGTCGCCGGGTTGAAGACCGACGTCGCCGGG
>Ga0184632_10000214_pt1 | contig 20623 bp, 20 predicted proteins | sample PLM31_50_b1_FD_133153 | JGI IMG/M metagenome (GOLD analysis project Ga0184632, IMG submission 133153) | Groundwater sediment microbial communities from an aquifer in East River, Colorado, USA - PLM3-1_50_b1 | ecosystem: Environmental > Terrestrial > Soil > Riparian zone | place: USA: East... | reverse complement strand
GGGGCGTCGATGCCCAGCACGGAGATCGCAGCCTTTGTCCACATCCTCTCGGTGAGGGTTCCATCTCCGATCAGCTTCACGCCCGGGCGAACACCGGCCCAGGATCTCAGCTCCTTCTCGGTCAGGTCGAGGGGGTCCGCCGGCCCGGAGGCGAGGCCGGGAACCGCCGGATTGCCCTTGTCGTCGTGAAGCTTCGCGAGCGTTCTGCACAGAACGGTGAGCGCGTCCGGGATAGGCCCCCCGTACTCTCCGGAATGGACCGCGTGGTCGAGGACCCTGATCTCCAGGAAGCACGCGACGATCCCTCGGAGCGAGATGGTTAGCGCCGGCTCGCCGACCCTCCAGTTGCCGGAATCGGCCAGGATCACCGCGTCGGCCTTCAGTAGGTCGTGATAGCGGGAAAGAAACTCGGGCAGGTGCTCGGAACTCGACTCCTCCTCGCCCTCGACGAAGACCGTGACGCCGACGGGAGGCCTCCCATCCCAGGCCCTGATGGCTGCCGCGTGAACGGCGATGCCGGACTTGTCGTCGGCGGCGCCCCGCCCGTACATCCGGCCACCCCTTGTCACCGGTTCGAACGGAGGGGACGTCCACAGATCTTCCGGTCCCTGAGGCTGCACGTCGTGGTGGGCGTAGAGCAGCATCGTGGGCGCGCCCTCGGGGCCGGGTATGTACCCCAACACGGCGGGGTGAGCCCCCTCCACCTCAAGGATGCGCGCAGACATCCCAGAGGCCGTCAGGATCTGCTTTGTGGCCTCGGCCGACTCCCGCACGTGGGCAGGATCGAAGCCCTCGAAGCTCACGGACGGGATCCGAACCAGCTGTTCGAGGTCGGCGTGGATGCCGGGCATCAGAGAAGCCACCTTGCCGCGTAGTTCCCCGAGGTCCTGATGTTCGCTCATGAGGGCGAAGCCTACAGGTTGGCCGCGATCAGCGGGTGGAGCGAGCCGCCTGCACGATCTCGGAGATCGTCGTGTTGTTGAAACGCGCTCCCTGGATGATCTCCTGGAGGAGGAGGCGAGATTGAGGCCCCGAGACCACCGCTATGACAACGTAGAGGCCTGAGGTCGGGATCCCGACCTGACGCAAGGGCCCGTAGCCGGGTGCGGCCACGATGTAGGCCCAACGCGTCCGCTGCCCTTCGGTTCGGCACACCCCCGAGGCGGAGGCGACGTAGTCGCTCCGCGAGAACCTGTTCCCAGTCAGATCGGGCGGATGATCGGCGAAGATCTCATGCCTGGATTGGACGCAGGCCTCGTTCTCGACCAGCGAACCCAGCGCCGGCCCACGCGCAACCAGGTAGTAGTAGTCGGATGGGATCTGGAGCTTCGCCACGTCGATCCAGAAGACCTCTATGCCGCGGACGGTCCCAGCGTTCCCAGCCCAATCGGACAGCTGCGGCGAGGCCACGAACCCCTCCTGCGGGTATCTGGCGGCCGGGAGCGGCGTGGCTTGCCAGGCACCGGGAATGAGGCCCTGAACGATCCCGGCCTCGACCTCGAAGAGGGGACCGGGATCGGATGGGTAGGGGAGAGGGTGGATCGAGAATTGTGGCTCAACCGCTTTGGACGGTCGCGGAGGCGAGACGGACACCCGACCGCATGCCGTCAGTGCGACCAACATCACCAGGACCGCCACACGTGCTCGCACTGTTCTTCGGGAGAGTCTATGCAGGAACCCGAAGGATTGCCACCCGGCTGTCCCACCCCTGGTGGTCGGGAGTAGGATTGGGGGCAATCGAACATCGCGCCTACGAGGTGATCCGGGCGGGCCGGCAGTCCGCGCGGATCCCAAGAGGGAAGCCGGTGAGAGTCCGGCACGGTCGCGCCACTGTGACCGGGGAGCGAACCCGAGAGATGCCACTGGGCCGATAAGGGCCTGGGAAGGTTCGGGGGAGCGTAGCCAGCGAGCCAAGCTCGCGGCCAAACCGGGAGTCAGGAGACCTGCCTCGAGGCGGTTCGGCCGCGCTCTTCGCGCAAAGGAGGAGGCCGCCAGTCCACTTCTGGCCTCCGGCGAGAGCCGGGGGCCTTCGTTGTGGGAGGCGGCCGCGGACCGAGGAGGACGATATGGCGGTTCGATTTTGGCGCCTGGCCGCTTGGGCTCTCGCGCTCGCTCTTGTGATCGGCGGATGCTCCTCGCGCACGACGAGGACGACGGAAGGATCGGCTGCATCCGGGAGCTCGAATTCCCCGACGACAGCCCCCGCGAGCTTTCCCGTGACCCTGGTCGACGACGACGGCGTGTCCGTGACGATTACAGCGCCGCCCGAACGGATAGTCACCTTCGCCCCATCTAACACAGAGATCGTTTTCGCCCTCGATCTGGGCGACGAGCTCGTTGGCGTGTCGGGCGACTACGACAACTATCCGCCAGAGGCCAAGGCGATCGAGCGGATCGGCGGGTCGGGAGACTTTGGCCAGAACCCGAACGAGGAACGGGTGGTCGCCCTCCAGCCAGACCTGATGCTGGCCATCTCCGGAGGCGATCAGTGGAAGGAGCACCTGCGGGCCCTGGACATCCCGGTGTTCACCATCAACGCCACGGGCTTCGAGGACCTCCTGAACGATATCCGGACGGTGGGCACGCTCACGGGAGCCACAGCCCGGGCCGAGGCCCTGACCGAAGGAATGGCCGCCAGAGCCGAGGAGATCCAGACGAAGCTGACCGCCCAACCGGTAGTGAGCTGCTTCTTCGAGGCCTATTACCCGCCGCTCACCACTGTTGGCCCCAACACGTTCATCGCCGACCTGCTTGCCCGGGCGGGATGCCGCAGCGAATCCGACAGCGCCGACTCGGACTATCCCGAGTGGTCGGTGGATCGGCTGGTCGCCGACAGCCCTGATGTGTATCTCGTGGCGTCTGAATCGGGCGTCTCGCCGGATGCCGTGGCAGAGCGGCCGGGTTTTGGAGGGATCGAGGCGGTCCAGGCCGGCCAAGTGTACCTGGTCGACTCGGACCTGATAAGCCGCCCCGGCCCCAGAGTGATCGATGGGCTGGAGGCCCTGGCGAAGCTCCTGCACCCAGAGGCATTCCCTTAGATGCCGACACCTAGCCGGGGACGGCTCGCGCTCCCGGGCCTAGCCCTTCTTCTGACCGGGGCCATCCTCGTGGCCGTGGCGATGGGGGCCGTCTGGATATCTCCATGGACGACGGTCCGCCTCGTCGCCTGGAAGCTTCACGCGACCCCACGCCCTCGTGGTGTCCCGCACACGAGCGAGGTCATCCTGTTCCAGCTGCGCTTCCCCCGAGTGCTGCTCGCGGCCGTGGTCGGTGCGGCCCTGGCAGCAGCGGGCGCCGTTTTTCAGGCTCTGTTCCGCAATCCGATGGCTGACCCCGCGATCATCGGTGTCTCGTCGGGGGCGGCGCTCGGAGCCATCCTCGTCATCATCGGGGGCGGAGGTGCGGCTCTCGGCGGGATGGGTACCTCCGGAGCCGCCTTTCTGGGGGCGGTGGCCACGGCCTTCCTCGTCTATCGACTGGCCCGGCTCGGCCCCTCCGTGCAGGTGGCCACGCTCCTTCTTGCCGGGATCGCGGTGGCCGCCATGATCTCTGCCGCAATCTCGCTGGTGATGACGTTCTCCGGCCAGGAGATCCGTTCGATCTATTTCTGGCTGCTGGGCGGGCTGGGGGCCAGAGGCTGGCGGTCCTTGGCCGTGGCGACACCCTTGGTCGCGTTGGGAGTATCGGCCGCCTTGGCGAGCGCGGGTGACCTCAACCTCACAGCACTAGGCGAGGAGCGGGCCGGACAGCTGGGCCTCGAGGTCGAGCGGTTCAAGCGTCTCATGCTGGCGGCTGGGGCGCTCCTAACCGCGGCTGCCGTCTCGGTAGCCGGTTTGATCGGGTTCGTCGGGCTGATGACTCCGCACATACTCCGCCTGGTGATCGGCTCGGACCACCGGAGGCTGATCCCCGCCGCTGTGCTGGGCGGCGCGGCCTTCATGGTCCTTGCCGATCTAGCTGCTCGCACGGTAGTGAGCCCACAGGAGATCCCCGTCGGTGCCGTCACCGCCGTCCTGGGAGGGCCGTTCTTCCTTTATCTGTTGCGTCGAGAGCGGAGGGCCGCCGGTGGACGCATCTGACCCCGGCATCGCATCGAGCGGTGGACTCGAGCTTCGGCAGGTGACCGCTGGCTATGGGAGGAGGACGGTGCTCCACGAGGTGTCGATCACCGCCGCCCCGGGTCAGGTGACGGGGCTGATCGGCCCGAACGGATCGGGCAAGACCACGATCGTTCGGGTCGCCTCGCGTGGCCTGGCGCCCAGATCGGGACAGGTTCGCGTCGCCGGCGTGGATCCATACGCCGTCTCGGCCCGGCTGGCGGCTCGCAGTGTGGCCGTCGTTCCGCAGGACCTTGCTCCGGCCTTCGAGTACTCAGTCCTGGAGATGGTCATGATGGGCCGGTCACCATACCTCTCGCCATGGGGCGGTGGAGGGGCGGAGGATTGGGATCGGGCCCGGTGGGCGATGACTGCAGCGGGTGTCCAACACCTGGGCGACCGTCCACTGAGCGAGCTCTCGGGGGGCGAGCGTCAGCGCGTGATCCTGGCACAGGCTCTCGCCCAGGACGCACCGGTCCTCCTGCTCGACGAGCCGACAACTCATCTGGACATTCGTCATGTTGTGGACATCCTCTCGCTGGCCCGGCGCCTGGCCCGGACGGAGGGCCGAGCCGTTCTTGCCATCTTCCACGACCTGAACCTGGCCTCCTGGTGCTGCGACCAGGTCTATGCCCTGGACCAGGGTCGGGTCGTGGCGAGAGGCTCAGCGGCCTCGGTGATCACCCGCGGTCTCCTGCGGGACGTATTCCGTGTCGAAGCGGAGGTGGAGCCGAGCGGCGTTGCTGGGCGCCCCATGGTCGTCACTGGCATCCCGATCGCAGCCGAGCGGGCGGCCTGGGGGGCCACGAAGGCTCATGTGATCGGTGGGGCCGGCCGCGGGGCGGGTGCGATGAGGGCTCTGGCCGAGGCCGGGTTCGAAGTAAGCGCCGGCGTGCTGCACGATGGAGACACGGACGCCCTGGTGGCCGAGCGCCTCAACCTGATCAGGGTCGTAGTGCCGCCCTTCTCCAGCATCGATCCGCGAAGCGCCTCGGACTGCGCTGGGATGATCGCGAAGGCCGATCTCTTGGTCGTTTGTGATGCCCCCTTCGGCGTCGGCAACGAAGAGAACCTTCGTCTTGCGCTCGAGGCTATCGCGGCCGGCACCCGAGTCTGTGTGATCGAAGAGATGCCGATCGAAGAGCGGGATTTCACCGGGGGCCGAGCCACCGCTCTATGGCACGAGCTGCGCACCAGCGCCACCGTCGTCGGCTCATTGGAAGAGCTTCGAGGCGTGATCGAGCGCTAGTCGACCAGGCCCTTTCGGAAAGCGATGGCCACCGCCTGAGCCTTGTCGTTGGCCCCCAGCTTCTCGTACACGCGCTCGAGGTGAGTCTTGACCGTGTGTGGCGAGATTCCGAGCTGGTGGGCAACCTCTTTGACCGTGGCGCCATAGGCCACCATCTGAACGATCTGGGCTTCCCGTCTGGAGAGAGGCGTCTCGGGCCGCTGCTCGACGTACTGGATCTCCTCGATGAACGCGCGGGTGAGGGTGGGGTGGATGACCGCCTTGCCCTCCATCGCCATCTTGGCGGCGTGGATCAGCTCGGCAGCGCTGACGTCCTTGAGCAGATAACCGGATACGCCCGCGCGGATGGCGTCGGCGAGTGCGCTCCGCGACTCCTCGACGGTGAACAGGATCACGCGGGTCTCGGGATTGACATCGCGTATCTCACGGGTGGCCTCCAACCCTCCGATGCCGGGCATCCGCACGTCCATGAAAACGACGTCGGGAGAGAGCTTCTTGACCTCCTCCACGGCCTCCTCGCCGGTGCTGGCCTCGCCGACGATCTCCACCTCTTTGGAAGTGGAGAGGGCAGAACGCAGCCCATTCCGCGTGATCGGATGATCGTCGACGATCAGTATTCGCATCGGTTCCCCTGCCTCGGTTCGCGCCTACAATAGCCCTATAGATGACTGAATTGAACGATGCTCCTGCTCAGGTCGTCCCTCCTCGAGACGACCCGGTCCGGCTGAAGGAAGAGGTGCTCGAGGCGCTTCGGAACGTGCACGACCCCGAGCTTGGGATCAACATCGTCGATCTCGGTCTGGTCTACGGCGTTGAAGTCGACGGCGACACCGTGCGCATCACCTATACGCTTACGACGATGGGTTGCCCCATCGGACCACTGATCGAGGCGGAGATGCGTCAGTTCCTCTCCGGAGTGGAGGGCGTGAGCAACGTCGAGGCTGAGATGGTGCTACGGCCCCCGTGGACGCCGGAGATGATGTCCGACGAAGCCAAGGCGGCCCTGGGGTTCTTCTGACCGAAAGGAGGTTCGATGGGCGAATACGCCAACCCGAGCGCTCTCGTAGAGACGGACTGGCTGGAGGATCACCTGGGTGAGGCGGGCATCCGGGTGATAGAGGTCGATGAGGACACCACCGCCTACGAGAAGGGGCACATCTCCGGTGCGGTGTCCTGGAACTGGAACACGGATCTGCATGCGCCGGTCGGCAGGGACTACGTAGATCAAGATGGTCTATCGCGGCTGCTGGGACAGACAGGCGCGACCGCGGACACCACCCTGATCCTTTACGGGGGAACAACAACTGGTTCGCGGCATATGCATACTGGCTGCTCCGCTATCTCGGCGTCACCAACGTGAAGCTGCTCAACGGGGGACGGAAGAAGTGGGAACTCGAAAGCCGCCCTCTCACGCAGGAGGCTCCCGCCGCCGCGTCCGCGGACTACCGGATCGAAGCCCCGGTGAACGATGGGATCCGGGCGTTCCGTGACTACGTGCTCGGTAAGGTCAAGAGCCGGGATGCCGCGCTGGTGGACGTCCGGTCGCCCGAGGAGTACCGGGGCGAGAAGCTTGCCCCGGACCACCTCCCCCAGGAGCAGGCTCAGGTGCCCGGCCACATCCCGGGCGCCGCGAATATCCCATGGGCCAAGGCGGCCAGGGACGACGGCTCCTTCAAGTCGGCGGACGAGCTGCGGGAGCTCTACGAGAGCCAGGGAATCAGTTCGGACAGGGAGGTCATCGCTTACTGCCGGATCGGGGAACGTTCATCCCACACGTGGTTCGCGCTGACCGAGCTGCTCGGTTACGGCGACGTCAAGAACTATGACGGCTCGTGGACCGAATACGGCTCGCTGGTGGGTGTGCCGGTCGAGAAGTAGTCGAGCTGATGGCCCGCTTCCAGGGGGCCGCCGGGCAGGAACACGCGGAAGGAGGCCCCACCACCGGGACCTTCCTGAACCCATGCGTGCCCACCGTGCAGCTCCGCGAATCGTGCCACCAGCGATAGGCCGATCCCGACTCCCGGCGAGTGCGTCTGCTCGATCGGACCCTGCCTGAAGGGCTCGAAGATGCTCTCGCGCATCTCGTGCGGCACCCCCGGGCCAGAGTCGTCGACCTGGATCAGAACACCGCCGCGCTCCGGGTTTACACGAACCCAGATGGTCGTGTCTGGCGGCGTGTGGCGAATGGCGTTGGCCAGCAGGTTCTCTACGATCCGTTCCACCTTCGAGGCGTCGACCGCGACGACCACGAGTTCGGCCTCGATTCGGACCGGGCGCATTCCAAGTACGTCCGAATTCTCGACTGTGCGTCGTACAAGAGCGGCAACGTCGGTTGGACGGCGGCGCGGCTCCACGATACCCCTGTCGAGGCGGTCCAGATCAAGGAGGTCGGAGAGGAGCTGGTCCAGCTTCCGCGCGTTGGCCGCGAGCCGCCTGACCAGCTCTTGCCGATCCTGCTGCGTGAACTCGATATCAGCGCGCTCCAGGGTTAGAGCGAACCCGAGAACCGCCGAAAGAGGCGTGCGCAGCTCATGCGAGACCGCATGGAGGAAAGTGTTCTTAAGCTCGTCCAGCGCGCGGAGTCGTTCGGCCGCTTCTCGCTCCATGAGCAGAGCCCGCTCGCGTTCCTCCTCGGCCCGCTTGCGCTCGGTCACGTCGAAAAGGATGCCCTGCAGGAGTGGGGTGCCTTCGCGACCGGGGACCACTACCGCCTCGTCCCGCACCCATACGATCCGCCCGTCCGAGGCCAGCAGTCGATACTCGGAGATCACGGGCTTTCCGGTTCGCTGGCTCCGCCTCTCCTCATCTCGCACCCTGGCGCTGTCCTCGGGGTGAAGCTGCCGCAGCCAGAGGTTCCCTTGAGCGGTCCATTCCTCCGGGGTGAAGCCAAGTATGGCTTCGATCTGAGGACTTACGTAGCGCCATGCGCCCTCGTCCCCGAACTCGGCGGTGTAGGTGATGGCCGGTATCTGCTCGACCAGCGTCCGGTACTTCGCCTCTGACTGCCTAAGCGCTTCCTCCGCGGCCGCTCTCTCGCCGATCTCACGCTGGGCGTCTGTGTACAGCCTCGCGTTATCAAGGGCGATCGATGCCAGGCTGCCGAACTGGCCTAGCATCGCTATTTGCTCTTCATCGAAGACCTTGCCCTCCTCGACATGCGCCAGCCCGATGATGCCGACCACATCGGTCCCGGACTTGAGGGGAAGACCCACGACGGCGCGGAAGACTCCGCTGGCGAACCTTGGGGAGCGGCCGGGCCAGCTGTCGTAGTCCTCCACGAGCATCGGCTCGCCGGTGGCCCAGACCTTTCCGGCCATGCCCTCGCCCCGCTTCATCCGGTAGCCCTTGAAGTCACGGAAGGCGCCCAGCACGACCTCGGCCTCGATCTCCTCGTCTCCGGGCAGAACCCTGTACATGTAGCCGTGTGGCGTGCCGACCAGAGCCCCGGCACGGGCGACGATCGCCTCGAGCGTCTCCTTCAGGTCCAGCCGGTTCATCAGCGCCAGGGAGGTCTCGTGCAACGCCTCCAGGAACTCTTTCTGCCTGCGCAGTGCATCCTGGGCCTGCCTGCGGTCCGTTATTTCGCGGGCGACCACCTGCACGGCCTGCGCCCCCTCGTGGGTGAAAGGGGTCGCCGTTACCTCGACATCGATCGTGGACCCATCGAGGCGAACGAATCGTCCCTCCACCAGGGGGACGTTCGAGCCCTCGCGAAGTCGCTGGAGTCGGGTGAGAACGAGTGGCCACGAGTCTGGGTGGACGAATGGGAATAGCGATCTGCCGAGCAGATCCTCTGGGCTCTGAGCGCCCACCAGACGAGCCGCCGCCGCGTTCGCGAATTCGATCCCGCCCTTCTTGTGCACGATGATTGCGTCGGGCGAGAGCTCGACCAGGCGGCGATACCGATCCTCGCTCTCCCGGAGCGCCTCTTCCGCGCCCAGGTTCCGAGTGACGTCCATCAACAGCCCGTCGAGCGCTGATTCGCGTCAAGATCCTCGACAAGCTCGCGGAGCTGCGCGATGTCATTGGCCGCCCGCGACCGTCGGGCACGGTCCTGAGGAGGGCCGGCCCGCGGTTTACGCTGCCCGGTCGAAGTTCGGCGCGCTGTGGCCATAAAGGGGTCCTGGAAGCGTTATCGGCTCGCTCGATTGCAGGCCTGAAGGAGCAGAAGCGAGGCATCGGCCGGCACAACGGCTGTACTCTGGGCGAAGCCGACCTTTAGGAGACCGGATGAAGCACGATGACCCTCGGGCGCTCGAGGATGAGCTCGGGGAGACTCTTGAATCGCTCGAGCAGTTCGGACCTGACTACCGAATCGAGTTCGATCCGCGCGCACACAAGGTTGAGGGAAGCTGGATCCGGGATGCCACCCTGGGCGCGAATGATGGGTTGGTCTCCGTGCTGACGCTCATTGCGGGCGTTGCCGGGGCGGCCAGCGGAAGGGTGGTGCTGCTTGCAGGGGTCGCCGCGCTGGTGGCGGGGGCAATCAGCATGGGTCTGGGCGGGTTTGTTTCCGCCAGGGCGTACCGCGCCTATTTCCTCAAGGAATTGCAGCGTGAGATCAGGGAGATGCGAGAGGTTCCCGACATCGAACGAGAAGAGATTCGCGAGGTGTACCGGACTCGCGGCTTCGAGGGCGAAGCGCTCGAGATGGTGGTGAAGACCATCACGTCCAACCCGAGGGTCTGGCTCCGGGTGATGATGCAAGAGGAGCTGGGGCTATCGCAGGGTTTTGGGGAACCACTCGGAGCGGCCGCGACCGTGTTCGTCGCCTTCCTCATCGGCGGAGCGATCCCGGTGGTTCCGTTCATCTTCGGGTCTGGCTTGGGGGTCCTCGGTCTCTCGTTCCTATGCACGGCCGCGGCCCTGATGCTGGCCGGCGCGATCCGGACTCGTTTCACGGGCGAGCGACCGGTTCGAGCTGGGCTCGAGCTCGTTGCCATGGCAACCGTGGGAGTGGGGGTCGCCTACGGGATCGGGCGGTTGCTCAATATCGCCGGCGTATGAGGGCTACATGGCCCCTGACCAGCGCGTTTGAATCCTATTTACCAGGTAGGCTTTGAAGCCGACCGCGGTGTAAACTGGGGCCTGGAACGAAAAAGAGAGGCGTTGGATCATGGCTGTGACCCAAGAGGAACATCTCAAGGAACTGACCAAGGGGTATCGCTTCGGCTGGAGCGACCCTGGGCATTCGGTTTTCACACCCAAGAGAGGGCTGTCCGAGTCGGTCGTCGAAGAGATCTCCTCTATGAAGTCCGAGCCAGATTGGATGCGGAAATTCCGACTGAAGGCGCTAAAGCACTTCGAGGCGCGGCCCATGCCATGGTGGGGCGCCGATCTGTCGGACATCGACTTCCAGAACATCTACTACTTCATCCGGTCGACCGAGAAGCAGGCGAAGAACTGGGAAGACCTGCCGGACGACATAAAGGGCACCTGGGACAAGCTTGGCATCCCGGAGGCCGAGAAGAAGTACCTCGGCGGGGTCTCGGCACAATACGAGAGCGAAGTCGTTTACCACAAGATCAAGAAAGAGTTGGACGCCATGGGCGTGATCTTCACGGACATGGATTCCGGCCTAAGGGAGCACCCGGACATAGTCAAGCAGTATTTCGGGACCCTAATCCCTCCCAACGACAACAAGTTCGCCGCGTTGAACTCGGCGGTATGGTCGGGCGGGTCGTTCGTGTACGTGCCCGAGGGGGTGAATGTCGATATCCCCCTCCAGGCCTACTTCCGGATCAACGCGGAGAACATGGGGCAGTTCGAGCGAACTTTGATCATCGCCGAGCCGGGCTCCTACGTGCATTACGTGGAAGGCTGCAGCGCCCCGATATACACGACGGACTCGCTCCACTCGGCGGTTGTCGAGATCATCGTCAAGCCTGGGGCGCGCGTCCGCTACACGACGATCCAGAACTGGTCGACCAATGTCTACAACCTGGTGACCAAGCGAGCGGCCGCCTACGAGGACGCCGTCATGGAGTGGGTGGACGGCAACATCGGATCGAAGGTAACCATGAAGTACCCTTCGATCTATCTGCTGGGCAAGGGCGCACGCGGCGAGGTGCTCTCTGTGGCCTATGCGGGTCCGGGAATGCACACGGACGCAGGTGGGAAAGCCATACATGCGGCGCCGTACACCTCCTCGGTGATCACCTCGAAGTCGGTGAGCAAGGGCGGCGGGCGGACAGGGTATCGGGGCCTTGTCCGCGTTGAACCAGGCGCGCACCACGCCAAGTCGATCGTCCGATGCGACGCGCTGATCCTGGACGAGCAGTCCCGCTCCGACACATACCCGTACGTCGAGGTGGAGGAGCAGACGGCCCAGCTCGGCCACGAGGCTACGGTCTCGCGGGTCGGCGACGACCAGCTCTTCTATCTGATGAGTCGCGGCCTTTCGGAGGCCGAGGCCACCGCGATGGTCGTGAACGGCTTCATCGAGCCGATAACCAGAGAGCTCCCCATGGAGTACGCGGTGGAACTGAACCGCCTGGTCGAGCTCCAGATGGAAGGTGCGATCGGGTAGGTCTTGCCTCTATCCGCGGATGCGGGCCGTGTACGGATCTCCGTTGGACGAGTTGCGAGAGTCCCACCACATCGGGAGCACTATGTTGTTCTCTGCCGCCAATCCTGCGTAGTCGCCGATGAAGCTGCTGGGGAGGGATTGGAAGGTGCCTATTCGTCGATCCGCACCGAACGTCAGGCCGCCGTCCAGGGAAGTGTCGATGTAGTAGACATGCTTGAAGTTGCTGGGATCGTTTCGCCGGTCGTGCCAGCCGATCCAGATCTTCCCGTTTGCTGCCACATCCATCCAGGGGTAGTACTGGTCGCTCCCTGAGGCATCGTCGTTGACTTTGAGTGGCGCGCTCCAAGTTGCGCCGCCGTCCGTGGATTTCGCGAAGAGGATGTCGCTGTGGAAGCCGTGAAGGCTCCCGCACGTATAGGCCGCCTCCAGGTTGCCGCCGGCCCACGTCGCGTAGACGTTCTGCGAGTTGGTGGGATCGACACCTATGATCGGGAAGCTACGATGCCGGAACGTGACACACGAGCCGCTCACGGCGAAGTAGCCGCGGGCATCCCCGACCAGCTCCAGTCCGCCTTGCACGTTCGGACCCGCAGTGATGACCGTGGCCGGCAGGAAGGTGGCGCCACCATCTGTGGACTTGGCGATCATGTCCTTCGCCGAAGCCTTGGTGCCGTTCGGGTAGATCTGGTATCCCACGTACACGGTCCCATCGTTGGCGACCCTGGGCTGGCTGGACTGCGCGTACGCCGAGCCCGATGAAGGAAAGCCCGTGTGGCTGACGTTGATAGGACCGGTCCAGCTAACCCCGTCGTCGGAGTAGTAACTGAGGATATCGTTGGTGGACGCGAAAGCCCCGAAGTTGCTGAACGTTAGGAAGATGCGGCCGTGGTGGGGGCTGGTCGCGCCGTTGTCGACGACGACGTTGGGCCTGTCCTCGACGCCGGGGTTGCTTACGTTGGCCCACGATACGCCGTTGTCGATTGACTTCATGAAGTGAACGACGGTAGGTGAGGTGTCGAGGTTGATGAAGTACGCGGTGCCGTCGTCCGCATAGGCTATGCCCGGATCGCAGCAGCTAGAGCCGATTCCCGGCATGTCCGCCGCGAACCAGGTCTTCCCGCCGTCGGAGGTCCGGTAGTAGCCGGTGCCGCTCGTCCGGCTGTCGTTCGAAGCCCCGATCGCGAACAGGTGGTTGGTTGGATTGATGTCGATCTGGAACTCGTTCTGGTTGTTCGCAAAACCCGCGTTGGACATCCGGATGTTCAGGGGGGCAAGGGGCGCTGAAGGGTCCGCCTCTGAGCCCGGTGCCAACCCGTAACGGATACGAGACTCGTACGCCGCGGTCAGTGGGGTGTCGTACAAGCTGTGGTACTTGGCCAACCACTCGTCGCTATATCTCACCAGCGGACGGTCGGCTGCCTTCCCGGCGGTGGGGATGGCGATCATGGCGAGGGTGATGAGCATCAAGGCCGTACGTGCGATGGCTCGTCTGCGCATGGTTCCTCCTGGTCGGGCGAGACTTTGAGGGGCGCACGATACCCAGCACTGCCCCGAAAGTGCAAGGCGATGATGAATCCTACCTGGCTGATAGGATTTCAAGGGTATGGGGATCGAGCCGAGCGCCGGATTTACCAGGGAGTCGCTGGCCGCGGTTACGTCCGCTGTCGGGAATGGAATCGCCGCCAACCGGGGATGGGCTTTCGAGCGTTTCCTTGCCCTGCCTGTCCCCTCGCCGGAGACTGAGGAGTGGCGCTACACCGACCTGCGAGCGATGGACCTGTCCACGTATGCGTCCTATGCCCAGGAACCGACAGCCGAGACCCTAGACGGGGTGGGGGAGGACCTCCTTGCCGCCGCCGGGAGGATCGGAGAACGTGAGGGCCTCACGATCCAGCACAACTCCACGGTCGTGAGCGCGCATCTGGATCCGAAAGCCTCACGCTCCGGTGTCGTGCTCGCTTCCCTGGACGCGGCGGAGGCTCAGCATTCCGGCCTGATTGAGGGTCGTCTGCATGGGGCGGTCCCCGCCGATCGCACCAGGTTCACCGCCCTGCATGCGGCCTTCCGCTCGGGCGGCACGTTCGTCCACGTCCCACGAGGCGTACGTGTTGAGGCTCCGGTTCAGAGCCTCACCTATGTGGATCGAAGCGGCCTCGCGGTATTTCCCCACACTGTGCTCGTCCTGGAGGAAGGGGCGGAGCTGACTTTCGTGGACCGATACATCTCACCGGATCTGGCCGACGTCTTCTCCGACGCGGTGGTAGAGATCTATGCGGGTCCGGCCTCCAAGCTCAGGTACGTCAGCCTCCAGGAGTGGGGAAAGGGTGTGACGCATCTGTCGGTACAGCGTGCGGTTCTGGAACGCGACGCCGAGGTGAGGTCGCTCGGTGTGGCATTCGGGGCCAGCCTCTCCCGATCGGAGGTCGAGAGCGTCCTGGTAGGCGATGGGGGATCCAGCGAGATGCTCGGCGTCTACTTCGCGGACGGGGAGCAGCACTTCGACCACCGTTCCATCCAGGATCATCTCGGCTCAAGTACCGCCAGCGATCTGCTCTACAAGGGGGCGCTGAGGGATCGCTCGCGCACCATCTACTCGGGCACGGTCATCGTTCGCGCCGGAGCTCACAAGTGCGATGCCTACCAGACCAACCGGAACATCTTGCTATCGGAGGAGGCCAAGGCGGACTCAATCCCCAACCTCGAGATCCTCTCGAACGACCCGGTCCGATGCGGACACGCGGCGAGCGTCGGGCCCGTCGATCCGGACACCCTCTTCTACATACAGAGCCGTGGGATCCCCTTTGAGGAGGCCGAGCGCCTAGTTGTGCTCGGTTTCTTCCAGGAGGTCCTGGACCGCGTGACCATCCCAGACGTCCGGGCGAGCCTTGAGGCGACGATCGCGGCGGAGGTTCGGCGCGAGGAGATACATGCTCCTTGAGGTGGGAAAGACATCGGAGGTCCCCGTGGGCGAGGCCAGGCGGTTCGTCGTCGACCGGATCGAGATCGCCATCGCCAACCTCGGCGAAGGAAGGTTCGTCGCCGTCGACGACATCTGCTCTCACGCCGAGGCGTCGCTCTCCGAGGGAGAGGTAGACATCGAGGAGCTGACCATCGAATGCCCGCGCCACGGCTCCACGTTCGACCTGCGGACCGGCGCGCCTAGGAGTCTGCCGGCGACCATGCCAATCCTCACCTTCCCCGTGAAGGTGGAGGGGGAGAACATCCTGATCGAATTGGAGGACAGATAGGTGGGACGGGCAACCGCAACGATTGAGGAGACAAGGGCGGCGACGCTGGAGGTGCGCGGCTTGCACGCGGAGGTCGAGGGCAAGGAGATCCTGCGAGGCATCGATCTGACCGTCCGGCAGGGAGAGGTGCACGCCCTCATGGGCCCCAACGGATCGGGGAAGTCGACCCTTGCCAATGTGCTCATGGGGCGTCCCGGGTACGTGGTGACGGCGGGTGAGGTTCGCTTCAGGGGCCAGGAAATCACTGGTCTGAAGCCAGACGTCCGAGCGCAGATGGGTCTCTTCCTTGCCTTCCAGTACCCGACCGAGATCCCCGGAGTCTCGGTTGTGAACTTCCTGCGGTCGGCCTACAAGGCTGTGAAGGGAGAGCAGATCTCGGCCCTGGCATTCCGTAAGCTCCTCAAGGAGAAGATGGCGATGCTGGGGGTCGAGGATCAGATGGTCGCCCGCTATGTCAACCAGGGCTTCTCAGGAGGGGAGAAGAAGAAGAACGAAGTTCTCCAACTCGCCGTCCTGAGTCCCGACATAGCGATCATGGACGAGACCGACTCGGGCCTGGACATCGATTCGCTGAAGGCGGTTGCGACTGGGATCCAACGGCTCGTGGGGCCGGACCTCGGCGTCCTTCTCATCACGCACTATCAGAGGATCCTCAACTACATCACACCGGACAGAATCCACGTCATGCTGGATGGGCGTATCGTGATCTCGGGCGGTCCGGAGCTCGCCTATGAGCTCGAGTCGAAGGGCTACGAAGGGCTACGCAAGGAGCTCGAGCTGGGGTGACGGAGTTATCGAAGGTCATGGAGCAACCTTCCACCGCACTCGATGTTGCCCGTATCAGGGCGGATTTCCCGATACTTGCCCGCCCGGTGCACGGCAGGCCGCTCGTCTACCTCGATAGCGCGGCAACCTCTCAGAAACCTCGTCAGATGATCGAGGCCTTGACCTCGTTCTACGAGAAGCACAACGCGAACATCCACCGCGGCGTCTATGCCCTGGCGGAGGAGGCGACCTCGATGTACGAGAACGCGCGGGCGAGGCTCGCCCGGTTCGTCGGGGCTCCCGACCCCTCGTGCATTGTCTTCAACCGTGGTACGACCGAGTCCATCAACCTCGTCGCCTACGGATATGGGCGCAAGTTCCTCCGGGAAGGCGACGAGATCCTACTGACACAGTTGGAGCATCATTCCAATATCGTCCCGTGGCAGTTCGTGGCCCAGGCCACGGGGGCAACTCTGCGTTTCATCCCGATCGGCGAGGACGGAACGCTGGATCTATCCGGGCTCGAGGGACTCCTGACGAAAAGGACGAAGTTAGTCGCGGTCACGGGAAATTCGAACGTTCTAGGAGTGATGCCGCCTATCGAACGGCTGGCTCAAGCTGCCCATGCGGTCGGGGCCGTGATCCTGGTAGACGGCGCGCAACTCGTGCCCCACGGACCCGTGGACGTGTCGGCGCTCGGGGTCGACTTCCTGACCATCTCTGGGCACAAGATGCTCGGTCCCACCGCGTCCGGGGGACTCTATGGCAGGCGGGAACTGCTGGAGAGAATGGATCCTTTCCTGGGCGGCGGGGAGATGATCATGGAGGTGTATCCGGAGCGCTCCACCTACAAGGAGCCGCCTTGGAAGTTCGAGGCGGGCACCATGAACATCGCGCAGGAGGTTGCCCTGGTCGCGGCCATCGATTACCTGGAAGAGATCGGCATGGACGCCGTGCGAGAGCACGAGAGAGCAATGGCCGCCTACGCGATTAGGCGTCTCGCGGAGGCGGGGGCGCGCGTCTTCGGTCCGGTGGACGTTCAGAATCGGGGTGGGGCGGTTTCGTTCTGGTACAAAGGGATCCACCCTCATGACCTGGCCCAGGTGCTCGACACCCACGGTGTGTGCGTCCGCGCCGGTCATCATTGCGCCCAACCCCTGATGCGCGTCCTCGGGGTCCCGGCCACTACGCGCGCGTCCTTCTACGTGTATAACGTGCCCGACGAGGTGGACGCACTCGTGGAAGCCCTTGCGAAGGCGGAGGGGATCTTTGGCGCTTGAGGAGCTCTACAAAGAGGTCATCCTCGACCACTACAAGAACCCGCGGAACAAGCGAGACATCCCCGGGGCCGACCTGTCCGGCTCCGCGAACAATCCACTCTGCGGCGATGAGATCACCATCCGCGCCCGAGTCTCCGACGGGAAGCTGGCCGAGGTCGCGTTTCAGGGGCAGGGGTGCTCGATAAGCCAGGCCAGCGCCTCGATGCTGACGGAGGCGGTCGGGGGAAAAGCGGTAGAGGAGGCGGGCACCCTGGCATCCGATTTCCGCGGGATGATGGAGGGCAGGGTCGAACCCTCGGAGGAGGAGTTCGGTGACCTCATCGCCCTTCGGGGGGTCGTGAAATACCCGGTCCGGATCAAGTGCGCGGTGCTCGCGTGGGACGTTCTGCAAGAGGCCCTCGGATCCGGCCAGCGACCGTAGCGGACGTCTATCTGACAGGCTTCCGGAGTGTTCCTGCTCAGCCGCTAGCCGCTAGCGATCGTGGTTGATCACGGTACCGGTTCCGAGGAGCCGACCGGTGCCCGAGTCCGTTATCCGAACTGTCACATAGGACGTGATGTCGGTCGACGTTACAAGCCACGTGGATGCGTCTCCCACGGCGTCGGGCTTGAGCGGGAATGGAAGCTTTAAAGAGCGCCCATCTGTGGCGGTCAGCGTCACGTCCATCGGTTCGGTGATGCCTGGGACGCGAACGATCACGAGGACCCAGCTCTGGCCGCGGTCGGAATCGTAAAGGACCGCGGAGCCCTCCAGGACGCTCCCGGGCTCCGGCAGGAGGACAGAGACACGGACGTCCCTGCCACCCAGCGCCTGAAGGAACTCACGGTAGCTGGATGCGTCCTCGCGGAAACGGTTGGCGGTCCCCCGGGCGGCGCCGCCCCAGACGACCAAGCCGGCGATCAGGGCCACCGAGGCAGCCACGGCCAACTGCCACCGGGCGGAGCGAAGAGGCTTGAAACGCGGTGAGGTCGGTTTTTCGGACCATTCCTCCGCCAGTACCGACATGACCCTCTCCCGAAGCTCTGGCGGGGGGTCCGCCTCGTGCGCTGCGCTGGCGAAAAGGGAGACACCCTCGTCGAGCATGGCGGCCTCGGCCCTGCAGCCCGAACATCCCCTCAGGTGCCGCCGCACGGCGGCCATCTCCGTGTCCGAGAGGGTGCCCAGCGTATGGTCGGGAAGCTGCTGGCGGAGCTCCTCACAAGTCATGCCTCACCTCCAGCGCTTCGCGCAGCTTGACGAGGGCAGTCCGGATACGAGTCTTGGCCGTCCCCAGCGGAATGCCTTCCAGCTCGGCCACCTCGGCGCTGGTCTTCCCGCCGAAGTAGGCGAGCTCGAGGGCAGCCCGTTGTCCGGGCGAGAGGGTGGCCATCGCCTTTCGTGCCCGGTCGGCCAGGTCCTTGGTCTCGGCGTAATCCTCGGGCCCGGGCTCACCAGATGCTTCGGGGGCTTCCTGGGTCGCGAGCACCTTCGTCTCGAGAACGCGCCGGCGGATCAGGTCTATGGCCAGACTGCGAGCGATCAGGAGCACCCATGTCTCGACCGACCCTCGAGAGGAATCGAAGGTCTCCGCCTTCCTCCACACCTTCACGAACGTGTCCTGCACGAGATCCTCGGCTTGCGAAGGGTTCCCAAGCATCACCATGCCCAGGCCATACACGCGCGGCGCCAGCCGCTCGTAGATCACCCCGGCCGCGCCGGGGTCTCGACGACCAAACGCCCGCAGGAGCCCCGGGCCCAGTGGCGCGCTGTCTCGCACGGCACCAAGCCTACGCCGAGCCCTCCTCACAGGAAGTAATACGAGCGAAAACGGTTCTGGTTTGCCCGGGCTCGCTCAGACCGCGAAGGCCCGGAGATGGAGCAGGATCGTCTCGGCGAGCGCGTCATCTCCACCTGTCTGAAGGATCCCATCGGCCAGGTAGTACTCGGCCGGGACACGCCGCCCCGCCACCAGCGCGAACGCATGCCCCCTTCCCCTGATCAGCGCGTCGGGTTCCTTTCCGGGTGCCGGCGTCTCTCTTGGCGCCAGCCCACGGTGCCAGGTGCCGCCCCCGACCCCGTCCAGCTCGACATGCACGCTCCTGCCCGGGAACGAGAGGCCGGCCACGCCCAGAGCGTATGGGATTGTCCGAACCGCGAGATCGTTCACGCAGTAGATGGGCGGGTGCTCTAGACGGGGTGGATTTCCGCCTCCCGCCAGCAGGTCCTCACCGTGCAACCACCATTCCATGACCCTGGACTGGATCAGGTAACTGACGCCGATTGGGCCTGCCAGCCAGTGCACCTTGCGGGTGGTCCACTCCTCGGGCGAGACCTTCGCAGCGCGGGCCAGGAAGAGGTCCGCGGCCCTTCCCCATTCACTCACGACCGACCGGAAAGGGAGATCGGCCCTGCGAGCCACGGTAAATGTGTTGAACCCGTCGGCGGTTATCGGCACCCCGTCGAGTGTCTTCAGGTACTCCTCGACCTCCGTCCAGCTCTCCTCGCCAATGACCGAGGCGGCCGCGACGTCAGTTGCGGCCAGGTGTGCGACGATGTCGCGGTTCCTCCAGCCGGAGCTGACGCTGGGCGCCTCCCAGGCCTCCGGAGGCGTGTACTGGATCGTGCGTCCCAGCGCTTCGCGCTCGGCCCGGGCCGTCCCGAGCAACCAGGTCCGTTCAAGCGTCACGTCGGCGGATTGTACCCTGGCGACGTGCGCGTTCTGATCGCGACAGACAAGTTCAAGGGAACGCTATCCGCCGAGCAGGCCGGGAGGGCGATAGCTGCCGGCTGGCGGCGGAGCTTCCCCGAGGTCGACCTCCTGGTGGTGCCTATGGCCGACGGAGGGGAGGGGACGCTGGATGCGCTCGTCTCTGGGCTGGGCGGCGAGCGGCGCCAGGCGGAGGTGTCCGGGCCGCTCGGCGATCCCGTTGTGGCAGAGTTCGGGATGGCCGGAGAGCTCGGCATCGTTGAGATGGCGCGGGCGTCGGGGCTCGGGTTGCTGGGGCCGACCAGGCGCGACCCGAAACGCACATCCACTCGCGGCACCGGCGATCTGATCCTTTCGGCTTGCCGCGCGGGGTCTCGCCGAGTGCTGATCTGCATCGGAGGCAGTGCGACGAACGACGGCGGGGCAGGGATGGCCCAGGCCGTCGGGATACGCCTGCTGGACTTCGAGGGGCGGGATCTGGCACCCGGGGGCGCGGCGCTGCTGCAGCTCGCTCGCGTCGATATGACCTCACTCGACGAGTCGGTGAAGTCGGCCTCCTTCGTGGTTGCCTCGGACGTCAACAATCCGTTGGTCGGACCGAGCGGCGCTTCGGCCGTCTACGGACCTCAGAAGGGCGCCTCGGAGGGGGACGTGGTCATCCTGGACCGCGCGCTGCGGCATTTCGCCGCCGTCGTCCATCGCGACCTGGGGCTCGACTTGAGAGACGTCCCCGGGGCAGGGGCGGCCGGCGGGCTGGGTGCGGGCCTG
>Ga0184632_10000213_pt1 | contig 20640 bp, 17 predicted proteins | sample PLM31_50_b1_FD_133153 | JGI IMG/M metagenome (GOLD analysis project Ga0184632, IMG submission 133153) | Groundwater sediment microbial communities from an aquifer in East River, Colorado, USA - PLM3-1_50_b1 | ecosystem: Environmental > Terrestrial > Soil > Riparian zone | place: USA: East... | reverse complement strand
TCCGACCTGAGCGCACCGCACTGTGACAGGCGATCGAGGCCAGCGCTGCATGGTACCTGTCTTGTAATGAGCCGGTCGAGGCCTCCTCTTCCCATTCTTCCACCAGTGCGCGGAGCATCGAGGTTGATTCCTCCCGTCCGCTCTGAGTCAGCAGCGCGGGCATCGCGCGCACGAGAAATGCGTCCCCGCCGAAATCTTCCACTTCAAATCCCAGGCGCGTTAACTCCTCAAGATGCGCCCGCAATACGACCGCGGCGCTTGCAGGAAGCTCCACTGTCTGAGGCAGCAACGACTGCTGCGAGAGTACCACCCCTTGCCCAAGCTGCGCACACAGGCGCTCGAATAGCACACGCTCATGTGCCGTGTGCTGATCCACGATCTGCAATTCCGCTCCCACCTGAGCCAGCAGATATCGGTCCGCAATCTGCCCCAGCGGATGCACCTCGGTACCGAGTGCCGGCAAGTACGCTGGCACCGCCTCAGCGACCCGGTCCGAGCCGGAGGCAGGTTCCCTCGGATCTTGCTCTCCTGAAAAGCGCCCCGACCCTATCATCGCGGGAGGGGGCCCTTCCACCCGCAAAGCGGGTACCCGGCTGGACCCCCCTCCCGAACCCACGCTGAAAGTGCCGAATGTCATCTCCACCTCGCGTTCGCCAGACATTGGTCCTGCGGATGTCCGCCCCTGGCCGGCGCCGCTCTTCGGCGTCAGTGCGTCAGCGGTCTGCTCACTGATCGCCGCTCGCACCCATCGCCGGACGAGATCATGCAGGCGCTCTTGCTGAGAAAACCGTACCTCTCGCTTCATGGGATGGACATTCGTGTCGACGACTCGAGGATCAATGGCGAGATGAAGAATAAACTGCGGATGATGTCCTTTGGCCAGGTAGGTCCCGTAAGCTTCGTAAACGGCATGCGCGAGGGAGGGGCATTTGACCCAGCGGTGGTTCACCAAGATCTCCTGAGGCGCCCGGGAGAGGCCACTCTTCAACGGGCGCGAGCAGAGTCCGTCGAGCCGTGAGTCTTCATCGCCCTCCGTGACATCCACCGAGGCATCGACCAAAGACAGACCGTAGACCTGCTGAATCCGCTCTCGCAGAGACCGTACCGGCGAATACTCCGAAACGAGCGCTCCGTTGTGCAATAGGCGAAACTGAATACCGGGAAATCCCAGCGCCTGCCGCTGAATGACTTGGCAGACGTGTCCGAACTCCGTCGCCGGACTTTTTAAGAATTTCTTTCGGACCGGGGTGTTGTAGAATAGATCCGCCACCTCTACGGTCGTTCCGGGAGCGGCCGCCGCATCCCGTTCTTCCTTGATGGAGCCGCCTTCGAGCCGAATTTCGGTGCCGCACGCAGCGCCTGCCGGCACCGTCACAAGCCGCATTCGGGACACGGCGGCGATGCTGGGCAGCGCCTCCCCACGGAATCCCAAGGTCCGAATCGACGAGAGATCCCCGTCCGTGCGAATCTTGCTGGTGGCATGGCGCAGAAACGCGTGCGCGGCGTCGGCCGGGGTCATTCCCTCGCCATCATCCGTCACACGGATCAATCGGCGACCGGCCTCCCCGATCTCAACGGTAATGCGGCGTGCGCCGGCGTCAATGGCGTTCTCCACCAGTTCTTTGACGGCGGAAGCCGGGCGCTCCACCACTTCGCCGGCAGCGATTCGGTTGGCGACGTCCGCCGGCAGCACCACGATCTTTGAATTCATCGCAACTCGGCCAGCTTTTGTTTGGCGCGCGCGGCCTCGTCCGATTGCGGATGCTCTTCGATCAGGCGTTTGAAGAGGCTTCGCGCTTTGGCGAGATCACCCAATTCGGCATATCCCAGAGCCGCCTTATACAGCGCCGCAGGGAGCTTATCGCTTTTGGGGTAACTGGAGATCAGACGCTCATAGGCGTCCACGGCAGGCCGGTATTCATGTTTATTAGCGTAGGATTCTCCGATCCAATACTGGGCATGCGCCGCAAGGCTGGTGCTGGGATATTGGTGAAGAAAATTTTCAAACCCCGCCACCGCGAGGTCATAGTTACCCTTCAGATAATCGTTATACGCCAGATTGAATGAAGCGGTCGGCGAGAGCATCGCTTGGTTATCGAATCCGCTCGGCGGCGACGGCCTCGGCGATGCGGCCTTTGGCGGAGGCTTTGGACTGGGCTCCTCTAAGCGGCCGGAGAGCGAGTCGAGTTGACGCAAGGTGTCTTCAGCCTGCGTGATGAGCGCCGCGAGCTTCTGATCGAGGCTCTGCTGTCTCGTCTTGAGATCCGCCACGGCCGCATCGAGGGTGTCCAAACGTTTCACGGTGGCGGCAGGCAGAGAATTCTTATCCGCCGCTTCCACACGCTTTCGCAGCTCTGCCTCGGCCTGTTTGAGTTTCTTGTTGTCGGCCTGAACTTCCCGAACATCGTCTCGAAGTTCTGTAAAATCGGCGGTCGGCACGCAGCCCGACACCATCAACCCCAGGAAGATCCATAGAGAATATCTCTTCATGGCAAAGTTGCCAGTTTCGTTCGGGCCTGTTTGGATTCCTCGGACTTCGGATACGCCGCAATTAATCGTTTCAAGGCGCTCTTCGCCGCCGGCTTGTCCTTCAATTCGATCAGGACCAGTGCTTTTCGATACAGGGCGATGGACGCCTTCGCGCTCTTCGGATAGTTGCGAATGACCTGATCATACGACTCTAGGCTTCGCTGATAGTCGCGCTTTTTGGTATAGCATTCGGCGATCCAAAAATGCGCATTCGGCACGAAGGCCGAATCCGGGTACTGGATGAGAAACTGACGGAAGGACACCAGCGCCTGGTCATACCGGCTTTTGGCGAACTGCTGATACGCGCGCTCATACGCACTTTCCGCTGAGACGGACCCTGGGGCGCTGGGTTTTGCCCCGCCCCCGCTCGGTGGCAGCAGTGGCGGCTCCGGCGAGCGGATCGGCGGTTGGGGTGATTCCGGCTGGTCCGGCTGGCTCGGCTCGACTTGAGCGCTGCTTGCGGGCCGAGGAGTTTGGATTTCGACGGTCCGTCCTTGAAACGTTTCGATGGACTTGGCCAAGGCATTGACGTTCTCCGTAACGGTATTAAGATGGCCGCTGACTGCCTGTGCGTCCAACTCCACCCGCTTCGTCAGCTTGTCCAGCTTGGCGGCCTGATCTCCTCCCTGCACCGCGAGCACCCCGACCTTGCCCTCGGTCTGGCCGGCCACCTCCGTCAGGCGACGATCAAGCTCGCCTGATTTCTCGGTCAGCGTATGCAGCACCTTTGTCAACTCCGCCATGGATGTTCTTAATTGATCCACGCGTGGTGTGAGGCTTCGGATCTGGCCGTCCATTTGCTTGGCCGCTTCTTCCAGCTTGGTCAACGAGACGCCCTGTTGCTCGATTTGCGTGGAGAGCTTGGCGCCGACCGTCTTCATAGTCTCGCTCACCTGCGCCAGGCTTTTATCCACGTCGGTGAGATGCACGGTGAGATGATTGGTCGTCAGGCGCCCTTCATCGTCGACTTTCTTGATCCGTCCCTCCATGCGCCGATCCTGTGCATCCAAACGCTCATCGATTTTCTTTCCCAGCGTTGTGAGGGTCTCCTGGATGCGCGTGGAGGCCGCGGCCTCCCGCTTGTCCAGGGTCTCAAGGCGTGCGTCCACCTTGGCCAGATGTTGGTTCACTCGCGCGACCTGCTGGTCCAGTTTAGCGGTCTGCTTCTGGTCCAGGGTCGCCAGCCATTGCTGCGCATTCTGTTGCAGGCTCGTGACCTGGTCTTCGACCCGTCCCTGTAACACTTCGATGTCCCGTTTTGCCCGCTCGATTCGGCCTTCGACCTTCATCAGATCCAACTCACGGATGCCGCGCAGATCGCTGTTGAGCTTGGCGGCAAGCTCCCTGGTTTGACCCTGCTCGCGCTTCTGCTCCTCGATGAGCTGATCCAGTCTGGCGAGCGACTTCTCGGCCTCGCGCTGCGTGCGGTTCAACTGTTCGATCTTCGTCTCCAACGATGATCGGACCGCATCCGCGTGCTCCTGACCCTTTCGCGATGTCTGCCGCAACTCCTCCTGGGTCGCACAGGCAGCCATCATCAACACCAGCCCAGTCAGACAGCAGACGACAAGGTATCGCATGCTATTTCCCCGCATCAACCAGCAGATGCGCTCGGCGGTTTTTCCAGTAGCAGGACTCATCGCGCTCCGTGCAGACCTGGCGCTCCTTGCCGTAGCTGGTCACGCTGACCGGGTTATCGATGCCGAGGTCCGCCAGGTAGCGGCGCGTCTCTTTCGCACGCTTCTCTCCCAACACCAAATTGTATTCGCGGCTCCCCCGCTCATCGCAGTAGCCTTCGATCACCAGCTTGGCCGTCGGATTCTGCTTCAAAAACTGCGCGCTATTGGCAAGATTCTTTTTCCCTTCCTCCGACAGCACCCACTTATCGAACGCAAAATAAATGTCGGCCAGCTCCTGCCGCTTCTCTCCCTGAGCCTTTCGGGTTTCAAGATCTTGGGGCTCCGCCTTGGCGATCATCAGCGGCGGAGTATCTCCCAATCGCTCTTCTGCCGACCCCTTGCTGAAGCCCTGGAGGGGGCCACTCCCGATGGGCCCCAGCGACTCTGTCGAGCGGCCGGCAGTACCAGGCTCGGTTCCGCTCTTGCCCGTGGATTCTGACCGGAGGCCCGTTTCGGCTTTCGCGCCTTTCTCCGGGGAGCTCGTTCCGGCTAAGCCGGTATCACCGCCCCCAAACCGAGTATCGCTGGGCGCAGGCGGGATCTCACCTCTCTCGGCCTCTGATCTGATCATCCCTGAGGATTCCCCGCCTTTCGGCGCGCCGGCAGTTCTGGTTTTGGCCGAGTCCTCGTTTTCAGTACCGGTCGTGGTCGAGCCCACATTTTTTTTCGAACAACCTGCCAGGGCGAGCAGTCCGACCAACCCGATCACGAATACCCACTGGACGAATATCCCCGTTCGCTTTAGCATATCTCATCTCCTTGTGGTTGTATGGATGACCTTGCTCCCGCCGTCAAAGAGACGGCAATTAGTGTCATTTTTTATGGGACTGACCACGCAGGGTCCTCGTTGTAGGACCCATTGGTCGTCAAACGCTCCACCTCGGTACCCTCCACCGTCATAATATAGACATCCCGGCGCCCGCTCCGCGTGGAACTGAAGGCAATGTGCCGGCCATCCGCGGCCCACGAGGGAGACTCATCGTTGCTGTTTCCGGTCGTCAGGCGGCGCCATTGTTGCCCGTCAGGACTGATGATGCAAATCTTCAGCAGCTTGCGGTCATCGCGGCAGACGTGGGCGATCCAGTTGCCTTTTGGAGACCAAGCCGCAGCGGTATTGTACGTCCCTTCATAGGTCAGCCGCCGAACATTCGACCCGTCCGCGCTCATCAGATAAACTTGCGGGCCGCCGCCGCGATCGGAGGTGAACGCGATCTCGCGACCGGTCGGCGACCAGGTCGGGGCAAGGTCCGACGCGCGGTTGTCGGTAAGCCGCTCGAACCGCTGGAGGGCCTTGTCTACTTTGTAGATCTCGGAGTTCCCGTCCTTGGTCGCGGCGAAGGCCAATTCGCCGCCGCTCGGGCTCCATTCCGGCGTGATGTTCATTCCGGGAAAGGCCACGAGCGTCCGGCGGCGGCCGCTGCCCAGGTCCAGCTCTTCAATTTGCGGATCGTCGCCGTGCCGATAGGTGACAAACGCCAAGCGCCGCTTATCGGGGGACCAGCTCGGCGCGAGGTTGAGGGAGCCGTCATAGGTGAGACGGCGTGGATAATAGCCATCGTAATCCATCAAGAAAAGTTCCTTGGCGCCTTGCACGTCGGAGACAAACGCAATCCAACTGCGAGCGATGCCCTGCTCACCCGTGTACTGAAACACAAGTTCATCGGCCAGGCGATGGACCATCGTGCGGGCCATCTTAGGCGGACCCACATACCGTTTGCCGCCGACCTCATCACGACGCAGGGAATCATAGAGTGTTCCTTCCAGCACAGCATCCGATCCTTGGGCTGAAAATGCGCCCCATACCTGAACTAGGAGTCCCGCTTCGCTCGCTTTTCGGAGGGATTCAGCGGAGGGCCGTGAATTGACGCCCGGCTTGATGTCCAGGCTTTTCAGGTCCGCCACCTCGAACAGCAGGGACCGCCGAAGATCGGCTTTCAGGATCTCAGTCAGATTCTGGCCCTCGTGACGCAGGTTCTCCTTCAAACTGAACACTGCAATCGGAATTTTTTTGATCTCTCCTCGCGTCGCATCAATGAACACGTCCACCGCTCCAGAATGCGGCAGGAGCACCAGTGGAAGGAGCAGAACGCCTGCCACCACCACGCCAAGGACAGTCCTGGTCCCGGAGGATACCATGTTGCGGAGCGACCGGATCTGCAAGTAAGGCCTCATGTTTTCCTAGTGTACTTGAAACTGGTAATCGCCTTAAAGATCTCGTTCTGTAATTCTTCCGGCAATGGAGGAAATCTTTTCTGATCCTGTAGGAGGCTCTGAATCGCCAGGTCGTAACCCTTGTTGCCTGAAGACTCCTGCACGGCGATTTTCTGGATGACGCCGTCTGGCCGAATTTCGATTAAGATGAGCGCGGCTGAATCCCCCACGCTCTCCAGCACCTGGCGGATGGCAGGATTATAGTCAGCGTTCCACAGCCGGTTGATCGCCGCTTCGAACACAGGACAGTACCGCTGGGCCTTGGGCGGGCAGCGCTCAAGGGTGGCGCGGGTGGCTGCAGCCACTGCTGTGGGGCCAACGACCGGTTCGCGGGCTGGTTCTCGGCTCGGCGTTGGCGTGGGTTCCGGCAGGGGTCGCGCGTCTGCCAACATCCGTGAGACCTCTTCTCGAATGGTGGGTTGCCGGGGTTGTGCCTCAGCACGCTGCATCTCTTGCGGTGGCGGGACCAGCGGCTTCATTGCCTTCGGGGTCGATAATTGATTGAGCTCGCGCGTAACCTCCTCCGCCGTTCGCGATCGTTTTGCCGTCACAACCGGAGCGGGCGACGACGACGGAGCCAGTGGTGTCGTTGGCTTGTTCAGGTTGTCCTCCGCCTTTTTCAACGACGCCATGAGATCCTTATCCACCACAGGTTTTGTGGGTGCTTCCTGCCTGGGAAGCTGAATGGGGGACGGTCCCGGTGGGGTCGGGTCCATGGGAAGATCCGGGCGATGAAACTCGCCCAGCTTCGGTATCGCATGGGGGGTCTGGACCGGTTCGGGGGTCTTTGCCGCTTTCGCCACAAGAGGTTCAGGAGGGGGTTGTGGGGGTCGCGCGACAGGATGCTGGGGGATCTTCTCCATGGGGGGAGCCGGCAGAGCCTGGCTCACCGCCATCGGGGCCTCTTTTTTCGGTGGCGGCGGGACCGGTTTCACTGCTTGGGGAACTGCGGGCGTTGGTGGTTTAGCCGGCGGAACAGGTGTCTCCCGATGTTGTGGGAGCGAACGAATCGCGGACGGGGACACCAGCACCACGTGATACGAGGTTCCATCACGCGCCGGCACCTTGATCATCGGCAGGGCGGTCAGCACCAGCAGCACCACCACATGCCCCACGGCAGAAACGAAGACCGTGCGGCGCATGTCCGGCGGCATCCCGACCACTATGGACGCGCTTGTAGACATTCTTTTCCCCTACGCCCAGCTGGCGCGTGCCGCAGTTTCGCTCAAGGACCGATCATCTCCATACTGCTTGCTCTTCAGCGGACACGCTCTTCATGGAGCGGATCGGTCACCATGCCGAGTTTGTCGATCCCCGCCTTCTTGATCGAGTCCATAACCAACACCACTGTCCCGTAGGCGACGTCCCTGTCGGCTCGCAGAAAGACCGATACGTCGGGATTCGTTCGGCGAAGCGCCTCCAGCCGAGGCTGAAGCTGAATGAGCGGCACCGGGTCCTTGTCAAGGTAGATTTGGCGATTGCGCTCGACCGTCAAGACTACCCGCTGTTCCGGCTTGATGGTGTTTGTCGCGGTCTGCGGGAGATTAATGTCCAGTCCCCGATAAAGCATCGGTGCCGTCACCATAAAAATCACGAGCAGAACCAGGACCACGTCCACAAGCGGGATCACGTTGATCTCCGCCATGAAGCGATGTCGGCGAGCCTCGATCATGATCGCCTCGCGGTTTCGCGCACACGGCGGAGCTCAAGGGCGTTCATCCAATCAATCCCAAACCGTTCCATCCGCGACGCTTGCCTCCGCACACGCCCGAGAAAGTAATTGTACGCCACCACGGCGGGGATCGCCGCGAACAACCCCGCGGCGGTCGCGATGAGCGCTTCGGCGACGCCGGGCGCGACCGCGCCAATACTCGCGGTTCCCTGTATCCCTATTTCCCGAAATGCATCAATGATGCCAAGCACAGTCCCTAACAAGCCGATAAAGGGGGTGATGTTGCCGGTCGTGGCCAGAAACGGCAGGTAGGACTCATTCCGGCTGATCTGGTCCTGGATGGCGTGCCCCAACACGCGCTCCACATAACGCTGTGTCGGCATCTTCTCAATATCGTCGGCGATCGCGGAGAGGTCCCGCCCACCGATCGCGCCGTTGCCCACCAGCTGATAACAGCGTGCCACTTCGGCATAGACCGACGCCACCGCACTGCCGCGATGGCGATCCACTTTGCGAAACGTCTCGAGGGGATCCTCCATCTTGACCTTTTCGAAGGCACGGAGAAAGCGTTGATCGGAGACTTCCTGGTCGCGGAAGAATCGCCATTTGTAGAGGATCAGGGCCCAAGAGACGACCGAAAACACGAGAAGAATGAAAAGAACGAGTTTGGAAACAAGGCTCAGCGAGGAGAGCAGCCCGAACAGGCCTGAACGAAAGAGCATCGTGTGAGCGAAACCCTCTTCTTACCGAGTTACGGCGCGCCGACGGTAAATGGCGGGGCCGACGGGATTTGAACCCGCGACTTCCAGATTGACAATCTGGCGTCCTAAACCAGGCTGAACGACGGCCCCGGGAACAACGTCATCGATACCGTGGTAGGCGGAACAGGGGTCGAACCTGTGACCTCTGCCTTGTAAGGGCAGCGCTCTGACCAACTGAGCTATCCGCCCGAATGCTCTCGTGATTAACACCGCCGAACGCGAAGAGAATTTAGCAACATTGAGACCCACCTGTCAATCGAAACCTCCGAGTTATCAGTAGAAAAATGCCGTGAAAAACTGCAGGGATCCGGACCGAGGACGAATTGACCAGGCCTATTTGAAGCAATGGCCAAGGTCTCGACTGTGTAATAAACTAGACACCTGTGGGAACCAGCATTCACACCACTACCCTCGCGGATGGTGTTGCTGGTGGAGCTTCTTGAGGCGGTCCCGCTCCACCTTGGTATAGATCTGCGTGGTGGCAATATCGGCATGGCCGAGTAAGGTTTGCACGACCCGGAGATCCGCTCCATGCTCCAACAGGTGAGTGGCGAAGGAGTGTCGCACCATGTGCGGCGAGATTTTCCGGCGGATGCCGGCTGCGCGAGCATAGCGGGTAAGGAGTTTCCAAAACCCCTGCCGCGTCATCGCGCGGCCTGAGCGGGTGACGAACAGATGATTCGATGTCCGGGTTTTCAGGATCAAGGGACGCCCATGCTCCAAGTACGGCCGTAGCTTGCCGACGGCCAGATCGCCGAGCGGCATCACCCGCTGCTTAGCCCCCTTGCCAAAGGCGCGAAGAAAGCCGACCGTGAGATTCACCGCGTTCAATTCTAAGGTGATCAGCTCTGTGACGCGAAGGCCTGTCGCGTACAGGACTTCAAGCATCGCATCGTCACGGAGGGCTTCCGGTTGCCGACGGCCGCTCCTGATTGCCTGACCCGGCGCGTCCAGTAAGCGCTTCACGTCGGCAAAGGCCAAGGCCTTGGGCAGGCGTTCGGTCGGTTTCGGCGCGGTGATATGTAAAAACGGGTCCTGGTCGGTATGGCCTTCGCCTAAGAGAAAGCGATAGAAACCCCGCCAGGCCGAGAGGCACCGCGCGACCGACGCCGGACCCAGCCCCTGGTTCTGGAGAAACGCGAGCAGCGCGGGCAGTTCGTTGCGCACCAGCGAGGCAGCATCAGCGCGTCCTTGTTTTTGCAAGAACGTTACTAATTTATTGAGGTCGGACCGATATCCATCGACGGTGTTGACGGAGAATCCGCGCTCCGATTGCAACATCAACAGGTATCGGCCGATCAATTCGTTCTCGGGCATGGATTCCTCGTTGGCAACGGCGCTAGTCTAACGGGACCGCACAGGGGCCACAAGCGTTGTGGTCACCTGAGGGCAATGAAGGCTCTGTGGAGGCCAAACTCTTGCGTTTTGCCCGCGATAGGTCTATAGGTAGATCTATAGGTAGATATCCTCATGAAGAGCAAGAAAGTCATAAAAGAGAGTGCCGAGAAGCGGCTCTCGGCTGAGGGACAACGCCTTGCTGAAGATGGGCGCCGGAAGAAAAACTGGAAACGATGGGGCCCGTATGTGAGCGAGCGGGCCTGGGGGACCGTGCGAGAGGACTACAGCCCGCATGGCAGTTTTTGGGAATACTTCCCGCACGACCATGCCCGCTCGAAGGCCTACCGCTGGGGCGAGGACGGCTTGGGCGGATTTTGCGATCGCCACCAGTTTATCTGCTTCGCGCTGGCGCTCTGGAACGGCCATGACCCGATTCTCAAGGAACGGCTCTTCGGGCTCACGGGGAACGAAGGCAACCACTCGGAGGATGTCAAGGAATACTACTTCTATCTGGACTCGACCCCCACTCACTCCTACATGAAGTATCTGTACAAGTATCCGCAGGCCGCTTTCCCCTATTCCGCGCTCGTAGAGGAGAACCGCCGCCGAAGCCGGCACGATCCTGAGTTTGAATTGCTGGACACAGGCGTCTTCGCGGAACATCGCTATTTCGACATCGTCATTGAGTACGCGAAGGCCGCGCCCGAGGATGTCCTCATCCGGATCGAGGTGATCAACCGTGGTCCTGATGCCGCGCCTCTCCACGTATTGCCCACCATCTGGTTTCGCAACACCTGGTCCTGGGGTCTCGATGCCCGTCCCCCGCAGTTGCGACAAGAGAACACATCGAACCACACTACTATGGTCGCGCTCAGGCACTATTACTATGACCTGCGCTGGCTCTATTGCGACGGCGGGCCCGAACTGCTATTCACCGACAACGAGACGAACCATCGGCGCTTTGACGAAACAACGCCCGAGAGCGTCTCGTCTTATTTTAAAGACGGCATCAATAACTATATCGTACATGGCAACAAGCAGACGGTGAACCCCAGGCAGACCGGGACTAAGGCCTCGGCCCATTATCCGTTGCTCCTGAACCCCGGACAGAGTGTCACCCTACGGTTGCGATTTACGGATCGGGAGATCATGTCGGATTGGAAGCCCTTCGACACCGGGTTCGACCGGGTCTTCACGGAACGGCGACAAGAAGCGGACGACTTTTATACAGGCATTATTCCCGGCGATATCTCGGCAGATGGTCGAAACATCATGCGCCAGGCCTTTGCCGGCCTGCTCTGGAGCAAGCAGTTCTACTACTATGATGTCAGCCGCTGGCTGAGAGGCGATCCCACGGGTCCTCCACCGCCTCCTGAGCGACTGCACGGCCGCAATCATGAATGGACTCATCTGTACAACTCCGATGTCATTTCTATGCCGGACAAATGGGAGTATCCCTGGTACGCGGCCTGGGATCTCGCGTTTCACTGCGTGCCCATAGCACTAGTAGACCCGGACTTCGCGAAAGGCCAGCTCATCCTGCTGCTGCGTGAATGGTATATGCATCCCAATGGTCAACTCCCGGCATATGAAGGCAACTTCAGCGACGTCAATCCGCCGGTGCATGCGTGGGCGGCGTGGCGCATCTATAAGATCGAGGAGAAGCGGCGTGGCCGGGGCGACCGCCGATTTCTGGAACGTGTCTTCCAGAAGCTCTTGCTCAACTTTACCTGGTGGGTCAACCGCAAGGACGCGGAGGGCCGCAATGTCTTTCAGGGGGGGTTTCTCGGCTTGGACAACATCGGGGTGTTCGACCGAAGCGCGCGGCTGCCGAGCGGGGGGCACATCGAGCAGTCCGATGGCACAAGCTGGATGGGAATGTATTGTTTGAATATGCTCCAGATCGCCCTGGAGCTTTCGCAGGAAAACTCGGCCTATCAGGATGTCGCGAGCAAATTTTTCGAACACTTCGTCTACATCTGTCAGGCCATGCACCAGGTGGGCGACAAAGGGATTGATCTTTGGGACCCGCACGACGGCTTCTACTATGACGTGCTGCACCTGCCGGACGGCCGCCACTTCCCGCTGAAGGTCCGCTCGATGGTCGGCCTCATCCCGTTGTTCGCCGTGGAGACGTTGGAATCAGAAGTCGTAGACCGGCTCCCCGGCTTTAAACGCCGGATGCAGTGGTTCATTGAGCATCGCACGGAGTTGAGCAACCATATTGAGACCCTCACCACACCCGATTCGCAGGTCCGCCGGTTTCTGTCATTGGTAAATCGAGGGCAGCTTGTGCAAGTGCTGCGCTACATGCTGGACGAGCAGGAATTCCTGGCGCCCAATGGCATCCGGGCCCTCTCGCGCTTTCACAAAGATCATCCCTACACGCTGCGGATGGACGGCACCGACTACCGGGTTGATTATGAGCCGGCAGAATCCAGCACTGCGCTGTTCGGCGGCAATTCCAACTGGCGTGGCCCGATCTGGTTTCCGGTCAATTTTCTGCTCATCGAGTCACTGCAGAAGTTTCACCATTATCTCGGCGACAACTATCTCGTGGAATGCCCCACCGGCTCGGGCAAGATGATGACGCTCTGGCAGGTGGCCGAAGAGTTGTCGCACCGGCTGACCCGAATTTTTCTGCGTGGCCGAGACGGGCGAAGGCCGCTCTACGGCGGCCTGGAGATGTTTCAGACCGACCCGCAGTGGCGGGATCTGATCCTCTTCTACGAATATTTCCATGGCGATAACGGCGCCGGGATTGGCGCAAGCCATCAGACCGGCTGGACCGCGCTCGTGGCCAAGCTCATGCAGCAGTACCGGGAATAGGTGGGTTCGGGAGGGGGGTCCAGCAGGACGGGGCCCCCTCCCGCGATGACCTGTTAACTCATCATCGGCGGGTCTTCGTGATCTTCTCCTGTGAGCGCGACCTCTTCTTTGGCCTCGACGCCCTGCAGTTCTGAGACAATCCCTTCAAGCACCTGGCGTCTCTGTTGAATAGCCTTCTTCGGGAGGTCCTGCGCAGATTCCTCCTGCGCGGATTCAGGCATATTCACCACACTCTCCGCTTCTGCCATGGTGGCGTAGCGGTACGCTTCAAGCCGATTACTGGCATCCTTCCCGAACGCCTCGCGAATGAGCCGCTCCGTTTCCGCATCAAAGTCTGCAAGCGCGGAGCCGGCCGGCCCTCCACCAATCTGACTTAACATTTCGACTCGTTGCTGGAATTTCTCAGACAGCGGCGTCTCCGGAAACGACGGATTGATACCCGTATTGTGCGGCATAAGGACCTCTTGAGTGTTTGAGCTTGAGAATACTTTTTGATTCTTACACGAGGTCCCGGCGGTGCTCTATAGTTCAGAAGGACGGGTCACCGGGTGGGTTGGTCTTCGCGTAGTCGTTCAGTCCGCGCTGGATCACACCCGTATTAAGCAGTGGATAGTCCTCCGCCAACGCACGCCGGCCGAGGGTCGTCGTTTTCCGGTCGTCGTTGTGAATCAGCTCACGAACGTTGCGAGCGATGCGCGCCTTGGCCTGACGGAAAAATTCGTTCGCCAATTCCCATGGGGTCGCATCTCCCGACGCCTGCTGCTTTCCGTCGGCATGCAGCGCCGTCGCGAGAATCGTAAGAATATCCTCTCCGATCTCTTCAATCCGGTTCTGCCTCCCTTGATCATCGCGCAACGCTTCGCGCTGAAGCGCCATCGCATAGAGAATGGCGCGGGCCAGTTTCCGGCTGATGTGCTCCACGTAGAGCAGCTTCGCACGTATCTTGGGACGCTGAAACTCCGGCCGGGAGGGCAGCGGTTTGCGCCTCCATTGCTCCCGGTACCATGGTAGGTAGTATTTCAGGAGCTTCACAAATGCCGCGCGCCGTTCGGCTCTCGTGAGATTCCCCATCAGATAGGCGCTGGCCCGCTCCAGATGCGGGTTGAGACCTTCACGGGCGACGAAGGGACGGAGGACGTCGGTGGCGCCTTCGCCGATCCGGTACATTTCAACGTCCCGGACGAGTTGTTCTATGATAAAAGCCGGCTCTCCTCGCACGCCCTTTGAATCCGCCGTTTCGTAGCCCATGCCGCCGAAGATGATCTGAGAGTCCTTGAGAAACTGGATCGTCTTCTCTGAGCAGAAGATCTTGGCGATTGCCGCCTCGATCCGGATGTCATACTGCTTCTGATCCGCCATGTGCCACACGAGCGACGCGAGCGCTTCCATCGCAAAGAGGTCCGTCGCCATGCGACCGATTCGCATCATCTGTGTTTGCCGCTCGGCCAGCGGCTTCTGAAAGGTGATGCGTGTATTGGCTCGATCCAGGGTCGGCTGCCACGCCTGTTTCGCCATGCCCAGGCAGATCGCCGGAATGCTGATCGCCCGCCCCACATTCAGTATCGTGAGGGCGTACTTGAGCCCCTTGCCGATCTCCCCGATAATGCTATCCGCCGGCACGCGGACCTCCTCAAAGATCATCCAGGCGTTTTCGATCCCTCGACAGCCCTCAAACTGGCACCGCTCGCGCACTGTCACCCCCGACGTCTGCATGTCGAGGATGAAGGCCGTGTGCACCCTGTCCTCGGGGGTTTCTCCCACAGGCACCGGTATCCAAGCCGGTACGCCGTCCCGGAGGACCTTCTTGGCCGGCACGCGCGCGATCAATGTAATGTAACGCGCGATCGGACCGTTGGTGCACCAGAGCTTTTCCCCATTGACGACGAAATGTGAGCCGGACCGGTCAAGTACTGCGGTAGTTTGAACATTCGCCGCGTCCGAGCCCGTAATCGGCTCAGTCAAGGCAAAGGCGGAAATCTCTTCACGCGCCACGCGCGGAAGGTATGTCTTTTTTTGGCTCTCGTTGCCAAACAGGAGAATCGGCATCGCGATCCCGATGGATTGGGGGACCGCAATGGTCAGCGAGAGAATATTGCTCCAGCTTGCAATGAGCGTGAGCACCCGGCCGTAATTCTTGTAGGAGAACCCGAGGCCACCGTACTCCGTGGGGATTTTCATGCCGAACGCCCCGAGCCCGAACAGCCCTTTGATCACGTGCTGCGGGATTTTTGCCGTGCGCTCAATCTCGGCCGGGTCCACCTGGCTTTTCAGAAACGCTTCGATCTTGCGACAATAGGCCTCGCCGATCGCAATCTCCTCGGCAGACTCAGCGGGTGGGAGCAGCAGATTGAAATCAGGACGCCCGACAAACACTCCCGCCAGGAAGCTCAGGCCGGTCAGCCGCTCGCGCGCATCCTCGATCCGCTCCAGACCTTGGAACAGTTCCGCCATAGAAGGAAGGCTAGGCCGCCAGCGAAAATGTGTCAAGCTTGCTTTTAGCTATCTTGCGGTCTAGGCTTGCGCTCATTGTCCGCGAAGATCACGCCTTCGATTCAGCGGATTCAACCGGCATGAAGCAACATCGAATAGCACCGGGTGCCAAGGTTGACCTGAAGAAGATCAACCCCAGTGAAACTGGGGATTACGGTCAAGATCAGAAGGAAAAGGCCCGGGCCCAAGAAGATACAAGAGTACGGTTAGACAAGCTCACCCGACTACAGGAACGGCTGTACGCAGCTTCCAGTCAGGCTTTGCTCATCATTTTGCAGGCGATGGACACCGGCGGGAAGGACGGCACGATCAAAAATGTCATGGGTGCGATCGATCCGCAGGGCTGCCGGGTTACGTCCTTCAAGGTCCCCACGCCGCTCGAGTTGGCCCACGATTTTTTATGGCGGGTGCATCATGAGGTGCCGTCGAAAGGCTACGTCGGCATCTTCAACCGATCACACTATGAGGACGTGTTGGTCACCCGCGTCCATGGTCTCATCACGGACAAGGTGGCTGAACAGAGGTTTGGCCTTATCAAGAACTTTGAGAGATTGCTGGCAGAGAACGGCACGACTATTTTGAAATTCTTCTTCCATATTTCCAAAGAGGAACAGCGGAAACGACTGGAGGCCCGGCTTCGCGATCCGGAGAAGCGTTGGAAGTTCAACCCCAATGACCTTGGTGAGCGGAAACTGTGGTCGAAGTACCAGGCAGCGTACGAAGATGCCATCAGCGCGACCAGCACGGAGGATGCGCCTTGGTATGTGATACCCGCGGATCACAAGTGGTACCGCAACTACGTCGTGGCCGATGTTGTCGTCGCGGCCCTCGGGAAAATGAAACTCAAATATCCCCTCCCCGCAGGCATCGACTTTGAGAAAATTAAGATCGAGTAAGGTATGGGAACGTTCATCCCCTCTTGGAACGCGGCGAGAGAAGTTACTTCGCGCAGCGGAAGCCGATGGTGGCGGCACGTTGGTCCGGGACCGCGCCGTTACGGCTAGCCGAGCGCAGGACCACGGGGTTGCTCTTCCAGGAGCCGCCGCGCACGCTCTTATAGCGACTGGTCTTGGCCCCCTGTGGATTGCGCTCGGGCATCGTGACGTAATAATCAATCCCAAACCAGTCCTGAACCCATTCTGCAATATTGCCGGCCATGTGCCGCGCGCCGTAAGGACTCTCTCCCTCCTCTCCGCTATTGACGGCCGCCACCAGCGGAATCTGATGCACATGGTATTGACCGAACACCGCGAGCCCAGCCGCTGGCGGCTTACTCCCCCACGGAAAGAGATTGCCGTCCGTCCCACGCGCCGCTTTTTCCCACTCCCCTTCCGTCGGCAGACGCTTGCCCTGTAGTCGGCAAAACTCTACGGCCTCATTCCACGTCACGTACAGCGCGGGCCAGCGTGCCAGCACATAATCCGGCAGAAGGTGCACCGTGACGACATGCCAGATTAACTCGCGAAGTTCCTCCGACGGAGCAAGGTGCTGGTCCCGCAGGAAGGCCAGATATTCGGACAGGCTGACCTCGTCGCGGTCCATCTCAAAGGCATCGAGCCAGATGCGACGCTGTGGCTGCTCGGTATCATCAAACTGGGTCGCCATGCCAAAGAGATCATCGTGCTTCATATTGGTTCCCATCAAAAACCATCCCTCAGGAACCTTTACGATTGGAGACGATTGAGCAAGACCGGCAATCGCATGCAGGTGACGGACCAGCTCAGGCGAAGACTCCGACCCCGCTAGCAAAGCAGGAGTTTCCGCCATCGCGACGCTGCTGAGCAGAACGATGCAACCAATACTGAAACGAGGAGGTCCGAGTAACACTTTCGCAAGGCCCACACTACTTATATAACGGAGCATGCGCGATGAAACAACTCTATCCGGAACCCCAACGAACCTAGAGTGTAAGCATGCGGCATTCCCGGCCCGCTTTAGCTCTAGTCCTTTTTCCCTGCCTGCACCTCCTTCGTAGGTTTTCCAGCGTCAATTGGCTTAGTTAAAGATGATTGACTAGCGTCAATGACTGAGGTAAAACAGCTAAAGCAGATCACAAGGAGGTAGCGCTCATGAAGGAATTGAGGCTGTGTTTCCGAAAGGCATTGGTGATCTATCTCGTCCTGGCATTAATGGTCCTGGGGTGTCTCCCCACAGACGTCATGGCGGCCATCATCCCATCGGATCTGGATACGGCAAGCGTGACCGTCGGGATGGATCGAGTCGCCGACATTCAGAAAATTCAGACTGCGCTGGAATCCAAACTCGTGGTGCAGCGACTCACAGACCTTGGTCTCACCGTCGAAGAGGTTCAGCAGGCGATGGCCAAATTGACGACCCAGGAACTACACGACATCGCGAGCAATCTGGACGGTGTACAGGCCGGCGGAGAGCTTGGCCTGATCATCGGTGTTCTGGTCGTCGTCATCCTGGTCCTTTTGATCATATTCTTGGCAAAAAGAGCCTAAGAATGCACGCGCTCCTGATCGCCGGGTGCAGGCTGTCTGTCTGCCTTTTACTGCTGGTAGCAGGCTGCGCGAGCGCTGAGCAGCAACTCACAGAACCAGAACGGCCCCTCTCCCCGAACTCAGTGTATGTCAAGGCGGTACCGTTCCATCCGCAAACCCAGTACCAGTGCGGTCCTGCCTCTTTGGCTGCCGTATTGAACTATTGGGGCAGAGACGTGACGCCCGAGCTGATTGCTCGAGAGATTTATCGCCCTCAGATGAAAGGCACCTTGAGTTTAGACTTGTGGCGATACGCAAAAGATCAGAATCTTCACGCGACAATCCGGCATGGCTCGTGGGAATTCCTGGAGATGCAGGTGAGCCGTAACCGCCCGGTGATCGCTTTTCTGAATCTCGGTTTTCAACAAGCTCCCATTGGACATTTTCTTGTGGTCGTCGGCATAGACCCAGATGATATGAGCGTGATCGCGTATTCCGGCGTCCAGAAAAATCAACGGATCCCTTACGACCGGTTCAGGGCGGCATGGGAGAAAACCAATTACTGGTCACTGCTCATCGAACCGAAAGAGAGCCTGGACGAGGCGGCGTAGATGCGGGCCATCCTCGTTGTCCTCGTCCTGTGCTTGACACCCGCCTGCTCGCTGCCGAGGATCTATCAATATCATGATCCATTGACGCCCGCGGAGCATTTAGCCTTGGGGGTGAGCTACGAAACCAGCGGCGAGACGGAGCTGGCGATCGCAGAGTACAAGAAAACGATTGCGCTCGCCCCGGATCGAGAGGGCATCACGGCGGCGGTGTTTCTCGGCAATGTCTATGCTGCGCTGGACCAGTTTCAGACGGCAGAGGAGTCTTATCGTGAGGCGCTTTCCCTTGATCCTCATCATGGGCAGGCCTTAAATAACCTCGCATCAATCCTGGCGACGCAACGTATAAAGTTGGAGGAGGCGGAAGCCCTCGCCAGAGCAGCGCTTGCGGAGGCCGGCAGCGGAAACAACGCGAGGCAAAAGGGCATCTACCTGGAGACGCTGGGCGAAGTCCTGTTACGTCAAGGAAGATATTCGGAGGCGCTGGAAAACTTCCGCGCTGCAGAGGCCTTCAGCGATAAGGGAACGGCATCGTGGCTGGTCCACCTTTACACACACATGGCAGAAGCGTATGAAGGACTTGGCCAGATGGCGGACGCTCAGGAAGCGAGACTCCGAGCTGAAACAGTTCGTGCAGCGGCAAGCACGATACGGACAGATGAAAAGATAGCATGCGAGAGTACTCAACGGTGCTGGAAGCCCTCCAGGGACTGAAAGAGCGAGGTTTCACTGAGAACCTCGAGCTGAAAGGCAGTGTGTTGCACGCGGTGGGCAGCGGACGAACGTTTAATGCTCAGGAACTGACGATCGTTGAGCATCACCGGTTTGAGGGAGCAAGCGATCCTGACGACATGTCGGTTGTCTATGGGATTGAGTCCAATGATGGAGCGCGGGGGGTCCTCGTAGATGCCTATGGCGTCTATGCTGACCCTCAACTGAGCGAGTTTCTGAAGGATGTGGACGATCGAGCAGAACGGTAGCGAATGACTACTCAATCGTCGTGGTGCTCTCGGCCCTCTCGACCTCAAGATCCAGACCCTGACCCGGCCACGGCTGTAGTCTCGGCCCCGCATACCGATAGCCGCCTGTGACCGGATCAGATGCGAGCAGGAGCGGCGTATCCAGATCAAGCAGTTCGAAGCCGCCCAAGCCCAGGACCATCGCGAATGAGCAGCCCATCGCGATCCGCGTCTCCACCATACCGCCGATCATGAGCTGCAAACCTGCCGCACGCACAAACGCAGCGATCTCCATCGCATCAAGGAGGCCACTTTTCATGATCTTGATGTTGACGAAGTCAACGGCCTGTCTCTGTAGGACTTCTTTCGCATCCTGAAGAGACCGGACCGACTCGTCAGCCGCTACCGGAATGCCAGCGTCCCGGCGTAACGCGGCAAGGCTGTCCAGGTCCTCTCTGGGAACCGGCTGCTCGAGCAGTACGATGTGGACGCCCACCCTTCGGACCTCTTTCACAAAGAAGCGGCACTGCTCGCGTGTGAATCCCTGATTGGCATCGGCGATGAACGCGATGTCCGGAAATGCGCGATGGACCGCCTCCAGACGGCGGATGTCCTGCTCCACATCGAGACCGACCTTTGTCTTGAAAAGACGAAAGCCCTGCGTGTACCAGTCGCGAGCTAATGAGACCGTACGATCGAGGTCGGCGATCGGGATCGTAATGTCGGTTTCACGCTCACGCACATCCGCGCCTCCGAAGAAGCCCCACAACGGGATGCCGAGATGCCGGCAGAGGGCATCGAGCAGCGCGGTTTCCAGCCCGCAGCGTGCGGCCGGGTGGGTCGCCGCGAGATCGTGAAACAACGCCGCGATCTTTCTATACCGGAACGCAGGCTGTCCAACCGCCGCTTTTGCGAGCTGAATCGCCATCTGCCAGCAGGAGGCGCGATCCTCCCCGCCCACTTCCGGAAAGGGCGCCATCTCGCCGTAGCCCACCGCGCCGCTTTTGAGGATGATCCGGACGACGAGATTCTGCGCCGTCAGCAACCGGCCCGTGGCGACGATGAATGGATCGGTAATCGGCACATCAATCGGCCAGATCTCAACCTTGGTGATCGTGTC
>Ga0184632_10000211_pt1 | contig 20805 bp, 24 predicted proteins | sample PLM31_50_b1_FD_133153 | JGI IMG/M metagenome (GOLD analysis project Ga0184632, IMG submission 133153) | Groundwater sediment microbial communities from an aquifer in East River, Colorado, USA - PLM3-1_50_b1 | ecosystem: Environmental > Terrestrial > Soil > Riparian zone | place: USA: East... | reverse complement strand
GTTCGCCAACTACGCCGCTGACACCCTCCAGGACCTTGCGCAGACGGCCCGTGATGGCGTCAGGCGCATCCGGCGACGGCCACGGTTGCTGTTTGCGTTCCTTGACCGCACCGGGCTTTCACTCTGACCACATGTCGCCCTATTCGGAGAAGCTCTCTAGTCTAGCTGGCCGACTTGATACTCAAAGAGGTGCCGTCTCCGGGTCTCCGTCAGGGAGTCTTGGTAGCCGGTCTCGCCCGTGAGGGCTGACGCGCTCTTGCTGACCGTCAGCGCAGCTGGTGCGACGCAGGACCGTGGCCAGGGTGGGTCATGGGGTTGCCTCGGCCGCCGGCAGGGTGCGTCCGGTCGCAGGCCGTGGCGGCTCGGCCGGTGGCGGCGCCTCAGGCAGTCGCAGCCGCTTGAGCGCCAGGGCGTTGACGGCCACGATCAGGCTGGAGCCGGACATGGACAGGGCGGCGATCTCGGGCCGGAGCACCAGCCCGAAGGCGGGCTCGAACACGCCGGCCGCGATGGGCAGGGCGACGGCGTTGTAGCCGATCGCCCAGCCAAGGTTCTGGCGCATCTTGCGCAGGGTGCCCCGGCCGATCTGCAGGGCGGTCGGGACATCCAGCGGGTCGGACCGCATCAGGACCACGTCGGCGGTCTCGATGGCCACGTCGGTGCCGGCGCCGATGGCGATGCCCAGGTCGGCCTGGGCCAGGGCGGGGGCGTCGTTGACGCCGTCGCCGACCATGGCGACCTTGCGTTGTGTCTGTTGCAGCTCGGCCACCTTGGCCGCCTTGTCGCCGGGCAGTACCTCGGCGAGCACCTGGTCGATGCCCAGCTCGGCCGCGATCCGCTCGGCGGTTGCGCCGTTGTCGCCGGTCAGCATCACCACCTGGATGTCGGCCTGGTGGAGGGCCTGGATGGCGGCGCCCGAGGTCTCCCGGGGGGCGTCGGCGATGGCGAACAGGCCTAGCGGGCGGCCGTCGGCGGCGGCCATGACCACCGTGCGGCCGCCGCTGGCCAGCCGCTCGCGCCGGGCAGCTAGCGAGCCCAGGTTGATCCCCTCGCGGTCCATGAGCCGGCGGTTACCGACCGCGACCCGCCGACCCTCCACGGTCGCCAGCGCGCCGTGCCCGGGGAGGTTCTCGAAGCCGTCGGCGGCCACCGAATCGACCCCGGCCTGCTGGGCGCGACGGACGATGGCCTCGGCCAGGGGGTGCTCCGACTCGCGCTCGACCGCCGCCACCAGCCGCAGCAGCTCGGTCTCGGCGACCCCGTCGGCGGTGACGACGTCGGTGACCTCCGGCTCGCCCTTGGTCAGGGTGCCGGTCTTGTCCATCACCACCGTGTCGATGCGGGCCGCGGTCTCCAGGGCGATGGCGTGCTTGAACAGGATCCCGCGCTGGGCGCCCAGCCCGGTGCCGACCATGATCGCGGTCGGGGTCGCCAGCCCGAGCGCGTCCGGGCAGGTGATCACCACCACGGTGATGGCGAACAGCAACGCGTCGGTCAGCGGCCGGTCGCTGGCAAGCGCCCACACCGCGAAGGTGAGCCCGCCGCCGACCAGGGCCACCAGCACCAGCCAGAACGCCGCCCGGTCGGCCAGCCGCTGGCCGGGCGCCTTGGAGTTCTGCGCCTGCTGGACCAGCTTGACGATCTGCGCCAGCGCGGTGTCGGCGCCGACCTTGGTCGCCCGCACCCGCAGCGTGCCGTTCTTGTTGATGGTGGCGCCGATCACCGGCGAGCCCGGCTGCTTGTGGACCGGCAGGCTCTCGCCGGTCACCACCGACTCGTCGACCTCGCTGTCGCCGTCTGTGACCACGCCGTCGGTGGCGATCTTGGCGCCCGGGCGGACCAGCAGCAGGTCACCGACGCCGACCTCGGCGGTGGCAACCTCGACCGGCTCGCCGTCGCGCAGCACCAGCGCCCGTGGCGGGGCAAGGTCGAGCAGGCTGCGGATGGCGTCGTTGGCGCCGCCCCTGGCGCGCATCTCGAACCAGTGGCCCAGCAGCACAAACGCGGCCAGCACGCTGGCGGCCTCGTAGAACACCTCGCCGCCGCCGCTCAGGGTGACCGCCACCGAGTAGCCCCAGCCGGCGCCGACCGCGACCGCGACCAGCACCATCATGTCCAGGGTGCGGGCGCGAAGGGCACGGACCGCGCCGGCGAAGAAGATCCAGCACGAATAGAAGATCACCGGCAGGCTGAGCAGCAGCGACCAGACGTCGTCGCGCAGCCCGAACGGGGCGGCGACCTCGAAGCCGAGGACTTCGCGGCCGATCGGGGACCAGAGCAGGATCGGGACCGAGAAGATGGCCGCGACCAGGAACCGGTTGCGCATGTCGGCGACCATGGCCGCCATCGACATGCCGCCGTGCCCGCCATGGCCCATCACCTCATGCGGGGACCGCATCTCCTGGCCGGTGGGAGCAGCGTGCCCGGCATGCCCGGCCGCGGACCAAGCGGCCATGTCCCGGAGGTGATGGTCCGGCTGGGCTGGTGGCGCCTGCGTGTCGATGGCGGCCGCCTGGTGGTGGCCGTGGCCGTCCGACGGGTCGGGTTCCATCAGCGGATCGCAGATGTGCTCGGGAACCGACTGGCCGGTGCAGTGCAGGCCGCACTCCTCGACCCAGCGGCGCAGGTCGGGCAGCGAGGTCTTGGCGGCGTCATAGGTGACGGTGGCGGTCTGGGAGACGGGATTGGCCTCGACCCGTTCCACGCCCGGTCGGCGGCCGAGCACGGCCTCGACCACCGCCTTCTCCGAGGCCAACAGCATCGGACGAATGTCGAGCACCACGGTGACCCGCTTGGTCTGTTGCATCGTTGCCTCCATACCGCGCCTCCCACAGCAGGGCGCGTCTGGTGGGGGTGGTCGGGTGTGGGAGGAGGACGCCGAGGGGGTGGCGTCCCCTCCCAGCTCGCGGTCACCGGATCGGCGCCGTCGCCCACTCCTTCTGCCACTGCTGGAACCGGTCGATCTCGGCCTGCTGGGTGTCGATGATCTGCTGGGCGAGCTGTTTGACCTCGGGCAGCGCGCCGTCGCGGAGTTCGGTGGTGGCCATGTCGATGGCGCCCTGATGGTGGGCGGCCATCATGTCGAGGAACATCAGGTCGAAGCCGTGGTGCTTGGTGGCGATGAGCTGGCGCATGTCGGTCTCGTTCATCATGCCCGGCATCTGCATGCCGCCGTGGTCCATGCCCTGCGGGGTGGCGGGCTTGCCCCAGTCCTGGAGCCATCCCTGCAGCAGGGTGACCTCCTGGCCCTGGGTGGCGGCGATGCGGTCGGCCAGGGTGCGCAGCTGCGGCCGCTGGGTGTGGGAGTCGACCAGGCTGGCCATCTCGATGGCCTGCTGGTGGTGGGGGATCATGTTCTGGGTGAAGGTGACGTCGGTGTCGTTGGGCGCCGCGGTGGCTGGTGCGCTGCCCTGGTCGCCTCCGCCTTGGTTGCAGGCGGTCAGCAGCACGCCGGCAACCAGCGCGAGCAAGCTCCGTCGCATGGGATCGTTCCTCTGCTCTGCTTGAGGTGATCGAGCCGATTTTCAGCCGAGGGGTCGGCTCACGTCAGCGAGATGCAGAGCTCCGCCAGGGATCGTGTTCGAGGTCCCGCCTGTCCTAGGGGGGCCCGGTCCCGACCGGCCGCTGGTCGGTCCAGGCGTGCGGTGGCCGCCTGTGCTGCCCGCCGTAGTCCCAGCAGCACAAGCCCTGCGAGGACGGCGAGGCAGGCGACGGTCATGTCGATGGCGGTGTGGCCCTCATCGTCCGGCATGGGGGCCGAGCGCGACGACGGCGAGGATGCGGCATGCTCGGCAGCGCTGCGGATGCCGGCCGCCATGCTGTTCCCGGAGCCATGCCCAGCGAGCATGAACACGTGGACGGCTACAAGGCCTGCGAGGCCCAGGAGCAGCATCCGCGACGGTCGCATGACCCCCGAGCCTAGCCGGTCTCGTCGGGCTCCGCACCCGGACGAACCGACCGGGCCGGCGGCCGTTGGATGGCCGGTACCACACCAGCCGGTCGGCCTCAGCGGCCGGCTGGTCGTTGCTCCTAGCCAGTGCAGTGGGACGTGTGTCACCTGCGGTTGGATTCAGGAAGGGGAGCCGCCCCGCCCCGGTGGGGACGGCGGCGTGCGGTGGGGCGGTCGGCGCTGCTCGTTGGGCCGAAGCGGCGCAGCCGCAGCGAGTTGGTCACCACGCTGACGCTGGACAAGGCCATCGCGGCGCCGGCGATCACCGGGTCCAGCAGCCCGGCGGCGGCCAGCGGGATCGCCGCGGTGTTGTAACCGAACGCCCACAACAGGTTCTGGACGATGGTGCGGTAGGTGCGCCGCGACAGCGCGATCGCCACCGCGATCCCCTCCAGGTCGCCGCGCAGCAGGGTCAGGTCGCTGGCCTGGATGGCCACATCGGTGCCGCTGCCGATGGCGATGCCGAGGTCGGCCTGGGCCAGGGCGGGGGCGTCGTTGACGCCGTCGCCGACCATGGCCACGACCTTGCCGTCGGCCTGCAGCCGGGCGATCTCACCGGCCTTGTCGGCGGGCAGCACCTCGGCCAGGACCCGGTCGGCCCCCACCTTGGCCGCGATCGCCTGGGCCGTGGCCTGGTTGTCCCCGGTCAGCATGGCGACCTCCAGGCCCATGGCGTGCAGGCGCCCGACCAGCTCGGCCGCGCCGTCCTTGAGCGTGTCGGCCACGGCCAGCACGCCGCGGACCTCGCCCTGCCAGCCGACCAGCACGGCGGTCTTGCCCTGCAATTCCAGCCGCTCGGCGGCCGCCTCCATTGCCCGGGGGACCAGCAGGTCGGCGTCGGCGGCCAGCTTGCGCCGCCCGACCCACACCGTCACCGGGGGGCCGTCACCGGTCGGCACGTCGGCGCGGACGCCCTGTCCGGCCAGGGCGTGGAACCCTTGGACGGTCGGCAGCGCGACCCGCCGGCGGGCGGCGGCGGCGATGGCGGCGCCGATCGGGTGCTCGCTGTCGGCCTCCACCGCCCCGGCCCGGCGCAGCAACGCCGCCTGCTCCACCCCCTCGGCGGCGACCACGTCGGTCAGTGCCATCTGCCCATGGGTCAACGTGCCGGTCTTGTCGAGCACCACCGTTCCGATTCGATGGGTGTGTTCCAGCACCTCGACGCTCTTGATGAGGATGCCGAACTCAGCGCCGCGGCCGGTGCCGACCATGATGGCGGTTGGGGTGGCCAGCCCCAGCGCGCACGGGCAGGCGATGATCAGCACCGCCACCGCCGCTACCAGCCCCTTGGCTGGGTCGTTGCCGAGCACCGCCCAGCCGGTGAAGGTCAGCACAGCGACGGCCATGACCAGCGGGACGAACACCGCCGAGATGCGGTCGGCCAGCCGCTGCAGCTGGCCCTTGCCGGCCTGGGCCTGCTCGACCAGCCGGACGATCTGGGCCAGGGCGGTGTCGGCCCCGACCGCGGTCGTCCGCACGGTGAGCACGCCGCTGGTGTTGACTGTGGCGCCTGCCACCCGGTCGCTGGGGGCCTTGTCGACCGGGACGCTCTCGCCGGTCAGCATCGACTCGTCCACCGCGCTGGTCCCCTCCACGACCTCGCCGTCGACCGGGACCTTCTCGCCGGGGCGGACGCGCAGCAGGTCCCCGACGGTTACCTGTTCGACCGGGACCATGACCTCGGCGCCGTCGCGGAGGACGCGGGCCTGCTTGGCGCCCAGCTCCAGCAGCGCGCGGATCGCCTGGCCGGCGCGGCCCCTAGCGCGGGCCTCGAGGTAGCGGCCGAGGGTCAGGAACGCGATCAGCAGCACCGCGGTCTCGAAGTACAGTTCCATCCCGCCGGCAAGCAGCTGCACCACGCTGTAGCCGTAGGCGGCCAGGGTGCCGACCGCGATCAGGGTGTCCATGTTGGCGGTGCGCCGGCGGGCACGGCGGGCGGCCTCGTGCAGGAACGGCCAGCCGATGCCGAACTGCACCGGGGTGGCCACCGCCAACATCGCCAGCCGCCAACGCCAGTCTTCCATGAGGGTCGGGCCGGCCAGCATGGTCGCCACCGCGAACAGCGCGGCGGGTGCGACCAGGACCACCCGGCGTAGCCAGGATCGGCGGGCGCGCTCCTCCGCGTCATCGCTGCCGCGGACCGGCTCGGCGAGCGGGGTGAGGCCGTAGCCGATCTTGTTGACCTGGGCCTGCAGGTCGACCGTCGGCACCGGACGGTCCAAGGTCACGTGCGCGCGGCCGGTGGCGAAGTTGACCTCGGCGTCGGCCACGCCCTCGGTCTTGGCCAGCACCCGCTGGACCCGGGCCGCGCAGGAGCCACAGGTCATCCCCTCGACCGTGAAGTCGATCCTGGTGGCGTCCTCGGCCTGGGGCCGGACGGTAGCCATCGCCTGCTCCTCTCCCGATCCTGAGACCACGTGTGCCGCGCTCAGGCGGGCACGTCGTAGCCCTGCTCCTCGATGGCGGCAACCAGGCGGCCGCGGTCGGTGACCGTCTTGTCGATCTCGACGGTGACCGTCCGGGCGTCGATGTCGACTCGCGCCGACGCCACGCCGGGCAGGGGGACCAGCGCGCCCTCGATCGCGTGCTTGCAGTGGTCGCAGTGAATCTCGGGAACGCTGATGGTCATCGTGGTCATGTCGGGCCTCCGTCGCTGGGCTAGCGGGATTGCCGGTCTCCTAGGACTTCAGCAGCCGCTCGATCGCCTCGGTCGCCTCGGTCACGATCGCGTCGCCGTCCGACTCGGTGCGGACCGCGTCGCGGACGCAGTGGCGCAGGTGGTCGTCCAGCAGCAGCACCGAGACTCCGCGCAGGGCGGCGTTGACCGCGGCGATCTGGGTGAGGACGTCGATGCAGTAGGCGTCCTCGTCGACCAGCCGCTGCAGGCCGCGGATCTGGCCCTCGACTCGGCGCAGGCGGGCCTGCAGCTTGTCCTTGTCGGCCGTATAGCCGCGCATCCTCCACCCCTCTCCTTATGCCTTACCCCCCTAGAGTATATTCGACCTGCTCTTGGTGCTCCTTGCTGATGCTCGTGTTCTCGTCGTGGCGCTTCAGCCGGTCGGGTTCGTCGCTGATCGCTGGCCTGGTGGCTCCTTGGCTGGATGCGAAGCGGCCGGGGTCGGCGGCGAACTCCTCGCGGCAGGCGGTGGAGCAAACCACCAGACCTGCCCATCCTGAGAGTCCAGTTCCAGCTCAGACAGCCACCGGCGGCATGCGTTGGGAAGCGGTGGAGCCACTGCGGGCGGTGGCCGAGGGGTTCGCTACTACGGGTCGGCGGCGGCCGGCTGGAGGTGACCGGTATGGCTTCGCCTGGCAGGCGTGCAGGGGTGTGAGGGGGCCTTGCGCCCGCGTTGAGGGGCCATGTGCGGGCTGGAGTGAGGTTCGCGTCGAGGACTCACATTTGCGGTCTGGTGCCAGCAAGTGATGTTAACTATGTCGCTTATGTTCCCCAGTGCCCGGGTGCGCCGTCGGCGCGGACCAGCTCGATCCGCTGGGTGAGGTTGAACCTCCAGGGCCAACGCCATGGCGTCGCGTTGGTTTGCGTCTGACTTCGTGACACAGATCGAGTGGTGGATCAGCCAACATCTGCTTGGGTTTCTGACCCGAGGAGGAGGAGCTGATCATGCCCGATCCCCAGCGTGGGACCGATCGGATCGGCCGGCGCGCCAAGCGGTTCTTGTCCCCGTCGCAGAAGTACGAGATCTGGCTGCAGCTGGTGCGACAGGAGACCACGATCAGCGAGGCCGCCGACCGCTTGGAGGTCGACCGCTCCACGATCATGCGCATCCGCGAGGTCGCTCGCCAAGGTGCGCTGGAGGCCCTGGCCACCTCCAAACCTGGCACCCAGCCGACCAAGCGCGACCTGGAGCTGGAGGCCGCCCGTGCCGAGGCGGCCCGGCTTGGGGAGGCCCTCAAGGAGCTGGCCGTCAAGCTGCTGCTGGTAGAGGGAAAAGGGCGTTGGGGCTGAGTGGCCGGGTCCCGCCGCGGGTGGATGCGGCCACCAAGGCCGGCCTGCTGGCCTTGCTGGAGGATGCCGTCGACCAGGGCTGGACGGTGCGGGCGGCGTGCGCCTCGCTGGAGCTGGGCCAACGGCGCGCGTGGCGGTGGCTGGACCGTCGTGCCGCCGACCAGTTGGAGGACCTGCGGCCGGGCGGCGGCGCGGTCCATGGGCTGCTGGAGGAGGAGGTCGCCGAGATCCTCGCCCTGTTCCACCAGTGGGGCGAGACAGACCGCTCCCATCGCAAGCTCGCCCATCGTGGCTCCTACCTGCAGCGGGTGTGGGTGTCGCCGTCCAGCGTGCGCCGGGTCCTGGACGCCGAGGGCCTGCGGCTGCAGCCGCTGCCACGGCCGGCGCGCAGCGTCCGCCAGCCGTTCCCCGACTGGGTCGAGTACAAGCCGGGGATGCTGTGGATCTTCGACACGACCCACTTCACCCGCGCCGGGGTGGCGGTCTGCGCGATCGAAGACCTGGTCTCGCGCAAGTGGCTCTGCGAGGTCGTCTCGGTCGAGGAGACCAGCGTCCAGGTCCAGGCCGCCTTCTGCCAGGCGCTGGAGGCAGAGGGGCTTATGGACCAGGTCGCCGCCCGCCTGGACGGCACCGTCGACCTGGCCTGCGACGACCCCGCACGGCCGGTGCTGCTGGCGATGAGCGACAACGGCCCGCAGATGACCTCGGGATCCACGCGGGAGTTCATGGCGTTGTGCGCCATCCACCAGCACTTCGGCCGGCCCGGCACGCCGACCGACCAGGCCTGGACCTGGGTCGCTGTTCGGCCACGTCAAGGCCGAGTGGCCACACCTGACCAAGATCCGCGACCCGGCGACCCTCCGCGCCGAGCTCGCCAGCGTGCGCGAGCGCTACAACTCGGTGCGCCTGCACGCCGGCATCGGCTATGTCACCCCCAACGACGAGCACGAAGGCCGCGGCGAGCAGATCCGCAAGGCCCGCCAAGCCGGACTCGAGCAGGCCCGGCTGCGGCGCATCGCCTACCATCGCGCCAATCACCTCCCCGACCCGACCGCCCACCCCGAGCACGACCTGTCCGAGGAGCCCGGCGATGTTGGCTAATCCAGCCGGGATCTCTGTCGCGAAGTCAGAAACAGGTCAGCGTTGACCACCCGAAGCTGAGCGCCATGCGCGTGGTCGAGCGGGTCCGGCACGTGTCGGTGGAGGGGCACGATCCCGGGCCGGAAGTCCCAGACCAGCGCCCGGGCCCCGGGGCGCAGCACGCGGCCGATCTCGGCCAGGCCCGCCGTCGGGTCGGCCCAGTGGTGCAGCGACAAGGTGCTGACGACCAGGTCGAAGGATCCGTCGGGGAACGCCAGCGAGGCCACGTCGCCGACCAGGAACGACGGCCGGCGCGCCGCGCCGTTCCCCCGACGGTCGGCGTTGGCGCGGGCGCGCTGGATCATGCCGGGATCGAGGTCGAGACCGGTCACGTCCAGGCCGTGCTGGCGGGCCAGCCGGATCGACAGGTGGCCGGGCCCGCAGCCCACCTCTAGTACCCGTGCGCCGTCGGGGGCGACCGCTGCGATGTCGGCGGCGATGCGCCCGTAGAGCGAGCCGAGTACCAGCCGGCTGAGGGTGTCGTAGGCGGCGGCATCGCCGATGAGGATCCCTCCCGGCACCCTGTGCCCCGTGGCACCGCGGCCGTGTCGCACGACGGCCACGGCCGCGGCTGCCGCTGCGAGCAGGATTACGAACCTTCGAGGTCGACCTATCACGGCTCCTTGGTGTCGTCAGAGGTAGGCGAGGGCTTCGCGGACGGTGAGGCGGGAGGCGCGGGTTGCGGCTGCCTCGGTGGCGAGTGTGGCGCCGAGGATGACGAGGACGAGCCAGATGCCGACGGCGAGGATGGAGATCCGGAAGGGCAGCGGTGCGTCCATGAAGAGGTTGCCGAGCCCGGCGCCGAGGACCGCGGTGAGGGCAAGCGCTGGGAGGACCGCCACCAGGCAGCTGGTGAGGGCCAGGAAGATCCCTTCGGCGGTGACGATGCGGCGAACCGCCTTCGGAGGTGCGCCGATGGCGTGCATGACCCCGAACTCTCGGGTCCGATCCAGGATGTTGGCGCTCATGGTCGAGGCCAGGCCGATGCCGCCGACCACGCCCATGGCAACGGCGATCGCCAGCACGATCATGATGATGGGATCCAGGTGCCCTTCGGTGATGGCCTCGCTGCGGCTGACCGACGCCGCGGACTGCACCTGGATCCCCGCGTTGGTGAGGGTCTTGGTAGCGGCGTCGGCGACCGCTGTACGGGTCTGCTCGTCGTGGCGGTTGGTGGCGATGCGCAGCTGGTTGGCCCGCTGTGGCTGGCCCATGGCGTTGGCGAACCCCTCGGCCGTGGTGTACACGCCGCCGCTACCGCCCCGCTCTTGGGCGATGCCGACGACGCGCCAGGTGGTGGATTGTCCACCAACGAGCAGTTGCACGCTGTCACCGGCGCCGATGTCGGGGACGGTGTTGTTGCGGGCGACCTGGTTGAGCACGACCGCGCCGGTTTCGCCTGGGTGCAGCCAGCGGCCTTCCAGCAGCTTGGGACGTGGGAGCATGGTGGTGCCCGCTGGAACCGCGGTCACCGAGACGCGGCCGTGTCCCTGGTCGGGGTAGGTGCGGGTGAGGGGGAGCTGGCCTGGCCCGGCGACACCGCTCTGTAGGCGGGTCCAGCCCTCGACCCGGCTGACGTCCGGCACCTGCTCCACCAGGGTGGTGACCTGATCCACCGAGGCCGGCCTGGCCAGTTGCACGTCGACGTCCCAGTTGCGCTGCTCCTTCTGCTCTTCGCCGATCGCCTCCACACTGGCGCTGAGGGATATCCCGGCGACGAACACCATGCCGGCGCTGGCGAGCAGGCCGACCGAGAGCAGGAAACGGGCGGGCCGCCGGATGGTGTTGCGCAGCGCCATGAGCAAGCCACGGTCGAGGCGGCGAAGGCGACCAAGTCGGGCCAGGACGCCGGTCGCCGTGCTCGGGTTGGCGCCAAGGCCATGGTGGTCGATCGCTGCCCGTACGGTGGTGCGGCTGGCCTTGACCAGCGGTAGCAGGGCCATCACTGGTGGCAGGCCGAGGCCGGCGGCGAGGATCACCAGGTAAGCCCACCAGGGAGCCGCGAGGCTGGCGGCCTGGATGCCGAGGAACCCGAGGATCGCGGCGACCCCGGCGCGGCCGATCAAGATGGCCGGGCCCAGCGCGATCAGGGTGGCCGCCGCGGCCACCAACAGCGTCGTCGCCAGGTACAGGCGCCCGATGCGGCCGGATCGCGCACCGATCGCTTTCATGATGCCGATCTGTGGGATCTGCTGGGCGAACAGGCCATTGAGCATGTTGGCGACCAGGACCGTGCTGAGCAGCAGGGCGGCCGCCCCGCCGGCGAGCAGCGACAGGAGCAAGGCGTCGGCTTGGCCTTGGTGGGGGTGCGCGTAGGGCGTGGGCACCTGGATCTCACGGATCGCCAGCCCGTGTTCGCGCTGCAGCCATTCGCCGACGTCGCCGGCGACGGCCACGACGGCGTCGCGGTCTCGGCTCGGTGTCGTCTGCCCCGGGTCGGCGACCTGGAGCTTCAACTGGTCCAGGACGGCCTGCTTCGCGGGTGTGGCCAGCGACGCTGTGGAGAGATAGCCGTGCCCGGTCTGCTCCTGGGGTGCGGGCGCGAGGCTGGGGTCATACACGGCGCCCGCCACCCGCAGCCGCGTGGATTCGCCGCTTGGTGGCTTGACGGTCACGGTGTCGCCGACCGCCACGTCCAGCAGGGTGAGCGAGTCACCTCCGAGAAAGACTTCCCCAGGGGACGGTGGCCAGCTGCCCTGCTGCACGTCGAACTTCGCCATCCGCATCGGGTCGTCGGGCGCCGCCACGAATACCTGTAGTGGGGTCTCCCGCCACCGGCCGTTGACCTGGATCTGGCTGGTGAACTGGGTGCGCCCGGTCGCCTGGATGACACCCGGCCGCCTGCGCACCTGGCCCGCGATCGCCGCCAGCTGCTCGGCGTCGATGGCGCGGTCCAGCAGGATCGTCGCCGATGCCGGCTCGGTGCTCAGGTACGCGCGGGGGGTCTCCCTGCCGCTGGCGGCCCAGGCAGCCAGCACCCCACCGAACACCGTCAGACTGACCGCGATCGCGATCACCATCAGCAGCATCCGGGGCCAGGTCGCCCGCAGGTCTCGGCGCAGCTTGACCGTCAGCAGGCTGCTCACGCCGACACCCCCGTCCGCTCGTCGGTGACGACGCGGCCATCCACCAGCGTCACCTCTCGACCGACGATCGACCGGATATCGCGTTCGTGGGTGACGACCACGATGGTCCGTCCGTCGGTGTGCAGGTCGGCGAACAGCGCCAACACGGCCTCGGCGGTGGTGGAGTCGAGGTTGCCGGTTGGCTCGTCGGCCAGTAACAGCGCTGGATCGTTGGCCAGCGCCCGCGCGATCGCCGCGCGTTGCTGCTGGCCGCCCGACAGCGTGGCGGGCAGCTTGTCGGCCTGATCTCCAACGCCAACTCGTTCTAGCAGGTGCTGGGCCCGGTCGCGGCGTTCGCCAACCGGGATCTTTTTGGCGAAGTCCATCGGCAGCATCACGTTCTCGACAACCGTCAGTGTCGGCAGCAGCTGGAAGAACTGGAATACCAGCCCGACGTTTTGTCCCCGCCAGGTGGCCAGGCCGGACTCCGACAACGAGCCAAGGTCGGCGCCCGCCGCATGCACCGTCCCGGAGGTGGGCCGGTCGATCCCGGCGAGCAGATTCAGCAACGTCGTCTTGCCGCTGCCTGACCGCCCAACGACCGCGACGAACTCGCCGTGGGCGATGTCAAGGCTGAGGTGATCGACGGCGATGACCTCGCCGGCACTCAGGGGATACGTCTTGACGACGTCGCTGACCTGGACCGCATGTCCCACGGTGTGCTACCTCCGCTTCCGGCCTGGACTAGATGTGGCGACCCGGGCCGTGGCCACCACCACCGCCGATGAGGAGCATGACCGCCACCAGCAGGGCCACCACGATCGCGATGATCACCACCACCCTCACCCAGCGTCGGGTGGTGTCGGGCTTGGAGCCGGGGTAGCGGGACGGCTCAGTCATCGGCGTGTCCTTCCCTGTCGCGTGTGGTTGTCAGGGTCTTCATTCATGCCGGCCATGTGCGGTCCTCTCGTGAGCTCTGTCGCGTCGGGCGGGTGTCTCGGCTGTCGCCTCACCCGCGCGCTGGGCAGTGTCCAGGTCACCGCCAGGTGATCGCGTCTGCCGGTCCGCTCGAGGCGATCGGCGAGGGGTGCTCGGCCTGCCGCGGGGCGTCCTCGGCGGGAGCCTCCGCGCGCAGCGTCAGGACGCCCGGGAGGGCACGTAGCGTGCATCGACCCCAGTCGACGCTGATCACTCCGCGGTCGTCGGACCACTCGACGTGCGGCTGCAGCTGCGGGTGCGCGCGGGTTGCCTTGTGCACGTGTCGGCAGCGTTGGACCAGGGACCGGCTGGAGTGCTCGGTTTCGGCCCGGGCCTCGGCGATCAGCATCGTTTGCCTTCCTCCGCTGCCTTCTGCTCTCCAGGCCAGGCCGTCTGCTCAAGGACCGCCGCCGCACGGTGCTCCATGGCCGCGAGGCTACGGGGGGCCGGGCGGCGGCGAAACGCCCCGCGGGGGGAACTTCCCCGTCCCCATTTCGTGGAGGCGAGTCACCCCACGGGGGGATTCCCGGCGGCGCCCGCGGAGGTACCCTCGCAGGATGTTCATGTCGTCGACGGCCACAGCCCACAGGCGCCTCGCGGCCCGGCCGAGCTCAGCAGCGCTGCTCGACGTCCTGGTCGCGGCCGTCACGTTGGCTGGCTCGCTGGCGCTGCTCCGACACGGCGGCATCGGCCCCTCCCGCCCCGGATCGGGGGAACTCGACCTGATCGGCGTCGTGCTGGCAGCGGGCTCGACGGTGCCGCTGATCGCCTGGCGGCGCTCCCCGCTCGGCGTGTTCACGGTGACCGCGGCCTCGGGCGCGCTGCTGGCGGGCCTGGGCTATCGGATCGACCTGCTGCTGGGCCCCACCGCCGCGCTGTACCTGCTCGCCGCCAGCCGCCAGCCGCAGACCCCATGGACACCGCGCGCCACCGTCACCGTCGTCGGGCTGCTGCTGGCGTACCTGGGCGCCGCCGCCGCCGCGCAGCGAAGCTTCCCCGCAAGCGAGCTGTTGCACACCGGTCTTGCCTGGGCGGTCGCCTGGTTCGCCGGCGAGCGAACCCGCCTGCGGCGCGAGCAGGTCGCCGAGCTCAGCGAACGCGCCCTGCGCGTCGAGCGGGACGCCGAGCGCGAGCGTCTGCTGGCCGCCGCCCAGGAGCGCGCCCGGATCGCCCGCGACCTCCACGACTCCGCCGGCCACGCGATCAGCGTGATCGCCGTGCGCGCCGGCGCGGCCCGGTTGCGGCACAACCGGGACCCCGATCGCTCGCTGCCTGCCCTGGAGGCGATCGAGGAGCTGGCACGCCAAACGGCCGCCGAACTCGACCAGCTCGTCGGCACGCTGCGCGAGGGCGGCTCGGCGAGCGGGGTCGTCGAGGCGCCGCCCGGGCTTGCGTCGCTTGACACCCTGATCGCCCACCATCAAGCGGCCGGGCTCAAGGTAACCCTCGATGCGTCGGGCGCGCCGCGGCCGCTTGGCGCCGCCGCCGAGCAGGCCGCCTACCGCATCCTGCAGGAGGCGCTCACCAACGCGGCCCGCCACGGAGCGGGCAGCGCCCGGATCGAGCTTGCGTTCGGCGACGCCGCCGTCGAGCTCACCGTCACCAACCCCGTGCCTGCGCGCGGCTCGCCGCGGCTCGGCGGGGGACACGGGCTGATCGGCATGCGGGAGCGCGCGACCCTGCTCGGCGGCAACCTCGACGCCGAACGCGCCAACGGCGCGTTTCGCGTCCGCGCCCGGATCCCCTACCAAGGGCAGCGGCCGTGACGCGGGTGCTGATCGCCGACGACGACGACCTGATGCGTGCCGGGCTCATCGAGCTCCTCACCGTCGACCCCCAGATCCAGATCATCGGCCAGGCAGCGACCGGACGCGAAGCCGTCGAGCAGACGCGTCGGCTCGCGCCGGATGTCGTCTTGATGGACGTTCGCATGCCCGACCTGGACGGGATCGGGGCCACCGGTGAGCTGGCGCGGGCGGCCCCGGCAGTGAGGGTCCTAATCCTGACGACCTTCGAGCAGGACGACTACGTCTTCGGCGCCCTCCGTGCCGGCGCCTCGGGCTTTTTGCTCAAGCGCGCACGACCCGAGGAGCTGATCGCGGCGGTGCACACCATCGCCGCCGGCGAGGCGCTGCTGTCACCGTCGGTCACCCGGCGCGTGATCGACCGCATGGCCCAGCAGCCCACGCCCGAGCTTGCCGATCAGGCCAAGCTCGAGGCGCTGACACCGCGCGAGCGGGAGGTGCTAGAGCTTATCGCTCGCGGCTTATCGAACCGCGAGATCGCCGCCGCGCTCGCGGTGGAGGAATCGACGATCAGGACCCACGTGAAGCGGATCCTGATGAAGCTGGAGCTTCGCGACCGGGTCCAGGCCGTGATCTTCGCCTACGAAACCGGCCTGAACCGCGCCGCACCTGAACGAGAACGGCCGCCGGTCCAAAGCGACACTCGCCTGCGACCGCGCCGAGCGTAAGGGCCCTCGTGATCCGACGCGTGCCCACGGCATGCTAGCGTCGGCCCATGGTCGACCCCCGCGTCCCCGAGCGGCTGCGGTGGGTGGTGCAGTTGCTGGACACCTCTCCCAATGACGAGATCCTGGAGATCGGCCCCGGCCCCGGCGTGTCGGTGTCGCTTGTCTGCGGGCAGTTGGCCGCCTGGCGGATCACCGCCATCGAGCGGTCCGCGACCGCGATCCAGCGCGCCACCAAGCGCAACGCCGACCATGTCGCCTCGGGGAAGGCCGTCTTCCAACATCTCGACCTGGCCAACCTCGACCTGGTCAGGCGGGCGCTCTCCGGCCAGCACTTCGACAAGGTCTTCGCGGTCAACATCAACCTGTTCTGGGTCCGGCTAGCCGACGCCGAGCTGCAGCTCATCAAGGATCTGTTGCGTCCCGGCGGTGTCGTGCACCTGGTCTACGAGACACCCGGCGAGGAGCAGGCGAGCCGGGTCGCCAACAGCCTGCGCCGGGGGAGCGACGCGACGCCTAGCGCGTCCCCCCGTACTGGCTCAGGCAACCCTGAACAGGAGGGCGCATGACCGAGGCCGCCCTGCCCCTGGAGCGTCGCCGGGGACTGCACCGTCGGGCCTTGTGGCTGGAGTACTTCACGGTCGGCTGGAACGTCCTGGAGGCGGTGGTCGCGATCGGCGCCGGGCTGATTGCCGGCAGCGTGGCCCTGGTCGGCTTTGGGGTCGACTCTGGGGTGGAGGTGATCAGCGCCGTGGGGCTGTTGTGGCGGCTGTATAAGGCCGGTCCGACCGCGAGCGTGGCCGAGGAGAGCGCCGCTGAGCGCCGCGCCCTGTACATCGTGGCCGCGACGTTCTTCCTGCTGGCCGCCTACATCGTTGTTGAGGCCGGCAGCGCCCTTGTGCAGGGGGAGCGGCCAGATACCTCCCCCGTGGGCTTGGTGCTGAGTGTGCTGTCGCTGGTGGTCATGCCGGCGCTGGCCTACAGCAAGCAGCGCACCGGCCGCGAGCTCGGCAGCCGGGCCTTGGTCGCTGACTCGATGGAAACCTGGGTGTGCTCGTATCTGTCGCTGGCGCTGCTGGCCGGGGTTGGGCTGTACTTGCTGTTGGGCTGGTGGTGGGCGGATGCGGTCGGTGCCCTGGCCATGCTCCCGGTCATCGTCTGGCAAGGCTGGGAGACCCTGGGTGAGGCCCGCGAGCACGACGACGCCGAGTGAGCGGCGCCTGGGGCTGGTCGGAGGTGGCCGGAAGGAGCGCTTGGATGGCTGAGGTAGGGGCAGCCCGGCGAGCAAGGGCAGGAGCGGCCGCTGCGACCCGGGCAGCCGGTTGGTCGAATGTTGCTCGGTTGGCCCGCTGGTCGGCGGTCGCGCTGGCCGTCCTGGTAGTGGTCGGCTGTGGGGAGGACCGGCCGGCCTCGCCGTCGCTGCCGGTCGCTGAGGACCCCGGGGTGGTGCACGTCCACGGGCTTGGGATCAACCCACAGAATGGTCGCGTGTATGCGGCCACCCACACCGGCCTGTTCGTCATCGGCTACGGCACCGCGACCCGAGTGAGCGACCGCTTGCAGGACACCATGGGGTTCACCGTGGTCGGACCCGACCAGTTCCTCGGCAGCGGCCACCCGGACTTCCGCGACAAGCAGCTGTATGACCCGGCGCGGCGGCCACTGCTCGGCCTGATCGAGAGCCGCGACGCCGGCCGGAGCTGGCGGCCGCTGTCGCTGCTGGGTGAGGCCGACTTTCACGACCTGCAGGTGGCACACGGCCGCGTGTACGGCTACGACGCCACCGGCCAGCGGTTCATGACCACCGCTGACCGCATCCGCTGGCAGGTCCGATCCACCGTCGAGCTGGTCGGCTTTGCCGTCAGCCCCACCGATCCCAAGGTCGTCGTCGCAACGACCGGGCGGAGGCTGCTCCGCAGCGCTGACGGGGGCCGCCACTGGCAGCCGATCCAGGGGCCGAACCTGCTGGTGCTGGACTGGACGGGCCCAGACGGGCTGTGGGGGATCAGCCCAGACGGGCAGGTGTGGCGCAGCTCCGACGCCGCCCGGACCTGGCAGCGGCCCGGCCGGCTAGGCGGCCAACCCGAGGCGCTGCTGGTCCACGACCAGCGGTTGTATGCGGCGGTCGCCGGCCAGGGCATCCTCAGCTCAGCCGACCGCGGCCAGAGCTGGCAGGTCCAGTACCGGCAGAGCCACCAGATGGGATAGCCGCTTGGTCAGTGGACCGTGGGCGCCATGGCGGTGATGGTCGCCGCAGGTCAAAGTCCGCACCATCTGGGTCGCTGTCGGCATGACGCTCTGCGCCTGGAGCTGACTGAAGGGAGGAAGACCCATGCCCGCCAGGTGGCGTCGGTGGGCCGCCGACTCCCGACGAGCCGACCGGAGTGAACGACTGCGCCGCTACTGGGACCGGCAGGCCACTCCTACGACCTCCTACGACCGCCAGATCGCCTTCTTCGAGCGGTCCTGTTCGGGGACGGCCGAAGCGATCGGCATGGCCTCGCCTAGCAGCGCCTGTGACCAGGGTGTGAGCGGCATCGAGCCCGCGTTGAGGGTCGCGTGAGGGCTGGAGTGAGGTTCGCGTCCAGGACTCACACATGCCGGCTGGTGCCAGCACGCGACGTTGACTAGCTGGCCGGTCCGTCACGACGTGCCGAGAAGTCAGATCAGATCGCGCGTGCTCGGCGCTCAGGATCTGCGGAACGCCTGGTAGAGGGGCAGGGGCTTGGCGACACCCTTCAGGTCGACCGCCCCCAGCGGGGGGGGGGGGTCGCCGCCGGGGATGTGCGTCACCGGTCGATCAAGCGAGTGGCCTCCGCGGTCGGGGAGGGCGCGATGGCCATCCAGCTGGCGCACGAATACCTCGCTGAACGGTAGCAGGCGACGAACTACGCGCAGCGCCGAAGCCAGACCCTCGTCCCATCAAGCTCGCGAGCGCCCCGCATCGTCGATGATGTCCGCCGGTTGACATCCTCCAGGTGGGCCGTGCCGCGTGCTGGACGAGTTCGGGAGCCCGAGGAGGAACCCAACGAGGAGCCTGAGGCGCCTGATTCCCGCGGAATCGCAATGGCGCCAACGACGGGCGATCGAGCTTATCGCGCGATGCGGCGGCGACCATACCATGCCATACAGCGCCGCGATTGATGCTTGCTGCAAGTGTGAGGACTCGAGTGAGGTTCGTATCGAGGACTCACACCTGCCGTGCGTCGAGGAGATCGGCGCGAACCCGACTGCGACGAGGTGGCCGTTCCGCTTTCCCGTGCTCGCCGTCGTGGTGATGGACGCCTCAGCGCACCTCCCGAAATACGGCGATCAGTTCCCATTCCCCGTCTGCATCCTGAGCTGCATGGCCTCCCGCATGGCGGCTTCCGACGCCGCCAGCTCATCTTGCGGGCTGAACATCACGAGCTCCGTTCCCGCCACCGCCGCGGGAACATGCCCCGGTGGCATGTAGAACGCCTCGCCCGGCTCGATGACCTCTTCGCGGTCGTCGTACCGGACGGTGAGGCGCCCCGCCGTGACATAGCCCCAGTGCGGGCACTGGCAGCTGTCGCCCGGCGACCCCTTGAGCAGCGGTGTGAGGTCCCAGTCCTCACGGATCGAGGTGAAGGTGACGGCATAGCCGTCGAAATGGGCGCCCCGGTCCTCGGCCGGGCCGTAGTCGGTTACATCGGGCGCGCTCTCACGTGAGACCTTTGACATGAAGCACATCTCCTTTGGGTCGTGTACGGAGCTAGGGAACGGGTGTCAGCTCAACGGGCCGACCGCCCCGCTGGGCACTGTGGGCAGATGCTGACCTCTGCGTGGGGGTCGACATCTCAACGCGAACCAGCTCGACCGGACCGCCGTCTCAGGCGGCGTACTGCTCCGGCGCGGCGACGAACCGCTGGTGGCACCCCTCGGAGCAGAAGTAGTAGGTCTTCCCCTCATACTCCTCGCTCGCTGCGGCCGTGGCCGGGTCGATATCCATCCCGCACACGGGGTCCTTCATCGTCGCCATCACTTCCTCCTTGTGTCCCTCGTGCTAGACCTCCACGTTGACGCGATCGGTGGTCTGGCCCTTCGCGGGAAGACCGCAGCTCGGAACCCGCGTAGCCGGTTGGCGTTCGCCACCACCGAAAGCGAGGACAGCGCCATCGCCGCAGCGGTGAACATCGGTTGAGCAGCACCCCGATTGCCGCGTAGAGGGCGCCGGCCGCCACCGGGATCCCCATGATGTTGTAGACGAAGGCGAGGAACAAGTTCTGGCAGCGGTGTTGCGCGGGCGCCCTGGGTTAGCTCGACGGCTGTTGGGTGACGCCGGCCGTGGCCCCCACGGCGGCTTGGTGGCGGGTGGCGATGCGGCTGGCCAGGTAGGCGGCGTCGTCGTTGACGAAGCCGAGCAGGGCCGAGCCGCGGGTGTGCTGCCAGGACAGGCCAAGGAAGTACAGCCCAGGCACTTCGGTGACGCCGCGTCGGTGGACGACCTGGCCTTCACGCACTACGCCCGGGATGTGGATCCAGGCGTGGTCGGGCCGGTAGCCGGTCGCCCAGACCACCACTCCGACGTCCTCCAGGGTGCTGTGGTCGGCGAAGCGGACGATGCGGCCGTCGGCGTCGATCAGCCGCGGCCGGAAGCGGACGCCGGCCTTGCGAAGTCGGCGCTTGTTGGTCCCGATGATGAACTCCCGGCGGCTGGCTCGCCGGCCGAGACGGGAGTCCACCGTGACCCGCAGCACGCCGAGCCGCTCCAACCACCAGAACAGGTCCCGGCCGGCCAGCCGCTGCGGCAGCATCGGCACCCGCTCGGCGACCGAGAGGTCGACCTGGCGGGTGGCGGCCAGCTCCTCGGCGATCTGGAACCCGGAGTTGCCGCCACCGACCACCAGCACCGGCCCCTCCGGCAGGGCCTTCGGGTTGCGGTAGTCGGCGCTGTGCACCTGGGTCACCGAGGGGTCCAGTTTGCCGGCCGGCGGTGGGACGAACGGGACCTGGAACGGTCCGGTCGCCACCACCACCTGGCGGGCGCGGAAGACCTTGGCGTCGGCGGTGCGGACCTCGAAGCCGTCCCCGACCTGCCGGAGCTCGGTGACCTTGGCGTCGAGCCTGATCGGCAACTTGAAGGTGGTTGCGTAGGCCTGCAGGTAGTCGGCCACCGGGTTCTTGGTCGGGTAGGTGTCGGCCGGGGCGGGGAACGCCATGCCGGGCAGGGCGTTGTACTGGGCGGGGGTGAACAGCTTCAGTGAGTCCCACCGGT
>Ga0184632_10000210_pt1 | contig 20919 bp, 13 predicted proteins | sample PLM31_50_b1_FD_133153 | JGI IMG/M metagenome (GOLD analysis project Ga0184632, IMG submission 133153) | Groundwater sediment microbial communities from an aquifer in East River, Colorado, USA - PLM3-1_50_b1 | ecosystem: Environmental > Terrestrial > Soil > Riparian zone | place: USA: East... | reverse complement strand
CGCGTGAGGCATCCCAAATGAACGATGTTGATGGCCTTCGCGCCCCGCCCTTCGGGCTGCTGAAACAATTTCAGATAGTCGTCAAGGCCTGCCGGATTCAGCTCGAACGAGTCGTCACCGAGCACGGCGAAGGATTTGCCGAAACGAACGAATCCCGCCGGTTGGCGCGACGCACGGAGCCTTGATTGGAATCCGGCCCCTCCTCCGTATCGATCCGCAATAATCAACCAGTAGACGTTCTCCTGGTGAGATGCAGGAGCGATCTCATCCGGAAATGGCGTTCGGTCCCACGTCGGCACATAAAACCAATCGTCCACCCCGGCCTTTGCAGCCGTTTGCTCTTCGTGTGGCTGTGTCGCATCATCCGACGTCGCCTCCCTCCAATAGCGCTGTCTTTCGAATGCGTACGTCGGTAGCGATACTCGGCGGCGGCGCCCACTGGTGTGGGCGTTGTTCCATTCGATGGCAGCTCCCGACACCCACAACTTTCCAATGGCTTGCCACAGATACTCGACGTCCGACTGGTTGTCGTAAGAGTGCCTGATCGAGGAAATCGGCCCCGAGACTCCCGCATGCCGCCGGTCGGGGTGCTGCATAGCCAGCACGCCCAGCGTCCGGCCGGGCCCGGCCTCCAGCAGGATGGGATTGTCGAGCTGCCACACCTCATGCAGCGCATCGTTGAATCGAGCCGTGTGATTGGCGTGCATGGCCCAATAGGCAGGGCTCGTAGCCTCGTGAACGGTAATCCACTTCCCCGTGACGTTGGATGTGTAAGGAATTCTCGGTTCGTTCAATCGAACAGTGGTTATTGCCGCCTCGAACGCCTTCACAATCGGATCGAGCATTCTCGAATGAAATGCATGGGCGTTCTGAACATGCCGACAGATGACGCTTCGCGCAGTCAACGTCTTCTCTAACTCGGCCACGCCAACAGCGGGACCCGCCACCACACACAATCCGGGACCGTTGATCAATGCAATGGAGAGATTCTCGGGAAGCAGGGAAAGAAGCTCACCCTCCGGCAGCATGACGGCAAGCATCGCTCCCTGAGGCAACTCGTTGACCAGCTTGGCGCGCGTTGCAATCAACCACAGCGCATCCTCCAGCGACAAGACTCCCGCCAGGCACGCCGCGACATACTCGCCCATGCTGTGACCGACGATGGCGTCGGGGGTGATCCCGAACGATTGCCAGAGTCGGGCCATCGCATATTCGACGGTGAACAACGCTGGCTGGGCGAACAACGTCGTATTGAGGCGGGCAGTCTCCGGATCCTGGGGTGCGTCGATCTTGCCACCCAGCATCCTCTTGAGGTCGACGCCCTTGCTCCGGCCCTCCTGCCTCCAGCTCTGACTTTCCGGATAAATGACTGTTCGAATATCGATCCCCAGATGCGGCTCGAGTATGTGCGCGCAACGATCGACTTCCTGCTTGAAAACGGACCACGATTGATAGAGCTCGCAGGCCATCCCCACGTAGTGATCGCCGATGCCTGGCAGTAACAGGACCACCGGGCGTCGCGAGTCGTCCGTCCGGTCGGAAAAAATTCGCTTCGAACCCTCCCGACGCAAGGCAGCGATGGCGTCCTCGCGGTCAACACAGACCAGGCCCCGTCTATGCGAAAAGGCCTTGCGTCCGATCTGCAAGGTATGGGCGACGTCACTCATGTTCACGGAATCGTTACGGATCAGGAACTCGCGCAAGCCATCCGTCGCCTGGTCGAGAGCGCCTTCGGTCTTCGCCGAGAAAATGAGCAGATGCGGAGGACTGGCCTCCGTCGAGATTCCCAAGTCGGGTGCTTCCTCGAGGACAACGTGCGCGTTCGTTCCGCCCATGCCGGTGGACATCACTCCGGCTCGTCGGGGTCCGTCGCTGGTCCATTCCCGCAGGTGCGTGTTGACGTAAAACGGGGTGGCGGGAAAATCGATCTCGGGATTGGCCTCACTGTAATGAAGGCTCGGGGGAAGTTTTCCGTGCTCGAGGGCAAGGACGGTCTTGATCATGCCCGCGACTGCCGCCGCGGCATCGAGGTGCCCCACATTGGTCTTGACCGAACCGATGGCGCAGTATCCCGAACGTTGCGTGAACGTGCGGAACGCCTTGGTCAAGGCCCTGATCTCGATCGGGTCACCAACTGGTGTTCCCGAGCCGTGGGCCTCGACATAACTGATGCTGTCTGCGTCGACCCCTGCATTGGCCAATGCCTCCACCACGGCGTCGGCCTGACTGTTGACGCTGGGCGCCGTGTAGCCGGCTTTTTCCGAGCCGTCGTTGTTGACGGCCGTACCCCTGATCACCGCACGAATGTTGTCTCCGTCAGTGAGCGCGTCCGCCAACCGCTTCAGGACCAGGATGCCGCCGCCGCTGCCGAAAACGGTGCCACTGGCCCTGGCATCAAAAGCCCTGACGTGCCCGTCCGGCGAGGCAACTCCGCCGGCGTCGTAAAAATACCCGGCACGGTGCGGAACCCTGACCGATACGGCCCCAGCGATGGCCATGTCAGTTTCCTGAGTCAAAAGACTCTGGCGCGCCAGGTGAACCGCCACCATGGAGGTCGAGCAGGCGGTCTGAACGGTGATGCTCGGCCCCTTCAAGTTGAGCTTGTAGGAAATCCGGGTACTCAGAAAGTCCTTGTCGTTTCCGATGAGCGTCGGAATGTAATCCTCGGCCAATTGGCTGCTGAGACCGACGTTCATGAAATAGGTGTTCATCGCGGCACCGGTGAACACACCGATGCGTCCTGGATAACGATCGGGGTCATAGCCCGCACTCTCGAGCGCCTCATAAGCCAGCTCCAGCAAGAGGCGGTGCTGCGGATCCATGTTCCGGGCTTCCATCGGCGAGAAGCCAAAAAAACGTGCGTCAAAATGGCCCGGCTCGTCCAGGATCGGCGCAGCCTTGACATAGTTTGGTTGAGTCAGGCAGGACGCAGGCACGCCTGATTCCAGGATCTCCTGATCCGAAAGCCGGGCAATCGACTCCACGCCGCCAGCCAGGTTTTGCCAGAACTCGTCGAGATTTCGGGCGCCCGGGAAGCGGCCGGACATCCCGATGATTGCAATATCGAACTCGTTATTCACCGGAGGCTTAGAACACGTAAACGTAATAGTCTGTATCTGCGATATGTTGCCAGGTTACTGACGCTGAACCGACAGGAGCCGTCGAATTCGGCGCGGAAATCGGCAAGCCTCCGCGTCAGGGAACGCCCCTACAAAGTACCTCGTGTAACGGGACGGAGGTTTTCTACCAGGCATATATGATGTTGTTGGTCGTGCGAATTTTGTAATCAGGCCTTATTTTTTTCAATGATCTAATGATTTCGCGGGCATCGAAATGAGGACTGATGACAAACTTCGGTTTGAATGAACGAATCGTTTGTCTTCCCCCGCAGATCACCTCTTTTTCCATCCCTTCCACATCCAGCTTAATAAAGTCGATTTTCATTTTTAAATCGTCAAACACGATCGCATCCATTGGAGTGCACGATATATTCATTTTCTTGTATGAATCGCCCGTGCCTTTCGCGATGCCGAATCTCTCGGGGCATGCTGTTGCGCTGGCGCTTCTTTCTTCGCTATACATGAAGAGTCGCGTTTCAACCTTGTCCGATAGCGCCAGGTTCAAGGGAACAAACTGCTGGGGTTCGATAGATCGGTTCTTTTGCAAGTTACCGATCAGCAGCGCATACGTTTCAGGTATAGGTTCAATACAAACAATCTTTCCCGTGGGTCCGATTTTGCTTTGTGCATAGAGCGCAAACAGACCTATATTTGCTCCACAGTCGAGCACCACATCCCCATTGCTGATCCTTGAGCCAAATCCCTCATAAATCCGACGCACAAATACCTCGTTGACTATTTCCTCCAATTGGGTGCCTGACTCAGGGAATGAGAAATGGAAACGCCGAAAGCGAGCTTCAGCCCCGTGAACTCGCAGTTCGGCGACGGAATCCTTTCCAGTCAAAAAGCAAAGCAGATCATGATATATCTTGTAATCACGCCAGCTATATATTGTTAGAAATCGAAAACTCACCATTACCTTGTTATACGGGCCGCTCAACTTCTTTTTTAAGTGGCGAAGCGGGCGCCAATTGGGGGACACGCGTTTAAGTGAAAATTTCATTGCTGTGAACCGCTGCGAGTTTTCGAAATCTCGAATAGCCTTTCCCCTGAAGCGCCGCTAGCGTCGGCTTATGAAAAGTTCTTGAGAGCCGGTTCCGGCAAAGCCTTTCGGTCGGCCTTCCCGCTCGGCGTCAGAGGCATTTCATCGATTTTCTCAAAACGATTGGGGATCATGTAGTCGGGAAGATGTTTTTTCAGGTAATGCTTCAGACCCTCAACCTCCAAATCAGATTTACAGACCACGTAAGCGATAATGAGGATGATGTTTTCCGAGTACTTCTTGACCAGAGCAACGCAGTCGGTGATGCCCGGGTACTCCCTGATCGTGTTTTCAATCTCCCCCAGCTCGATCCGCAATCCACGTATCTTTACCTGGTGATCCTCCCGACCTAGGTATTCGATATTTCCGTCAGGCAGCCACCGGGCGATGTCTCCGGTTCGATAGATTCTTTCACCGGGGTTGACGGGATTGTCGGTGAACTTTTCATCGGTCAGGGCCGCGTTATTCAGGTAGCCTCTGGCCAGACCAATCCCGGCAATGCACAACTCTCCGGCCTCACCGATAGCCACCTGCTGGCCGTCTCTGATAATGTAAAGTCTTATGTTATGGATCGGTCGCCCGATTGGAATGCTTTCGAAATCATTATGCGCAGGGCAATCGAAATAGCTGACGTCGACCGTCGCCTCGGTGGGACCGTAGAGGTTGGTCAGTCGGGACCCGGTCTTGCTACCCAAAATTTCATTGAACTTTCTGACATGACTGGACGTCAGCGACTCACCGCTGGCAAATACCCGCCGAACCGAAGCCAGGCTTGTCAGCACGCTAGCAGCCTTGCCGTCCAAATACTCCAGGAACACGTTCAGCATGGATGGAACGAAGTGCATAACGCTCACCTGGTGCTTCTTGATGGTTTCAACTATGGCTAGCGGATATCGTTCCCCACCCGGCATCAAAAAGCAAAGTTTGGCGCCCTGCAGCACCCACCAGAAGAGTTCCCACACCGATACATCAAAATAGTAGGGCGTTTTTTGTAAAATGACGTCGCGCTCATCGATCGGATAGGCTTGTTGCATCCAATGCAGGCGGTTGACGAGCGAACGGTGCTCGATCATCACGCCCTTCGGTTTGCCGGTGGATCCGGAGGTATAGATCACATAGGCCAGATCCTGCGGCGTGTTGACGATGACGGGATTCGCCGTTGATCCCTGGTAGACGTCGGGATCATCGAGATTGATGGTCCGTCCGTCGAAAACGATCTGGCTGGCTGTCTTGTTCTGTACCAGCAGTACTTTGACCCCGCCATTCTTCAGCAGGTAGTCGATGCGATCCGGAGGATTGTCTGGTGAAATGGGCAGATAAGCCCCACCCGCTTTTACCGTCCCCAGGATGCCGATGATCATGGCGAAGGAGCGCTCGACCATCAATCCGACAATGTGTCCGGGTCGAACGCCTTCGGCTCGTAACAAATGGGCCAGTTGGTTGACGTTGTCATTGAGCTGCGCAAACGTCAGCGTCGACACGCCCATGCTCTTGTCGTGGTCGCAGATGACGGCCGTCGCGAGCGAATGTCGGTCGATCTGCGCCTCGATCAACTGCGGAAGAGTGACGCTGTCCGGATAAGCCGCCTCTGTCCGGTTGAATTGCGCGATCTTCGCGAGATCGGGTGCCGTGGCGGCGGCGGGTGGGGGGAGGACGCCCATGCGAAATCTGCCGGATCGGTTACTTGGAAGACCTGCCGGCTCGATCGACAAAGAGCTTCCCCAGAATCGCCTCGTGAATCTGGGTCGTGCCTTCGATGATTTCCATGATCTTGGCATCACGGTAATAGCGCGACACCGGCGATGATCCGTGGCAGCCCGATGCCCCCCAGATCTGAACGGCATCGGACGCCGCTCTCACGGCGGCCCTCGAGGAGAAATACTTGGCTATCAAGGTCTGCTCAAAGGCTTCGGCAAGATGTTCATCCTCGGCGCGGCAAGCGTTGTAGCAGAGCGAACGCGCTGCCTCCAGATCGGTGCCCATCGATGCGATCAACGATTGGATCATCCCGATGTCGCCTACGCTCTTGTCACCAATATTTCGCTTGGCGGCGTGAGTGACGCTCTCCTCAAAGCATCCTCTCAGAAGCCCCAATGCCGAGCAGGCCGTGCTGATTCGTCCAAAGTGCAAACCGACCGGCGCGACATGGGACAACGCGAAACCGGGTTTCCCGATGAGATTGGCGGCGGGCACCTCCACATCGCGGAACTCAAGCTGTGCCAGCCCAGCCGAGCGGAAGCCCATCAAATCGAAGATGGGCTCAACGCGAAGACCCCGGGCTCCCTTAGGTACGACGCAAGCGACCGAACGCGGCCCGAGCATCCCAAACACCAGAAACACCGCGGCAAATTGCGCACAGCTGATCCATTTCTTCGTGCCGTTCAGAACCAGCGTATCGGCGCCCGATCGCTGAGCAAATTCCATGCTCAGAGATTGAAGAGCACTTCCCGCACCAGGTTCAGTCAGTGCGAATGCGCCGATCGTCTCCCCTCGGGCCAGGGGAGGAATCCATGTGCGCTTTTGCTCCACCGTGCCCCATTTGAGCAGCGCCATGGAAACCATGGCCTGGACGGTCAGAACACCGGTCAGGGCGGACGATCCTCGTCCGAAGGCTTCATTCAGCGAACCGAAGGTGACAGTGTCGAAGCCCTGTCCGCCATAGTCCCGCGGTAGACTGCACCCCAGGTAACCACACTCCGCCATCTTCGAGAGCACCGAATCCGGGACTCTCTGCTCGCGATCCCACTGTTCGGCAAACGGTTCAACGTTCGCCGTTACAAAGGCTTCGAATTCCTCGTACTTGTCCTTTTGTGACTGAGTCAGTAGGTGTCGCATGCAAGTCGTCCACGCTCAACCACCCGATCGTCCGGTCTTTTTCATGACAAAGGCCGTCGTTGCGTTCAGCGACTTGAAATTCTCGATATCCAGATCATCGATTCCGACTTCCAGGGCGAAAGTCTTCTCGATGAACGTCATCAATTGGACCGCGAACAAGGAATTGACAATACCCGAATCGAACAAATTGTCGTCATCGTCCAGGTTCGTAACATTGCTCGCACGCGATATGAAGCCCCTCACCGTCGCCCTGATGCCATTCGCTTCTTCGATGCTCATGGAATTCTCCGAATGCCAACGAATAGCCAACCACGGCAGGCCGCTCGCGCAGCATGAGGCTCGCCCATTCGCAGGCAAGCGGGACGCCCCATTGTCGACGACGCCACCAAAGCGAAGATCGTGCTGCGCGGGATGGAAGTCGTTGGCGTGATCGCAATCATGGCGATTGGTCCAGGCGGTCGACGCCCGGACGTCTGACTAGGCGCTTCCGGGCTCAGACATCCGGATAAACATGAAATCCCTTCCCGCTCTTCCGTCCCAAATTGCCCGCGTGCACGAGCTTCCTCAGTAACGGGCAGCATCGGTACTTTGGATCCTGATAGCTCTCGTACAGAACGTCGAGAGAATGCATCACCGTGTCCAGACCGATCAAGTCTGCCGTCTCCAACGGACCCATCTTATGTCCGAAGCACTTCTTGAAGATCATGTCGATCTTCTCTGCGCTCGCCACCTGGTCTTGCAGGACAAATGCCGCCTCGTTCATGAACAGATGGGAAATACGGTTGGATACGAAGCCGGGCAGATCCTCGACGATGATGGCCTCTTTGCCGAGGCGGGCAAATAACTGCAGAAGGATGTCGACGGTGCGGTCCGACGTGTGGTACCCGCGGATCACTTCGACCGTCGGCATCAAATGGACCGGATTCATGAAATGGAGACCCACCACATTGGGCGGACGCTTGGTAGCGCCGCCTATTCGTGTGATGGAGATACACGAGGTATTGGCTCCAAAGCAGACTTCGGACGGGACCACACGCTCCAGATGTTCGTAGACTGCCCTCTTGATTTCCCAGTCTTCGGTGACGTTCTCGATCACGAAATCACACGAAGCAACATCCGCGAGATCGGTCGTCAAAGTCATGCGATGCAACGCCTCACTCCCGGTTACCCGTGGCAACGCTTTATTCAGCAAAGGGGCGAAACGTATGTTGTTCAAGACTTCGGCTTGAGCGCGCTTCAAGGTGTCTTCCGAAATATCCACCATGACCGCGGAAATTCCGTGAAGAACGAGGTCGGTTACGACGCCGGTACCGATGTTTCCCGCGCCAAGTACGCCTACTCGGTTGAATTCCATGCTACGAAGCTTTCCGCCTCAGCGCACCATAACGCCTTTGCTGACCCCGTAAGACGGCTTCCGCGGTGGTCGTTTGGCCGTGAGCGTCCGCAGGCGACACCCCCAATTTGGCAGCGAGAAGTCGCACCGTCGGACACTCGAACAGACTGACGATCGACAAGGTCCGGTTCAACTCCTTCTTGATCATCGCGATCACCTGGACGGCTCTGAGCGACGTTCCGCCCGCCTCGAAGAAGTTATCGTTGACCCCGAGGTGCGGCCTCCCCAGGACCTTTCTCCATATGTTCGCAAGCGCGGTTTCCAGCGCACTGCCCGGTAGTACGTCCGCCGCGACAGGCGGAGGTGCCTTCCCGAGCCGATATTCCTCTACGGCCCTTGCCACGCGGCCGACGTCGTAGAGGTCCTCTCCAATCCGCTGCAGGCACTCGGACCGGTCAGCGCCATCGACTGCGAATGCAGAATGGGGTGCGAGTCCATTTGGGCTCGAAGGGGCCGTCGGCTCTTGGCCAGTCGGCACCTCTTCGCCCGGATCATCGCCTGGACTGTATTCCACACCAGCCAGGCGTTCCGCCGGAAAGGTCCAGCACGTGCCGGCCTCGTTCCGACACCCGGCGCCGATGCTCGTCATGAACTCCAGCGCCGGCAAATTTTTCTCGGTCTGCCGATAAGCGAATTCGACGAATGCCTTTCCCTCCTTGAGCGCCCGCTGTCCAAGCTCCGCAACGATCGCGTGCTCGACCCCTCGGCCCAAAACCCGGCAGCTCAACAGCCAGGTGTCCACATTGCAACGATCTGCCTCCGTCTCGTACATCACGACGCCGACGAGCCCGTAATCCCCAAATCGATCGACCACACGAACTGCCAGGCAGCTGGCGCCCACGCGCTTCAAGAAGTCCTTGATCTCGTTTTCGCTGCGCCGGATCGTCGTCAGGTTGAATTGATTTGTTCTGAAGGTCAGCTGCGAGACACGGCCGATTTGATCCTCCGTCACGCCAGAAATCTCCACGTCGAGCTGCAGCCCTTTGACAAATTCCTTCAGCGAAAGCGATTGCTTCCGGTATTCCCGCCTTTCGGCGTTTTGCTGGTACATCCGGGTGCGATTCTGATCCTCCTCGGTCGATCCCGTGCGATCGAACGCCCAAATATGATCGAGAAACTGCGAGACGGACTCGGCGTTCGGAGGCAGTTGCAGCGTCAGTACGTTCGGGCAGTTGATCCTGACCTCCGCGCAATCCATTGGGTTGTCATCGATGAAGATGAAACTGTCCAATCCGACATCGAGCTCTTTGGCGAGCGACTTGATGTTTTCCGACTTGCTGTTCCAGTTGATGCGCCACGACACCAGATGCTCGCGTTTCAGTGGCATGTCGCTACGTTGGTCGATGACATCCAGCGCATCCCTTTCATTGTTCTTGCTGCACAGACACAGCAGCATGCCGGCGTTCATTTGGCCGATCATGAATTCCTGCAGCGCGCGGTAGGGTGGAGTCAATTCGACTCCCAAGGGGCCATCCTCGCCGCATACCCCTTTCCACAGCGTGTTGTCGCAGTCGAGCACGATTACTTTGAGCGGGGTTCTCTTGAGGTTGAACAGGGTGCGGACGAGCGCTGTCCCGATGGCGGCGTAGCACTCCGATGTATAGGGAATGTGCGCCGCACGATGACTATGCGGATCGTAGTAGTCGTGGACCGGGTAGCTCTGCATGAGCGACGCCGAGCCGATGGCGCGAACATTCGCGATCTCGCCGGCTTCCGCCAACAGCCGCTCCTCGGCCTCGTTCAGCGCCGCCTTCAGTTGCGGGTCCGCCTCTGCGGCGGGAATTCTGGGGGCGAAGCAAAGGACCAGCGGTACCGCGGCCCGGTTCATGAACGACCTGAGCGCGCCGGAGAAGTCCTGAATATTTCGTTGCAGAGCGGTCGCACCCGCGTGGGCGTTGTTCATTCCCGCAGCGACGACGTTGCCATCGACTGCGTCGAGACGATCTTCGCCATCGGCTTCGCGGCGGGTCGCATAGAGATTGACCAAGCCGGCGTGCTCGAGCAGTGTTTCCTGTTCCACGACGCAGCGGTACCCCCGCTCGATCAGCAGATCCTCAATCTGCTTGACTGCCACATGCGTGCGGTCGTGGACTTCGATCACGATCTGATCGATTTTCGGCCAGTCGCGCTCCTCGATGCCGCTGATGATGTCGATCTCGCTCTTCTCGGCATCGATCTTGAGGAGGTCGATCCTTTCGATCTGGTTCTCCCGGATGAGGTCCGATACGGAGATCAATCGGCACTCGTAGGTTCCGCTACGAAGCCTGTCGACGGTGAGCTCGTCGACGTACTCCTCCACGGATTCGCCCGCGACCGATTCCTTTCTCAGTATGTTCCGCACGACCGCTTGAATTGCCTCGCGGTCTTCCCTCTCATCCGAATGAAAGCCGGAGAACACCGAGGATTTCTCATAGAAGGTAAACGTTGCGGTCTTCGCCTTGTCCGACACGCCGACGTTGAACGCGCGAGCATGTGAGCCATAGGCCTCGCAGTTTGCCTTCAAGAGGTCATAGACCATCGAAGCCGGTTCGAAAGCGTAAATTCTCGGGTCCTTGCAACGGCTCATTACGAACAAGGAGAAGAGCCCGATATTGGCCCCGATATCGACGACCGTATCGCCGTCACGCAGCCGGATGCCGTGGCGCAGATAGCATTGATCTTCGAAAACCTCCTTGTAAAGATAGTCCGTCTCATACGGATTCAAATGAACGATTTCCAGCCCATTCGGCAGGACGCGTCTCGACCGCGTCCCGAAGCATCGCTCCGCCCTTTCTCTGTCGAGATCCATGGGCGCACGCCGAGCCTCGACCGCCCACTCCTCCAATCCCAGCAGGATGACGTTAACGCCGTCGCTGTTCCTGCGAAATGCGGCAGATCCATCCAGCAGCTGCTGAAAGATCTGGTCGTAGGGTGCGAATTCGATGCGGATCTGAGCGCCAAAATGGTTGGCCCAGAATTTCAGGGACTCCTCCAGCGGCTCCGCCGTAAAGTTGGAGGCGATGTTGAGGTTCGCGGGCGCCTTTTCCCCGGCAACGTCAATCCGTTCCAAAAGGCTGAAGGCGATTCCGGAGAAATTCAAATAGGACTTGCCCGACTGGTCGAAGACCCGAACGCTGCCCCGAAGGCCCCGTTCGTCACGGTCGCCCCCCGGCTGCAGGGTGGCGTGTCCCCACAGCGTATCGGGGAAATCGACGTCCGCTAGCTCGATGTGCTCGATCGATCGCAATACGAAGGTCCTGCCCTCGTCCATGACGAAGGGCGCCAGCAATTGCGTCACGGAATCGATCAGTCTCGGATCCAGGCAATGCGACCCGCTCTCTTTGTCCTGGCGCGGGACGGAAAGTGTCCCCAGAGTTTGATCGCTCGCCCGCCAAATCGAGGAGACATTCTGAAATCGGGGCCCGTACTGGTTGCCGTTCTGACGCAGCGTTTTGTAGAACTGCTCCGCACCGATCACGGCACGCGACTGCGTCTGGAAGGCCTCGATGGAAAACGCACCCGTGCTTGATTTCCGAGACATTGCCGTGGCCTGGTCGATCTCAAGCTTGGCAGCGAGCTGCCGCGCGGGAGGCTGGGCGCCGCCGTCATCGCCGACCGCTTCGTAGAATGCGTACTCGACACGCCCGTCGCCGTGGTCTCGTACTTCGACCTTGATGACCGTATCCCCTGCCGAAAGGATGACGGGATGGTGGAAGATCGCGTTGCGCACGACGCCCGGGACACGCTTCGAAACTTCGCCGTCCACACGGAGGGCCATTTCGATGTAATACGATCCGGGCAGCACAACCATATCCTGAAAGCCGTGATCGGCCAGATACGGTGCGGCCCGAACTCCGATCCTGAATTCCGCGGAGACCTCTCGCGGCCGATCACGTGAGAACGCAACAGCGTGATTCACGACGGCGGTGGCTTGATGGAAGTTCATGACTCGTTGTCTTGCCAATCGCCTCGGTGATTCAATGGACTAACGAGCGTACAGCGATTCGTTCTGGATCCAGCACGGAGGCTGATTCGGCGGAAAACTTCTGCACGACGATCGCACCGATCAGACCAGGTCCTGGCATTAAGGCATCGAGCGTCCAACCGCAGGACTCCCCGGACGTGCTCTCGACGCGAAGGATCTTTGCCGGCTCTCCGGGCGCGAGCGAAACATCGAAGTGATCGAGCGGATAGTCAAGACCGTTGCCGAGCGCCTTTACAAAAGCCTCCTTGCGGGTCCAGCAATTGAAAAAACCCACGAGCCTGTCGCTTGGTTGGAGCGCGAGATACGCCTCGTTCTCGCAGCGGGAGAAAAAACGTGCCGCGATGTCCGCGGTGTCGGGGATCAGACGAACGGATTCGATGTCGACTCCGATCTCCCGTCCCTGGGAAAACGCGTACACGGCAACATCGTCGGCGCGCGAAACGTTGAAGCGCAGATCCAAATCCGCGGAACGTCGGCCGAGCGCCGGTTTCCCGTGCGCCCCGTACACCAACTCGACCGATTCAGGTCGCATGCCCAACCGTGCTGAAAGCAGCCAACGCAGCCGTGCCCGCGCCACTGTGAATCGGCGGCGGTCGCGATCGAAGAAAAAACGACTCGCCCTTTGTCGCTCAACGTCCGAGAGCAGCGCTGCCGATGCCCCGACAGCTTCGGGCTCCACATCCAGTCGGCTCACAACGACCTCAATCGCGTCATGCCCGAAAGATCGAGGCAGCACAGGTAGTCGCGTGGCAATCGGACCACCTTCCAACCGGCTTGGGTCGCAGTCGTTCAGCATTCAGTCAGAAATTCGCTTGATGGTGCGCGGCGCTTGTATGATCCCCCCGAACGTCGCTTCGCGCCGTTCCCCCCAGGGGGCGAGTGCCTTGGGGCGGCCCTGCGGCACTTGGCCAATGCGCGGCCGCAATGCTGCGTTGATCGGCCTCGCCGTACACGACGTACGCTTCTGCCTTTAGCCGAGACTTCCGGCCGATTTCATCCGTCCCTGGGCGCTCAAGCGCTCGCAGTTGGGATCGTCCTTCGCGCCATTGCATTATCACTGCAGAGCCGCTCTATGCCGCGATAGCAGGCCCAATAAAAGACTCCGTAAATCAGCGTGAACACGACGAGTGCGGGCGTGTTGGCATGGTAAAGCAGCGCCATTGCGAGGCAGAGCGCCCCATGCAGCCACAGGCGCGGGGCAACACGCGAGTTGGCTCGGCGCTCCGGTTGTTGCCTGCGCTCCCTGCCGCGATAGCGGCCCGCGACCAGGCCCAGCCTGCGTTCCTGTTGCGGGGACCGCTCGGCAGAGCGAAGGAAGTAGAGATAGAGGAGCGAATGCAGATGCTGTGCGTCCGGCTGCATCGCCGCTGCATGCCGGACCACCTTGCGGCGGTACATCGAAAACAGCGTTTCGGCGATTGGATAGGCCGCCAGGGCGATTACAAACCACGCCGAGACGCCCGCATTGCGGGTGACGAGCTGAATCGAGAGCTCGGCGTAGATGAACCCAACGAAATAAGCGCCGGCGTCGCCGAGAAAAACTTTGCCCTTCGGGTAGTTCCATAAAAGGAAGCCCGCCAATGCACCAACCATGGCTGCGGCCTGGGCGAGAACGAGCGTGTCGCCGGAAACCCAGGCGACTGCAGTCACACCAACGAATATCAGCAGCGCGGATCCGCCGGCTAGTCCATTAGTGCCGTCGATAATGTTGAAGGCATTGCATGCTCCTGCCACCATGAAACATGTGAGCGGCACGGCGAACGGCAAATAGACGAGCCAGCGGTCCGCAAAGGCCAAATCAACACGCGTAACGACGCCCTCGGCAAATGTGCTCGCAAGCGCCGCGGAGAAAACGGCGGCGACGAGGCGATGCCTTGGGGACACCCGATGGGTTATGTCCTCCCATAGCCCAACGGCAAGCACGGGCAAGCCCGCTATCAGCAGCGGCAACGCGGGACGCAGCGGCACATACTCAAACTCCAGCGCGATTGCGACGGCCGCTGCGAAGCCGACGAATACTCCCACCCCGCCCAAGCGCGACGTAGAACCGACGTGAATGTGTTGGGGGTCGGCGTGGCTTCGCTCAAGGCTACGCGCGCGAACCACCAACGCCAAAACGAGCCCGGCAGAAATGACTGACGCGAGCCCCATTTCGGCCGTCAAGAGCCCAAGTGCTGACGACACGAGCACGGTCGCCTACCTTCGCACGGAGAGCGCCAACGCCTCGTCCGAATGACGGACGCAATGGCCTGATCCTGATACAAATCTGAATGCTTACACTTTGTCCTTATTCGAGTGCGGCAGAAGATGTCACGCAAAATCTGCACCATAGTGGTTAGATATTTGTTATGTAGGCATTATTTTGTACATTACATCATCAGTGTCGCCACTTCCGTAAAATTTTCCGACATTTGTTTTCGACACAGATACTTATCAATTTGTACTGTATGCCTTGTATTGTACATTTTTCCGCAATATGTGACTGAAAGCACGATGCGTATTGGACAGCTGTTTCAACCGATTTGCCATCAACTAAGTTTTTGCCCGAAAGCAGCGGTTGCGACCTCGAGCGTTCCTGAGAGACCGGGAACATGCTCATGTGCGGTCGAACTACAGTCCAAGCCGTATTTCTCGACGGAAGCATGAGTCAAGTGCGGCCGTAGCACGTGCGGTGGCGTCGTAGTCACGGCGCTTAAGCCCAAGAAAACTCCCAAAGATCGATCGCGTTGAAACCTACCGCGGTGCGTGGCCGCGCCGCGCCGACGAATCGGATCGAGAAGCGTGGAATATTGGAATCTGTAGAAGAATTCTGGAGGTGGCGCGCGAGCGTCTTCGAAAAAATTCCATTGTCATGACCAGATTTCAATGCTATTGTCATATACAGGCCCAAGGGTTTGGGCTGGGCTGGGTACAGAAAGAGAGAAGAAACATCGCGTCGGTCAACCTTGGATGCAACTCGCACTCATCAGCAAGTTAATTCCGAAGCCATCACCGGGCTTTGGTTGGTCGCGAGCGCGGTAATTCTCATTTGACTGCTACACCGTTTCCGTTTCTGAAAGAGGCAAACCACTCGCAAGAGTGGGATGCGAAGGCAAGAGCCTGCATCCCCGGGAGGGACATTGCAGCCTGGCCGCCAAGATTGGTCCTAGTGCCTCTTGGCCGTTGTTGGAGGGAGGCACTTTGGCGAATTTCCACCCGCCTGGTGGCGGCTTGAAAGCATTAGCCGCCGTCGCACGATCGAGCTGTCTTTTCCTGTTATTGCTCCTTGCGGCACCGCATGTCGTTGCTGCTGGAGTGAACTTGTCCTGGAATCCGGTAGCAAGCCCATCCTTGTCCGGATATATGGTCTATTACGGGCCGGCCGCCGGCAACTATCCGTCGAAGATCGACGTCGGCAATACGACGACCCGTACCGTTACCAGCCTTGTCGAAGGCGCGACCTACCACTTCGCTGTAACGGCCTATGACGGATCACATGCGGAGAGCGGCTTTTCCAATGACGTCGCGGCCTCTGTGCCGTATAGCACGCCGGTGGCGCAGTTCACGGCGAGCACGACGTCGGGCGTGGCCCCTTTGGCGCTCAACTTCTTGAATACATCCACGGGGACCATCACCAGCTACGGCTGGAATTTTGGTGATGGCACCACCAGTACCGCGGCGAGTCCCAGCCACGTCTATGCCGCGGCAGGCGTTTACACGGTGAGCCTCACTGTCACGGGTCCTGGGGGCACCAATACCCAGACCCGAAACAGCTACGTGACTGTATCCGTATCAGCATCGCCCGCACCGGTGGCCCAGTTCACCGGCAGCCCCCTCTCGGGCACTTCCCCGCTGACGGTGGCGTTCACCAACAGCTCCACCGGCAGCATCACTAGCTACGCCTGGACCTTCGGTGACGGTACCACCAGCACCGCGGCAAGTCCCAATCATGTGTATGCCGCGGCTGGCGTCTACACGGTGAAACTCACCGTCACCGGTCCCGGGGGCAGCAATACCCAGACCCGCAGCAATTACGTAGCTGTCGCCGCGCCCCCCGGCTCGTCCGCCTCTACCAACGTTGCCCGGGCGAGCACTGGTGCGGTGGCTTCTGCGTCGAGCACCTACAACGCCAGCTACTCGGTGGCCGCAGTCAACAACGGCGATCGCACCGGCGCCGGGTGGGGCGCTGGCGGCGGATGGAGGGATGCTACCGCTGGCGTCTTTCCCGACTACGTGCAGATCGTGTTCAACGGCTGGAAGACGATCGATCACGTCATCGTCTACACGCTGCAGGACAACTTCGCCAGCCCGGTCGAGCCCACCGACCTCTTGACCTTCAGCAACTACGGGGTGACCGCATTCACGGTGCAAGGCTGGAACGGCTCGAACTGGGTGAACCTGGGGACGGTCAACGGCAACAACCTGGTCAAGCGCACGGTGAACTTCAGCGCGTTTACCACCGACCGCATACGGGTCAACGTCAACAACGCGCTCAACAGCTCCTCGCGCATTGTCGAGATCGAAGCCTTCGGCGTGCCGGCCGCAACCATGCCGAACAACGTGGCGGCCGCCGCCTTGGGGGCAGTCGCTTCAGCGTCGAGCACTTATAGCACCGGCTACCCGGTGGCCGCAGTCAACAACGGCGATCGCACCGGCGCCAAGTGGCGCGCTGGCGGCGGCTGGAGGGATGCCACCGTTGGCGTCTTTCCCGACTACGTGCAGATCGTGTTCAACGGCCAGAAGACGATCGATCACGTCATCGTCTACGCGCTGCAGGATAACTTTGCCAGGCCGGTCGAGCCCACCAACATCTTGACCTTCAGCCAATATGGCATCACCGCCTTCACCGTGCAAGGCTGGAGCGGCTCGAACTGGGTGACCCTGGGCACGGTCACCGGCAACAACCTGGTCAAGCGCACGGTGAACTTCAGCGCGTTTACCACCGACCGCATACGGGTCAACGTCAACAACGCGCTCTACAGCTACTCGCGCATCGTCGAGATCGAAGCCTGGGGTAACTAGCAACCTCCGGTCCCGAGCGACAATCAGGCGAAGGTAGCAACGTGGCGGCCGCCACCTTGGGGGCAGTCGCTCCAGCGTCGAGCACTTATAGCGCCAGCTACCCGGTGGCCGCAATCAACAACAGCGATCGCACCACCGCCGCGTATAGCGCTGGAACGATGCCACCATCGGGGTCTTTCCCGACTTCGTGCAGATCGTGTTCAGCGGTTTCTCCAAGCGCGGCCGCCTGGTCGTCCGCGCCTGGCAGAGGCTCACCTTTCATGAGCCCGCGTTCGTAACAGTCGTGGCACCGTTGGTCCTAGCGTTGTGCATTTCGATGGTCAGGTTGCGTAGTAACTGCCCTCAATCGCGAGATGTTCATCGGCGCGAACGAGGAACGCTATGACCGCTCCCGCTCAAGCCGGGTTCTTATGATCGTGAGCGACCAGATGCCGAACACAATGACGAGCCATATCAGGACCCAAACCGAATAACCGTTCACCATTGATCCCGAGGCGCGCCAAGTGTAGTACGCAACGACGGCCTCAGAAACTAGCGGAAATACCCACGCGGCAACGGCCGCGCCATACTCCCTCCATCCTGGCGCGGCGAGCTTATATGCGGTAATTACCGTCAAGCAATGCAGAACAAGTCCACTCGAAATAACGAGCGGATACGCTACATTCCGCAGGAGAGCGTCGATCGCCCTACTCAGACGGCGATGAAACTCGAATAGCACTGACCTGAATTTCGCATCATCGTCAGAGTCTGGTTCGATGGCGCAGTACCGAAAGGTAATGTAGGTCTCGGCAATCGCTCTCGTCAACACCGCGCTCGAGGGAACGTCGTAGAGCTGATGTTCCGCGTCGAGCCGCGTCGAGCCGCGGCGAGCGTTTGTCAAGCGCAATTGAGTGGGCAAGTGCCTTTGTGAACAGCACGGCGCCCGTGAATAGAGCGTCGGTGGGCGCTTCGCTGATTCGCTGATCAATTCCTATCGCCCGGTTCAGGATCTCGTCAAAAGCGCTGCGCTGTTCAGCAAACCCCGCGCGCGCCTCGGCTAACGTGGGCGCTTTGGGAATCTGGGCCATAGCGCATGGTAGTTCCTTCGACTCGCTCGGTGCGGGCCGGTCCGATCGCGGGCGGAGGTAACAGCGGAGGTAAGGGCGTGCGCTTCCGCGAAATGCCTGCGATTTCCCCTATGACAGCCGGTCCGGTTCGATTCCGACCCCCGCCTCCATTTGCAGAGTGAAAAAGGCCACCCGGTTATCGATTTTCTCTCTGTAGCGTTCTATTGAACGACCGAGTTCGACCCTACGCAGACGGTCGGACTTCTCTATAGCGGACGGATCAAACAAATCGGCGGTTGCCGCGAGTAGCGCAACAGCCGCGAACAACCCGAAACGATCCACTACTGAATCACCTCGTCTGCGCGCAGCAGCAACGATTGCGGGACCGTTAGGCCGAGCAACTTCGCGGTCTTGAGATTGATTGCGAGTTCGAACTTCGTCGGCTGCTCGATCGGCAGATCGGCTGGCTTCGCGCCCCTCAATATCTTGTCGATGAAATACGCGAAGCGGCGGCTTCGCTCCGCTCCGCTGAAGGTATAGGACACCAACCCGCCATCCTCCACCATGTCTCTGCTCCCGACCATGGTCGGCAGCGCCTGCCCTACCGCGGCGCGCATGATCGAGACGGAGCTGGATATGAACAGGGTATCACCTGGCACGACCAGCGCCTGCGCCCGCCGCCGACCCAATTCCGCGAACGCATTCCCCAGCTCGCTGGCTACAGCGACTTCGATGAAGAGGGGCTGCATGCCGAGCGAGCGATACGCCTCCTCGTACTCTTTGCGTGCGACTCTAGAGATCGGGTTGGTGGGATTCACAAGCTCGCCGACACGTTGCGCGGCTGGTAGCAGCTCGTGTAGCACCTCCAGGCGCTTGACGTTGAGCTCCGTCGTGAGAATGGAAAACCCAGTAATATTGCCGCCTGGCCGGGAAAGACTGGCAACGAGGCTGGCGCCGACCGGGTCGCCGGCGGAATACATCACAATGGGTATGTGGGTCGTAGCCTCTTTGCCCGCCACCGCGGCGTCCGTGCCACCCGTCACGATAATCTCCACCTTGAGCCGAACGAGCTCTGCCGCGAACGGCTGCAGGAGCTCGGCTTTGCCGCCGGCATAGCGGCGTTCGATGACCAGATTCTTGCCCTCGATCCAACCGAGGTCGCGCAGCGGCGCGGGGTCCCACAGGAGGTGGTCGGGGTTTGAGTTGGGCGGGTCATCGAGCATCAAGACGCCAATGCGGCGAACCTTCTCCGTCTGCTGCGCCATGGCCGCCAGCGGGACCGCGACGAGATTCGCGGCCGCTGCCCCGATGAATGTTCGCCGATCCATCACTGAATCACCTCGTCGACGAGGGGAAGCCCAACCATCCTACGCCTACAGCGGGAATTGGGCGCCGCCAACGACCGACTGCTCCTGGTGGCGTTCCGCTGAAAAGCGATGTTCGAATGGTAGAGTGCGGCCACCGGCAGCGCCCAAGCCTTTTCGAGTAGGGCTGGATCCTGGTACTCGCCCGCGTCTTTGATGGTGACGACGTGCGAGTAGTCGGCGTGATCGCCCCACAGCAGCGGCGGAAGTATCGCGACCGACCCGCCGGCCAACAACGCCGCTAAGCCGATCGACAGAAATACTTTGTGTACTCGGGTCATGATTTAGGGATATGACAGAATCGCGACTGTCATTGAATCACCTCAACGATTTCCGGACGGCGATTCCGAGTGGCTTCGCGGCCTTCAGGGGAGGACGTTGGTTATGAAAATCGATGGAGCATGCCACTGTGGGTATATCACCTACGAGGCCGAGATCAACCCTGAGAAGGTGATGATCTGCCACTGTACCGACTGCCAGACGTTGTCGGGTTCCGCCTTTCGCACGACTGCGTTAACCCGGGAAGATGCTTTCAAGCTTCTCTCCGGAACGCTCAAAATCTACGTCAAGACCGGTGAAAGCGGCACACAGCGGGCGCAATCGTTTTGCCCAGAATGCGGGACGCCGATCTATTCGTCTACCGTTGGAGAGGGGCCGAAAATCCATGTCATCCGTGTCGGCACCGCGCACCAACGCAACGAGCTTATCCCGAAACTGCAGCTTTGGTCCCGCTCGTCGCAGCCCTGGATCACAGATTTGAGCTCCATTCCGAAGGTCGAAAAGCAGCCTCCTTTTGACCGCGCCGGTGGCCTAGCGTGAGTAACGCTCGTGGCACGACGATACCGTTCGGGCCGAACCGCGCCAACGCGACCGCAGTGGGTTGAAAGCGCAATCAAACGACGGCTTTCGGCGACTTCGCTGTATGGCCGCCACTGGCCGAGTGCCGACAGTTCAATCCGCGCGGGGCACCAATTCAATAGTCTGCGCATTGACGTCGGAGATCTCGGTAAAACGCGCTTGGGAGTTCACGAGCGTCGGACGAGTTCGTAGGGCGCACGTGGGCCCGCTAATCGCTGCAGCCCGAACTTGCTACATGCCATTAACGCGATGGAGATCCCCGCACGACATTCTGGCCAACATGATGCGGCCGCCGCG
>Ga0184632_10000208_pt1 | contig 20934 bp, 25 predicted proteins | sample PLM31_50_b1_FD_133153 | JGI IMG/M metagenome (GOLD analysis project Ga0184632, IMG submission 133153) | Groundwater sediment microbial communities from an aquifer in East River, Colorado, USA - PLM3-1_50_b1 | ecosystem: Environmental > Terrestrial > Soil > Riparian zone | place: USA: East... | reverse complement strand
GAGGCTGTAGAAGAGCGCGGCCACTTCGGTGCCGCGCCGGGAGCGGGAGCCGTAGTGATTCTTGCGGCCGAGGACGACGCCGCGCAGTCCCCGCTCGGTGCGGTTGTTGTCGAGCGGGATGCGTGGGTTGTCGAGAAAGCGCGTCAAGCCCGCCCACAGCCCGAGGAGGTACGTGATCGCTTTGCCCAGGCTGCTCTCCGGCAGCGCGCGGTGCGCCAGCGCCCACGTCTGAATCTCGCCGACGATCGCCCGCGAGCGCTCCTGGCGGAGCCGACCCCGGAGCGCGAGGAGGTCGTCCGCCGTCTCGACGGCCGCGGCCGCGGGCAGCGACGGCACCTCGCGCTCGACGGCGTAGAGCTGGCCGATCAGCTCGAGCACCGCCCGGCACGGGGCCGGATAGTGCGGCTCCGCCTCCACGAACTTCCGTCGGACATGGGCCCAGCAGTGCGCCAGGGTGAACCGGGGCCCGGCCCGCGCCAGGGCCTCGTAGGCCCCGTACCCGTCGGCGAGCACGATCCCCGTGTACCCGGCCAGGAGGGCGCGCGCCGCCTGCTGCGAGCGGGTCTCCAGAATCCGGTACACCACCGCGTCCTCACGGCTGAGCGTCCACACCCACCACCGCTTGGCCACCGGCCGCTCCATCAGCCGCCACCAGGTCTCGTCCGCCCCCACCACGGGCGCGTGCCCGACGTACTGGCCGAGGGCCTTGTACGTGGGCCCCAGCAGGTCGGCCACCGTCGCGAGCTGATCCCAGAGCGTCTGCGAGTCGATCGTCAGCCCCTCACGTCGCATGATCCGCACCTGCCGCTCCAGCGGCAGGTGATCGAGGTACTTGCCCACGGCCACCTCGATCGCGAACTCGGGCGCGTAGCGGGCGCCCCGCGCGTCGGGGCGAGCGGTCAGGCGCAACGGCCCCGGCGCAGTGTCCACGCACCCGTTGCACGCACAGCGATACTTCTGGCGCTTGTGAGTGACGAGCACGAACTGCCGCTCGACGACGGTGATCTCTTCCGCGTCCTCCGTCTGCCCGACCATCGGCCGGAGCGTGCCCCCGCACTGCGGGCACGTCTGATCCGCGTCGTCGAGCACGTGTACCATCTCGACGCGGGGCAGCTCGGGCTGGGCCTTGGGGCCGTGCCCGCGCCGGGGCGCCGCCGCCGTGGGAGGGGTCGACGCCGCCGGCCGCGGGCGCTGCTCCGAGGAGGGCCCGAAGAGCGCCCGCTCCCGCTGCGCGAGCAGCTCCTTCAGGAACGCCAGCTGGCGCTCGGCCGCCGAGGCGTCGTCGCCGCGGAGGCGGGCGAGCTCGTGGGTGAGGGCCTGGACCTTCGCATGGAGTGTCTCGTTCTCGCGCTCGAGGAGGACCGCGACCTGACGGAGCATGTCAGCATCGCGGATCGTATCGAGGCGCAGCACACCCGCACTACATCATCTCGCGGCGCGCGCGGCAAGATCTTTTCGCATTTCTTCGACGACGAACGGCGCGGGCGAGAGCGCGACGCGCCCGACGAGCGTACTGCCCTCGAGGAACAGCTGCAGCTCGCTCATCGTCAGCCGCACGCTCCGCGCGTCGGCCGCGCGCCACAGGCAGGCGAAGCGGCCGCGCTCGAGCCGCTTGGCGTAGATGCACAGCCCGGTGCCGTCCCACAGGAGCACCTTGGCCCGCGTGCGCGTGGCATTGACGAAGAGATAGCAGTCGCCCGAGAGCGGATCGCGCCCGAGGCCCTGGCTCACCAACGCGCTCAGGCCGTCGAAGCCTTTGCGAAGATCAGCGGCGGCGCCGTACGCCCAGACGGCGACCTGCCGGGTGGAGCCGATCACCCGAGGACCCGGAGCACGGCGATGAGGGCGTCATGATCGAGCCCCTCGACCCGGAGGCCCTGCGGCGTGAGGAGCACGGGGCCGGCCGCGAGTGGCACCCCGAGGTCCGGCCTGAGCGTGACGGGGCGGAGCAACGGCGGGGCACTTTGCTGGAGCCAGCGGGTGAGGCTCCGCGCCGGCAACCCCAGCGCCCCGGCCACGCGATTCATGGAGGCGCCCTGGTCGAGCTGCGATCGCGTGAGCGCGGCGACCGCCGCGCGGAAGGCGCCGGGGTACCGGATGGCTTTGGGGACTTTCCCGCGGGCGAGCTGGCGCGCTTCAGACCGGAGCGAGCGGATCGCGTCGTTCATCGTTGCACCTCCTCGTGATGGCGCAACGATGCCCCGGCCGGGGGGTCATCGACCAGACGGGGAACCGCGAGGACTTACGGATGATCAGCGATACCCCCGAGGAATACGCCTCGGCGACCGCGTCGACGGACCGCGAGGCCGTCATAGCGATACCCCAAAACATTGTCAGCAACTCTCGTGGCGCTGCCGACAGTCTTCGTAGCGAAGACTCTTGCGCGAGTGGTCTAAGAGCCTATGAACGCCACCACCGGTGGGCGCGGACCGCTGGAATCCCGTAACCTGGGGACTGACTCCTCGAGTCAGCCCGTCGAATTTCGCAGCGCTCTAATACGAAAAAGCATCGTCTGACCGGCTTGAGCAGTTAACTCGCATGTCTTAAGTAAATAATTCTTGTATTCGTCTGTCAGTTTGTAACACCACACGTATTCGTAGTTACGAAAAATCCTGTCCCAGTCCACCTCAGTGAGCAGTGTTTCCCGGCCAATGATGAAGGGGCCTCTAGAGGGATTCTTGATACGCAACACCTCGGCTCCGTATCCAGCGAATATCGTGGGGCAGAAAGTATACCGGTTTATTGTTGCGTAGTGCGGTGCCATTACAAAATTCATGTCATACGCCGCTGTTGCTCCGGCTGTCCGCTCACCCATGAAAATAGGAAAGATCTTAGCTCCAATCGGGACCATATTTAGCATGTCAACTTGTACCTGCATGTCCTGACTGATTCCATGCCAGAACTTCCAGACAGCTCCAGTCCGCACGATCGACAATACTAATAGGCAAATTACTAGAGACGGAGCGATCGTCTTACCCATTGTCCCGGACACGGGTATCTTGAAAGCCAGTACTATGAGCACAATTGCGGGCACTACGAATCGGCGATCCAAATAACTAAACAGCCCTCCGCCCGACATAGGCGAGACAAAGTAGCTGGCCGCCAACGCACAACCTACCAGAAGTAGTCCAGTGTTTACACCTCTCGAAGTAGTCAAGAGGAACAAGAGCCCAACAATAAATAGCAAACCAACAGCGAGATCGAAATATATGTAGTGACTAATGAACGGATAGGAAAGACCTATTAGTTTCTTAACTGCAAGTGGACGCCACCACTCCATCGGAGCGCCCCCACGCAAATTTGCATGCATATAAAAAACGAGAGCGATTAGCGGGGGAACGAAAGATAGAAGACCCAACACCTGCTGGATTTGGAAACTTCTCGTGTGAATGCTTTGTCTGACTGTCAAGATGAACACAGCGATTCCCAAGAATGCATATGAGGACAAATGCGACAGGTAACTGATCACTACCAGGAAGGAAAAGAGCAGCATCCGACTCGGACTCCAATTACCCTGAAACCGTAACCAGACCCCTAAAGTCACAAAGAACACACCTAGACCGAACAAATAGTTAACGAAGCCGAAAGAGAATGCGAAGTTGTAGGTAAAGAAGGAAGTAGTTAACGCGATCCAATTGGGTTTTCCATGCGCGGCTGCGCCAAGCGTATGGCAACCCCAATTGAACAAGACCACTATCATCGACAAGAAGATCTTCGTTGCAAGTTGAAGACTGACAAAGTTAAGGAGCGTTGGAATAACAAGATCTATTGCAAGGTTTGGAATCGGCCTCCAATTGACTTCATAGATTGCCTTGTACTCGGGGATTTCGTTGTGATGGTAAATGATAAAAGCTCGTGCCAGGTGGTTTGGAAAGTCAGCCAACGCTGGATAGCGCGTAGTCCAAATCGGGCCGAGTTGAATTAAAGTGACTACTACGAGAGCTACGTAATACTTTGACCCTGCGGTCGTGTCCGTGAGCCCCGACGTCATGATTCTTCCGATGTCTGTCGAACAGGTCGTGTGAGCGTTACGAGAGGGCCTGGTTCTTTCTGCCTCGGCCCCAGGTATAGATCTGGGTGGCTCCATAGTTCCAGACCGCGCCAATTACGACCCCTGCGAGTGCAGCTAAGGCTCATTGAGTCTTCTCCAAGAAGAGGTAGCTTGCCACACCCACGTTCGCCAAAGCTCCGACGCTGCACGTCACAACGAAGCTGGCCAAGCCGAACCACCAGCGCCGATCATGCAGACGTTGATCACGGTAGGTCAGAACGTTATTGATCGTAAAATTAAAGACCATAGCAATTCCCGTTGAAATCGACTGGGTTGCCATGAATGCGAAGCCGAACCCCTTCCACAACGCCATAAACACCAACATGTGAACGAGTACCCCAAGGCCCCCGACAATCGTAAAGATGACGAATCGCACCGGGATATATCCGCCGATCAGTTTGTCTGCCAGCAGCATGCCGAAGTCCCAGACGGCCAAGCTGTCCAGCTTGCTCTCTCCGGAGAATCGTTCGCGAAAGGTATACGGAACCTCAATGAGCCTGAGCGGCCGCGTGATGTAGCTAGAATGTCGAGCAGAATCTTGAAGCCTAAACCTGAAAGACCACGCACTGTCTCATCTAGAATAGTCCTGGTTAGCATAAAGAAACCGCTCATCGGATCAGATACGGGATGCTGAAGCACCGTGCGGCTAAGTACAGCGGCAATCCGACTCATCTGGGCCAGAGTCTGATTCCATTCGCCAGCGCTGCCGCCTTCCGCATACCGAGTCGCAACAACAATATCAGCACGCCCGCTTTCGATTGCATCCAACATCACTGGAAGCCGGGTCTCATCATGTTGAAGGTCGGCGTCGATTACAGCGATCACTGGCGCCGAGGTAGCCAGCATGCCCTCTATGCATGCGGAAGACAGACCCCGCCTACCGATGCGCTGCAGTATGCGCACGCGTGGATTGACCCGCGCTATGTCTCGCACCACCGATGCTGTGCCATCAGGTGAGTCATCATCTACGAAGATCATCTCCCATCCTTCGTGACCGAGGGTGGTTTCCGTCCGGCTCAGTAGTTCCCATACATTTGACTTCTCATTGAAGGTCGGTACCACGACACTTAGCCGAAGCACGCCCCTCATCACCCATTCCCTATCGGCGTCGGTCCGATTAGCCCACGATCCATTCGCTGGCGCCAGGATTCGAACTGGAGTCCGATATCGCTAGACAATATGGAAGGACCGGCCTGCCGTATCGCATAGTCGTGGGTTGTTCCGGGTCGGAACAGAGCCACAGGCGATAGGAGAAGACGATACCTACTTCCTAGAGGCTAGGCACCCTATCTTTCTGATCCTCGATAACTACGCCACCCACAAGACGCCGCTGATCCGACGCTGGCTGAGCGAGCGGCCGCGCTTTCATCTGCACTTCACGCCCACTGGAGCCTCGTGGATCAATCTCGTCGAGCGCTGGTTAGCCATGCTCACGGAGAAGCAGATCCGACGCGGCGTCCACCGCAGCACGCGCGCGCTCGAGGCCGCCATCACCGAGTACATTGGGGTCACCGATGAACAGCCGCGCCCATTTCGCTGGACCAAGACCGCCGACGAGATCCTCGCCAGCGTCGAGCGATTTTGTCGACGGATCTCAGACTCACGAGGCTAGTACTCCGATTCGCAATTATGGTGACGTATTCATGCCGCCGCCCCGCACGGGCCGACGACCGAGCTTGGCGAGCAGCGCAGCGAGATCGCGCCGCGTGAAGGTCCACTGGAACGGCTTCGCCGCGTGGATGTAGTGCGCTTGGAAACGAAGGAGCCGCTCGCGAACGGTGCTGAGCGATGGGAAGTCGTTGGGCGTGAGGACCTTGCGTTGGACGACGGAGAAGTAGATCTCGATCTGATTGAGCCAGCTCGCGTGGATGGGCGTGTGGACGAGCACGAGCTTCGACCACTTCGCCTGCAGCCGCGCCACGGCCCGCTGGCCCGATGCGAGGAGCCGTTGTCCGCAATCCAGAAGACGCGCCGCGCTGAACGATACGGTTCCTGCCTCATGACGTGCCCCACGAGCCGCTCGAACGGGGCGATGCCCGTCTTGACTTCGCAGCGTCCGAACACGCGCGCGCGATGCACATCCCAGGCGGCGATATAGGCCCACGCGCCGGCCCGCGTGTGCACATGCTCGACCCGCTGCGGTCGACCCGGCGCGGGCGGCTGCGCGGGATGGCAGCGGCGCCGCGCTTGGATGCTCGTCTTTTCGTCGGCGCAGAGCACGTACTCCCGCGGCCCGAGCGGGAGCCCCCTGCCAACGGCATGCGTAGAGATCCAGGATCCGGCCGGCCTTGAGCGCGAACTGCGGATCGCGCGGAAAGATCCAGCTCCGATAGCGCCACGGTCGCAACGCATCCTGGCTGAGCCATCGCCAGAGCGTGGTGTCGCTGATCTGCGCGACGATGCCTTGCGCCACGACCGCACGGCGCAGTTCCGCGACCGACCAGCGCGCCAGCGGCGCCGCCCGCTGTCGCGGCAGCTCACACGCGACCGCTTTGACCTCCACGACGACGCTGGGGGGAAAAGCGGGCTGGCCGCCCGCCCCGAGGCACCTCCTCGAGGCCAGGTAAGCGCGCGTGATAGAAGCGCTTGCGCCACTTGCTCACGACTTGGCGCGGGGTATCGAGGCGTGCCGCGATGACGGCGTTCCCCAGTCCCTCGGCGGCGAGCAGGACAATCTTGGCGCGGATGACATCGCGATATGGCGCCGTATACTTCCGCGCCCTGGCTGCGAGTTCCCCGCGTTCGGCCTTGCTCAACTCGATAACATATGGGCTCTGGCGCGGCACTGGCACCTCCCACTCGGGAGTGTGCCAGAGCACCCGGAGATCGGTCGCCAAAATACGTCATCATATTTAAGAACATGAGTACTTAGATAACAATTTAGTCCGTGACAGGGTCCCAAAACATTGGCAAGGCACCAAGAAGGTGCCGATGCCATGGAAGGGTGAATCACCCATGGACCAGCGAACGCAGTTCATTGCCGACTTCCTGCGCGACGCACTGTCGATCACGGAGTTGTGCGCGCTGGTAAGTGACGTGAGTCGCAAGACGGGGTACAAATGGATCGATCGGTACCTGCGTCAGGGCGCCGCGGGGCTCGAGGAGCGCTCCCGTCTCGCCCGACGCTTGCCCAATCAAACGCCCCGCGAGATTGTGAACGCGATCCTGGCCGCGACACTGAGGCGGCAAGAAACTCCTCGCGTTGCTCCACAAGCGCCATCCGCAGTGGTCGCTCCCCGGACGGTCGACAGCCCGCGATATCAGCAGCGTGTGCTGCAGCTTGAGGTACGAATGAATCATGACCCAGGGCGGCGTTACGCGTTTCAGTCTCCCCTTCGCGCCAGCACGATGTAACCACCGCCGATATAGCCAAGGCGAGTGCGGCTGAAGCGTTCCATCCAGTGGCCGATCGAGTGGCACGTCGCAGGGAACAGCGAATTGAGCGGCGCCGGCAGGGGGCTGAAACGGAAGAAGTTGTGCGCGACCTTCTCGAAGCCGTACTCGGCCAGCTTCTTGTCGAACTTGCTGGGAGAATGAATCCGGTGATCGGGAATGTCTGTGATGCGGCCGTCGCCTAGGATCAAACCGCGAAGGAGGCTGACAGCGGACCTCACACCGGGCAGCTTCTTGAAGGCGAGGAAGATGTTCTCGGAGAACGTCACATATGAATACTGGTTGGTGACGTTGAGGATGAGGTGCCCGCCCGGTTTCAGCACCCGCTTCATTTCGGCGAGGGCCACATCGTCGTCGTTCTGGTATTCGATCACGCCAGACGCCACAACCACGTCGAACTGCTTGTCGCCGAACTTCAGATTCTCGATGTCGCCGACCGACGTCCCATCGAAGTTCGGAAAGCCGTTCGCGCAAACCAGGGTGCGCGCCTCGTTGATCATTCCCTCGGAGATGTCCACGCCGACCGCATCGTAGCCCTCCCGCAGCAGGTTGAGCAACAATTGGCCGGGCCCGCAGCCGACGTCCAGGATCTTGGTCCCGCGAGGCAAGGCGAGACTGCGAATCATCTGCTCGAGGTAGGCCTGTCGCTGCTTGAGCGGTGTGTACTCCGTTTTGACGATGTAATGCATCTCATGGTAGTGGCGGCATCACCATCGTAAAAACGCTTCAGTTCCTTTTTGGTTTTGTTCGAGCTTGTCGCATTGCATCAACCTCTGGCACGTAACATTGACAGTCCTGTTCGTGAGAGGAATCCTGCACGTTCCTTCAGTGCCTTCCAGTCGTGCCAGCCGTCGATCTTGGCTCGCACCGTACTCACCTCGTCGTGTTCGCGCTGACCGTATGGGTACGAGAACGTCGTCACCGCCTTGCCGCACGTATCCTCGAGCCATGTCTTCGAGTTCCGCGCCTGTACCTGCATCTCCTTCCGAGGTAAACCTCGCATCCTGAGGTGATCGACCGTGTGCGAGCCGAGTTCCACGAGGCCGCCGTCGGAAATCTGACGCAGTGCTTTGGCGTCCATGATGGGTTTGGGAGTCACATTCGGCAAGTGCGAGTCCCAGAGATTCGAGCGCCCGACGAAGCCGGTGGGGACGAACAACGATGCGGGTACGTTGAACTCGACAAGGACGGGGTATGCGTGTTCAACGAAGTCCGACAAGGCGTCGTCGAAGGTGATCGTGACCTTCCTTGTTGTAGTGTCGGCGAGGGCCGAACGAATGTCGCGAAGGGCCACGACTGGAATGTGGCGTTTCACCATCGCGATCTGCTCGCGGAACCGGGCCGGCGACAGAGAATAGTCGTCCGGCTTCGGATTGATCGAGTGATACACGAGGATCGCGATCGGACAGCCGCGAAATGGGAGTGTCACGACGCGCTCATGAAACGGAGGGCCACCAGTGTGTCGGTCGATGGCTGAACCGGGAAGACATGCGCCCCAGCAATGACGAAGAACTGTGCGGGTTCCTCACAGCTAAACCACCCCTGCTCCTCCACACTCGAGAACGAGCGAGCCACCGCAGCAATGCGGCTGACCAGTATCCGAGGAAATCCACGCGGCTGGGAGAGCGTCACCAGCTTCGTCCGCTCGCTCAGGCCGAGTCCCGGCAGAACTTCGCCTATCCGCTTCAACGCGTCCTTCGCCCCTGCTTCCATGCGACTCGCCAGCCGCAGATCATCGGCTTCGAACGCGAAGGTCGTCCGCTTCCAGCGCTCCGTCCAACCGAGCCAGGTAGGTGGTGGCTAGCAACAGGCCCACGACTCCGCCTCGCGGCGCCCCGCCTTTGGTCGCACCAACCTGTAGCCACGCTGGATCAGTGCCTCTAGAAAGAGCCGCAATCCTCGTGGCGCTCCCAACAGTCTTGCCGAGCGAAGTGGCCCATCAGGGTTCCTTGCGCGAGCGAGGTACTCCGAAGCGGCTAACATTACCACGGCACCGGTTTGAGCAGGGAGCGATAGAGCCGTTCGTGCCGCTCCAGCCAGGCTCCAGTCGAAAAGCCGTTCTCAAGGCGCCGGAGGGCGCGTTGAGCCATTGATCTAGCGGCAGAGGAGTCCAGTAGGACTAGCCGTAAACTTCGCGCTAGCGCGCCGCTGTCCCCTGGCTGGACCAGGACCGCCTCCCCTTCTCCAACGACATCGGGAATTCCACCGACTCTCGAAGCAACAATCGGTACCCGCGCAATCATCGCCTCGAGCAGAACGATTGGAGTGCCTTCGCTTCTGGAACTCAGGACGAAAGCATCAAACGCCGGCAAGAGTCGCGCTCCTCCCTCGATCACGCCGACGAATCGTATCCGGGCCGCCAAGCCAAGCTGATCTGCCAGGGACTCAAGCCGGGTTCGTTCCCTGCCGTCTCCAATGAGTACCGCGGTCACCTTGGGCACACCGACCTCGGCCAAAGCATGCAGAAAGATGTCCGCACCCTTGACCGGGATCATTCGACCGAGCCAGCCGACGACTGTTTCCTCGAGTGACAGACCCAGTTCCTGCCGGGCCGCCTCTCGACTTGCGAAAGTGATTCCGCCCGGCCACCCATTGCGAATAAGATGCAGCCGGTCGCTTGGCACGCCGCGCAATACGGCTCTCTCCCTGAGACGGGTCGATACCGCGATCACAGCATTAAACCGCCGGTACGCACGCCACGTGAGCCACTCGTAGAATGTCACTCGACCGCCGAGAAAGCTTTCGCCATGAATGGTCGTGACCGTGGGGATCCCGAGCTGCAGGGCGATCCCTGAGTCCAGAACGTCTGGACGGCCCCCATGACTGTGCACAATGTCGGGTCGAAGAGACTGGAGGAGGGCCCGTGCAGCACGTCGTTCAGCGGGAAAGTGTCGTAAACCCGGAGGGAGGCGGAGTTCGTGAACCGTGACCGACGTTCCCTCAAATGCCGTGAGGAACGGCTCTCGAATCGCCGATGGAGTCAGCACTGCGAAAACGTGGACCTCGTGTCCCCGCGCGGCGTGGCCAAGGGCCAAACCATGCACTACCCGCTCCAAACCGCCGACGAAACCAGGAGCCACCAAATAACATAGACGAAGCCGTCGCGCTCCGTCCTCAGTGTTGGTCACGTCAGGCGACTGTGTGCTCGGATCGCGGGCGGATAAAGCCATGGTGCCGCAGCCAAGCTGCGCTCAGGTGCAGCCCGTCCGCGAGAGAAAAGCGGGGACGATACCCGAGCAGACGCTCTGCCTTGGTGGTGGGATAGATCGCGGTGCAGCTGTAGAGTTGAAACTCGCCCGGTGTCGGGGCCGCTCGCAACGTCGCTTCGGCCCGCTTCATAGACCATTTCGCAAGCGACGACCGCTGGGCGAGTGCCATGATCTGCGGCTGAAACCGGCGCAGGGCAAACTTGGCCGCCTCACGGGCCGGCTTCGTGGCCCAGGCGTGCAAGTAGGATGCAGCGGCTGACTGCGCAGTGATAGGCGGCAGTCCGAGGTGATCATTTAGGGCGGTGAAGTACTCGAACCATGTGGGCCGCTCCGCCCCATTCACATTGAATGCCTCGCCGACTGCAGCTGGATGCTCGAGGCCCAATAGAATGCTCTGGACCACGTCATCGACGTACACGGCATTACAGATGCCGGCGGCCAGTTCCCGCGGCAGAGTCCATGGCCTGTGCTGCAGCCGCTGCGCAAACTCGACCGTCCATAGGTTGCTGAACGGTCCATAGACGATGGTCGGCCGGAGGATGCACAGCGGGAGGCCCGCGGTGGCGGCCGCCAGACAGGCCTGCTCAGCCTCGATCTTGCTATCACCGTAGACCGCGCCCGTGCGGCGGGGCGGTTGCGATTCCAGCACCTCTCCAGTGTCACAGCCATAGACATCAATGGTGCTGAGATGAACCAGGCGCTGCACCCCTGCTGCTCGGGCCGCCTCAAGTACCGTTCGAGTGCCCTCGACGGTCACTTCGCGTCCTCCGACGGCACAGTGCACCACATGCCTGACACCCGCCATGGCCGCCCGGACACTGGCAGCAGAAGTGACGTCACACAGTGCAATTTCAACGGGAAAACGACCGATGCGCGCCGCGCTCGACCAGCGGCGTACTCCCGCAAGCACCGGCCCGCGACCCATGGCGTGCAACACTTCGACGGTGCGGCCGCCAATAAAGCCGCCAGCTCCCGTAACGAGGATCTTCGGTTGTTCAGGCATGGAGCAACCGGGTAAAGGCCTCATGCCAGGGCACGTCGAATCGTTGGCGGTTGGCGTAACAAGCTTCGATTAGCGCAATCGAGGGACGGACATCTGAGGCAGAAACGAGGGGGGCTGAGCGCCCCGCCACAACCTCCAGGAAATTGTCGAGCAAGACGTCGCCGTACTGGCTAGAGCGATTCGGCCCTTTCACTCGCACTTGCTCGGTCCGGGACCCTTTGCTAATCGTGAAGGATCGGAACTCGTAGAGACTCCCTTCCACCGTAGCCTCTGACCCTTCGATCTGGTAGCTGTTCGACAGCTTGCTCAGCCAACTCAGCCTGATACTGAGGGTGCTCTGCGGCCCACGTAGGTCGACGTGAGCCACAGCCTCGGTCCCACCGAATGAGTCATCACAATAGGTGTCCAGCGTCGGCTCTGCACCGAGCCACCAGCACGCAAGGTCCAGGAGATGCGCTCCTAAATCAGCGAGCACCCCCCTGCCTCCGCCACGGGAACCGAAATGGCCGTCCCCGGCGAGTGGCCAATCGTAAGGCTCACCAAACGTAATATCTATCCGCCGCACCACTCCAATGCTGCCGCTTTGCACGAGGGTTCGGACCGCTTGGTGGGCGGGAACGAGCCGGCGGACGTTGTTGACAGCCACACAAACGCCAGTAGCAGCGGCCTCGCGTACCAGTGTATCGACTTCCGTAGCGCGCTCGACCAGCGGCTTCTCGCTCAACACGTGCTTGCCCTGGCGGAGGCATTGAAGCGCGAGCGAAAAGTGCAGGCAGGGCGGAGTGAGAATTAGAGCTCCATCGATCCTATCGAGAACCTCGTCCAGCGAAGCGGCTATCCCGTTGGCCCCGAAGCGCTGGGCCAGGCTGGCGGCCCGCGCGGTATTGGGATCGACCAACAGTGCGCGGCCCATCACCTTTGGGTGCTGCCGGAGTGCGGGCAAGTGAAAGCGTTCCGCGATAGCTCCACAACCGACTACAGCCAGGCGCGGCGAGTCCATTCAGGCTTCAATTATTTACTCTTATTTACTCTCGCTGACAATTTCTTGGGATTAAGGGCCTCTGACTCAAAGCCTGCCGATGACGCGGGCAATCCATTGTGGGACTTGGCCAGAATCACCGAATCCCGCGCCGCCGACTACCTGCTGCTGACCTCGTCCAGGGTGTCATGCCGGATGTGTGGCCGCGATATCGCGCTCAGATCTAACGAGCCCGAGTCGACGAGGAGAACCTGAAGTTCCGGTTGGTCTGCCGGTCGACGGTGGCGAGCACTTCGGGCAACCACGTCGTTGAATGCTCGGATGACGGGGACGGCCGCCCGATCGTGTCCGCGCCCGCAGAACTGGATCGTACGTCGATTTTACAGCCAGCCCTACAAGGCGCCCGCGATTCTCCATTTCACCCCGACCGGGAACGTCGTCGATCAATCTCGTCGAACGCTGGTTTGCTCGCGCTCACTGAGAAGCAATTCCGCCGCGGCGTGCACCGGAGCACCCGCGAGCTCAAGCTCACCATTTGCCGCTACGTCGATCGATCTGACCAACGCGCATCCCACGCCGTTCATCTGGACGAAAACAGCCGACGAAATCCTGGCGAGCGTCGCCCGCTTTTGTCAGCGAAATTCCAACTCAGGGACACTATTTATAGTTGTGCACATTTAAGGAATCTGAATAAGTCTCGTTCTCGCGCAAGCTGTGCTGTGATGCGGCGAGCAGCATCACACGAGAACGGGAGATGGCGATGACGCGTTCGCAGCGGACAGTGGCCGGCACCGGCTTCGAGAAGTACACGAAGGTGGCGCGACGGACGCAGTTCCTCGCCGCGATGGATCGCGTGGTGCCGTGGCGCGAGTTGTGCGCGCGCATCGAACCGGTGTACCCCGGCCCGTCGGCCTGGAGCGCATGCTGCGGATGTACTTCCTCCAGCATTGGTTCAATCTTTCGGACCCGGCGGTCGAAGAAGCCCTGTATGACTCCCCCACGATGCGAGCGTTCGTGGGCATCGATCTGGGGTGTGAGCCGGTGCCGGACGAAACCACGGTCTGCAAGTTTCGCCATCTGCTCGAGCAGCACGGGCTCGGCCGCGTCCTGTTTGATGCCGTCCGCGAGCACCTGCGGGCCCAGGGCATCACGGTGAGCACGGGCACGATCGTGGACGCGACGATCATCGCCGCGCCCTCGTCCACCAAGAACGCCACCGGCACGCGCAATCCCGGCATGCATCAGACGCAGAAAGGCCGCCAGTGGTACTTCGGCGTGAAAGGGCACTTCGGCGTCAACAGCCAGAGCAAGCTCATTCACTCCGTCGAAGTCACGTCGGCCAATATCCACGACAGCCAAGCCCTGCCGTGGTTGTTGCACGGCCAGGAACGACGCGTCTGGGGCGATTCGGCGTACGGGGGGGCAGGCCGCCCGCCCTGAGCGTATGCGCGCCCCACGCGCGTGACTTCACGCATCGGCGCGCCACGACGCCGGAGCGGCACACGACGAATCGGTGGAAGTCCAGGATCCGCGCCCGCGTCGAGCATCCGATCGGCGTGATCAAACGGGTCTTCGACTTCACCAAGGTGTGGCTTGGCCAAGAACCGGCATCGCCTCGAGGTGGCCGCCACCCTGGGGAACCTGTTCATGATGCGGAAGCGCTTGCTCCGTCTCCAGGAGGGGTAATCTGCCCATCAACTGACCACGACGGATTCAGAGATTCAGAAGCACTTTCGCAGCGCTCGTGGGCGCCCAACGCCCCTCGTGCTGGCCGCTCACCCGTCACTGCCAACGTCGCGGTCGTCACTGAGATGGCTTGTTCAGATCTTCCTTAATTTGATTGTCGGCGACGCATCAACCAAAAAGCCAGAAGAGCAAGGGCTAAGGCCGGTGGAACAACCGATGACAGCTGTAAGACGGCGGGTGCGTTCGGAGTTGTTGTAGTGCTCGGACCACACCCAATCCGCTGGTCTCCAGTCGCGACGTCGTCCCAGTACATAATGCTTCCGAGGTTGGAACCCTGATGATAGAGAGCAAACTGATTAAACAGGACTGACCCGTTATTCACGGGGGCGCTGGGGGGATTGTTGGCCCCCGCCCGAGGGCCTCGCATCGAAAACCCGCTGAACGACATGTGCTGAACGTTATCAACCCAGCTCTCGAAGACGGCATTGCGGACCCCGTTGTCATTCAGCTTGAGATGGTATTCCACGCAATGCCAGACGTTGTTCGAAAAGGCCGGTTGACCAAGATTCGCGATGAAATTTGACGAAGTCCAGCAATCGAAATTCATTCCTGGATTCGGGTAGTTCCAACAATCTTGTCCGTTCTGCGGCGCGACGGATGGACTAGCGGGGCCGAAAAATTTTACGACCATGTCCGGATAGTTGTCGGGGAACATCTTGAGATAAATCAGCTTGGTATTGACGTTGGACCCGTCGTAGTTGACGAGAAGCATCCAGAAACGAATCCACAAGTCCTGGGGATGTGGGAGGTTTCCGACCGACGGGGTCGACACGTCGTTGCCCTTCGCGACGTAACAGTCACTACTGGCAAGCACGGGATCGAGAATGTTGTAGTCGAACTTGATGGAGATGGTCCCGGTGTGCGCTCGCTCCCTCGTGAACGTGCACCCATCTATATTTGGAGCATACGGTTGTCCATTAATGGTCATGTTGTTATTTGGATCACGGGAACGCCAGAGAAACCAACCCGCCGGAGCCCCTTGGAAACTTTTGCCAGTCCCGCTGTATGAGTTGGCGTTCGGATCGAGCGGCACCACCGCCGACTCAAAGCTCTCGTCGAAGAACACCGTCGCCTCGGCGCGTGCAGCGATACACGCGAGCACGATGACGCCCAGCAGGAGTCGTCTCACCAGGTCCCTCCCAGCATGATTCTCTCCAGCCGCAGCGCACGATCCCCAACCTGCGCGTGCCACCGCGAATCCCGCATCTCGGCGACGGCCTGCGGCCACTCTTTCAGCGCGACGTGGCCCAGCATCTTCGCGAAGCCGAGCAACCCCGGCACCCCCAGGTTGTAGGCTATGTTCATCAAGACCGTGTAGCGCGGCGGGTCCAACTGGACCACCCACGGCACCGCCGCGACCAACTCCGTCTCCACTATCTTGTGATCCCGCAGCAAGTCGATCACGTCGTCGGGCACGTCGTTCGCGTCCTGGTTGGCCTGCTCGAAGCCCTCATCAAAGAAGATCGTCGCCTCTGCTGCAGGCGCGGCGAGCAAGGACAGGAACAGCAGCAGCCCCGTGACAGCGCTTCTTTTCATGGTGTTCATGTGGGCGATTGTCTCATTTTGAAAGATGAGTGCCGCTTCTGACGCAGTCCGAATCGACTGAGTCGTTCGCGCAACGCAATGAACAATTCTTCTCGTCACTGATAGAGCTTTCAAACGTAGTGCTGCAGTTGCTTAAAGTATGCCAACCTAAACAGCATGAGAAACATGGCCAAACGTAAGCAAATCCTGAGGTTTGACGATTGGTCCAGAACCGAGGCTCCCGGGCCGATATCGATCCCGCGTTTACTTCTGTCACGATAGTGACAATTCGTCACTGGGCCCGGCGGCTCCCGTACCTCTTCGTGGTCGATCGATGGCAGAGGGTGTTCCCCAGGATCGGCCATCGATGTCGGCTCACCTCGGCGAGGAATGAGCGCGCCGCTTTGAGCCGCGAGTCTGGGACGTAGCTAATAGAGTCTGGCACGTAGCTAATAATAGATCGGCGAGCGCTAGCGTCGCTATGATCGCCCACGCTCTCAATACTGTGGCGAGAGTGGAATGCAGCGCTGGGTCGGGCTCGCTCGGGTCATCGCCGCCAATTCGATGGTCGTCGATTGCGCCGGACCGTGAACTGCAGCGGCCTCTGGCATCCAGTCCAGTCAACATAGTGGGCGGACAGTGTAGAAGTTATCCGCGCCAGAACCTTCATGCGCATCCCAGGCGCGATATCGTTTTCTGCACTGTAAATTAGTTGCTTTCCGGTGCAGAAATGGTGGTGAGGTCGAGCCCTGTTTCGCGGGCTCGACCGTAGGATTGCGGCTGAACCGTCCGCGGGCGCGTTTTCGATCGTCGCTGCCAGTTTCCGTCGCGGCACTCCGATTCGTCGAATTGGATGTCGTTCACGGCCCAGCACGAGCAAAGACCAGCAAGTTGTTGGCGATCACGCCGAGCCTGACCCAGCATTCCATGCCGGTCGGGCCGCGGAATCGACATTGACGGAGGCCATGGCGTCATTTCAACGCACTGATTCGACCTTGACTACCGGTACGCCAGCGCAGCGGCGCGCCGCACGAGGCGTGAACGTTCTTCTTGAGACTGCCGTGGCAGCACCACGTGAGCGCGACGCGAATCCGCCATCCGCCACGGCCATGGTCGACGCGCGGTCCGAAGAGGACGACGTGCCGATCGAGCCCAGGGATCCAGAGCTCGCGCTCCGCGTGGGGCCGACGCGAAGGCGGCGGCCACGCATCACGCGCCGCTCGCGCCCAAGCGCGACGAGCCGAGCGAGCACCTCCTTGACGCCGTGTCGTCCAGCCCCTGCGCCAACCGCGCCAAGATCTTGGCGTCCAGAACGCGCTCGCCATCGATTCGACAGAACGCTCGATAGACGAGGCTACCGCGCACCTCGCGCTCGCACTCGGCAAAGCTCCAGTCCCGGAGATGGTTGAGGACGAGTGAGCGTAGCACGACCGTCACAGGCGTGCCCCGCCGGCCACGCCTGTGACCCTCCGGATGGCGCGAGGCCAGTATGTCCACGACGCGGTCTACGAGGATTTCGTCATCGAGGAGTTCGTCGATCCGCCGAAGCGCCGGATCCCAGAGCTTGTCGCTGTCCGGAAGAAGGACCTCGACGAGGCTGCACTGCCCATACGCCCGCCGCACCATGGCGCCTCCGGTGAGACCTGTCAGTCGCAGCGCCTGCACCCCGTGAGCTGCGTAGCCGCGCGTGGGTCGACGTCGATCGCGTGACTTTCCCAGGATCGCGCGTCGACGTCGACGTGGTCAATGAAAAGTGTTCGTTTCGACGCGATCCGCGCTCGCCTGCTCGCGGAATCAGCGGGCCGAGCGATCATTACTGCACCGGAAAGTAGTTAGGTCTTCGAGCTCCGTGTTGGCATACGAGGCGTCCGGATCCATTCTAACCAAAAGCTGGTATCTCAATCGTGAGTCGCCATTCGAGAAATACCACGATCGGAGCGATGCCGGTTAAGGCCTTGAGCGGAGCTGAGTGCAAGCTACTCCGCTGCATCAGCCTCGGCCCAGACAGTGACTGGGCGCACTGCCCTCCAATAGGGGCTGGCGTCGGAAGAGTTGCCGGACAGTCATCCCGCTGAATCCGAGAGCGAGCAGGCCCGTCGTGGTTGTCGCGAGTAGGGACCACGCGTGGGCAAGCAGCGTGAGGGCGAGCGCCGCTTCCACTCCAAGGCCGGTCAGGCCCAGCGCCGTGACCGAGAAGAGCTCATACGTGCCGAGGGAGGCCGGCGCCGCCGGCACCGCAAGACCGAGCCCCAGAACCGCCGAGACCATTGTCGCGTTCGGGAGCGAGAGAGGGAGGTGGAGCGCGGTCGCCAGTCCCCAGACAAGCGCGGCGTCGCTTGCCCATACTAGCCCAGTGAGCACAGTGAGGGCGGCCATGTGGCGAGCAGAGTTCATCGCGTTCAAACCCTCAGCGAAGCTCCGCCCGAGGGATATCACTCTCGGCGATAGAAGGCCCAGCAATCGCCTCGCGTATGTCCGCAAGCGTTGGGGGAACCAGGCGGGGCGACACCGCAGCGCGAGAAGGACAAGAAAAGACGCTCCGAAGCCGATCGCCGCGAGAACGCTGAGGTGTGCAAGCCACGAGGGAGGGTGAAACACGAGAAATGACGCGAGAACGATGGTAACTAGGACGAGACCATCGAGTACTTTTTCCACCCCCACCGTGGCCAGCGCTGAAGCCGCGCGTGAGGGCTCCGCAACGTGCAAGATGAGGAAGCAGCGCACGAGATCGCCGCCGCGGGCCGGTGCGAGGTTGTTGGTCAAGTTGCCAATTGCCAGTGCGCTGACGCACGATCGCAGGGGCGGTCGGATCTCACGTGGAAAGATCATCTGCCAGCGCCAGGCCCGGACGGCGAGCGCCGCCACCGTAACGAGAATCGGCAGGGTCGCCCTCAGGGCGTCCAGTTGAGCCAGGACACGGCACGAGGCGCCCACATCTGCCCGGCTCAAGACGAGGCCGAGGACGCCCAAACTCACGAGGACCGAAATGAATGACCAGATCGAGAAACGGCTCATGGCCGAAGCTCCCGACACGCTCGATCTAGTGTCCTGAATTAGAGATTGGATGACAAAAGCGCGCGACGCTCGCCAGGATCTCGTCGGCGGTCTTCGTCCACTTGAACGGCTTCGGTCGCTCGTTCGTGATGTCGATGTAACGCCGGACGGCCGTCTCGAGTTCACGCGTGCTGCGGTGCAACCCACGGCGCAGTTGCTTCTCGGTGAGCGCGGCAAACCATCGCTCGACCAGGTTCATCCATGACCGCCGGTCGGCGTGAAGTGGGCGTGAAACCGCGGATGCCGGAGCAACCACCGATGAATCATCGGCGTCTTGTGCGTGCTCGCATTGTCGACGACCAGATGGATGTCGAGATCCTTCGGCACCGCGCGGTCGATGATCACCAGGAAGTGCCGAAACTCCTGCGCGCGGGTGGCGCTGATGAAATTCCCCGATGATTTCACCGCTCTTGGCCTCCAAGGCCGCGAAGAGGGTGGTGGTTCCATGTCGCGTGTAGTCGTGCGTGCGACGCTCGACTTGCCCCGGGCGCATCGGCAACACTGGTTGCGTCCGATCGAGCGCCTGGATCTGGGATTTTTCGTCGGCGCACAGCACCAGGGCTTTGTCCGGCGGGTCGAGATACAGCCCGACGATGTCGCGCACTTTGTCGATAAACAGCGGGTCTGTGGAGAGCTTGAACGTCTCGCTGCGGTGCGGCTGCAGCCCGAAGGCTCGCCAGATCTGGCTCACTGCCGTCTGACTCAGGCCACTGCGCTTCGCCATCGCGCGGGTACTCCAGTGCGTGGCGTCCTGCGGCATGCGCTCCAGCGTGAGCGCGATCACGCACTCTACCTCGGCATCCGTAATCTTGCGCGGCGCGCCGGGTCGCGGCTCGTCCAACAGACCGGGCAGCCGCTTGCGCACGAAGCGATGCCGCCAGCGGCCCACGGGTTGTCGCATGACCGCCAGCGGCCGCGGCGATTTCACCGTTCGTCTTGCTCGACGCAAACGCCAAGACCAGACGCCTACGCTGCGCCAGGCCCTGCGCCGTCGTCGGGCGCCGAGCCCACTGTTCCAGCGTCAGCCGTTCTTCAGCGGTCAACACGACGGGCGGTGTGGGACGACCAATGCGCATCGACGTCCTCCGTGTTTACACGAAGAACGTCACAGCGCATCAGTTGTTCCATGATCTTCAACTCAGGACACTAGCGCGTCGACAACGATGTGCTGCTCCGCGTCGCTCATCCTGCGAATGAGCGAAAGAATGATCCGCGATCCTGCACACGTCTGTTCTGGCCGAGTGGGCGGCAGGTGCGGCCGGGGCCATGGCATCCATCATAGGGCCGGCCCTGCGCTCTAAGTCGGCACCGCCTGTGACGAGCACGCACATCTTTTTCCCGTTGCCCGAACGCGGTTGTGTAAGTAAAAGAGTGCTTAGGACGACGACGAGCTTCGTACCGGACTGATCGCGCAACCCACCAGTTCTTCCTTCAAGATTTGAGCGATGCGCTCCTGTTCCGATGGCAGCAGCTCCGGATAAATTGGGAGGCTCAAACACTGGCGACCGACTCGCTCGGCCATCGGGAAGTCGCCAACGCGATGCCCAAGGTGCTTATAAGCGGGTTGGAGATGGACCGGGACAGGATAGTGCAAGCCCGTGGCGATCGACGCCGTTGTGAGGGCCTTCCCCAGGCGGTCGCGGTCCGGATGCTGCACTACATACAGATGCCACACGTGACGCCGTCCGTCCGCCTCCTGCGGGAGCGTAAGCGCCGTCTCGCCTAGCATGATGCGGTAGCGCATGGCTACATGGCGTCGGGCGTCATTCCAAGCATCGAGATGACGGAGCTTCACGCCGAGGATAGCTCCTTGAAGGCCATCCATCCGATAATTGAAGCCCAGCTCGTCGTGGTGATATCGCGTCGCTTGGGCGTGGTCGCGCAGACGGCGGACGCGAGCTGCGATCTGGTCATCGTTGGTCGTAATCGCTCCGCCCTCGCCATAGGCTCCAAGATTTTTGCCAGGATAAAAACT
>Ga0184632_10000207_pt1 | contig 20961 bp, 22 predicted proteins | sample PLM31_50_b1_FD_133153 | JGI IMG/M metagenome (GOLD analysis project Ga0184632, IMG submission 133153) | Groundwater sediment microbial communities from an aquifer in East River, Colorado, USA - PLM3-1_50_b1 | ecosystem: Environmental > Terrestrial > Soil > Riparian zone | place: USA: East... | reverse complement strand
TGTATCATTCCACTTTATCAGCGGAATGCTTAGCGTAAGAGACGGCACCAATCAAGCAAACAACGGACTTGGAACGCAGGACACAAACGACGAAACATGGTGGATTCCTCCAGCTGCAGGTTCGGTAATTGAATCAACATTCCCAGACCCAGGTGTCTATGTAGGTGTTGACCACGCAATGGCAGATGTCGTAAAAGGTGGTGCATTTGCAGTAGTAGCCATGGAAAACTCGACAGCAACTGATTATCCAACAGGAACATGTGTAGCACCAGCAGGCAGTGAATCTGTAGTCTGTGAAGAAGCAGCAACAGAAGCAGCAGCTTCAGCTACATCTGAAGAAGACACACAAACCGGATCTGAAGAAGACACACAAACCGGATCTGAAGAAGACAACCAAACCGGATCAGAATCTGAGGGTTAAAGCTACCAAGGCTCAATACCAGCGCCAGTAGCGGTGACGCAACTGGTAACGGAAGTGTGACGACCGGCAATATGACTGGAAACATGGGTGGAAATTCCACCATGGGTAACTAGTCAACTATTTCTCTTTTTTCTCGTTTTTTAAAAAATAAAATTTAAGAAGTCATATTGCATCGATAATTCAGTAGTATTAATTATGCAGATATTTTTAAACGCATAAACTATAGGATAAAACAAAGCCAAAAATCACAGTTTTAATCCGAATCAAACTTTTAGGATAGACGAATTGAAAAGAATATAATGACTGTACATTTAAAATTCTCAGATTAATGAAAAATTTGATTACGCGAGTCGGAAACCATGAAGTAGTAAAGGAGGGAGATTTCAGGTATGTGGTTAAGAAGGATGAATCTAAAGGGATGATGGTTCCGGTTACAATCTACGCAGATGATAGTCTTATATCAAAAATGGCATTGGATAGAACTATTGATCAGGCGGCTAATGTCGCCACGTTAAAAGGGGTTATGAAACACGTTGTGGTATTGCCCGATGGCCATGAGGGATACGGTTTTCCAGTGGGTGGAGTAGCAGGAATGGATCTAGAAGAAGGAGTAATTAGCCCGGGAGGAGTAGGCTACGATATTAACTGTGGCGTCAGATTGATACGGACGAACTTACGAGAAAAAGAAGTTCGTCCAAAGCTCAAGGATCTTGTAAATGAGTTGTTTGATGCCATTCCAGCTGGAGTTGGTAGCTCCAGTTCAAGAAAGGTCACCGGGTCAGAACTAGACGATCTGCTTATTGAAGGTGTGAAATGGACTGTTCAAAACGGTTATGGGCTGGATTCTGATATTGACGTGTGTGAAGAAAATGGCTGTATGAAAGGGGCCGATCCCGCAAGCGTATCTGAACATGCTAAGAAAAGAGGAGGGCTTCAATTGGGCACACTTGGTTCGGGGAATCATTTTCTAGAATTGCAAAAAGTAGACAAGATTTTTGATGAAAGAGCAGCAAAAGCAATGGGAATAGAACAAGGTCAGGTTACTGTTCTAATACACTGTGGATCCAGGGGATTTGGTCACCAGGTTTGCAGTGATTATTTGAAAATTTCAGAAAAAAAAATTAGGGATTCTGGTATTAGAATTGTTGATAGAGAATTGGCATGCGTTCCAAATAACTCTAACGAAGGTGAGAGCTATAGAAAGGCAATGTATTCTGCGCTTAATTTTGCGTGGTCAAATAGACAAATGATTACGCATTGGACAAGAGATACGTTTGAAAAGGTAATGAGAATGACCGAAGCTGACTTGGACATGAAGTTAGTTTACGATGTTTCACATAACATAGCAAAAGTTGAAAGGCATGCCGTAGATGGTGAAGGAACTAGAGACTTGGTAATACATAGAAAGGGTGCCACAAGAGCATTCCCGGCAGGGGACAGCCATATTCCAGACAAATATCGGGACATCGGTCAACCAATTTTTATTCCAGGCTCAATGGGCACTGCAAGCTGGATACTTCTTGGGAATTCAAAATCATTGGAGTTAAGTTTTGGATCTACTGCACATGGCGCAGGTAGAACAATGTCCAGATCTGCAGCAAGGAGAAACTACACAACTGAAAGCGTAAGAAAAAATTTAGAGTCAAAGGGAATTTACATAAAGGCACTAAGCAGGGAAGGAATGGTCGAAGAAACCCCTGAAGCATACAAAGATGTCGACTCAGTTGTTGAAGTGTCGCATTCTCTTGGAATTGCCACAAAGGTGGCACGCTTAGTTCCAATTGGGGTGATTAAGGGATGAGCCAGGAAGAAGATCCAGAACTCCAAATCATCAAAGCGAGAAAAATGAAACAAATGAAAGAAAAAGCAAAATTATTTGAAAAAATGAAAGAAGACGAAACAAAAGCAAAAACGGAAGTGTCAAAAATTGATGATAAGCAGGTTTTACTAAAATACTTGTATGATAGAGGAGACGAGGTCTTAAAACTAGCTGAATCACAGTTTCCAGTTCAGACAAGAATCATAATAAATAGAATAGCGGATTTAATTAAATCTGGTGAAATAGATAGCCTCATATCGGGAGGTGAACTATTGGCAATATTTCGTTCTGTTGGATTACGCATACGTGTTGATACTAATATTAGAATCGAAGAACATGGAAAATTTATTTCATTCGGAGAGAAATTAAAGGAAGGACTGTGAGGCATAATGATTTCTCGGATAGCTATCATATATCAAGGGATCATTGTACTACTGTAAGATTCTTCTACCCAATGAATTAAAAAATGTTACCCCAAAAGAATCGCGCAGCAGTACTTAATGGACCCAAGAATTTTCAAATTAAGGATCTACCTATAGCTGATGATTCCAAAGTATTACTTAAGACTCTGTCATGTGCTGTTTGCGGATATGACGTTAGAGTATTTAACGAGGGTCATAGAAAAGTGAGACCTCCGATTGTATTGGGCCATGAGATATGTGCAAGAACATTGAATACTCTAAAGTTACCCGATGAGAAGATAATCCCCGAAAATACAAAAGTAATAGTTTCACCGTTAATACCATGTTTAAATTGTTATTATTGCAGTATCGGACATTTTAACTCGTGTAATAGCCTTAACGAAATTGGATCAAGTGTTAACGGCGGATTTGCAGATTATATAAATATTCCTCAAAATAATTTACTTATAAATGGTATCATTCCAATTGCAAATAACATAAGTGATGACGAAGCGTCACTTATAGAACCGTTATCCTGCTGTCTGAATGCACACTTTAATTTCAATATTCAAACCCATGACGAATTTGTGATAATTATTGGAGATGGCCCAATAGGTCTGATTCACTTACAAATTTCAAAACTCTACAACGCAAAAACTATTGTTATTGGTAAAATACCCTCAAGGCTGAAGGAAGCAAAATCCATTGGTGCAGATATGGCACTACTAAATAATGATCCTGATGAAACAATAAAAACAATATTGGAATATACTTCAAGGAAGGGTGGAAAATTAGTCATCGTGGCGACAAGCAATCCTGAAGCTGTGGATTTGGCCCTGAAAGTTGCGGGAAAAAATTCAGTTGTGAATTTATTCGCGGGTATGCCCAAAAATAAAATTCTTGAAATTGATCCAAATTTACTTCATTATAATCAAATATCCTTGAGCGGGAGCTTTAGTTCCACCCCAAAAGTAATGAAAAGGGCGACGGATCTGGTACACGAAAAAAAAATTGATTTAAAGAGATTGATTACTCACAGGTTTTCGATCGATGAAATCGATAAAGCATTTTACGTAACTGAAGTTTATGACGGATTGAGGTCAGTCATAAACTCTTTTTAAGTTTAGTTTATTGTTTGCTCGTCTCTGGTAATAGTTCGTATTTGGATTTGTATCCTCTCGGATTTATCATAAGTCCATTGTAATTAAAGGTAGACGAGTTACCTATAATCACTGTTGTAATCATGCCCAACATATCATTATAATCAAGCAGTTTCTCTAATGTAGTAACAACTATTTTCTGACTTTCTCTAAATGCTCCTTTTACTATGGCGACAGGTGTATCTGGTTTTCTATATTTAAGAAAAATGTCTCTGGTATCTTTGAGTTGATGAATTCGCTTTTTGCTCGCAGGATTATAAATTACGGTTACGTAATCTCCCGATGCTGCGGCCTCGACTCTTTTAACGATAATTTCCCAAGGCACTAGCAGATCACTCATGCTGACTACTGCAAAATCAGTCATTAAAGGAGAACCAATTAATGCTGAACATGAGTTTAAAGAAGAAACACCGGGAACACACTCTACATAAATTCCGTCGTTGAAGGTCCACTTCTTGTCTGCCAAAATTTCATAAATTAGCCCCACCATTCCATATATTCCGGGATCGCCTGATGAAACCAAAGATACAATCTTACCCTGCTCAGCAAATTCAATAGCTTGATTGGCTCTATCCACCTCTTGAGTCATAGGATACCTGTAGACTTCTTTATCCTGAATTAGATCTTCGATTAATGAAACATAGGTCTCATAACCAACTATAATCTCACTTTCTATTATGACTTGTTTAGCTCGAAATGTCATGTGATCGTGATGACCAGGGCCAACGCCGACTACGTATAGCCTTCCCTTAGTGTTTTGCATACTTTGATTAGAGTTTGGAATAATATAATATTATATCTAATTTCATAATCTTGATAAATGGATCTTCTTTGGTCCGAACTTGAACTAACTGTGCTTAAATAGTAAGTCTTAAAACGGAAATCAAAGAATTAGAGTATATGGCCTCGCCAGATGAATTCACTAAGATACTGCTCGACAAAATAATTACGAATGTGATATCATGTCTTCCCTTAATAGAAAATATGTTTAAAGATCAAAACCATGAGCTTTACAAAAAAATTGGAATCGCAAACAAACGGGACTTTATACTAGGTTCTGTATGGTGCATAGTACTTGAGAAGTTCATCATTACCTGCTATCTTCATACTGGTAAGACCATAAATTATGAAAATGGTATTGACGTAAGTAGGTATGTTTTAGAGAAAATCTCCGAATCAAATCTTTTAATGTCAATCAAGAATGATTAGTAAATTGATATCAAATCTCTATCTTTTGTGAAATGGAACCGATGATGATATGTGATATTCAGCCTTCGCGCATACTAGTTTCATCAATATTTAATTATCAGTAAGGGGAAACTGATTTTCTAATTTGGAAAAAAGGGTAAAACTTCCAGAGTCCTTCAAACTGGGAATTATCATAGCATATGCAATCGTAATAGCACTAAGTATCGATTCATCAAAAACCATTTTTATTCCCTTTTATTCAATACCCGGACATCTGTTATTTGCTACGGTTCTCTTTTATGGATATTTTGTTATTATAACAGGTTGGATTGAATTTTATTCGCTATTACAACGATTTGAACACCAAGGTAGGTCTGTATTTAGAAAGTTTGTAATAGATCTAGGAATTCTATTCTTATTTTATTATATCATAGTTGGCGGGAGCAATACAGATGAAGGATATTTGATCCCTGATGTTTATTTGTTCATAACACCTCTACTCTATTTTCTATTTACTCTAAAAGACATGTATGGTGTTAGGGACTATCAAGATAATATGCTAATAAAATATAGGAACATGTCTAGAAACTTTCTTTTTATTTCTATCCTAATTTCATTGTTATATTTGAGTGAAACATATGCAACAGGTTTTCAATCATTTGGCGCTATCGCATTCTATAGAGATTTGATATTTGCATTTCTAGTACTTTCACTAATTGTAATCTATAGAATAATGAGATGGCGCCTATCCAATACAGCGGTTGCAACCTAGCCGTGAAAATTTGAGGTGCTTCATATTCTGCGAAAATGTAGTCTGGATGATAAGATGGATGATAGAAACCTATGATATGTTTAATCCTAAATTTGACACGGTCTGAAAGTCCACAGAAGGTGTTCTAAAAAATATAATATTGGACTTGACTTGAGTCTATTTATAAACGGGGATTAATAAGCGTAATATGTAACATGCAAAAAATTATTTTTACCGACATTGATGGAACATTACTAGATTCTCATTTTCCAGATATTAATAGAATGAAAGAACTAGTACAAAAGATCGTACAAAATAAAATGCATTTAATATTTTGTTCTTCAAAAACGGAATTGGAACAGAATAAAATAAAATCAGAGTTAGATCTTCATGAGCCGATTATAGTAGAAAATGGGGGAGCTACAATAGTACCCACGGATTATTTTAAAAAAATTACGATTGGTACTTCAAAGAAATTCCGACAAAATTATATAATTGAAACTGGAGCACCCGCAAATAAGATTAGATCGTTACTAAAACAAATTAGGGCCAAACACGACATTAATTTCAAGGGAGTGAACGACCTAACTTTATCAGAACTTTCAAACATCACCAAGTTGCCTCATGACTATGCGAAGAGAATGATGAAAAGAAAATACAGTGAGACGATAGTACAACTAGATAATAACGAAATTACCAAGTTCGAAAATATTATTCAAAAAGCTGGATTAAAAATGATACCTGGTTCACAATATTTTGATATTACGTATGGTAATGACAAGGGAACAGCTGTTAGAATTCTAATGGATTTTTACCGTAAAGAGTATGAAAATGACGTTATTTTCATTGGAATTGGCGATAGTAAAAATGATGAACCCATGCTAACTTTAGTTGATATACCTATGCTTGTTCAGAAAGCCAATGGTAGTTGGGAAAGTTTACAAATTGATAAATTACAGAAGGTAAATGGAATCGGTCCAAAAGGCTGGGAAATTGCATTTGAGCGAATTCTCAAATTTTAAAACATTATTTTCGAAAATAATTTGATAGATGGTATTGTATACTTTTATACGGGCTTTTCATGATTTTGGAAACTTGAGTTTGATTAAATTCTGTCCGCCTATCTTTGTTACTTCAATCATATCTTCTCTCTCAAGACGTTTTATGAGTCTCCAGAGGCTCGTTTTTGGAAGTATGAATCTATTCCTAATTTCTCCTTCAAATGCTGCTCCTTCATTGTCAGAAATATAGAACAAAATTTCCTTTTCTTCTGGTTTCAAGTTTCTTTTTTGTTTGATAATGTCGGCAATTAACTTGTGGAGATCAGATTGAATAGAATCATCGTTATTTTTAAGTTCCTTCGTGGAAGAATCTTGCTCAATAAAGTTATTTTCGCTGATAGTATCAGGTGATAAATCGGAGTTTAACTGAGTCTCTCTGATAGTAGCACTTGCCTGTAACTGCGAACTATTTTTTTTTCTGTACTTTTTAAATATGTAAATGCCAACTGATGCTGCAATTGGAATCAAAATAATAAAGGTGAAAGTACTTGTATTAAGTGATAATTTTTCTTGTTTTGTATTGTCCAAACTGTTGATAGCCAGAGTGGCGTATTCCAGGGCCTTGGGGTAATTTCCCTGGGAAAATTCAATGTTTGATTTTGATATGAATTCTGATGCTTGGGCAGTATCAATGTTTGTCCCCTGCACATTTTCTATTTTAGCAGTGGCGTTACTTATCATATCCTTGGACGTCTCAAATGACTCCGTAATTACTGCAGAAATATCGCTAGCATTATTGGCTAGTCGCTCCGCATTTATAAAATTGCTTTGATTCAATGCAATCTTTGCGGCCTGGATAATTCGCTTGACCTCATCAAGATTAATTCCACTATGTTCACTAGCTGCCTTTGTCAGATCTAGTTCCGCCGAATTAATGGATATTATGGCTTGTTCTCGAGTTCCTGCAAACCCAATAACATAATCTATAGATATTTTACCTTTATCGAAGGATAACAAATTCTGTCCTCCCAGTTTTCTAATTAATGATGGGGATTGCTCCCCCAAATTGGTAACTACTGCATCATTTGGTAATTTTACTGTAAATGGAAAAGCTGAATCTATGAGGAAGCTCCATTCTCTTTCCTGCTTGTTAACAAGATCTGGAGTTTGGTATGTAACCCTTACTTGTGATTCATTTTGTGTGTTTATCTTAATCTCATTGGTTGAAGAATTGAATGAATATACCAAGTATTTCGATAGATAGTTTCTAACCAAAATTTCATTGATGTTTCCGCCCATTAATGGCAAAGTTATCTCGCTAGCATTAGTTTTCAAACGTAGGTCATATTGAACAATAGAATCGCCATTTGATAAAATTCCAATAAATAATGAATTTACTTGATATTGAACCTGAGAATGAACCTTATTAAAATTCGTGCCTGAGAAGAAAATTAGCAATATTGACATGATTAATAAAGCAAACAACCTCAATAGCTTATCGACTCCATAAAAATGAAAAATTTCCTTGTGCTTGAGAAATCAAAATTATGTTCAGTAGATAATTTTAACTCATTATATGAATACGGAACGCAAATCATGAAAAGCGTAAATATAGTATTCATATGATTTGCTATTTTCTATTGTTGATACTCAAATATTTTTTTAGGTCACTTTTTGAATACTGTTCTATCCACTTAAATTTTCTTTGAAGAGTGCTAGTATAAATCTTTGTCCAATCTAGATCAACATAGTCGCACCACGATTTGAAAACACGCGGATCAATGTAGTTCCTTAACGACGTTCCAAGGTTATAATCCCTAGTCTCTTTCTGAAGTCTTAATTGGAATTCCAACTTTTGCACTCTTTGTTCCTTCCTCAGCTTCTGTAGTTCGGTCTTCCATTTCTTCTCCTTCAATTCCATTTGCAGTTGCTTAATTTTTTCCTTTTTGTTCTCTAAAGATTGTTCAAATTTCTCCCATGCCTTTTTACTTGCGGGATTCTTGGGATCTATTCCTTTTTTGTGGTTACAGGTTATCGCGGCCTGAAGATTTGCAATCTTTGCAACGTAAACTTTCTTAAACTCATTTTCATTTTTATTTACCTTTAAAATTGGTTCAGACAGATGTTTCTTTACAATGGCAGTTGCTATATAAGTTCTAAAAACTTTCGCAGTCAAACTGGGAACATTTTCTTTGTCAATTGAGCGAAGGAATTTGTTTACTTTGGATGATGTGATATCTTCAAATATTTCATCCGATTTATCCTTTCCCTTCATGAAGAACAATAAATTCTCGTAAAGCGCCTTTGTGTCAGGACTGGATATCTCCAAAGTTTTTTGCCAGGGCACACTGTCTTTTCCAAGAAAATTAAATTCAATTTGAACCTTGTCACCTATTTTTGGAAATTTCAAATGTTCTACCCTGAGAGTAGATGCTCCAATGGTATCTGCTTCATCCGGATCTTTTTCATCACCGACTCTCATTGCCAACTTGTGTATGAGATAACAAACTGTGGAAATTTTTTTCCGAGTTACATCCTTGGAATTTAACATCTGATTAATAATTTCTTTTTCTATATCAGAAATGTAGTATTCTAATTTTTTTGCTGTGTCGTATTTTGCTTTGTCGTTGTCTTGTCGTAGGTAAGATGAATCATGTAACCATACGTATTTTCTCTTTCCCGTAAGGTTTTCTATCCATGAAGCCAACCACGTTGAGTAATGGTCGTGTACAATAGCCTTCCATGGACCTTCAGGTACTGAGGCATCCTCCCCCAAATTCAGGGTTACATCTTTTGGAGTGACCCTTGGTTTCCATCTTCCCCTAAGAGGATGAAGTCCTCTTCCCATGAAAATTCCAGGCGGTTCAACGAGCCAGTTTGCTACGTCAACCTCAATCCGATCAATTTTCGCTTTTCCATAAATCGCTTTTAATTTTTCTTTTTCTATTTTTTTCCCCTGACTAATTCTTCTCCTTTCATCTCTCGTGAGTGATTTTATTCTTATTTTTTCATTTTCCTTAATCTTTAATTCCTTATCAACCAGACTAAATGCTTCTGTCATGTCGATTTCATCAATATTAGGAACTGACATAAATCGCTCAGGGAGCAATTTTTTGAAATCAGAAAGAAAATTGGCTTGAAAAACAGGATCTTTTACGTAGTGGGTGTCCTTCTTTTTTGCCCATGCATAAATAATTTCTTCCTGCTCACGATTCAAGAAGAAAATCTCTCCCAAAATTTTGATATTTATACCACGTTGAACATATTCTGGGGGAAAAGCTACACCGTTATGCTCCAGATCAGTCCATTTATTTGAAGTAGCAACTTTAGATGATATGGTCAACTACATTCAAAATGTCTAATTAACTATTCTTAAACCTTATCCGCTCGTATTATTATATTGAGAATTTCAAATAGTCATTAATTTATTTACAATACGGGAAATATAATACTGTGAATTCATCGGAGCTGGGAAAGTTTCCAGTACAATTTACACGCAAAATAAATGACATATCTGAAATTAAACCGATGATTGATGAATTTATTGACCATTATAAACGGTCCAAACCAGAAGAATTTAGTTGGAGAATATTGTTGCCACGACATCTGGATTCGGGTTATGTAAAAAGATTAGGAGCTACTATTCACGCCGAAATAATGATCTCACTAAAGAAAAACAAACTAATTGCTAATCTGAGAGACATTAGATATATTCATGATGACGATAACTATGGATGGTTGTTGTTGAATCCCAAAATAGCAGAAAAATTATGAAAATCGAGAATTTTGGCTATTTGGAAACGCCTTTAAACCTATTCATCAAAAAGGGGACTTCAAGTTTCAAAATACGACTCAGGGTTATCGCAATTATTAGCCCTAAGAGCAAGCCACCAATTAAATCGCTCAAATAGTTTAATCCTAGAGCCAAATTTGAGAACATAATCATTGGCGGTAGAATCCAAAGAAATGAATATTTCTTCGTCTTCAGTCGAATGACAGTTTCCACAATGTAGGCGAAAGCAGTTATGATGGCCGTGTGATTTGATGGATATGAGAAATTTCGAGCTTCAGTCAGTAGGCTGTCACTCTCAAGTTGGAAGCCCTTTGGAAGCACAGGAATCTTTTGTGATTCTGGAGGCTTTGGCTGAGCAACTATTGGTTTCAAATAAGATATCGATATGGCTATTGTCATTATTGCTATCATCAGAATCATTCCCATTTTTCTTGTTCTTCTTATGATTGTAAATAATATAGCTACAAAAATCAGATTTACTACCTCCCCAAATGATGAAATTATTACGAAAGAGTAGAGTAAGAACTGACCAGGATTATAATAGCTGAAATTATCAAAGATAAAAGAGTCTATCGGAAAGAACAGGCGAAGGTGGACAAATATGGTGAATATTATGAATAAAGATAAAATGACCATTAATTGAAATGATCGGATGTATATCAATCATGATTACCAGAAAATTCTCGACTCAGCACTAAACCCATGGGTATCAATGAAAAATCAAAAGTAATTTACTGCTCATATATTAATGCCGGTCAATAAAAGGAAGATTCATTTTTGATTTGTTCAGCGGATTTAGGATCATTTTCCGAATAATATTTTATCATCCCTACTTTCAATACCTTCAGCGAAAGAAGGGCGCACTTGATTCTTGCAGGTCCTAAGTTTATCAAGCCGATGTTTTCAAGAATGTCTTCCTTTTTCAAATCTTTTATTACATTCAAATCTTTACCCATGACCATTTCAGTTAACATCGAGGCACTTGCTTGGCTAATAGCACATCCTTTTCCTTCAAATTTTACGTCGCTGATCACACCATCATTTACCTTCAAATGCATATCAATTTCATCTCCACATAGAGGGTTACTGTCATGTACCGTAACGTCTGCATTTTCCAATTTTCCTTTATTTCTTGGGTTTCTGTAGTGGTCTAGTATGATTTCTCTGTATATATCATCGCTCATATTTTGAAGATCCTCCCTGCTTCCTTAATAGCATTAACGAACTTATCTATTTCTTCTTTAGTATTATAAATGTAAAAGCTAGCCCTCGAAGTAGCTGGTACGTCAAGTCGCTGCATCAATACCTGTGCGCAATGATGACCAGACCTTATAGCAATTCCATGATCATTCATTATTGTTGCAAGATCATGAGGATGAATATCTGCAATATTAAATGAAATTACTCCTCCTCTGAATTTGGAATCCATGGGACCATATATTGTAATATGCTTCAATGATTGCATTGATTCAAGAGCGTATTCGGTTAAATAAATTTCGTGATTCCTTATATTTTCCATCCCAATTTTTTCCAGATATTCGACAGCTGCCCCAAAGCCAACTACATCTGCGATGTTAGGAGTACCTGCCTCAAACTTGTATGGCACTTCGTTGTAATTTGTGTGAAATTTAAAAACCTCCTTTATCATATCGCCACCAGCCATGAACGGTTTCATCTTTTCAAGTAATTCCTTCTTTGCATATAATACTCCGACTCCAGTTGGGCCTAACATCTTATGCGCAGAAAAGACCAAAAAATCACAGTCCAATTTTTTCACATCTACGGGCATATGTGGCACTGATTGTGCACCATCCACAATCACCGGTATGTCGTATTGATGTGCAGTTTTAACGATCCTTTCAATTGGTACTATAGTGCCAAGAACATTTGACATATGGCTTATCGAAACCAATTTTACTTTTCTTGACGAAATCAATTCAATCAAGTATTCAATATCCAAAAATCCGCTTTCATCTATTCCTACATATTCTAAACGCGTTCCGATTTCTTGACATAATATCTGCCAAGGTACGATATTACTATGATGTTCTATTTCGGTTATGGCTATAACGTCGTCCTTCTTAAGATTCGACCTCGCCCAAGAATGCGCAATAAGATTTATTGATTCAGTTGTGTTCCTTGTGAAGATGATCTCTTCAGGACGCACGTTTATAAAATTTGCAATTTTCTTACGAGATTGCTCATAGAGTTCTGTAGCTTCTTCTGCGAGTTGATAAACCGCTCTATGAATATTAGAGTTATAATTCGAATAAAAATCAGTTATCGAATTTATCACCGAATATGGCTTTTGAGTAGTAGAAGCATTATCGAGGTATACCAGATCCTTGCCATTAATTTTCTTCTTGAAAATTGGAAAATCATTCCTCAGCTCATAGCTATTTACAATGCTTCTTTGCATCAAATCTTAGAATAGGTCATAACAGATATAAACTTAGATTAAGGCACTGACGGAATTGTATTTTTACGCTAATTCTCCACAAACCGCAAACAATATTTTGACAGGTTTTCTACACATGTAATCTTACCCCTGGTCATCTTCACAAACCATTTTTTGTAATACAAACTGTCATGGGGACACAACAGATCTAGTTTTCTTATAATTTTTGATGTAAGAGCTTTGCCCTTCTTGTCTCTATCAAGTAAAAGAATGACTTTTTTTCCTTTTCTGGATAAATAGTCTACAAGATTAATGATTCCTTTAAAATTATTGTAAACCAAAATCTCTCCATTGAATCCTACTTCTCGCAAGGCAATTCCATCCTTTTTTCCCTCTACTACAACTACTGCGCCTGCTTTACATTCATAATTTAAGGATTCTATAAACGATCGAATTTCCAGGGTAATCTGTTCCCTTTCGTATATCATTTACTGAAATAGGATTGGCGTATAGCATTAATGAATCTTCTCTTTGTTACCGGAATTATTTTCGGACTTCGTTGACGTTGACGTTAGTTTGAATTTTCTCACATATGCTTAAAGTATCTTGAAGTATTCCCAAACTTAAGATTTTAAGATTGTCCTTTTTTTGGCAAAGACTTATTTTTCATTCTGTTTGATAATACGCCATCGTATGCTTGCCAATTACCAGATGAACATCGGTGGTTCAGAGTGGATAATTATTGGATTGCTTATTGTAATACTCTTATTTGGTTCAAAGAAATTACCTGAATTCTCAAGAACCATAGGAAAAGCAATGGGCGAATTTGAAAAGATGCGTGCGATTTCCCTTAGACAAAGGATGGAAGCTGAATCTAGTTATACTGGTCCGCGCATAGCCGGTGCTGTGGATAGTGAACGACACAAACTTGAATTGATAGCCGAATCTTTGGGAATAGACCATGTCAATAAAAATGACGAGGAATTGAGGCTCCTTATATCCGAAAAGGTTAACAAATGACTTAAAGAAACTCGATTCCCTTCAAAATTTAAATATGTGATTTTTTCAACTCACGTAATGTCAAATTCTGCAAATAGTGGAATCAATCCATTTGAAGTAGCACTTACACAACTAGACGAAGTTTCATCACTGATGGGACTTGACAATGGTATACATCAATTTTTGGCTCAACCAAAGAGAGTGTTGACGATATCTATTCCTGTTAAAATGGATGATGGCTCCATTAAAGTTTTTACGGGTTTTCGATCTCAGCATAACGATGCCTTGGGTCCTTTTAAAGGAGGTATACGTTACCATCCGCAAGTAACTATTGATGAAGTTAAGGCACTTTCTATGTGGATGACTTGGAAGTGCGCCATAGCAAATATCCCCTTTGGTGGTGGAAAGGGTGGTATTATATGTGATCCAAAAAGCATGTCTGAAGGAGAGTTGGAGAGAATGACTAGAAGGTATGCATATGGAATTTCAGATATCATTGGCCCCTACAAAGACATTCCCGCCCCTGATGTTTACACTAGTGGAAGAGAAATGGCATGGATTATGGATACATTTTCAGTAATCAAAGGCAACTACATACAGCCCGAAGTGATCACAGGTAAACCGATTCAGATTGGAGGATCTCTTGGACGTAATGAGGCAACGGGAAGAGGTCTTGCTATTACTGTTAGGGAGGCAGCAAAAAAGCTGAATATAGATATGAAAAATGCTAAAGTCGTTGTTCAAGGATTCGGCAATGCAGGACAATTTGCGGCCCAATTAGTAGAAGAGCAAGGCGCAACAATAATTGCAGCAAGTGATTCGAAAGGGTGCATGATTAATAAAAATGGAATTGATATTAACTCACTTAGGAAACACAAGGAAAAGACAGGTTCTGTTACAAATTTTGCCGGGAGTCAATCTATTTCCAATAAGGATCTTCTTGAAACAGAATGTACAATTTTGATCCCTGCTGCTCTCGAAAACCAAATAACAAAGGATAACGCTGGAAAGATAAATGCCAAGATAGTAGCAGAGGCTGCGAATGGACCTACCACTCCAGAAGCCGACAAGGTATTATTTAACAATAAAATCTTGGTAATTCCTGACATCCTAGCAAACGGAGGTGGAGTCACTGTATCCTATTTCGAATGGTTGCAAAATCTACGTAGAGACTATTGGACAGAAGCAGAAGTTAATGAACGGTTGGATACAAATATCACACAGGCATTTTTAGGCGTCTATGATACCCATTTAAAACACAATATCCACATGAGAAAGGCAAGTATGGTAGTTGCGTTGAACAGAGTAGTTGACGCCATAAAGATAAGAGGACTGTGGCCTTAATTACGTTAGAGACAATTACAAAATTTCGCACGACAAAAATTTAAGAGATAAAAAAGTGACTAAAAAATTCTCTTTTATTCAGTTGAAAAGGAATGTCCACATGAACACGATTTTGTTACATTTGGATTATTAATCTTGAAACCAGATCCCATCAGGCTTTCAATGTAATCGATGTTTGTTCCGTTTAAGTATTTTTGACTGTAACTATCGACAATCATTTTGATGCCATTTTGATCAATCACATTGTCATCTTCGTCTGGCTTTTCCTCAAAACCCATACCATATGAAAGACCCGAACAACCTCCACCAGAGACATAAACTCGTAGATATAAGCTTTCCTTATTCTCTTGTTTCATGAATTCCGTGACTTTTTCTGCTGCCTTTGGAGATATTGTAATCAATTCCGTTTGATGTGTACTTTCCATTATGAGTACATTGCCCTACTAAACTATAATAACGTTTTGAAAATGAGAATTTTGGGTGCCAAAATAAAACAAAAGACTCATTTCCGACAGATTTTATTTTAGGCTTTCCTTAATTTTTTGCCATTTTGCCAGACTACCAGCTGCTGTAATCCAGGTGATTACCGATTGGTATACTGGTATATTGAACGCTTCAATTTTTCTAGATAATTTTTCGGTAAATGGTCCGCCCATTGCACCTACAAGAATTGGCTTTTTCTTTTGTTTTTGCAAATCTCCCAGTATGTCAACTATTTTTTCTTCCAGTGGGTCATCTTGGAAAACGAACCAAGGCATGACGATATCCACATTAGGATCATCTAGAAATGCTTGTATTGCGAATCGGTAATCATCTGCGCTTGCAGAACCAGTAACATCGCACGGGTTGCCGATGACATAGGTGGCAGGATAATGTTCCTTGAATGATTTTGTGGTTTGATCACTCAGTTGAGCCAATTCTAAATTCAATCTTTCGAAATTATCTATCGCAGCTATAATTGGTCCTGCTCCATTTGTTACCATGGCAATCTTATTTCCTTTTGGAACAGGTTGCCATGTCAATGCCTTAAGCGCTGAAGTCAACTCTTCATAAGAATCCACAGAAATAATTCCTGTTTGCTCAAAGGCTCCACTTATGACTGCAAAGGAACCACCAAGAGAACCAGTATGTGACGCTGCTTGTTTGGCCCCTTTAGTAGACCGTCCATTTTTGAAAACAACAATAGGCTTCTGATACTCTTTTATTACATTTTTTGCAGAATTCATAAATTTGCGACCATCTCCTAGCCCTTCTACATACAAGCCAATTACGTTTGTATCTGGATCTTGAGCTAAATAGTGTATCATGTCAGCTTCATCAACGTCCGATCTGTTACCATAAGAGATCATCTTGCTTAATCCAAATGCATCTGCAGTCTCCATAAAAGCAATACCAACAGTTCCGCTCTGAGAAAGAAAAGCCACATTTCCTTGTCTTGGTCTTATCATTCTTAGATGTCCTTGAAATGCACAATCCAATCTATTTTCTCCGTTAAAAATACCGATGCAGTTTGGGCCGATTATTCTAACATTTAATTCGCGAGAAAGATCCTGAATCCGTTTCTCGATTGCTGCACGTTCTCCTCCTAATTCCTTACCACCACCAGAGATTATTACCATATTGTGAATATTCTTTTTTCCACATTCTGCAAGAAGGTCAGGGACAAACTTAAGATCAACGGTAACGATTACGACATCAATTGGATCCTTGATGTCCAATAGGTTCTTGTATGCCTTGACACCCATTATTTCTGGGTAACCTTTTGCATTTACGGGGTAAACCTTTCCCTTGTAATCATGTTTTGCAAGGCTCTCCATAACAGAGTTCCCTATCTTGCCTGGCTCCGGTGATGCTCCTATTAACGCGACCGATTTTGCATTAAAGAACAAGTCCATGAAACTGGCGTCGGGACTTGCTTTCGATATAGCATCATCTGAAGATTTTTCCTTGAGTATAATCTTTGCATCTACAACAAAATATCCATCAGGGTATACAACAACAGGATTAAAGTCAATGCTCTCATATTTGCCAGCTAAGTCTACCCCTAAGGTTCCGATATTCACAATTGCTTCAGAAATCATATCCATGTTAACGGGTTTTGATCCCCTGAACCCTTTGAGGATATCCCTGCCTCTTAGAGAATTCAACATTTTTATTGCATCATCTTTTGTAATCGGTAGAACTCTGAATGAAACGTCCTTAAATAACTCCGTGTAGATACCGCCTAATCCGACCATGATTGAGGGACCAAATTGCGAGTCGTTTTGGAGTCCAATAATTAATTCAACTCCATTTGGAACCATTTTTTCCAACAAGACCCCTTTAACATCAAATTTCTCTTTAAGCCTATGATACATATCGTCAAAAGCTTTTTTGACTTCATCCTCGGACCTTAAACCTACTTTTACTCCACCGACATCCGTCTTGTGTAAAATATCGGCTGAAACAATCTTTGCCACTAAAGGAAATCCAATCTCCTTTGATTTCTTTACCGCCTCATCACTACTTGTTACAAGTGCATATTGAGGGACTTTGATTCCATATTCACTTAGAATTTCTTTTGACGATTCTTCGGTTATAACTTTTGGATTGCCCTTAGAAGATTCGACAATATTTTGGATCTTTTGTTTATCAACCATGTCAATGAGAAAGGGTTTTCTTTGTTTTTAATTAACTTTACTCAAAGCTCCTTTTACGTCGACCTATATAATTATCTTATTGATCTAATACTATTCTTTTTAAATAAATTCGGAAATTTCAAAAATCGATTATGACGATTAAAAATGCCTGACCTCTTATTATTTCTTGGATATATCTGATTCATTAATTCTTCATGTATTTGCATATATTGCATTCCTTTTGTAGTAATGATTACCTTATTGTTTTGACTCTCAGAGTACATTAGTAAATTGTGCTTTCTTAATTCGAACAGAAATTTCATTAACTCTGGTATCGTAATGTTGGATTTTAATCTAGAATATATTTCCTCGTAGTCACAGTCTTTGTATGCGTTTTTCAAGATAATGGCAATTACATCTAACTTGCTGAGTGATTCCACAAAAGATAAGCAAATATATAAAATAAAAACTTCGTCATTAACTCTTATAGTAAATGGATTTTCACTTTTTCCAGTAATTTTGTCAGTATAATCGTAAGAACAAAGTAGATGTTGAATTAATAATAGATATTGACATGTTTTCTATAACAAAATGCAGAAACGACTAGTCTGCCTAACTACAGCTGAATTTACTAAACAAAAGAAAATTGTTACTATGAATGATATAAAATCACGCTAATGAGATTCAGAACTTGTACGAAAAAATTCATTGGTACATTTAATATTATATGGAAAATAAGTCCTGATTTTCTTGTTTTCCAAATACATACATGTTAGAAGTCAAATTGTATGCTTTTGATTCTTCGTAGATTTCCAAGTAATTTTTTCCTTTGTCAGTGGTATGATATGTGACGGAGCCTTCAGACAAATTACTTCTCTCAATAACCAAGTCATTTATCACCAAAATTTTTATGTATTTTTTGACTTGCTCATAATTCAAATGTGCTTTTGACATGATGGATGATTTTCTTTCTCCATTGATTGCAGTAAACAATATCATGGCGATAATGTCAGCAGTACTCCTATAATTCAATGTGCCATTATTAGGAAATCTGTCTATAAATAGAAGAGTAGAGAATTATCTGGCTTTTGACTAGCTAACATTTACTTTTTCTCAATAAAACAAGTTCTAATCGTGTGACAAATACGCCCCTATTTGTACGCCACAACAATTATTGCGCCTCCAAACATTTTTTTTGTGAATTTAACTCTCGAAAATTTCTCAAGTAGGAGATCGTTTAACTTAGCGTTCTTGGGCCATCGTAAAAAAGTTCCATGCAAAGTCTTAAATTTCAAACCTCTCTTGCCAGAAACGGAATATGCAATTATGCCAAGAACATATTTCAAGTAAAATGCAACAAAGCTTCTAAGGAACATGTTATCGGGTTTTCCTATATCCACAATAATGAATCTTCCATCATTTTTTAGGACCCGATGAATTTCGGAGATTGCCTCGACTAGAGAGAAGGCATCTCTTAGGGAGTATCCGCAAAGGACATCATCTATCGTTGATTCCCTAAATGGCATATATTCGAAAACTCCGCACGATAGTTTGAGTCTTTGATTTGCCCGATTCTGGGCATGATGTAGCATTTCGGGTATGGGATCATGAAGAATTATCTTGGCATCTCCGCTCAGGATCTCTAATGCCTTAGATGACATATTGCCAAAACCCGAACCCGCATCAAGTATCAAATCGCCTGGACGAATTTGACCATTCAGGCCTAATTGCCTGTACTTGTCATCCTGGCCTAATGAAATACTCTTGTTGACCTTATCATAAACTGGAATTATGCTTCTCAAAACTCCAATCACTTCTTTCCAATAGTTAAGTCCCAGTCCTGACAATTACCAAGTCTAAAAAATGAATGGCTATTTCTTATTTTGGAATGGCGAGGCTATTAATTTCAACACCAGTACTTTATAGACTACTTTACGACCTGATGCCCCCATGCTAATCCGTAAATTGGTTCATAAAATTGATAAGGGACTCTTAATTATGAATTATTGTCTGAGAAAATGGAGTACATATGCGAATCCTGTGGTACGCTATTAGTTCATAGTAATCAAGTAACACTCGATAGTATGAAGGACGTACATGATCAGCTGTGTTCAGTTAAGAGGCAAAATATAGTTACTCCTGTTCCACAGGTTACCCAGAGTCCAGCTTCGTCTGCTCAACCGTCTGTTTCCACAACGCCTCAAGCTCAAACTGCACTCAATCCGCCATCTCCACAACAATCCACAGCGACACCATCTTCAGGTGGTCAAACAACTATTTCTTTAACGGGTAGCGGAACGGACTATTCAAAGGTTGAAGGTCCAATTGATCCTGAGTTCAAATCAAAGCGTCAGGTAAAAGGTATGTATCAAGGAATAAAGATATGGGGTCCAGTAGATCCTCCAGGACAACTTGGCATTTGGGGAACCGAGGTTACAGTTGATTTTGATATCTGCGTTGCTGATGGGGCCTGTATTGAGGCTTGTCCTGTAAACGTATTCGAGTGGCTGGATACACCAGGTCATCCGGCGTCAGATAAGAAACCATTTATGATAAGAGAGAAAGATTGTATTTTCTGCATGGCATGTGAGAACGTTTGTCCCCCACAATGCGTAAAGATATTCCAAAAGAGTCAATAGTATTTTGAATTCAAAGTAGCAAGGCTGAAGATTGATGTTTGACACCGTAGCTACCGGTGGCACTTTTGACATTTTGCACAAGGGTCATTATATACTGTTACTAAAGGCATTTGAAGTTGGAAATCATGTAATAATTGGTCTAAGCAGTGACAATTATGCAAATCAGAAAAAGAAAAAAAATGCTAACGACTACACCATCCGACTAAAAAATTTAAGGAAATTTATTAAAGAAAAATTCAATAAATCCAACTATTCAATTTATGAACTAAATAATTTTTATGGCCCGACGGTATTGAATAGGGAAGTACAGGCTATCGTTACCACTGAATCATCCAAGGAAAATTGCATTAAAATTAATGCGTTAAGAGAATCAAAAAACATAACGAAATTGGAAATTGTTATTGTTCCCTTAGTCGAGGATCATGAAGG